>Ga0255338_1002111_pt1 | contig 31781 bp, 27 predicted proteins | sample MeOH1_35cm_T4_19_FD_203715 | JGI IMG/M metagenome (GOLD analysis project Ga0255338, IMG submission 203715) | Sandy soil microbial communities from University of British Columbia, Vancouver, Canada - MeOH1_35cm_T4_195 | ecosystem: Engineered > Artificial ecosystem > Sand microcosm > Unclassified ... | reverse complement strand
CGGTGCTTGTCGATACGCACGGCACCGGCAAGGTCGAGGAGAAGAAGCTGGAGAAGCTGCTGCCGCAGCTCTTCCGCCTGACGCCGACCAACATCCGCCGCACGCTCAAGCTCAACCGCCCGATCTATCGTCGCACCGCGGCCTACGGCCACTTCGGCCGTGCGCCGGACAATGACGGTGGCTTCTCCTGGGAGAAGACCGACCTGGCGGCGCAGATCAAGAGCGCGTTCAAGTGACCGATTGTTAGCCTTTCATCCTCACGCAGTCGGGGATTCGGCAGTCCGATATGGATGGCCGGCTTTGTGCCGGCCATCTTCCTTTCTATTGTCATGCGCCGCGAAAGCGGGGCACCCAGTACACCTTAACCTGGCGTCTTCGGACCCGAGTGCAGACGAAACAGATTCAAGAGTTGCCGTCGGGTGACAACCCGATACGACAAAGTCAGCGCCGACTACCAAACCTTCGTCCAACTTGCTTATGCGGTATCGAGCCCGCGTCCCAGCTCCTGCGGAAGCGACGGCGAATGGGGTTGTGCCCGCCTCCCAAACTGACCCTCACGACCCCCACCTCAAACCTCTTCCCTGGAGAAACTGAGAGATTTGTCAGTTTTAACCAGTTCTCAGTAATTGTCGGCGAACTTCAAAGACTGTGGAGTTGTTGTTCGCTCAACGACGTCAGAGAGAATGCGTTCAGCGGACGCCCAACTGAGGTACTGATATGCTCAATCGAGTTTCAGTAAGTGTCCTGTTGAGGTCGGCCTTTGGTGCGATGGCTGTCGCGATCGTTTGCGTGCTTGCCTCAGGCGCTTGGGACGCATTGAATCGATTGCGCACGGCAAGCAGGATCGAAGCCAATGCGGAGGCGTCGGCTCACCTCTTTACGGCATTGCACAATCTGCGGATGGACCGCGCGTTCACCTTCAATGCCTTGCTTGGAGAAAAGACCGGCGATTTTGGCCCAGTCGTGAACAAGGTAAGGCCGGCGGGAGTCGATGCCCTCAAGAGCGGCCTTGTCGCACTTCAACAGGTTTCATTCCCGGCTGGGAGCACGGCGGTTGCCGATCTGCGAGCGGGATTTGACCGGCTTCTGGAATTCCATAAGCAGGCCAATGCCGCGATCATGGTTCCCAAAGCGCAACGTCCCGCTAACTTGGCCAAAGAGGGTTTCGAAATTAGCACTTCGTTTGTCGCTAGCATTGAAAAGGTCTCCTCGCAGCTGGCGGAGTTGGTAAAGTTTGAAGATCCCTATATCGATCAGCTGTTCCAACTGAAGAGTTTTGCGTGGCTGCTGCGCGTTGCCAGCGGCGACACCGCCCTCTACATCAACATTGGCTTCATGCGTCAGCCACCGCCAGACGTGATTGAGAAATATTCGGAAGCGCTCGGCCGTGCGACAACCGCGATGGCCGCAATCGACGAAACGACCAAGAGGCTTCCGCTGCCGGCCAGTGTGACCGAGGCCATCGAGAAATTTCGGACGGGATATTTCGGCGATTACAACAAGCAGCAACAGCGTGTATTAAAAGCGCAGATTGCCGGTGAGAAGCTCGACATGGACCAGGCGACCTGGGACAGCAGGGCGACCGAACGGGTGAATGTCTCGGTTAATATCGCGGAAGGCGCGTTGCAAGCCACCAAAGAGCGAGCTGCAGCGATACGGAGCGTAGCGCAGACTAAATTCTATCTGCAGCTTGCCCTTCTCGTAGTCGCGGTCATCGTCGGCGTCGGGATGATGCTAATGATTACGCGTCGCATCGCCAACCCGCTCATCTTGGTACAGCAGGCGATGGTCAAGATCGCGGGTGGTGACTTTAATGCCTCGCTGCCTGCGGTGGGACGTAAGGACGAGATCGGTCAGATCGTGAGCGCCGTGAACTCCATGGTGGAGCAGGTGCGCGCGACAATCACCAACATCAAGCAATCGGCGCGTGAAGTCAGCAGTGCCTCGGGCGAAATTGCACTCGCGACTACAGATCTGTCGCAGCGGACGGAAGAACAGGCGGCGAGCCTTGAGGAGACGACGGCCTCGATGGAACAAATCTCCGTCACGGTGCGCAAGAACGCCGAGAATGCTCAACGGGCTGAGCAGTCGGCTCTGAACACGCAGCAGGTGGCCGACAAAGGCGGCGCGGTCGCAGGTCGGGCAGTGCAGGCAATGGCTCGCATCGAGCAGTCCTCCGGTAAAATTGCCGATATCATCGGAGTTATCGATGAAATTGCTCGGCAGACGAACCTCTTGGCTCTCAATGCAGCAGTGGAAGCGGCGCGTGCCGGTGAGGCCGGTCGTGGTTTCGCAGTGGTGGCAACCGAAGTGCGCAGTCTCGCGCAGCGCTCTTCGCAGGCGGCTAAGGATATTGCCGAGCTCATAACAAACAGTGGGAATCAGGTGAAGGAAGGCGTTGACCTCGTCAACCAAGCTGGTTCGGCTCTGAATGAGATCGTCGATTCAATTCGCGAAGTTGCATCACTCGTGTCCGATATAGCGACCGCCAGCAATGAGCAGGCCATTGGCCTCGGAGAGATCAGCAAGGCGCTGGCACAGATGGATGACGTGACGCAGCGTAACTCAGCTCTGGTCGAGGAAAATGCGGCTACCGCGCAGACGCTGGAACAGCAGGCTAAGGTGATGGATGAGCAGGTAGCCTACTTCAAGACGGACGAAACGCAGGCGCTCAGGCCTCAAGCGCCGCGCGCGTCGAAACCGTCTGTCCGCACGAAGTCATCTGAGCGATCGAGACCCTACCTGTCAGAGGTTGCCTGACGAACTGCCAGTCGGCTTTTCAGGCGACAAATGGCGGCTGGATTTGTCGAAATGAAGCGTTGTCCGCTACGGGGGAACGGCTGGCGGCAACAGATCCGAAAGTCGCCTCGCATTCTGGAAGGCATGGTGTAAGGTTTTCCGCGCGCTTCAGATCGATAGGGGACCTTCGTCGAGCCGATACCCTCAGCAGGTCGAGACCGGCGACTACGATGCAAGTCCTTTTACCTGCCATGGCTGCGAAGGTGCGGAGTGCGATGGTTGATTGCACGGTGCGAAGCCTTCAAGTGTCCGTGCGTCAGCTTGCGCCCGCAGGAACCTGAGGAAAGTTCGCGCTCTCCTTTGTGCCGTCATTAGCGATTCGCCGCGGCCCGCGTCTTTCAGAATGCTGATCCAGTTCCTAGCCTCGTGATCATTAGCCATAGACCGAGCGTGGGCGATCGGGGCTGCGATCATTACATCGTCGCTGAGCGGCGTCATGTAGCAACCTTTGGATAAGGAATTGATCGGTTCGACCATAAACGAGCCGCCCGTCTTGGGAGCGCCGGCTCAGCGCGCGCTTGCGGTGGTCCGAAAGAACACGAAGTGGATTAGCAGGCTTCCCGGCGCGCGATCCTCGAAGCGATCGCCGGTGAGGTCGATGGTTGGGACGCGAAGCGCGTCAAATCGTCGTATCGCCCACCCCAGCAGCGCCAAAAGGGACGACATAGCCGTAGAGCGAGCCGGGGACGTTGTTTCAGGATGGTTTTCGCGCTCTCCGCAGACTCGGCAAAAATATTGACATTTATCTCAGTTTTTGTTCCGCTAAAATTGACGGGGCTCTCAGTTTGCGACGCCAGACAAACGACAGGGAACTCGCAATGGTCGAGGGCGTCGGGCGATGAACTCGCGGCGACACTGACGAAGGCTCGGCAAAGTGGACAACGAGAATAGCAATGGGAGGGAAAAATGCGCGCCTTAAAGGCAATTCTGATCCTCGCGTCGATTGCAGTCGCGGCAACCGGCACTGCCGCCCAAAGCGCTGAGCCACTCAAAATTCGCATGTCGTATGTCGTTCCGGTCGCAAACTGGGCGCCGATGATTGCCGCCAAGCAGGATCTCGCCAAACATTGGGGGAAGTCATATGTACTCGAAGCCGTGCGCTTTCAGGGCACCCCGCCGATGATTACGGCACTCGCCAACAATGAGCTCGAGATTGCCGATCTTGCCTATTCGACGCTCGGCCTGGCGATACAGAACGCCGGTATCGATGACCTTCGGGTGATTGCGGACGAGTTCCAGGATGGTGCGCCGGGGTACTTCAGCAACCAATTCATCGTGCGCAAGGATAGCGGTATCGACAAGATCGAAAACCTCAAGGGCAAAGTCCTTGCGGTCAATGCGATCGGCAGCGGTCTGGATATCGCGTTGCGAGCGGCGCTGAAGAAGCACGGACTCATCGACAAGCGCGACTACACGGTTATCGAGGCGCCGTTTCCGGCGATGGCCGCCTTATTGCACGAGAAAAAGGCGGATTTGGTCTCTGCGGTCATGCCCTTTGCGCTTGGTCCCGTATTCAAGGATGAGGGTAGAGTATTGTTCGACCAAACCGAGGGGCTCGGTAGAACGCAGTTTTCCAACTTTACCGCGCGTAAGTCTTTCATCGACAAGCACCGAGCTGCTTTGGTCGACCTCATGGAAGACATGATCCGTATCGAGCGTTGGTACCTCGACCCTAAGAATCATGAAGAGGTCGCGAAGATCGCTTCGCAAATGCTGCGGGTGCCGCCAGAGCGTCTTAGTTGGCTATTCACCAAGCAAGATAGCTATCGCGACCCGGACGCGAGGCCAGACCTCGAGGCGCTCCAGAAAAACGTCAACACCACCGCTGAGCTTGGCTTCATCCAATCCGCCTTCGACGTGAAGAAGTACTCGGATCTCAGCCTCATCGAGGAAGCGGCCAAGCGCCTCAAGTAAGTGTCGGAGGTTCTGGCATCACCCGGTGCGAGCGCCCCGTAGCGGCGCTCGCGATGAGGCTGGATGCGGTCAAGACATCACATCTTGCTTTTCGCAAGGAAGCCGTGCAGGCACAACCGCCGGCCACGACAGACGCGACCTCAGGCGTGATCGCTCGCTTTTGTGCCGAGGCTTAGGCCGCTCGCGACGGCAACTCGTTGCCGTCGAACCACGCGAAGATATTCTTGGACATCAAGTCTCCGACGAGCAAGCGCGTTTCCGCGGCTGCGTGGGCCTGGTGCGGCTGCAGGACCACATTCGGAAGCGCCAGAAGCTCCTGTGGGACCTCCGGCTCGCGCTCGAAGACGTCGAGGGCCGCGTACCCCAATCGGCCCATAACGAGCGCTTCCACGAGACTACGCTCGTGCACGACATTGCCGCGCGACACGTTGATGAGGGTCGCGGTCGACCGCAGTTCCGCAATGATCTGGGGAGAGATTAGGTTCGTCGTTTCGTCTGATCCTTTGCAAGCGACGACGAAAAAATCGCTCATTCCCGCCAGCGCCGACAAAGTAGGCACATAGGTGAACGGCGCGTCCGCCTTCTTGCGCGGGCCGTGGTAACAGATATTCATTCGGAAGGGGACCGCTCGTTCGGCCACGGCACGGCCGATCCCCCCCCAGCCCAACGATTCCCAACGTCTTCCCGCGCAGGCTCCGGCCGAGGCCGATCGATCCTTTGCGCCAGCGGCCGTCGCGCACAAATCTGTCGCCCAGCACGATCTGCCTCGCTGAGGCGAGCAGCAAACCCATCGTGAAGTCGGCGACCTCCTCGCTGACCACGCCTGGTGTGTTCGTGACGGGGATGTTGCGCGCTTTCGCGGTCTGCAAATCAACGCGATCGAGACCAACGCCGAAACAACAAATGACCTCTAGAGCGGGCAAGCGGTTGAGGAGTTCGGTCGACGCGCCTTGGTTTACTTCGGTGCCCAACGCGCGAATCGTCTTGGCGACGCCATAGGCCAATTCCAACAGCGCCGCCTCCAGGGTCGGGAAGTAGTGGACGTGAAACCTGTCCGCGAGCTTTTGCCTTGTTACTTCGGGAAAATCTCCGACAAGCAGGATGCCGATCTTCATTATTGATACTCGGATGACCAAGGTGACTGCCGGACCGTGACGTTTACGGGGTTTTGCACAAATCGGCGTGGATCTTCAGAAGCGCTCGTATCGTCTCGGGGCTGCGCACCCGGCCCATCCCGCACTCGGTCGAGATGCCATAGGACGGAGCATATCGGCGGGCCACCGCGTCACGCCGGCGCGCGCCTTCGAGGCCGTCTTTGCTATGGACGATGCCAAGATAAAGCTCGGTGCCCAGGGTCAGGCGCAGATCGCGGAGGGGACGATGAAACTCGTCATCATCCCGGTTCATCGGCACCGGCATATGGATGTATGTTAGGGGACGCGCTGATGACGCGCAAATCGCATTGGCGAATTCGACCATCGCACCGGCCGTTTTCGGTTCAACAAAGTGGCGACCGGAGAAGTCGCCGTAGCAGAGGTGGATGCCCGCCTCGACATCTGTCGGTATGGCGTTTATCAGGCGAGACATCCGCTCAATGATCGCGCTGCGCGGCTCGTCCGAATGAGGGGCGCCTTCGGTCGGTTGGCCATCCCAGATGATCAATTCGTTGCAGACGTCCCATTGGATGCAAAGATCGCGATGCGGGATGTGTCGACAAAGCGCGGCAACCTCCGCCAGCATGGCGCGTTCATAAGCGGCTTCCACCGGCCCTAAGGAATCGCCAACGACGACGGAACTCACGACCGCAAACGGTGTCGGCAAGCAAACCTGAAAACGGACGCCCTTCGGGATATCGCCACGCTCGCGGGCCTCGACGAAGTCGACGTAGGACGTTCGCGCCTCACGCGCATAGCCGAGTTCGCCGAATCTGATTTCATCGCTATTGGCGTCCGGATTCAAAACCAACAGAGGGAAGCGATTGGTCGGCCGCACAGCGCCGGTGGGGTCCGGAATTAGGAATGGCTGCGTGCGCAGCACCGGATATTGCCAACTGATCCACATACGACGGCCCGCCACTTCGCCATCCGGTATACGCCGCAGATGGTTGCCAAGCGACGTGCCGACGATCTTGAAAACCTCGTCAACAGTGCCGAGTCCGATGCTACCGACTAGGTGTGCAGTGCGAGTGCCCATTTGCTTGATCTCCGAAAGATAGATCTCTAGGCCGAAGCTGCGGCGACATGGAGGTCGAAGAGGGCGGGAATGGTCGTGGGGTCTCGTCGTCCGAATCCGCATTCGGTCGCGACGCCAAAGTCGCGCACGAACTTTGTCGCGGTTTGGAGCCGCCTCCGCGTACCTTCGAGACCGTCGGTATAGTGGACCAAGCCGAGAATGAGCCTCGTGCTCTCGCGAAGCTCAAGCCGTTTCAGCGGCGCGAAGTAACGATCATCGTCCCGGTCGCGAGGGACGGGCATATGTATAAGATTAATCGGACGGCGGACTTTTTGCGTCAGCACGTTTGCCATATCGACCATGTCGCCCATATCGGTCGGCTCGATGGCATGTTTATGGTTGGCATCGCCGTAGCAGAAGTGAAACAGCAACGGGATATCCGTCGGGACAGGGTTGGAGAGATCGGCGATGATGGTGCCGAACCGATCGAGCATCTCGGCTTTTGTTCGGCCATAGGGCGTGGGCTCGCCGCGTTCCAGACGAGCGAAGACAGCCGAGGCGACGTCATACTGAATGGCAAGATCGGCGTGCGGGATCTTTTCCGCTATCTCTCGCATCTCGCGCAGAACGGCAGCATTGTAGACAGGATCGATTGCGGCTTGCTTGCCTTCAACGACGAATAGCCAGATCACCGAATGTGCCGGTACAAGATCGACCTGAAACCGCGTGCCTCGGGCGATCTTGCCGGCGTCGCGCAGCCGTCGAAACTCGGCGTAGGACGCGAGCGCGGTGTCGACATAGCCCAGGTTTTCAAATCGCACGTCGGTTGCTCGGACCCCCGGCCTAAGACGGTAGCGCACACGTTTTGCGGCCCCGCCGTGGACGCTGAAAATCTCATCCGAAGGTTCGAAGGCTGGGTTATCGCGGAAGATCGCCTCCAAATGCGTAATCCAGTCGATCCGGTTGCCAACTTCGCCGTCTGGGATTTGATTGATGAGCGTCCCGAACTTTTCCGACGCGACGGTGAACACGTCAGCGGTCGTCGCGAGTGGTACGCTGCCGACCAGATAGATTTCCCGAGATGACATCGTTTCCTCGTTTCGAAAGTGTTTCTAATTGCCTTGTCGAGCCCAAATTGACAATTGGGTGAGGCATCCGTCAAATAATGGAATTTGGGCGTAGCATAAGAAATCGGGATACCTGGTCATGGCGCTAGATCCGCGACACATCGCATTGGTCCTTTCGATCTCGCGGCATGGTTCCTTTAGCGCTGCGGCGGACGCGTTGCATACCTCACAACCGGCACTCTCAAATCGTATTGCGATCCTGGAGCGGGAGCTTGGAGTGAAGGTGTTCAATCGCAATCGTTACGGCGTGACATTGACCGACGATGGCCAGCTTCTTCTGCGTCATGCCAAGGCAATGGAAGCGACTATCGCGCAGGCGCGTGAGGAGATCGAGCTCAAGAAGCGTGGGTCCGAGGGGCCGTTGAGTATCGGGACTACAGCCGTATCAGCCTATGAGCTTGTGCCGCGCGCCTTAGGACAATTGATGGGGTCAAAGATCGTCCTTTCGGTAATTGAGGACTTTGACGAAGTGCTTATTGATAAATTACAGGCGGGCGAACTCGATATGGTGGTTGGGACGCTTGGCCCAGCGCCGCCGACTATTCGGCAAGAGAAGTTAATCGAGTTCTCGTTTGCGTTGGCGGTATCAGCGGGCGACAAGCTTGCACGCCGAAGATCAATCTCATTGCGTGAACTTGCAGGATCGCAATGGGCGCTCCCGCCGCTCGGCGGCGCTTTTCGACGGTACGTCGAGGCCATTTTTCTGAATAACGGAGTTCCGTTTCCGGAGGATTGTTGGACGTTCGGCAGTGCGATGTCCGTGAAAGCTGCGGTACAGCACGCCGGGTGCGTGACCATACTGCCAAGACATTTTATGCGTGTCGAAGAAAGGGCGGGAGTGCTCAAGGCGATTAAGCTGGCCGATTCATCGCCCGCCCGGCCGATCGGTCTCATGCATGCCCGCGTCCGGCCGCTCTCCCCCGTGGCGGAGCGATTTCGCCAAGCACTCCATTATGTAGCGGGTTCGCTCCGGTGAAAGATAAGCGGCTTCGAGCGTAGCTATATCAAAATCTGATCGCGTATCCAGTTTTGTAAATTTGACAATACACCTGCCGTTGCCTCTCCTAGGTCCAATAAATAATTGATATGGGAGGGGTATATGCGTCGATTGAAGATCGCGCGGGTCGTCGCGATTGCGACGGCCATCGGACTGTCATCGTTTGCGCAAGCGCAGGAGAAGGTCAGCCTCTCGATCGCTCACATCGCGACATTGAATGTACCGAACGTCGCCGCAACAATTGGCGCGTTGCGGTCGGCGCTCGAGGCGACCGGCAAGATTGATGTTACCCTTTACGGGCAAGGGTCGCCATATTCCGATCCTACCCGGTTTACCGACCTGGTTCGCCGTGGCGTAGTCGATATCGCGTTCGGCTCGCAACAGTTTGAAGCGGGGCGTTTTCCGCTCAACACCTTGATAGGCGAACCCTTCCTTGCGCCCGATCACATCGTGGCGACACGCGCCTTTCGCAAGGTGTTCAGAGAGAACGAAGCGCTCGGCAAGGAGTTTGGCACCGCCCATGTCATGATGGTGTTTTGTGGCTCGCCAGAGCAAATTCATGGTGTGGTGCCGTTGAAATCGCTCGATGACCTCAAAGGCGTACGCGTCATGACAACGAACGCCGGAATCATGGCCATCGTGAAGGAACTCGGCGGCTCGGTCGTCGCCCTGCCAACTTCCGCTCAATATGAGCAGTTGCAGAAGGGGGTGGCCGGTGCGAGTTCGACCTCCTGGACCGGCGTGTACGTCTTTGGGACCAACGAGGTCACGACGAGCCATCTCGAGATCAATTCGGTCGCGACGCCGAACTATCTCATTATCAACGGTGACAAGTATGCGAAGCTGCCGTCCGAGGTGAAGAAGGTCATCGATGACTTCTCTACCGAGGAGGCAGCCATTCGATTTGCGAACGCTTGGACGGCGACGGACCGCCTCGGCCGTGACGGCGCAATCGCCAAGGGCGCATCAATCGTGACCTTGAGCGAGGCGGATCGGGCCAAGGCGCGCCAGCGTTTCCAGCCTCTGACGGATGCGCGGATTGCCGAACTCGACCGCAAGGGCGTTCCAGCCACCGCGGTCCTCCAAAAGCTCAGCGCTGCAATCGCCGCGTATTCGGCGAGCAAGTGATCGTTGTCGTCCAGCCGCCTCCGTATCGGGGGCGGCCGGCACGATCCGATAAATCGGACCTTCCGCATGTCTCCTATCGCTCTCAGCGCTTTGGGCTTGGGTGCCGTCCTGGCTCTCTCGGCACTTCGCATGCCTATCGCACTGGCGCTCGGTCTGGTCGGAGCAATCGGTACCGGATTGCTGAAAGGGTGGGGGACTTTCGCCTACGTCGTCGGCACCGCGCCATTTCAGAGTCTCGACAACTACGCTCTTTCGGTCATTCCGCTCTTCATTCTGATGGGCGCATTTGCCGTTAACTCAGGCTTGGCGGATACGCTCGTCCAAGCGACGAATTCGTTCATTGGTCATCGCCGCGGGGGCTTGGCGATGGCCAGCGTCGCCGCTTGCGCCGGTTTCGGCGCAATAACGCACAGCGATATGGCGACGCTCACGACGATGACGCGCGTCACAGTTCCGGAAATGCTGCGGCTCGGTTACAGCCGGAAACTTGCAGCGGGCGCACTGGCCGGAGGCGCGACCCTGGCCGTGCTGGTGCCTCCTTCGGTGCCGCTCATCATATATTCGTATATGACGCAGACGTCGCTCAATAAGCTTTACACGGCAGCGATTATTCCTGCGCTTAGCTTACTCGGGCTGCATCTTCTGGCGATCGCCATCTGGGTACGGTTTTCGCCGTCCATAGCCCCGATCAGCAAGCGCGCGAGCTGGGGAGACCGCTTGATGTTTGCCTACCGCATCAGCGGACTTGGCGTGGTTATCCTGGCGATCATGGCCGGCATTTATTTCGGGATTTTCTCGCCCACCGAGGGCGGAGCTGTCGGCGCGGCAGGGACGCTGGCGCTGGGCGTTCTGTCGAGGCAACTTGACTGGGCCGGCATCGTCCGGTCGATCCGGGAAGCCGTGCATTTCTCGGCAATCATATTCCTGCTCATGATCGGTATCCAATTTTTCCACTTCTTCCTGGATTCCGCCGGCCTACCGAAATTCATAGCCGCCTACATCAGGGGCCTCGATATGTCGCCGCACCTGGTTATGGCGGCAATCATCCTTGTGCTGATGCTCCTCGGCACCGTGATAGAGTCGATCGCCATTCTCTTTATCGCGACGCCGTTCCTATATCCGATCATCATCGAGCTCGGATTTGACCCTATCTGGTTCGGCATCCTCATGATGATGATCATCGAGCTCGGGCTCATCATTCCGCCGCTAGGGCTGAATGTGTTCCTGTTGTCTTCAATGGTTAAGGAGATCACTCTCGAGGAGGCGTTCCGCGGCTGTGTGCCGTTTGTATTGGCCAACATTGTTATGATCTTCGCCGTGTTCGCCTTCCCAGCAATCGCCCTGTGGCTACCACAAAGCATGCGCTAACCTGCCATGACCCGTTATTTATCTCCGTTCCTTCTCTTTTGCGCCGATTTGGCGGGGTTCGCCCTCATTGTCCTGATGGCCATGACGGTCGCCGATATTGTCGGGCGTCATCTGCATTTATTTTCGTTACGCGGGACGATCGAATTATCCACCGGCGTGACGGTTCTAATCGGCTTCCTTGCCTTCCCGCATTCGTTTCTCCAAGGCGGGCATCTTGTTCTGGATACATTCACGAGCTGGCTCCCAGTGCGCGTGACACGCCACATCGACATCTTCTGGTACGCCGTCGCAATAGTAATGTTTGCGGTCGTTGCCTATCTGATGTGGCTAGCCGCCAAAGATGCCTATGAATCGAACGACATCAGCATGGATCTGCAGATGCCCATGGTGAACCTATGGGTACCGGCCGCAATAGGGATGACGCTTTCGCCGATCGCGTGCGCGTTTGCTGTATGGCGGCGCATGCGACATGGTGATGAAAGCCCGCGCGGGCACTAATTGGCCAGGTCCGCAAGGAAGATGCGCCGTCAAAGCCCGGACGTGTGCGATTCTGCAGATTGTGCTGGGCATGAGGTCGGGTGGCCTGGTACGTATCAACTTCCCTTAGCCGTATTCCGGGAAACAGAAGGCGCGACGCAGTGCAGCTTCCAAAACCAGTCTATAGACCTCCATTCGCGGTGACCCGCGCGAGCCACGTCGTTTTGAACGTTCGGGATATTGCGGCCAGCAAGACGTTTTATGTCGATCTGCTTGGGTTCGTGATCAGCGATGAATCCAAGGATACGCTCTGGCTTCGCGGCATGGAGGAGGGCTGCCACCACAGTCTAGTGCTTAAGCGTGGCGTGCCCGGCTGTGAGGTCTTCGGCATGCGTGTCCTGACCGAAGACGACCTCGATCTTGCCGAACGGCATTTCGCCAGCAAAGGATATCCGACGCAGTGGATTGACGCGGAGCATCAAAGCAAGACGTTCCGCACCATCGATCCGGCGGGAACGAGGCTCGAGTTCTGCGCATCCATGGAGACGCGTTCAAGGCTGTTCCACCACGTAGAAGCCTACCGGGGCGCCGGGGTTCAACGGATCGATCACGCTCAGGTGCTGACGCCACATGTGTGGGAGGCCCTCGAATTCTATGTCGAGATGGGCTTCAGGCTTTCCGAATACGTGGTCTCTGAGGCGGACGAGGTCGTATTTGCGTTTCTTCAGCGCAAGGGCAACCCGCACGATATCGTATTCGCGAAGTCGGAGAGCGCCCGCCTCCATCACTTTGCTTTCACGGTCCCCGAAACGTCCAACCTCATGCTTGCCGGCGATCTTCTGGTGAGGGCAGGCATGGCCGGTCAGGTCGAGTTTGGACCTGCACGGCATTTTAGTCCGGGTCTCGCGCGCTTCCTTTATCTGCGGGACCCCGACGGCCATCGCATTGAGTTATTTCCAAGCCACTATCAGACGATCGATATCGAGGACGAGCCCATCAGGTGGCAAGCACCCGATTTCTTGATCGGGGGCTGGCAAACGCCGCCGGACCGTTGGTTCAATGAGGCGAGTTCGTTCGTTTAGGGACGACGTTCGTTTCGAAAAGTGCGTGACGGAGGCGGCTTTTGGAAAGCCGCCTCCCACGGTCACGAAGCTGCCGATTGCCCTTTCGTCACGTCGCCAAATTTTGCAATCACACGGGCGGGTAGCGCCCGGGCCAGTTTAGGCGGCACGCCCAGCACCCGTAAGATCATTTCCGCGGCCGCGCTCTCAAGTTGCTCACCTTTCGGATTATCCAGCCGCTCTCGGAGAGCCGTGCCGACGATTGCCAGAAGACTGGTCAGAAGCAGGTCCGTTAGCTCGACGTCGAAGTGGCCCTGCTCGATGCCGATCGCTATGTCTTTTCGAATACCCCGCGAGATCTGCTTCCTGAAATTGCCTGTATTCGTCATTGCCTCCGCGATCAGTCGTCCCCATTCTGGGTCCGCCGCCGCAAGATGGATAAAATATTGCGTCGCCAGGGCAACGCGTTCGGCGCCGTGGGAAACTTCGCCGATGGCCGCATCGACCTGGTCAACGAGCGAGGCCGCGACGGCATGGGCAACGGCGTCGACGAGCTCGGTTTTATCGCGAAAGTGATAGTAGAAGGTCCCATTTGCGACCTGGGCGATTGACGTAATTTGGCTGATCGCCGCGCCTTCGACACCGTATTTCGCGAACGCTGTCACGGCAGCGTCCATCAATAGCGCCTTTGTGCGGGTGCTTTTGTCCTGATCGGTGGCGTGAAGTCGGAAACGCTTAGTTCGCACCAAAATACGGGACCTCTGCTGAAACCAATGTCCTCAATCTACCACGCGCGGGGGGATTCGCTCGGCGCGACCGTGACATCCAAGACGGTTTCTTCGCTCCCCAAAGCTCTTCGCCAGCGTGGCCTCGGCCGACCCGATTGATTGCAATCCTGAGACCTATTCGCAAGCGTTATGCCGAGATCAATTTTGAATACCTGATCCGCGGCGGGCCACGAACGACGATGCAGGATGCCTGAGTCGCTCGCTGGCCGGTGCGCGGCAGCGGGCGATGGCATGCGTCGTCGTAGCGGCGCCGATGCCGGCGGCGGCGAAGGTCTGCTGCAATGCAGCAGACAAGCCCCGGCCTTCGAATCTGAGATAGGTGTCAAAAGTTTTTGACAATAGTCTCAGTTTTTGCTTTTTTGGAGGCGCGGACCGTGAGAGTTCCGTGCTGATCGAACGATATTGAATGGGTGAGGATCGCCATGGATGTAGGATTGCTGATCGATAACGCGCGCGTTGCGGCGCTTGGGGGCGGGGTCGGCGTTCGCAGCAATCCGGTGACCGGGGCCGAGGTGACCACTTTTGCCGCGGCCAAGGGACGGGATGCCATCAAGGCCGTCGAGTCGTGCGCGAAGGCCTTCCCAGCGTGGTCCAAGACCGGTCCAAATCAGCGGCGCGACATTTTGCTCAAGGCGGCCAGCCTGCTCGAGGAGAGAGCGGAGTCGTTCGTCGCGAGCATGATGGGGGAGACCGGCGCTTCCATGCCCTGGGTCCGCTTCAACGTGAAGCTGGCGGCAGGAATGTTGCGCGAGGCTGCGTCACTGACCACCCACATCAAGGGCGAGATCATCCTGGCCGACAAGCCCGGTTCCTATTCCTTCGCATTTCGGAGACCCGTTGGCGTCATCCTATCGATTGTGCCCTGGAATGCGCCGATCATTCTTGCTGTCCGCGCATTCGGCACCGCGCTCGCCTGCGGCAACACGGTCGTACTGAAGGCGTCGGAAAATAGCCCGGGCACCCAGTATCAGCTCGCCCAATTGATGATCGACGCGGGATTGCCCCCGGGGGTGATGAACTTCATCACGCACACCCGCGAGGACGCGCCGGAGGTTGTCGAGGCTGTTATCGCCCATCCCGCGGTGCACCGGGTGAACTTCACCGGCTCAACCGCAGTCGGTCGTGTCGTAGCCGCGATAGGCGCGAAATATCTCAAGCCCGTTCTTCTCGAGCTTGGCGGCAAGGCGCCGCTTCTGGTGCTGGAAGATGCGGACATTGACAACGCGGTCCGTGCGGCGGCCTTCGGCGCGTACATGCATCAAGGCCAGATCTGCATGTCGACCGAGCGAGTCGTCCTGGATCATAAGATCGCCGATGAGTTCGCCGCGAAAATGAAAAAGAAGGTCGAGTCTCTCAGCGCCGGCGATCCGATGAAATCCAATGCTCCTCTCGGGGCGCTCATCAGCAAAGAGGCCGCGAAGCGGGTCGACGGGCTGATCGACGACGCCGTCAGCAAGGGCGCGGATGCGCTCGTTCGCGGCGCCGTCGAGGGTGCGGTCATGCAACCGGCCCTCCTCGACAAGGTGACGCCGAACATGAAGATCTATTACGAAGAGTCGTTCGGTCCCGTAACCTGCATGGTGCGCGTGAATGGTGTCGAAGAAGCGATCAAGGTCGCGAACGACACCGAATACGGCCTGAAGGCGGGGATATTCTCGCGCGACGTCAAGAAGGCGCTGGAAATCGCAAACCGGCTCGAATTCGGCTGCTGCCATATCAACGGGCCGACAGTCTACGACGAAGCGCAGATGCCGCTCGGCGGCATGAAGGCGAGCGGCTACGGCCGCTTCGGCGGCCACGCCGGCATCAATGAATTCACCGAAGTCCACTGGGTCAGCGTCGAAGATCCCGATCAGCACTATCCGATCTGATCGGAGGTTTCGAACGGGTGCGGCGCAGATCGGCAGACCGCCGTTGAGCGCAGACTAGCTGATCCCAAACGCAGGAATGATCGATGGCTAACGAATATGACGTGATTGTCGTGGGTTCCGGGCACAACGGGCTCACCACGGCGGCGTATCTGGCAAAGGCCGGCCAAAAGGTGCTCGTCCTCGAGCGCAACAACTGGTTCGGCGGCGGCGTCGTGACCCAGGAGATTCTGGAGCCCGGCTTCAAGTTCGACGTGCATTCCTCCCTGCACGTGAACATCCAGGCGAACCCGTTGATCCTCAATGACGAGCTGAAGCTGCTGTCCAAGCACGGCTTGAAATATCTCTATCCGGACGCCGTGTACTCCACGATCTTCGACGATCAGACGAGCATCATCACCTACAAGGACGTCGACCGGACCTGTCAGTCGATCGCGAAGATTTCCCCTCGGGACGCCGAGGCCTACCGCCGTTTTGCCGAGATGAGCATGAAGGTCGTGCCGCTCGTCACGCAGAGCCTCTTCGTGCCGTCGCCGCCTCAGGGGCAGTTCTTCGCGCTGCTCGATCAAAGCCCCGAAGGGCAGGAGATCTTCCGGGCGCTGATGCAGAGCAAGCTCGACATCTGCCGCGAGTGGTTCGAAAGCGACAAGCTCATCATTCACCTGCTTAAGTTCGCAGCGGAGACGCTCACGGGACCCGAGGACAAAGGCACTGGTTTCATTCTTTATACGATGCCGGGAATGGTGCACACCTATCCGATCGGCGTTCCGGTCGGCGGCAGCGGCGCGCTGGTCACGGCGTTGATCAACTGCCTGAACAGCTACGGTGCCGAACTGCGCAAGGAAACCGAGGTCGAGAAGGTCCTCGTCCAGGGCGGTCGTGCGGTCGGCGTCCGCCTGAAGGACGGCGAGACGATTCGCGCGAAAAACGCCGTCATCGGCCAGATCCATCCTTGGCTGATCGGCGACATGGTCGAGACCGTCGACGCAGGCGTCGCCGCACGCGCGCGCCGCGTTCAGACCGGCGCATTCTGCATCGCGCCGCTGCACCTCGCGCTCAAGGAGCCGCCGAAGTACAAAGCGGGAGACGAGGCCGGCCGCGTCATCTTGGCGAACTACACGCCCGCGACGCTGGAGCGCTTTCTGCGGCTCTTCGATAACTTCCGCTACGGCGACGTCTGGGCGCCCGGATCGACGGATTGCACCATGGCGTCGCACATGCAGTGCCAGTTCGACCCCACCCAGGTGCCGGAAGGGCGCGCGGCGATCACCGTCTACGGTTTCTCGCCGTTCGACCTGCGCGACGGTGGATCGACGGCGTGGGACGAGCGGGGCGAGGAGATCGGCAACTGGTTCCTCGAACGTTACCGCAGCTACACGACCAACATCACCGATGCCAACATTCTCGGCAAACGCTTCGACACGCCGCTTGAAATATCGCGCCACTCGTCGATGTTCCAGCGCGGCGACGTCAGCGGCGCCGGCGAATATTTGCATCAGATCGGCGCCCACCGGCCGACGCCCGAGCTTGGAAAGCTCAAGGTGCCGGGGATCGACCGCCTTTACCTCACCGGTACCGCGATCAACGTCTCCAGCGTGAGCGGCGCCGGCCGGGCGACCGCGATGAGGGCGTGTGAGGACCTCGGCATCAACTTCGACAAACTAATCGGGTAAATATCGCGATGAAGTTCCTTACACCCGAGCGCTCAGAGCTCATCGTGATCACCGCGGTCGATAAACACCCGGACGGTCTGATTATCAGCGGCAAAATCATGGGCGCGATGCCGATGAAAGCGGTTCTCACGCCGGCTCAGCTCCGTGCCGGCTTCAAATTCCTTTCACCGAAGCTCGTGCTGACGCTGATCGGGATGCTGTTCCGTCGTTGAGTGGAGCGCCGCGATGCAATTTTCTCTGCAACTGCCGCGCCTTGTCGCTGGGAGCGGCGTGCTCGGAGGTCTTGCTCGCGAGCTTGCACATCTTGGACTCGCCAAGCCGTTGATCGTCACGGACGCCGGCCTCGTGCGGGCCGGTCATGTCGAGCGGCTCAAACAGGCCCTTGTCGGCAAATGCCAGTTCGCGGTGTTCGCCGAGGTGCCGGAGAATCCGACATTCCAGGGCGCGGACAAAGCTCTCGCGCGCTACCGGGATGAGCGCTGCGACAGCGTGATTGCACTCGGCGGCGGGTCGGTGATCGACACGGCAAAGTTCGTCGCCGTGCTTGCGACGCATCCGGGGGTGATCACTGACTATCTCGGTCCGAACTCGGGCAAGATCGGCTATGACGTCGCGCCCATCGTCGTCATCTCGACGACGGCCGGCACGGGATCGGATTCTTCCCCGGACGCGGGCATCCATCCCGACGCGGTCACGATCTCGAACGGGATCACTAGCCGGCACGTTATCCCGAAGCTTGCGGTGTGTGATCCCGATCTGACACGCTCCCTGCCGCCGCGGTTGACGGCCGCCACGGGCCTCGATGCTTTGTCGCATTGTGTGGAGGGCTATCTTTCGGAGACCGTCAATCCGCTGGCTGACGTGCTTGCGATCGACGGCATGCGGCGCGTGTGGAGGAACGTGGAAAAGGCGACGCGCAACGGCGACGACCTCGACGCGCGGCTTGAAATGCTGATCGGCTCATTCGAAGGCGGCGTGGCGATCGGCAAGGGCCTTGGCCCGGCCCACGCCATCGCCATCGGTTGCGGCGACCAGGGGCTGCATCACGGCATTCTCAGCGCGCTGGGCCTGATCGCGAGCCTGGCGTTTTTGCGCGACAAGGCCGCCACGAAAATCAAGGACGTGGAGCGTGCGCTCGATCTTCCCGAGGGTGTTGCTGCGCACGACGCGTTGCGCGCGATGATGAAGCGGCTGTCGCTCCCGACGACGTTGCGGGAGTTGGGCTACACGTTGAGCTCGATGGAAGCTTTGACCGCGAACTGCGCGGCCAGTCACTTCAATTTCACGAGCCCTTACAAGCCGAACGCGACGGAATTCCGATCGATGGTCGAAAGTATTCTCGGCTGATCGCCCGGGAAGGGACGCGTCGAAAGGAACAGATACGGGCCGCCTGCAAGTACGGACATCCCAGCACGCTGCGAATGCAACCATAAAAGTCTTAGGGAGAGGAACGTGATGTCTGTGAAATTGAAGCCACCGTTTCGAGCGGAGCATGTCGGAAGTCTTCACCGGCCTCAAGCGCTCCGGGACGCCCGCACGCGCCTGCTTGGTGGCCTCAAGCGAGAGGGCGGCTTTGGCAAGCACAACAATTCCGAGCTGCGCGAAATCGAGAACAAATACATCGCCGACATTGTGAAATTGCAGGAAGATGTCGGCCTGCGGACCATCACGGATGGGGAATACCGTCGGCAGGTATGGCTGACCGAGTTTCTCAGCTCGCTTGATGGCCTCGATATGTCCTTGAAGATCGTTCCGGGGCAGGGGACGGGATTCCGTTCGAACGAACGGCAGGGCAAGAGCAAGACGGAAGACGTCGAAAACGTCGCCGTTCAGTATCGCGTCGACCGGCCGATCAAGTGGGTCGGGAGCTCGAATGTGGATGCCTTCACGTTTCTCAAGGGCATCACGAAAGGCGTCCCCAAGGTCACCATCCCGGCGCCCCAGGATTATTACTTCATGGGGGCCAGCGGTAAGGCCGTGATCAGTCCGCAGGCTTACCCCGATCAGACGAAATTTTGGGACGATATGGCTGTCGCTTACAAATGCGAGGTCGACGCGCTGGTGGCCGCCGGCTGCACCCACATTCAGTTCGACGATGTCGTCAACGCCTGCATGTGTGACGAGCGGCATACCGCGCGTATGAAGGCCGAAGGCGAGGATCCGCAGGCGCTGATGGCGGCCTATGTCGCATGTCTGAACCGGGCGCTGGCTGGGCGGCCGGACACGTTATTGGTGTCGATGCACATTTGCCGGGGTAACAGGCACGGCCACTACATCGCCGAAGGCGGCTACGATCATGTCGCGGATTATCTCTTCAATAATCTGGAGATCGACAACTACTATCTCGAATACGACACGCCGCGCGCCGGTTCGTTCGAGCCGCTCCGCCTCATGCCCAAGGATAAGACCGTTGTTCTTGGTCTGGTGACGACGAAGCGCGCGGAACTCGAGCCGATGGACGACCTGCGCCGACGAATCGACGAGGCGGCCAAGTTCATGCCACTCGATCGGCTGTCGCTCAGCCCGCAATGCGGGTTCTCTGGCGACATGATGAGCGACGTGATGAGCCTCGACCAGATGAAACAGAAGCTGAGCTTGGTGGTCCGGACGGCGGAAGCGGTCTGGGGGACGGCTTAACCGGATAGTCTGTGCCGCCGATGGGTCCGCGAGAATCGTCAATGCGGCCCCTTCGTGCAAAGCAGGCCAACGATGAGGAGGAAACGATGATGAGCATGAAATTACTGTCACGCAGGACAGTCTGTGGGGTTGCGACGCTTGCGATGTTGGCCGGAGGGTTCGCCGCGGCGCCGGCGAATGCCGCCGACGAGATCGTCATTGGCGCGTCGTTGCCGCTGAGCGGGCCGCTGGCCGGCTTTGGCTCTTACGCGCAATGGGGCTACAAGCGGGCTGTCGACGAGGTGAATCGGGCTGGCGGCATCTCCGTCGATGGCAAGAAAATCAAGGTCAAGCTGATCATCCGCGACGACAAGACCGACCCGAATGTCACCGCCTCCAATACGGAAACGCTGATCGGCCGCGACGGCGCGATTGCGATGCTCGGCTCCTGCACGCCGCCGTTGGTCAATGCCGGCGCGCTCGTTGCCGAGCGGCGAAAAATTCCGCTCGTCACCGCGGCGGCGCCGCTTGAATCGTTCAAGGCGGCGCACAAATGGACCTATGCGTGGGACCTGTTCTTCCACGAGCCGGATCTTGCGTCGGCGCCGTTCAAGATGCTGAAGGATCTCGGCGTCGAGACCAACAAGAAGATCGCGATCCTGCATGAGAACGGGCCCGACGGCCAGGTGGTGGGCGGCAAGGTGTGGCCGGGCCTCGCCAAGGAATTCGGCTATGAGGTGGTGCAAACCACGTCGTTCCCGCTCGACAGCACGCAATTCAGCTCGGCCATCGCCGAAGCCAAGAGCAAGCAGGCCGACATCGTCCTGATCATGGCGATCACGCCGCAAGCGGTGGCGATCCGCAAGCAGATGGCGGCGGCCGGCTACACGCCGAAGATGATCGTAATCGAAAAGGGCGCCGAGCCGGCGCAGTTCGCCGAAGCGGTCGGCAAGCTGGCCGAAGGTGTTCTGGTCGGCGGCTATTGGGATCCGAGCTTCCCGTTCCCGGGCGCGGCCGAACTGGCCAAGGCGTTCGAGACGGAGACGAAGCAGACCTCGAGCCAGCACATTGCGGATTCCTACGCAGCCGCCCAAGTTCTGCTCGACGGCATCGCCGCGGCGGGCTCGACCAATGCCGACAAGGTGACGGCGGCGATCGCCAAGACCGACAAGACCTACGTCGTCGGGCCGATCAAGTTCGATACGAACCATACGGCGAAGCTGCCGATGGTCAAGATGCAGTGGCAAGGCGGCAAGCAGGTCATCGTCTGGCCCAAAGCGCAGGCGACGGCCAAGTTCCTGTTTCCCGCTCCCTGACCGTGCAGGCTTAACCGATCGTGCTTGGCCTTGAGATCATTGCCAGCAGCGTGACGTCAGGGTTCCTTCTTGGAGGAACTCTGGCGCTCACTGCCCTGGGCTTGTCGATCGTGCTCGGGGTCATGCGGCTAATCAATCTGGCACATGGCATCTTCCTGATCGCCGGCGCCTACGCCGGATTCTTCCTGCAGCAGGTCACGGGCCTGGATCCGTTCGTGACTGTCGTCGTCGTTGCGGCAGTGGTCGGCGCTGCGGCGCTACCGGTGCAGCGCTATCTGCTGGAGCCGCTGGCGAAGTACGGCGCGGAGGCGCCGATGATGACCACGTTTGGCCTCGCTATCGTCCTCGAAAACCTCTTCCTGCTGAAATTCAGCGCGGATACCCGCTCGATCGAAACCAGCGAAGCGGCCGTGCCGCTCCAGCTCGGGCCGATATCCGTTCCGCTGATCTACCTGATCTGCTTCGCCGTATCGGTATGCGTCATCCTTTTGGTGCATCTCATTGTGGTCCGGACGAGTTTCGGCCGCGATCTGCGCGCGAGCGCGGTCGACCCAGGCGCGGCGGCGGTCGTCGGCGTCGATGTCCGCCGCGTCCATACGCTGACCTTTGCGCTCGGCGGGGCCTGCGCAGGGGTCGGCGGAACGCTCATTGGCATCCTCTTCTCGTTCACACCGGCTAGCGGCGCCAATTATCTATTGACCGATTTTACGATCGTCGTGCTCGGCGGCATGGGCAATATCCTCGGCACGTTGATCGGTGGCATCGTCCTAGGGGTTCTTCAAAGCGTCGCAGGCATCGTCCTCGGAGACGGCTACCGCGATCTCATCGGGCTTGTGGTCTTTCTTGCCATGCTCGCCGTGCGCCCGCGCGGGCTTTTCAAGGGACACGCAGCGTGACGACGAGGCAGGCCGGCCGGTTGGAGCGCGTTGGCGCTATGCTCGGCGCGCTGGTTATCGCCGGCGTTTTCGCGGTCGGCGCACTGTTTCCACATCTGCTGAGCGACTACGCGATGCAGATCGGATTTCGGACGATGCTCTATATCGTGCTCGGCGAAGCTTGGAACCTGCTGGCGGGCTATTGCGGGTTGGTGTCGCTCGGCAGCGCCTCCTTCGTCGGGATCGGCGCGTATGTGCTGGTTGGCCTGCTCAACACCACACCGATGCCGATCGGCCTCGCCGTGGTGGTGGGGGGAGGGGGCGGCGCCGTGCTCGCAGCGCTCGTTTCGCCGGCCGTATTCAGGATGCGGGGCCTGTATTTCACGGTGGGGACGCTTGCTCTGGGCGAGGCGATGCGCCTCATGATGGTCAACGCGCCATGGTTCGGCGGCGCGACCGGCCTGTTCCTGCATGTCGATTGGCCGTCGTCCTACGCCTTGTATCTCTATGGGCTGGTCCTGCTGCTGGTGACCGAATTCGTCTTGTCGGTCGCGGCGCATTCGCGGCTATCGATTCTGATGCGCGCTGTCCGCGACGACGAAGACGCCGCCGCCCAGGTCGGCGTGCGCACCTTCCGCGTAAAGCTCTTCACGTTCATGGTGGCGAGCTTCTTGATGAGCGCAGCAGGTGCGTTGCAGGCCTACAAGCTTTCGGCGATCGAGCCGTACGGGATGTTCGGATTGCAGTGGTCGGTCGATGTGCTTGCGATGGTGATCATCGGAGGCATGGGCCTGCGCTACGGTCCGATCTTCGGCGCAATCCTGGTGATCGCGCTTGGCGAATTGCTGGCAGACTATCCCGAGCTGCATATCGCGATTACCGGCATCATTCTGATTGTTCTAGTGCGATTTGCGCCGAAGGGCCTCGTCGGGCTTGCCGGACAGGCGCGGGCATGGTTCGCGGGGCGTAGTTCGGGCGCGGGGTTGGCATGAGTACGGGCAAGCCGCCGGCCGACAACCTTATCATCGAGACGCGAGGCCTGACCAAGCGCTATGGTGGTGTCACCGCGATCGACAATGTCGACCTGGCGATCCCCCGCGGCGAGGTCTTCGGCATCATCGGCCCGAACGGAGCGGGCAAGTCGACGCTGGTCGGTCTGATCGGCGGCGCGCTTCCGCCTTCAAGCGGCAGCGTCTTCTACGAGGGCGCCGACATCACGCTGCTGCTGGCGGCGGAGCGAGCAAGGCGCGGCATCGGCCGCACCTATCAGATTCCGAGGCCATTCCTCGACATGACCGTCGCGGAGAATCTGCAGGTGCCGTTATATTCGGTCAATCCGCTGATATCCCGGCGTCACGCCGAAGAGATGGTCGAGGCAAACCTGTTGCGTACGGGACTTGCCGGAGCGGCAAAGCAAACCGCCCGCAACCTCACGCTTCTGCGCCGCAAGCGTCTTGAACTCGCGCGCGCCTTGATGCTGAAGCCGCGCGTTCTGTTGCTCGACGAAGTCGGTGCGGGGCTTGTCGAATCCGAGGTGAGCGAGCTCATCGAGCTCATCCATTCGATCAGCGGCGATGAAACGTCGATCGTGATCGTCGAGCACGTGATCCGCATTGTGCGTGAATGCTGCCGCCGCGTGGCGGTCATACACGTTGGGGCAAAATTCGCCGAAGGCCGGACGGACGACGTCCTCGCGGACAAGGAAGTTGCCACCATATACCTCGGCACCGCGCACGGGGAAGGCAAGGCTGAGGTTCGGCACGGCACTGTGCAAACAGAGTCCTCCGTAGCGAAGGCTGCATCGTCGGAAGTCTTGCTGCGCCTAGAAGGCATAACCGCCGGTTATGGTCAGGCCCGGGTATTGAACGGGATTGATCTCGAAGTCAGAGCCGGGGAGGCTGTCGCTATCCTGGGTACCAACGGCGCGGGAAAGACGACCCTGGCCAATGCGATCTCGGGCACCGTCGCCCTAACCGGCGGCGCCATTCGGTTCATGGGAAACGACGTCACGACCCTGCCGAGCCATATGCGTATGAAGTGTGGCATCGCCCACTGCATGGAAGGACGACGTATCTTTTCGACTTTGTCGGTCGAGGAGAACCTGCTGATTGCCGCGCGAGGCGTCGATGCCGCCGAGCGGCGCCGGCGTCTTGACCGCATGTACGGATTGTTTCCAGCATTGCATGAGCGCCGCGACAATCCGGGGACGGCTCTCTCTGGTGGCCAGCAGCAAATGCTGGCCATCGGCCGCAGCCTGATGTCCGATCCGAAGCTGATTGTCTTCGATGAAATCAGCCTGGGGCTCGCCCCGATCGTGATGGACCTGCTCTACAAGACGCTGACGGAGTTGCGGTCCGCCGGCCTCACGATGCTGATCATCGAGCAGGACGTCGAGCGGGCGATCGACATCGCGGATCGCGCCTGCGTGCTGGAGCACGGTCGAATTGCCCTGTCAGGAGCTGCCTCGCTGATCAGGTCTGATACGCGGCTGCGACAGCTTTATCTCGGCTGAACCAAGTAAGACGTCTAAGGCGGCCTATCGCGGTGGCCCCGGATCCGTGGGAGCGCGCGCTGCCTCTTGCCAACGGGCAACGGCTCGGGGCACATGGCACCCCCAGCCGACGTTCGCACATTCAAAGGTATCGATATGGTCGAAAGAAAAGGACCAAAAGCCGCCAATCGGCGGATCGGGGACCAATGGCGCTTCAGCAATACCGGACGCTTGTTATTCAACTCCGCGCGCCAGTTCGAAGACCACGTAATTCGGCACATCAACACCAAGGGATTTCCCGATCTCCGTACGGCTCACATGGCGGTGCCGCGGAATCTCGATGTCGACGGTACCCGTATCACTGAGCTTGCCAAGCGATGCGCGATGACCAAGCAATCGATGAGTGATCTGGTCAACCAGTGCGAGAGCATGGGATTGGTGACCAGGCGCCCTGATACGTCGGATCAGCGTGCCAAGATCATAGTCTTCACGGCAAAAGGACGTCGCTTGCTGGGGACCATCCGGCAAGCGATCGCCATTGCAGAGCGTGATCTCACCGGCAAAATCGGAGAGCTATCGGTCACGCATCTCCGGTCGATTTTAGGTGTATACCTCGACGTCGATGTCGCGAGATGAACACGCGCTGCGCGACTCTGTCATCGCGCAGCGCGTGTTCCTTTACCCTAGTTTAAGCAGCCGTGCCGCGTTGTCGTAGGCGATGGCCTGCTTCTGGGCAGCCGGCAAATCCACGTCGTCCATGAACGACGCGGCGAAGTCGATGTCCTCGAACGGGTAGTCAGCTGAGAACAGCACGTTGTCGAGGCCCAGCGCATCGATGGTGCACGCAAGCGGCTCGCGCGAGTACATTCCGGAAAGCGTGACGACCGTATTGTCGCGCAGATAATCGGAAGGATTGCGCTTGAGCTTGACGCCGTAGAGCTTCGCCCGGCTGTCGATGCGCCAGAGCAAGAACGGCAACGTCTCGCCCAGATGGCCAAGGGCTAGCTTGACATTGGGAAAGCGGTCGAAGACGCCACCGAAGACCAAGCGCAAAGCATGGGTCCCGGTTTCGACGCCCCATCCCCAGGTCGCTCGCGCAAGCTCACGATACGAGCCGATGGTTGGATTGGGCTGAGCCGGGTCGGCAGGATGCAGGTAGACGATCGTCTGGAGCTCTTCGACGCGCTCCCAGAACGGATTCATGTCGGGTTCGTCGAGATACCGGCCATTCGAGTGGCCGTTGATCATCGCGCCGCAGAAGCCAAGTTGCCGCACGCAGCGTTCGAGTTCGTCTGCGGCTGCCTTGGGGTCCTGGAGCGCCACATGGGCAAAGCCGCGGTAGCGGTCGGGCCGGGGGACGATCTTCTCGGCCAGATAGTCGTTGCACACCCGCGCGAGCCGCACGGCCGTCGCCGTGTCGGTTTCGATCTGAACGCCGGGGGCAACCGTCGACAGGACGGCGACTTCAATGCCGGCCTTATCCATTGCGGACAGCCGGAGTTCACCGAAGTCATTGAGGCGGCGATGCAGGTTGTCCCGAACGGGCGTTGGGATGTCCTTATGGGCCGGCCACCAATATTCCTCGAGGGCCGGCGCCATGAAATGCTCTTCAAGCGCGATCTTTTTCATCTGTTTCTCGGTTGGCTTGCTTTGATCTAGCTGAGCGCCTTCGCGGCGTCGCGATGAAGGTCGAGAAGGGGGCGCAGCGTTTCCGGATTCCGCCTTCCAAAACCACATTCTGTCGCAATCCCGAACGGCCGCTTGAGATGCTTCTTGGCGAGCGCGATACGCTCCTGCGTGCCGGTCAATCCGTCGGTGTAGTGGACGAGGCCCAGATAGACCGCGGTCGCCTCGGGGACCGTGATCTTTTCCAAGGGCCGATAGTACTCGTCCGATTTGAACCCACGCGGGACGGGAATGTGGACGTAGTCGACGGTTCGCTTGGCGAGCGACGCAATGCGGTTGCAGAACGCGACGCTGGTCCCGGTATCGACCGGCTCGATGACGTGCTTATGCCCCGGATCGCCGTAGCAAAGGTGTAGTCCGACTTCGACATCGGGGGGCGCAAAATCTACCAGACGCGCGACGCGCTCGCTGGCCTCGGCAAGAATGTTGTCAAAATGCAGTTCGATGCCGCCGTCGTGGCCGACCAGTTCATGGCAGACGTCCCATTGGATGACCAACTCGTCGTGCGGGATATTGGTGGCGAGATGAACGACCTCCGCCTGCATGGCGCGCTCCATTGCGGGCTCCATGGCAGCGCGCTGCTCCCTGTTGACGAACACCGACAGCAATGAAACGGCGGTCGGCATGCAGACCTGGAACTTGACGCCCTTGGGTATCGACCCCTTTTGCTTGAGACGCCGAAACTCGGCGTAGGACTCGGTCGCCTTGGCGGCGTAGCCCAGCGGCTTGAAGGCGAAGCGTTTCAAGTCGGCGTTCGCGCGCAGCGAGTAGAACGGCCGGTCAATCGTGTCGTTGAATCCGGGAAGCCGCTTCGCGGCGACCAGCTCGAGATCGGGGTTGTCATCGAATACGTGGCGTTGCCAACGAACCCAGTTGATGCGGTCGCCTGTCTCTCCGTCCGGATAACGGGAGGCCGCATCTCCGAGATGTTCAGCAAGGCTCGAGAACACTTCCGTCGCAGAATTAAGTGGTACGCTGCCGATAAGCAGCACAGGCGCAAGACGAGCCAAGGTATCCTCCCGCTGTTTTTTGCTCCCGACGCGGATCCACCCGCAATAGATAGTCAGGTAGCCTGACGAGATCGTACCGTGCCTGCGCGCGGACCGCAACCCGCCCGGCGGTCGCATCCGCCCGATGATACGCCTTGCGCCGACAAAAGCCGTCAGGTATCCTGACTTAATAACGACGGCAAAAAGCCGCGAATTGTCATGGGAGGATGTCATGATTTCCCGGTACGGACTTGTTTGTGCGCTAATCGCCATCTTCGCCGCCTGCGGCCTCACAAGCGCGAATGCGCAGCAGGTCTACGAGCTGAAGGCGTCGGTCTACACGCCGGCGAGCAATCCACTGGCCCGGGCCATGGAGCAGTGGGCTTCGCTTATCAAGGACAAGTCGAACGGCCGGCTGGTCATAAAGGTATTCCCCGGCGGCCAGATGGGCCCGCCGCCTCGTCAGTTCGACCTTGCGCGATCAGGGGTCGCCGATATCGCCGTCGTGTTGCACGGCCTCACGCCGGGACGTTTTCCGCTCGTTGAGTTGGCCCACGTTCCGGGCGTCCTCTCGTCCAATGCCTATGCGAGCTCTCTCGCGCTGAGCGAGGTATGGGTCGATCTGCCAAAATCGGATCATCCGGGCGTCAAAGTGCTCAACGTGCAGTGCATCGTGCCGATGCCGGTCATTTCCCGGTCGGAATTGACCAAGTGGTCCGATCTCAAAGGCAAGCGCGTGAGGGCGGCGGGCAGCGTTCAATCCAGCGTGCTCGAGGCTTTGGGCGCCGTCCCAACCCTGGTGCAGCCGGGCGACCTGAACGACGCTCTCGACAAGGGCATGATCGAGGCCGCCAGCATCGGCTACAGCGGCATCGCGAGCTATCATCTGACGGACGCGGGCAAGTTCATCGGTGAGGGCGACCTCGGCGGCGTGACATTCGCGACCGTCATGAACGAGGGCGCATTCAAGAAGCTTCCGGCCGATTTGCAAAAGCTTCTCGACGACTCCAGCCGTGGCGAAGGCGCGCAGTTGTTTGCCAAGATGCTGGCGGACGACGAAGTCGGCTATCGCACGAAGATGAAGGCCGAAGGCATAAAGGTGTCGACTCTACCGACCGATGCGTCGCTGCAGGATGCGGCCGGCAAGATCAGAGCCGACGCAATCGCGAGGGCGAAGGCGGCCGGCTTTGATGCCGAAGCCGTTCTTGCGAAGCTTCGGGCCGCAATCCAGAAGTACGAGGCAACGAAATAGAGCGTCATTTCGCGCCTGACCTCTGCCAGCCTCAACGGGAGTCCCATGTTCAATAAAATTGCGCCCGGACTCTCGGCCGTCGCCGCGGTCGCGGTCGTAACGATGATGCTGGTGTCGCTTGCCGACATTGCGGTCAGAAACGCTCTAGGCGTGCCGATTCGCGGGGCCTTCGATCTCGTTGAGCTGTCTCTCGTCATCTGTATTTTCTTTGGCCTGCCAGAGGTCTTTGCCACCAACAGAAACATTGTGGTCGACGTCGTCGACCACTTTGCCGGCACGGTCGTGACGCGGAAGCTTCATCTGTTTTCGACCATAGTCGTCGGGCTCTTTTTGCTTCTTCTCTTGTACGCGATGATTGAGCCGGGCTTGGACACGATCAGATACCCTGAACACAAGCAGGAGACGGGCCTTCCTACCTGGCTGTATTGGCTTCCGATTTTCGCGGGCACGGTCCTCTCGCTAGCCGAGTCGATTCGAGCCGTGCTTCCCAAGCCGCAGGCCGAGTAGAGATCAGGAACAATATCGATGTCGATTGAGGCGATAGGTCTTCTCGGTATCGTCGCGTTGTTGACGCTCATCTTCCTGCGGGTGCCGGTTGGCATCGCGATGGGAATCGTGGGCTTCTTCGGATATGCCGCTATCGACGGCCTCGACCGCGCGCTCAGAGTCCTGGGCCAAACTCCATACGACGTCTCGTCCGGTTACACCTTGTCCGTGGTGCCTCTCTTCATCCTTATGGGTGAACTGGCCATGCGGTCGGGAATGTCCGCAAGGCTCTACACATCCGCGCGCTCGATCTTTCTGGGGATCCGCGGTTCGCAGGCACTGGCCACGATCGCGGCGTGTGCCGGTTTTGGCGCTATTTGCGGCTCCTCCTTGGCGACGGCGGCCACAATGACGCGCATCGCCATTCCCGAGATGCGCCGCGCGAACTATGACGATGCGCTTTCTGCGGGCTCGGTCGCCTCCGGCGGATCGCTCGGAATTCTCATTCCCCCGTCCATCCCGCTCGTGATTTATGGATTGATTGCCGAACAGTCGGTGCCGCGCCTTTTTGCGGCGAGTCTCATTCCTGGCCTTCTTCTGACGGCGTTGTATATGGCCGTGGTCGTCATCTGGGTCGCGGTCAATCCCAAGATCGCCCCGAAATCGGACCTTGGCGGCGGATGGTCCGAGCGGATTCGCAACATCTTCTCGGCCTGGCACGTGCTCTTGCTGTTCGGCGTGGCGATCGGCGGACTTTACGCGGGCTGGTTTACGCCGACCGAAGCCGCCGCCGTCGGCGCCGCCGGGGCCCTCGTTCTCGGCTCGCTCTTCGGACAGCTGACCTGGCAGGGTGTTGTGACCAGCGTCATCGAGACTGTCAGAACGACCTGCATGCTGTTCGTGATCGTTATTTTCGCGGTCACGTTTTCATATTTCGTAACCCAGTCGCAACTGCCGCAGGCCGTGGCCGGGTGGATGAATGCTCTACACTTGGGTCCTATCTCTCTGATTGTCGTCCTGACGATCTTCTACATCATTCTCGGATGCTTCATGGACGGCTTCGGCATGATTCTCATCACGGTGCCGGTGTTTCTGCCCGTCCTGACGCAGCACGGCTACGATCCGATCTGGTTCGGCGTGATGCTGGTGATTGTCATCGAGCTTGGTCTGATACATCCACCCGTCGGCATGAATATCTTCGTTATCCAGGCGCAGGTGCGGGAGATGCCGATTACGAAAATCTATAAGGGTATCGTCCCGTTTCTCGTCGCGCCCTTGGTGTTGCTCGGATTGCTTGTCGCCATGCCGAGCCTGGCCATGTGGCTGCCGCACAGGCTGTTCAACTGAGTATTTTCTCTTTCGCGGGGGATGATTGGCTGCTTTGGCCGCGTGATCGTCGAAGCCTCCGCACTGGCGCCGTTGCATCGGAAAAGCCTGGAGCGTTGACGGCTAGTTCGGTTTGCCTTTTAGTGAAAACAGAGCGTTGCATGTTGCTCATGCCGGCGCGTATCACGTCACAATGACGACTGTGATACGCGTCGCGCATGGCTGACCACCAGTAAGCCCGGCGTCAAAATTTCACTCTGTCCCCGCCTTTGAGCCCGAGCATTTCGCGTGCTTCTGCCGGTGTTGCGACCGCATAACCTAGCTCCTCGATAATGCGGCGGATCTTTGCGACCTGTTCCGCATTGCTTGTCGCCAGCTTGCCGACGCCGCCATAGAGGCTGTCCTCGAGGCCCACCCGCACATTGCCACCGAGCATTGCCGCGTGCGTACAGAAATTCATCTGGTGCCGGCCAGCCGCTAACACGGACCAGCGATAGTCCGACCCAAACAGTTTGTCGGCCGTTCGTTTCATGAACATCAAGTTTTCGGCGTCGGCACCGATGCCGCCGAGAATGCCGAAGATCAATTGGAGAAACACGGGCGGACGAAAGAGGCCCGCGTCAAGGCAGTATGCCAGGTTGTAAAGATGGCCAACGTCATAGCATTCGTGCTCGAACTTGGTGCCGTGTCCTTCGCCAAGGAGTCGATAAATTTTCTCGATATCGGCAAAGGTGTTGCGGAAGATGCCGTCCTTCGTACTTTCGAGATACGGCTTTTCCCAGCTGTGCTTCCAGTTTGAATAGCGTGAGGCCAGCGGGTGCAGGGCGAAGTTCATAGAGCCCATGTTGAGCGAGCACATTTCAGGTGACGCCTGGAGCGGTGCTGCAAGGCGTTCTTCCACGGACATCGTAAGTCCGCCGCCGGTGGTGATGTTGATGACGGCATCGCAGTTCTGCTTGATCCGCGGCAGGAACTGCATGAAGACCGCCGGGTCCGGTGTCGGGCGGCCGGTCTGCGGATCACGCGCGTGCAGGTGGAGAATGGAGGCGCCAGCTTCCGCTGCCGCTATCGACTGCATAGCGATGTCGTCCGGCGTGACCGGAAGGTAATCCGACATTGTCGGGGTATGAATCGAGCCCGTGACCGCGCAAGTGATGATGACCTTGCCGGCGGATTTGGCATTAATCGACTTTGCCATCTTGAACCTTTGCTTGCTTTTGATCGTGCTGATAAGGATGCTGACTAATCATTTCGCATCTGAGAGTCGGGCCGCTCGCAGGTGTCGCAGCACCTTGCCGCGCAATTCCTGCTGCTGCTCCGGCGTCCAGGTGCGGAAGCCTTCGCCGCTCTTGAAACCGAGTTTGCCGTCCTG
>Ga0255338_1002110_pt1 | contig 31782 bp, 30 predicted proteins | sample MeOH1_35cm_T4_19_FD_203715 | JGI IMG/M metagenome (GOLD analysis project Ga0255338, IMG submission 203715) | Sandy soil microbial communities from University of British Columbia, Vancouver, Canada - MeOH1_35cm_T4_195 | ecosystem: Engineered > Artificial ecosystem > Sand microcosm > Unclassified ... | reverse complement strand
CGTATTCTCAACCGCGGTGGATAAGCGACCGTGGAACGAACAGGAGGGTCAATGCAGACAACAGCAATGCGAAAGGCAGGCAAGGGCACCGCGTGGCGCGCCGCATTTTGCGTTGGGACACTGATTGCAGTAAGTTGCGGCGGACTGCGACTCGCGATGGCGCAGGAAGTAGGCGCAAACCTCACGGTCAGCGTCATTGTAGTAGACGAACTGACCCCCAAGCCCGTCCCACTTACAGATTTCCGCATCTCGGGATCCGCAGGCGGCGCACCGCCCCGTATAGTCCGAACCGACGAGAAGGGCAACCTCTCTATCGCCTTGGCTCCCGGGCAGTATGTCATCGAATCGGTTCAGCCTCTCCGATTTCGAGATCGCACACTGCGCTGGAAGCATGCATTCTCAGTAGAAACCGGCAAACCAACACTGCTGAAACTGACCGACGCAGACGCCGAGCAGTCTCAAAACTCCCCAGCCCGTCAGGTGAGTGACGAAGCGAAGATCTACCAGAGCCTGCGTAAGGGCGTGGTTACCGTTGAGTGCGATTTCGGGCACGGGACTGGCTTTGTGGCTGATCCCCGCGGGCTGATTGTCACCAACGAGCACGTGACGGAGAAGACACGCTGGGTGTCATTGCGCTTCGACCGAGGGCTCCGGATCGCAGCGCGCATCCTCGAGCAAGACCGTGACGCCGACGTGAGTGTGCTTCAATTCAACCCGAAGGTGATCAAGGACCTCGTGGTGGTCCCCTTGGCAGACCCAAGGCGTGGTCCGCTCGCGGTTGAAGGTGAAAAGGTCCTGGCGATCGGTAGCCCCCTGCACCAGGAGAAGGTGCTCACCACCGGGATTATCTCCAAGGTGGAGGACGGGGTGCTGATATCAGACACGAATATCAACCCTGGAAACTCGGGCGGTCCCCTCATCAACCTCGCTGGTGAGGCCATCGGTATTACTACCTTCGGTGACCTTTCCAACCGCGGACCTGGCATCGGCGGTACGGTATCCATCCAAAAGGTCATCCCCGTGCTCGAGCGCGCAAGGCAGAAGCTCGGGGATCAGCCACAGGCGCCGGACCAGCTGCTACCGGATGTCTCGCCCATCCCCATTCCGGCAGAGGCGCTAGCGGAGGCAGCGGCCAAGAAGTTGGAAGCGTTCGAGCTGAAGGAGCCGAAGAACTTTCTGACCATCGTCAACACGCCGTTCATTCAGGCTTCGGTTTCGGCGGCGTATGAACGGGAGCTTCAGAAGGCGAAGAACAAAAGATCCCGGAATCGCGGCGAGAAGGGCATCAAAGAAGAGGAGAAGGTCGAACCCGGCCGGTTCTGGGAGCGCTACGCGTTGAATGCCTATGACGCGGTGGTACCGATTACCGTTGTTCCGGTGTTGAAGGAGACGTCGGGAAGCAAAGTGGCGTCTATTTTCGGCGCACTCGGCGGCGTTCGGACGACTGCGACCCTGGAATACCGGGACGACTTCTATGACATGCGTCTCTTCCGCGGCGACACGCCCGTTGAACCGGTAAGGCGAAACCGGGCGTCGGTGTCAGTGCTCTACCAGGACTACTTCGTGCAGGCAAAGGATCAGGCCTACGGTGGAATCTACTTCTACGATCCCAGCGTCTTTGAACCCAGCCAGCCGCTGACGCTCAAGGTCTTGCGCGAGTCGAACTCCGAAAAGTGGACTGACGTAAAGATCGACAAGAAGCTCCAGCAGAAAATCTGGGACTCCTTTGCATCGTGGAGAGCAGCTGCGGACCGGGGTAGGAACTCACAATAGCCCCCCGGAATTGTTTTGCGGTTAGAGGGGGCTCTGCAATCATTGCGGGCCCCCTTTTCTGGCCTGAGTAGCATGGCGCTCTGATGTGGCTCGATCGCACCGAGAGGGCACGAGGGATGAATTTGCTAAGAACCGGCGTTATGGAGGGCGTGCTCAAGCAGCCGCGGGAACAGCTCTTCTCAGTTGCGAGAGATCTGGGATTCGATGGCGTCGAGATCGAAGTTCGGAATGACGCCGAGGCACTCCGGCAGTGGACCGCGGATGCGGGGATGCCGATCAGCAGCCTGATCTGCGGGGGTGACGGCGCGGGAGACCTGGACTTTAACCGCCGTGCAGCCGCCCGGTATCGGCTGGAGAGAGCGATTTTCGACGCAGCCTGGCTTCGGGTGTCAGGCATTCTGTGGCCGATGTTCGAATTGACCAATCTTGACGACCCTGCCGCGGTGGAGCGATTTCTGCAAGACGTGGCGATTTGTGCCCGCCGAGCCGAAGCTGCCGGAGTGGTAATCGCGTGGGAGAATGCCCTGAACGCGGCCGATACGCGAATCTTGCTCGAGCAGGTGGATTCGCATGCCTTCCAGTGCTACTTCGACTTTGCCAACGCGGCAAAGCGCGGCGCGGACCCGGTCGCGGAGATGCGCCAGCTCGAAGGTCTCATCTACCAGGTACATGCCAAGAATACGCAAAAGCAGCACCTGGACGCAGCCGGAGTAGACCTCGCCGCATGTCTCATCGAGTTGCAGCGACAGGGGTACACAGGCTGGATCGTGTTGGAAACCCCGTCCGGAGACGATCCGCTCGCATCCGCACGCCACAACCTCTGCGTGCTGCGGGAGACGTGGGGCGTACTCGCCGGACAATCAACGAAGACGGGCTGAACGCCGATGCGCGTTCAGCCCGTCTTCTTCATTCGACGTGGGGTTATGGATTACCGGCGGTGGCCATAGCTGCCGCGGCTGTAGCCGTCGCGTCGGTAATCGTCCCGGTCGCAGTCGCGGTTGGAGCCGCCGCGGCCGTAGTCGTCATAGCGTGAGCTACTGCGACCGTAGCCGTAGTCGTCGTAGCGTGAGCTACTGCGGCCGTAGCCATAGTCGTCGTAGCGCGAGTTGCCGCGCCCGTATCCATCGTAGCGGCCGGACCGTCCACCGCGGCCTCGCCACCGGTCGTCGTGGCGGTCGTCCACCTCGTCCTTCCATCCCTTATGCGCCAGGTAAGTACCTGCGGCGCCGGCGATGGCGATTCCGGGGCTACCCTTGACTACGCCATAGGCGGTGGCGGCAGCACCCGCGTAAGTGCCGATGCGATACGCCTTCTCTTTACCACTCTCCCCCCGGGCTTGAGCGGCAGGGCCTATAGTGAGCGCGCCGGCTGCAAGCAGGGTGGCTAACGTCGCGGTCCAAAGTCGAGATTTCATGATTCTTCCCTTTACAGGCACCTAACGCGGTCCCGGCGACGTCATCACTTGAACTGCTCGTCCCGCGCTGTTACGCTAAAGAACCCGAGCGCGGTAGTGGGGTTCCGTGGAACTCCAACGGTTTTTCGGGGCGTAGTGTTTCATGGCGTCCAGTCCATTCCGGGGAGGCCCCGCCACAGTTGGACGCCTCCCCTACAGGGCGGGGAACTTCTTCCCGCTCCCGCGACGCTACCCACTGGGGAGCGGTCGCATCGCCCGGATGGCGGTCAGCCGGCAATGCCCGGCGTTGTCCGTGTTCCCATCGAGGCTTCTCGATGGCGCGTGGACCGGTCCGGGTAGGCAGCCCATTAATGTTTGTCCCGCCGCGCGTACGCGCGGCGGTTGCTCCGGCCATCCGGACGGCCTGGAGCCCGTGAGGAGTCCAGCTTTGGTCGAAGTCGTAAACCTTACAAAGAGGTACGGTGACACGCTGGCGGTGGACGGCGTCACCTTCCAGGCACGCGAGGGGGAGATCCTCGGCTTCCTGGGAAAGAACGGCGCGGGCAAGACCACCACCATGCGCATGATGACCGGGTTCATGACCCCCACTTCCGGTACCGTGCGCGTCAACGGCCATGACATCCGCGAGGAGTCGGTGGAAGCGCGCCGCCAGATCGGCTACTTGCCCGAGACGGCGCCGATCTACGACGACATGTCCGTGCAGGGCTACCTCGCGTTCTGCGCCCGGCTGCGCGGCGTTTCGAACCGGGAGCTACCCGAGCGGATGGATCGCGCGATGCGCGCCGTGAACATTCACGAGCGGCGCACGTGGATCATTTCCAAACTCTCCAAGGGTCTCCGCCGTCGCGTGGGGCTGGCGCAGTCGTTGATCCACAATCCTAAGGTGTTGATCCTGGACGAACCCACGGAAGGGCTTGACCCGGAACAGATCATCGAGATCCGCAACCTGATCCGCGGGCTGCGTGGCGATCATACCGTCATCCTCAGCACCCACATCCTCCCCGAAGCGCAGATGCTGGCGGACCGCATCGTCATCATCCACGAGGGCCGGATCGTGGCCGTGGACACCACAGAGAACCTAACCGCCGCCGTCCAGCGCGCCCAGCGCCTGCGCGTGCAGGTGGATGGCCCCGCCGAAGCCGTACGCAAGAAGCTGGAAAGCGTAGCCGGCGTGCAGCGGGTGGAGACGCTGGATAGCGACCGTGGCGTGCGGTTCATCGTGGAAAGCGCCCGAGACACGGACATCCGCGAGAAGATGGCGCTGGCCGTGGTCAACGCCGGCTGGGGCTTGCTGGAGTTGGAGCGGCTGGAGCCGACGCTGGAAGACGTGTTCCTCCACCTCACCCGGCGCAATCAGGTGGATGCGCGCCCCGCCGAGCCGGTGCTCGTGGCCGCCGCAGCCTCCGAGGGAGACGAAGCCTGATGAGACCGATCTTCACCATTGCGGATCGGGAGTTCCGCTCCCTGGTCACGGCGCCGCTGGGCTACGTGGTCATGACGTTCTTCCTGTTCGTCAGCGGCATCTTCTTCATCGCGCCGCTCCAGGCGAACATCGCCAACATCCGGTACGTGGTGGGCAACACCACCATCTGGCTCGTATTCCTCCTGCCGGCGCTCACAATGCGGCTGCTGGCTGAGGAGAAGAAAACCGGCACCATCGAGCTGCTGATGACTTCACCGGTCACGGAGACCCAGGTGGTGATCGGCAAGTACCTCGGGGTGCTGGCCTATTACGCGCTGATGCTCTTTTCCACGGCGCAGTTCGTCTTCGTCCTCGGCATGGTGCGGAAGAGCGACGCCAACCCGATCTTCCCCACTTACACCGGACTGGTCTTGCTGGCCGCGACGCTGGTCACGCTCACGTTTGCGGCCCTCCAGGAGTCCCGCACCCTAAGCATCATCACGGGGCTACTGGGCGCGGCCACCCTGGTTTGTACCGGGTTCGCGGCCGTGCAGATGGGCGAGTGGGGTCCGGCGCTCTCCGGCTACCTCGGACTGTTCTTGCTGGGGGCGGTGTTCCTGGCCATCGGCGTGCTGGCGTCCGGGCTGACAAAGAACCAGATCATCGCCTGGGTTTCCACGGCCGCCGTCTTGCTCTTGCTGACAGTGCTGATCAGTTGGCTAACGCGAGACATCCCGGCCACGGCGCCCGCCCTGGCGGCCAGCCCGAACCCGGGCGACTACGCCAGCTTCGCCATCGACTGGATGAAGTTCGCGTTCCTGCACATCCTGCAAGCGCTCAGCCTCCAGGCCACTCTGGAGAATTTTGCGCAGGGAGTGCTCGATCTACGCGACCTGGTTCTGTACGCGTCGTTAATCGGCGCCTCGCTCTTCTTTGCCGTGAGAGGTCTTACGACTTCGAGATCGGCGTAGTACTTCGCAGTCGGCGCCTCACCCCTACGAGGGGGCACGGCGCCGGGGGAAGAGCAACTCTTAAGTATTCAAGCGACTGAGAAACGTCGATGACTGATACCACTCACGAACTCTCAAAAGCCGAGCGCGTAGACCACGCGACGACGATCGCCAGTGGCTGGGCCGCAGTGGTGCTGGGCGTGCTCGGGCTGCACCGCTTTGTGGCGGTAGGTTTCGACTGGTGGGCGCGCGCCGGAATCATCCTGTCGTTCGGTCTGGCGCTGATGTGGATCTGGGGCTTCTGGCCGCAGATTACGCAGCGCACGCGGCACTGGGTCCGCTCGGGCGGGTTGAACACCACGCTCATCGCCGTAGGACTGGTGATCGTGCTGATCCTGGTGAACACGATGGTGCGCCGCCGGATCCAGGTAAAGGTGGATCTCACCAAGAACAAGCGCTTCACCCTGGCTCCCCGCACGCGGGAGATCTTAAAATCGCTGAAGAGCCCGGTGCAGGCCACGCTGTTCCTGCCGTCCGGCCGCTCCGGCGGGCAGGCGAAGGACGTGTTCAAGCAGTACGCGGATGCCAGCGACAAGTTCAACTGGACACAGGTCGACCCGCTGGTGAACCCGCAGAAGCTGCTGTCAATGAACCCGCAGCCGAAGCTGAACCCGACCACGTTCACCGGAGCGGTGTTGGAGTACAACGGCAAGCGCCAGGACGTAACGGACTTCACGGAAAAGGACATCACCAGCGCGCTGCTCAAGATGACTCGGGATTCGGTGCGAAAGATCGCCTTCCTCACCGGGCACGGCGAAGCCGATCCGAATGCGGCGCCGGGCGGCAACCCGGCCAAGAGCATCCAGGAAGTAGTGGCCGATTTGAAGGCCTCCGAGTGGCCTGTCGAGACGCTGGACCTGTATGCGAAGACCGCGACCACCCCCGATCCGGCGCAGATTGCAGAGATCGTCATCGCGGGACCGGAAAAGCCGTTCACTGAAGGTGAGATCAAACACCTCAATGAGTACCTGGACAAGGGCGGCCGGGTGTTGCTGCTCCTCAACGCACAGGGTCCGAGCTTTAAGGAGTTCCTGAAGCCGTGGGGGATCACCACGACCAACGACCTGGTCGTCGATCCCACCCAGGGGGTGCTGGTCACTGGCGCCGAGAGAGACGCCCACGTCGCCATCCGGCCGGCAAAACGCGTCCTGCTGCAGGTGGCTCACAGCGTGAAGGCGGCCAGTCCGGCTCCTGCCGGGGTAACCGTCACCGAGCTACTCAAGTCCGGCGCGTCCAGCGAGGTGATCCCGAGCTTCGATCCGAAGAAACAGGACCTTCGCCAGGCGCTGACTAAGGCGCAACCGGGTGCGGTGAGCATCGCGGCCCTTGCAGAGAAGAGCCTTGGCACGGGTGCGGATGCCAAGAAGGCCAAGCTGGTAGTCGTCGGTGACGCCACGTTCATGGTGGACCAACTCGCGCAATTGCCGAACCTCTACAACCGGGACATGGCCACGGGGCTCGTCAACTACCTGGGTGAAGAGGAAGCACTTGTCCAGATCGCACCGAAGGACGAGAACACGGAGCAGGCCTTCCTGACGCCGGATCAGGGCCGGCTGCTGCCGCTGATCCACCTGCTGGACTTCCCGCTGTTGGCCCTGCTCCTCGCGGTGATCGTTTACGTAAAGCGGCGATAGGCGGCTGGAATAAGGGGGTGTTGGAGTGGTGGAGTACGCGTAGCTCCTGCGAGCCGTCTGCTTGCATCTTCCAATACTCCCCTATTCCAACACTCCACTACTCCGGGCACACCGATATCGGACTGCTTTTGACTTATGGCAGAACCTAGAACGAAGAAAAAGAACGCGCTCAAGGGCAAAGGCGGGCTGATCATGGTCGGCGCCGTAGTCCTGATGTCCATTGTCTTCTTCTTTGAGCAGAAGGCTCCCCCTCCGCGTGATCCGGACGCGAACCCTCCGGTTTCCGAGTACGCGCACCTGCGGTCGGAAGACGTTACCCGCGTCGAGGTGAAGCGGCCCAGCGGCGGCTTCACCCTTGTGCGACAGGGCAAAAACTGGACCTTCGAGGCGCCGGGCCGTTACCGCGCCAGCACGGAGAACGTGAACTCCTGGCTGAAGGGCGCACTGGAAGATGCGACGGTGGATCGCACCGTGGAAGGCAAGCCGCAGGACCTCTCGACCTATGGGCTTGATAAGCCCGGCGTCGAAGTGGTCCTTACCGGCCGCGGCGGCGACACGCGGACTCTACAGGTCGGGAAAGACTTCAAGGCGCCCGGCGACACCGGCGCCGGGGTCTTCTATGCCCGCGAGGCAAAGGACGGACGCATGTTCATGCTTTCGTCCACGCAACTCGAAGCGCTCCGGGACAAGAAGCTGGACGACCTGCGAGACAAGCGCCTCGTGGAGTTGGGCGAGCCGAAAGACGTGCAGAAGGTCACACTGGTGCGTGCGACCGGCAGCGTCGAGTTAGAGCGACAGGGCGAGAAGTGGAGGATGACCCAGCCGTTCCCGGCGCCCGCGGATCGCACCAGTGTGGAGAGCGAGTTGATCGGACAGCTAAAGACGTCCGAATCCGCTTCGTTCGCCGACAACGCGGCGACGGACCTCGCCAAGTACGGGCTCGACCATCCAACACTGACGGTGAACGTCACCGACAAGCAGGGCGCCCACACCGTACTGTTTGCGCAGAAGGACGGTAAGATCTACTCCGCCCGCCAGGGTGAGCGCGAAGTGGTCGAAGTGTCCAAGAGCACCTTTGATAACCTGAACAAGCAACCCGCGGATCTGCGTGACCGGCAGCTGATCTCATTGCAGCGAGACAAGATCACGTTCGTCGAACTCAAAAACTCGCGCGGAACGTCGAGGCTGCAGAAGGTATCGGGCAACCAATGGATGGTCACAGGCGCCGACGGCAAGCAGAAGAAGGCGAAAGGTGATCAGGTAGATCGCGTTATCGATACGCTGATCGCTCCCGCGTCGAAGCACGTGGAAGAGGCGCCCAAGGACCTCAAGAAGTATGGCCTCGACCAGCCGGCAATCACCGCCACGGTGAACGAAGGCACCGGAACGAGCCAGATCCTGACCATTGGTAAGAAGGCGAAGGACACCTACTACGCCAAAGGCAGCCCGGACGCCGTCTTTGAAGTACAGGGCTACGTGTTCTCCGACCTCGACGTAGCTCCCGGCGCGTTCGAAGACACAGCCAAGAAGTAAAGCACCTCTCCTCTAGGCACGAAGAAGCCCCGCCGCAACAAGATCGCGGCGGGGCTTTCGGTTGTTAGGCCAAGGGAGTAGGGGACTTATCGGGATCTCTCCCACACCCCCAAACGCCCATACCTCCAGCGCTTCCCCTATCCCGCCAATAGCTCACTATCCAGCGCGAGGTTGCGGCACCGCTTCCGCAGGGCGGTGACCGCGCGGAAGACGCGGAGCTTCGCAGCCATGGGACTGCAGCACATGACGTCCGCGATCTCGGTGAGCGAGCGATCTTCGTAATAGCGAAGCTGCAGGATCCGCTGATGACACTCCGGCAGTTGTGCGATGATCGATAGCACTCGCTCTCGCCGCGCCGCCCGGTTGAGCCGGCAAAGCGCGTCTTCCTCGCCATCGTCCATCAGCGCTACGCTGTCCAGCGGCACGGTGGACACCCGGCGCTTGCGGACGTGATCCACCGCCACGTTCGCCGCGATCCGGTAAAGCCAGGCGTCCAGGCAGGCGCCGCGGAAGCCGGCCAGGTGCGAGTAGGCACGGATTAGCGTTTCTTGCGTCAGGTCATCTGCCTCTTCAGGCGTGAACCCCTTGCGCCGGATGAAGGAATAGATCGTGCCACGGTACGTCCGCAAGAGCGACTCGGCATCTCCGGCCGCAGGACCCAGGTAACCCACCATAGTAGGGTGGTCGCCACTCATCTGCACCGGCAGGGAAACGGTTGCATTCATCGGGCTCCCTCCAATTGCATCCGCGATCCATTCACACCAAACGAATTTCGAGACGAAGAACCCCTACGCTTCGATTTCTGCGGCTCGCCCTGAATCCGGGCCAGGGTCGCGGGATCCGCATTGATACCGATCGGCTTACTCCATACCCCGCTGGCCGTAGGAGCGGCCGGATTGCTGGGCGAGCGGTCCACCCCCGCCGACTGGCTCTCCAGTTGGTGTGCCGGCAGCCGGGGGGTGGGCGCCGAGAGCACGCCCGTACGATCCACCGGCGCGGCGGTGTCGTTCGCCTTGGAATAGCCCCACCAGTAGGCCCCGAAAAGCGCCGCGGCCTGCATCCCCGCAACCGCCAGGCCGGTTGACCAGGTGAGCACTGCCGGGCGCCGCCACGCCGGCGGCATGGCGGGCAGCCGGTGCATCACCGCGTGGGTGAGGTACTCCGGCGCGGGGCTCACGGCGAGCCCCACTTCCATGCAGAGATCCACTTCTTCGAGTTCCCGCATCAGCGAGGTGCATTCGGCGCACTTCTGAAGATGGTTCTGAACCTTCCATCGCTTCCAACGGGGAAGCTCGCCATCCATGTAAGCCGAAAGGCGGCCCTGGAATTCGTCACACGTCATAGCGATCCTCCCCCGGGATTTGGTACCGGACGACCGGCAGCCGGCCGCGGGGTCATGGCTTTCGAGCTTCCTTCATTACCCAGCAGCGTCCGCATGCGCAGCCGGCCGCGATGGATCCACGTCTCGATAGTGCTTTCCGGAACTGCCAGCAGCAGCGCGATCTCTCGATAGCTCAACTGCTCCACCACGCGCAATACCAGGGCAGCCCGGTAATGCGCGGGAAGCCGGCCCATGGCGCGGCGGATGCGCTCCGCCTCGCTCCCCGCCATGGTCTGCTCCTCGGGGGTCTGCTCGTTGGAGACCAGCTCTCGGTCCAGATCGTCCAGGCAGAGGTAGCTGTGCCGCTGCCGGAGCAGCGAGAGGCAGTGGTTGACCAGAATGCGGCGGAGCCACGCCCCGAAGACCCCTCGCCCCCGGTACTCCGATAGCGCGCCATACGCTTTCAGGAACGCGTCCTGTACGGCGTCACTCGCCAGGTCGTTGTCCTGGAGGATTCCGGACGCCAGGGCGTGTAGCCGCGGGCGATGGCGTTCCACCAGCTCTCGAAAAGCGGGCTCGTCCCCGCGGAGGACTTCCGCGACCAGCGCGTCGTCAGTGATCATCTTAAGGCCAGGGAAGACGGCTTGCCCTCGGTGGGAGAAACTCCGGGGCGTTATCCGTCGCTGCTGAATATGAAGACGCGCGAAGGTGCAGGTTCTTGCAGGGCGTTTGAAAAAAAACTTCGCCAGGCTACTAAAAGATTGGTGGCCGCCTGGCTCTTTGAGGTTCGGAACATTAAACGTTCCCGATCGGGCGGGAGATCGCTTGACGCGGCTCGGTCGTTTCGCTACAATCGACATTGTTGGAGTCGCACCTAACGATTAGGTATGCGGCTGGTCGGTTTCCCTCATGTTTAGCTCGCTTTTACATCTAACTGCATCCCGGCCCGGTTGCGGCTACGAAAGTAGCTGTGATACCGGCTGGTCGCGCGTTGATCTGCGTGACCGGCATCAGCCAGGACGTAGAGCGGGCATAGTGCACTTACTAGACGACTGCATAGGCCACTGCATAGTGGTGTGCGTGTAGAAACGTGTTCAAGCCCGCCTGACCCTCGTTGGTCAAGCGGGCTTTTTGCTTTTTGGGAGACAGCAGCAACTATGGACGGAGAGGTACTCGTACTAAACAGCGACTACGAACCCTTAAACGTGTGCAACATGCGGCGCGCGATCACCCTCGTGCACCTGGGTAAAGCAGAGATCTTGCACACGGGCAGCCGGTCCGTACGCCTGTACGACGGAGAGTGGACCTCCCCGTCCGTCCTGAAGCTGCGCCAACACGTGCGGCGGCCCCTCCCCCAGCTCCGGCTGTCGCGCCGCAGCATCTTTGCGCGTGACGACTACCAGTGCCAGTACTGCGGGATCACCGGGCGCGACCTCACGATCGACCACATCGTCCCAAAGCGGATGGGTGGACCGGCCACGTGGGAGAACCTGGTCACCTGCTGCCGGCGCTGCAACTCCAAGAAGGGCGACAAGGAGCTGCGCCATTCGGGGATGCGCCTGAAGCGCGAGCCGCGCCGGCCCCGGTTCGTGCCGTACATCAGCCTGGCCAAGTACGTGGCGGGGCAGAAGAACGAGATATGGCGGACCTACCTGCCGCCCATGCCCAGCTTCAGCGCGGGAATTGCCGAGAACGCCAGCGCGTAGTATCCTAGAGCCCGAGCTTGGCAGCGACGAGTGCTCCGGGGTGCGGAGCCCGTTGGCAGCAGCGTGCTGGCTTCCCGCTTCCAGGCCCCGGCTCATCGGCCGGGGCTTTTTCTCGCGACTCCCCCTCCAACTGAACTCTCCGGCACCGGACCAACACTATGAAGGTAGCGATCGTAGGACTCGAGCAGGTAGGTAAGACGACCCTCTTCGGCGCGCTGACGCGGCAGCCGGTTAAAGTGGGGGTCGGCTCATACGGAGGAGAGAGCAGTATTGCGGTGGTGGAAGTACCGGACCGCCGGATTGACGCGCTGGCCGAAATGTATAAGCCGCGCAAGGTGACCCGTGCCGCGGTGGAGTTCGTAGACGGAGCCGCCGGCGGCGTGACCGGCAGCCGGTTCGGCCCACAGTTCCTCCAGGAGATCCGGCAGTCGGACGCGTTGGTGGCAGTGGTCCGGGCGTTCAGCAGTTCCTCCGTCCCGGATCCAGAGGGCGGGCTGGACCCGCAGCGCGACTACCGGAACTTGGAAGCGGAGTTAATCCTGGCGGACCTGGACCTGGTGGAGAAGCGGCTGGAGCGCATGGAGAAGCAGGACCGTTCCAAGCCGAAAAGCGCCCAGGGCGGTATCGAGAAGGAGATCATCCTGCGGATCCGGGAGCACCTGGAAAAGGAACTGCCGCTGTCCGCGATGACCTTCAGCGCTACCGAGGAAGAGGCGCTCCGCCACCTGGAGTTCGTCTCGCGCAAGCCGCTGGTGATCGTGGCGAACGTGAGCGAAGATGATTTGGGGAAAGAGAACCCGCGCCTGGTAGAGTTGAAGCAGTGGGCGGAGCGCTCGGGCACTCCGCTACTGGAAATCGCCGGACAGGTGGAGTTGGAAATCGCGCAGATGGGACCGGAAGACGAAGCGTCGTTCCTGGAAGCGATGGGGCTTCAGGAGAGCGGCCGGGACCGCCTCATCCGCACGGTCTACGAACTGCTGGGACTGATCAGCTTCCTCACGGCCGGGGAAGACGAAGTGCGGGCGTGGACCATCCGTCGCGGCGACAACGCGGTCACGTCGGCCGGAAAGATCCACTCCGACCTGGCGCGCGGCTTCATCCGCGCGGAAGTGGTCCCGTTCGAGGGGCTGATCCAGGCCGGAACCGAGAAAGAAGCGAAGGCAAAGGGTCTCTACCGGTTGGAGCCGAAGACCTACGTGGTTCAAGATGGCGACATCATGAACATCCGGTTTTCCGTATAAACCAGTATACGCGCTGGGTTGCTGACTAGTAGGTGTGGCATCCCTCCGGTGAGCGCGGAGTAATAGAGTGGTGGAGTATGGGAGTAGTGAAAGTAGAGCAGCCGCACTTAAGCGTCAACGGCTGCCCCATTACTCCTACCCTTCGAGCGTGCCATGAACCTGCGCATCCGGATACAAGATGGTTGGCGGCAGTTGTTACGTTCCTTTGGGGTCAACACGTACCTGTGCGGCTCGTGCAAGTTCAACGACGCCCGCTACTGCCGCCACCGGACGAGACCGCACGCAACCATCTGCGAAGACTACTTGCGTAACAAGTAGGACGAGATTGGTGTAGAGCTAACATGGTCCAGACCCGACTGTCCCTTTCGGGGGCCGGCGGCCGATAATACTGATCAGATGCGAGATCCATCCTTCTACCTCGGTGCGGCGGCGCTCGGCGCGGGAATCGCGGGCTGGCTATCCTGGCTCTTCACTCCCCGCGTTCGAGAGCTAGCACTCCGTTACGGAGCCGCACACGCCCCTCGGGCGAGAGACGTGCATCGCGAGCCGGTTCCCCGCTGGGGAGGCCTGGCGATCTTTGCCGCCTTCGTCCTCGCACTGGTTGCCGGTGCGCTCCTGGTTCAGTTCGGCTTCGGTCGCCACATCGAGGGGCGTACCTGGATGCAGGGCGCCGGATTGGTGCTCGCCGGGACATTGCTCAGCATCGTCGGCGCCATTGACGACCGCTACGATCTCTCCGCGGGCAAGCAGATCCTCGTCCAAATGGCCTGCGCCGCGCTGGTGGTGCCGTTCGGCGTCGAAATCCGGTTCCTCTCCAATCCCATGGGACCGGGGATGATCGACCTGGATTGGCTCCGTTACCCCGTCACGGTGCTCTGGCTCGTGGGCGTGGCCAACGCGGTGAACTGGATCGACGGCATCGACGGTCTGGCAGCCGGCGTGAGCGCCATCGCGGCGATCTCGATGGCGATGCTGGCAGCCTGGAGCAAGCAGCCAGCGCTGACAATCCTGGCCGCGGCGCTCTTCGGCAGCCTTATCGGATTCCTCCGGTTCAACTTCAACCCCGCGAAGATCTTCATGGGCGGCGGTGCGCAGGTGGTCGGATTCCTATTGGCGGGCATCTCCACCGTCGGCGCTTTCAAAGTCCCGATGACCGCCGCCATGGTCGTCCCGGTGTTGATCCTCGCGCTGCCGATCTTCGATACGGCCACGGTAATCGTGAAGCGCTGGCGGGCCGGCCGGCCGATCTACCAGGCGGATAAGAGTCACCTGCACCATCGCCTGCTGGAACTGGGTTACTCGCAGAAGCAGACCGTGCTCATCCTCTACGGAATCAGCCTGAGCCTCTGCCTGGTAGCGTTGGGAACGTTCATGGTCCTGACGGTTCATCCCTAGCGATTTCGCTACTGTCGATTTGTCCCGTACGGCCAGCCGTACGGGACGCGGCTCCACACACCCTGCCGGAGCGCGCCCATCGCCGCGTCGTCCGCCCCGCGGAGCTGCCGGTGTCCCCAAGGAGCGAGAGTGTTTTCCGTAGCATCCATCGTCGGAACCCGGCCGGACGCGCTGAAGATGGCGCCGGTCATTCAGGAACTGGCGCGCCATCCAGACTCCGTCCGGCAGATCGTCATCTCCACCGGCCAGCACCGGGAGATGCTTCAGCAGGTGCTGGACGTGTTCCAGATCACTCCGGACTATAACCTGGACATCATGCTGCCGGGACAGTCCCTGGCGCAGATCACGTCCCGCGTTCTGGAGCGACTCGATCCGCTGCTCGCCGAGATTAAGCCGGACGTACTGCTGGCGCAAGGTGATACGAGCACCACCTTTGTGGCCAGCCTGGCGGCCTTCTACCACCAGATCCCCGTGGGTCACGTGGAAGCCGGGCTGCGCACGGACAACAAGTACGATCCGTTTCCTGAAGAGATCAACCGCCGGCTCACCGCTCCCCTGGCCGACTACCACTTCGCACCGACCGAAACTTCCGCGAATAACCTCCGAAAAGAAGGAGCGCCCGAGGAGCGAATCTATCAGGTAGGCAACACAGTCATCGACGCGTTGTTGGAGGTTGCCGCTCGCCCTTACCGCTTTGCGGACGAGGAGTTGGACCGGGCGACCTCCGGCCCGCTCCGCGTGGTCACCGTTACCGCACACCGTCGGGAAAACCTCGGCGCGCCACTGGGTCGGATCTGCGAAGCGGTCGCCCAGATCGTGCGCACCCAGCCGGACGTGCAGGTTGTCTTCCAGATGCACAAGAATCCGCAGGTGCGGAACGTGATCCGGGAGCGGCTCCAGCACGAGGCGCGGGTGCTGCTGGTAGAGCCCCAGGAGTACGTACCCTGGGTGAACCTGATGAAGCGCAGCACGCTCTTGCTTACCGATAGCGGCGGCATCCAGGAAGAAGGACCCGCGCTGGGCAAGCCGATCCTCGTGATGCGGGAAACAACGGAGCGTCCCGAAGGCGTCGCCGCCGGAACGGCGCGGCTGGTGGGCACCGATCCCGCTATCATCTTAGGAGAGGCGACCAAACTTCTTACCGAACCAGCCGCCTACGAGGCGATGGCCCGCGCCTCGAACCCATACGGCGACGGCAAGGCGGCAGAGCGGATTGTTGCCGTGCTGATGGAACGGTTCGGCGGCCGCAGTCGATCAGAGTAGGAGATCGCTAAAAAGGGGCGATCTCGGGAAACCGGGGAGGGCGAGTGACCAAGCATAATGAATTGCGTCACTAGCAACCCAAGTTCCCGATTGTGGCGCACCCGGAAAGTTCCCTGCCGGGATAGTGCCAGGATCAGTTCTAGTTAACCGTGTAAAGCCATCGTGAGCCTCGAAGCAAAGCGCGTCCGACCGGATACCTGGCTGGCTGCGGTCTGGAGTCTCCTCCTCCGGATCGCGCTAATCGTCGCGCTCGGCTATGCGCTCTACCGGCTGCGCATCATCATCGTGGTGGTGCTTCTGGCCGTCATGGTCACCTTTACCACAGCCCCGGCTGTGGACTGGCTTTGCCGCACCCCCGCGCTCCGGTTCCTGCCCCGCTCGTCGCGCCGCAGCACCGCCGCGCTGCTGGTATTCCTGGCGCTCGGCTTCGCGTTGGGAGCCCTCGGGGTGCTGATGTTTCAGCCACTGGCGAGCGAGCTGTCCAGCTTTACCAAGAACTGGCAAGCGCATCGCGTTCAGTTGGAACATTGGACCGAGCAGTTCCAGGCGCGCTACGGCCAACTGCCCCCCGAAGTTCGGGAATGGGTAGAAGCTCAGGACTTCAAGTCCATTGCCAGCCGCGCGCTGGAGCAAGTCCAGGCGTTCCTGCACCGAACGCTGGAATCGGGCATGCTCCTCGTGGAGCTGGTGCTAATCCCGGTGTTGTCGTTCTCGTTCCTTACCGAGAGCCGCCCGATCAAGCGGGAGTTCCTACTCTGCCTGCCGCGCTATCGCGTCCGCGACGCGCTCTACGTGCTCCGGCAGAGCGGCACCATCATCCAGAGCTACGCGGTCGGTCAGCTGATTCTCGCAATGATCGCCGGGGTCACGGTGTGGTTGATGCTCACTGCCATGGGCATCCGCTACGCGATGGCGATGGCGATCGTGGCCGCCGTCACTCGCGCCATCCCAGTGGTTGGCCCCCTACTCGGCGGCATCCCGATCTTGATCCTCTGCGCGCTCCAGGGATGGGACAAGGCGCTTGTAGCCCTCATCGGGTTCACGGTGATGCACCTGATCGAGAGCAAAGTGGTGATGCCGCGGTTAATCGGCTACCGGATCAAGCTCCATCCCGCCGTCGTGATCATCGTGTTGCTGATCGGTGCGGAATTCTTCGGGATGTGGGGTATGTTTCTAGCAGCACCGATTGCGGCCATCGTAAAGGTGCTGTTCCAACACTTCTACGTCTGGCCACACAGGCGCGGGTCCGGTATCGGGCCTCCCCCGCCGCCGGCGTCCGTCTCCACCAAGGAACCCGAACTTGAACGTCCAGCAGTCGCTGGTGTTAGGGGTCATTCAGGGGCTCACTGAGTTCATCCCCGTCAGCAGTACGGCGCACCTCATCCTCGCGCCGCAAGTGTTAAACGTCCCCGCACCCCGCCCGGAAATCGCCCACACCTACGACACCTTCATTCAGATCGGCACCGTCATTCCGGTGCTGATCTACTTCTGGCATGAATGGCTGAAGCTACTGAAGGCGGGAGCTCAGGTTCTGAAACAGGGGCGCTTCGGCGAAGATCCGGAGCAGCGCATCCTGAAGTACCTCCTTATTGGCAGTCTTCCCGCCGGCATCGTGGGGCTGCTGCTGGAGAAGCGGATCGAGCGCTTTGCCAACCCGGCGGAGTTTCCACCCGCGTTCCTGATCATTGGCGGCTCGCTGATCCTCGTGGGCGTGATTATGTGGTGGGCCGAACTGACCGGCCGGAAGACGCGCACCATCGAGAACGTCCGCACCGCCGACGCGTGGGTAGTGGGCTGTGCGCAGGCCCTCGCGCTAATTCCCGGCGTCTCCCGCTCCGGCTCTACGATTACGGCGGGCCTGTTCAGCGGCCTTACCCGGGAAGCGTCCGCCCGGTTCAGTTTCCTGCTGATGACGCCGATCATGCTGGCCGCCACCGGCTACAAGCTCCTGAAGCTTCTTAAGGGCGGAGAAGTCATGACCGCGGGCGAATGGCAGGGCATGCTGCTGGCGACCGTAGTGGCAGCCATTACCGGCTACTTCGCCATTGCATTTCTACTGGGATGGCTTCGAAACCGCTCCCTGGGGATCTTCGCGATCTATCGCATCCTGGTGGGGGCATTCAGTATCGGGCTGTTCTTCATGCAGCAACCGACGGGACCACACCATGCGGCAACGCCCGCCGCGTCGGCCTCGACCCGCCGGGTAGCCCAGGTGCGTGGCGTCGCTCCACCCGTGGCACGGCTCCGTTGAATAGAGAAGGTGTCTTGTTCACACATTGTTAACAGGAAGCTAACAGTCCTTTAACCACGTCTGCCAGACCACACGATAATCTTCTCTTGGTCTGGCAGCTTTCAATGTTTGAACGCGGCGCCGAACGGAAAATATGTAGGTTGCGTGCCTTGCGGCGCGTGATTTGCAGCCACTATCCGGCGGCGGCCCCGTTCCACATTGCTTTACAATGAAGGACTTTCACGCATGGCGACTACCACAGGGAAGAAACGAGTCATTTTTAGCGTCGAGGCGCCGGAGGCGGAATCCGTTTCGGTGTGCGGTTGTTTCAACGACTGGGACCCCAAAAAGACACCGTTGAAACGGGACGCCGCCGGAAGGTGGAAGGCCCAGTTGATGCTCCCCCCCGGCCGCTATGAGTACCGGCTGCGCGTGGATGGACTCTGGGTCGACGACCCGTCTGCGGACGCCTACGTGCCTAATCCCTTCGGTAGCTCGAACTGTGTTCGCGAGGTCGGCTTGGCGGCCTAGGCTCGTCGTCGATCCCGGTTCCGCGGTCGCCGTAGTCCCGGTTATCCGGGTGTGCGGCGGCCCGGCGGGTTTCCGGCGCGGGCTCGTCCGCCGACCCGTCCCCAGCAGCCTGAAAAAAGGCGAACTCGCGGAACCGTTTGAACTCGGCTTTGTTCTGGGCGAGCAGCCCATCGATCTGCTCGCCCGAAAGCCTTGCCGTCAAGAGGTTGCCGGTGAGCGTGCCGCGGGGCTCCGGCCCCAGGCGCAAGAGGTTGAAAAACGTAGGGGTCGCCAGGATGACGCCCCGCGGACCGTAAAGGTGCGCGCGGAATTCCCGCCGCTCTTCCGGACGCAGCGGCTCCCAACGCTCCGCTGTCACGTTCTCACGGCGCCCCCTCCCCTTCCCGCCCAGGTGCGCGGCCACGTGGTCCTGCGCAAACACCCGGTAGGCCGTCCCCAGTGTGAGCTTCTTCCGCGCGGCGTTCGCTTTGCGCCAACGAGAGAAGTCTCCAAACGCCTGGACCATGGCGGGCTGGAGGTCCGGCCGGATCTGATAGTAGGCCGTGCCCTGCGCGTTGCAGGTGTCCACCGCCACCGTCACATCCGGCGTGTTGAGCCCAGCGTCCGTGAGCCTCCGGATGAGCCACGGATAGTTGGCCGCTTCCGCGTGCTGGATGTCGCGAGAGTACGTTACGAGCCCGGTGCCAAATCCGGAATGCGTATGGATGGACAGCAAGATCGGCCGCCCGTCCCGGCGCGCGTCGTCCACCTCTTCGGCGTGCTCTTGCAACCACCCCGGAAAATCCGAGAGGATGCCGCCCGCAACCAGGCGCCCGTCGTCCACGCCCCACTGCTCATCCGGCTGATCGGAGAGGAGGTCCGGGCCGCGGAACGAGAACACGTAGGCGTCGCGCCAGTGCGGATGGACCTGCCTCCAGCGTTGCCCGTCCGGGGCACTGGCGACGGCGGCAGCCACGAATAGGATATGAATTGAGCAGAGGATCCAGCGGACGCGGCGCATCACATCACCTCGAATTAGGCAGTAGCTACTTCTACCCAATACCCCGAAGCAAGAACCGGGTTCCACCCAATCAATTGCCCGCCGGGAGCAGCGCGAGGCCACTAGTTAGAGCCGTCCGGTTGGTTTGACACCCCCCGGGCGCAAACCTATAATGGGGTCGCCCGCACGGTCAGCAACACTCTCATGCAGTTTCTCAACACCCGCACCGATGCCCCTGAGCGCATTGCCGCTGCCCTGACCCAGGCGAACAGCCTGGATCTCCCCGAAGTGGAAGCCGTAGTCCGCGAGATCCTCGCGGCGGTGCGCGCCACGGGCGATGTCGCCGTTCGTGAGTACCTCCAGAAGTTCGATGGCGTCCGGATCGATGCGCTCGAAGTTTCCGCCGCCGAGTACGCTGCCGCAGAAGCGGTAGTCGACGCAGAGTTCATCGAAGCGGTGGAGTTGTCGATTTCCAACGTGCGCTCGTTCCACGAGAAGCAGCGTCAGGAAGGCTGGCTGCACGACGCGGACGGTGCCACGCTGGGCCAACTGGTGCGGCCGCTAGACCGGGTAGGCATCCACGCTCCCGCCGGCAAGGCGCCCCTCCCCAGTACGATCATCATGGCGGCGGTGCCTGCCCGCGTGGCCGGGGTGCGCGAGGTGATCGCCTGCTCCGCCCCCCAACGAGACGGCACGGCGAATCCGTACACGGTGGTCGCGGCGCGGCGTGCAGGCGTGGACCGGTTCTACAAGATCGGGGGCGCCCAGGCCATCGGCGCGATGGCGTATGGGACGGAGAGCGTGCCGCGGGTCGACAAGATCGTGGGACCCGGTAACCCATACACGGTACTCGCGAAGCGCCTCGTATTCGGGCACGTGGACATCGAGAGCCTGCCCGGCCCGACTGAAGTGCTGATCATCGCCGATGATACCGCGAACCCGAAGTGGCTGGCGGCAGATCTCCTCTCCCAGGCCGAGCATGGCGCGGACAGCCTGGTGATCCTGTTGACACCCAGTGAAGCCCTGGGCCGTGCGGTGTCACTGGAGGTGGATCGCCAGACGGAGTTGCTTTCGCGGCGCGACACCATCCGGGAATGCATCAACCACAACGGCTGGGTAATCATCACCCGCGACCTGGAAGAGGCGTGCGTCCTCTCCGACCGCTGCGCACCCGAACACCTGGAGTTGGTGGTGGAAGATCCCGAGCGCTGGCTCGACCGCCTGAACCACGCCGGAGCCATCTTCATCGGGGGCTACACGCCGGAGCCTATCGGCGACTACATCGCCGGGCCGAGCCACATCCTCCCCACCGGCGGCACGGCACGCTTCTCGTCGCCGCTGAACCTGGACGATTTCGTCAAGAAGACCTCCGTGCTGCGGTACTCGCGGGAGCGCTTCGAGCGAGAGGCCCGTCACGTCATCCGCCTGGCGGAGGCGGAGACCCTGGATGCCCATGCCAACGCGATTCGCGTGCGACTGGAGGACTGACCGTGAGCCTGCAACTATTTTCGCTGGAAGGGAAAGTCGCGCTGGTAACCGGCGCAAGCAAGGGCCTGGGATTGGAGATGGCGCGCGCGCTGGCGGCGGCGGGTGCCGACGTCGCGATTACCTCCCGTAACTTGGGTGAAGTATCGGAAGCGGCTACCACACTGCAGGCGGAGACGGGGCGCCGGATCATTGGGATCGAGGCCGACGCCGGCGTAGAAGAGCAGGTCGACCGAATGGTCGATCAAGTGGTCAATGATCTTGGAAAGCTGGACGTCCTGGTCAACAACGCGGGCATCAACCGCCATAGCTTCGTACAGGATCAGCCCCTGGACGACTGGAACACGGTGCTCCAGGTAGACCTGACCGGGCCGATGCTCTGCACGCGGGCTGCGGTGCGTTACATGCTCCCCCAGGGCTCGGGGCGCGTCATCAATATCGCCAGCATCCTCGGCATGGTGGGCTATCCGAAGCGAGGCGTTTACTGCGCCGCCAAGGGCGCGCTGATCAACCTCACCCGGGCCTACGCCGTCGAGTTGGCACAGCAGGGGATCACCGTCAACTGCATCTGTCCGGGGCCGTTTGATACCCCGATGACCAAGGCGCTGGTGCAGGGACCCAACCGGGTCGACTTCACCAGCCGTATCCCGATGGGCCGCTGGGGGGATCCGAAGGAATTGGTCGGCGCGGTCATCTACTTCGCCTCTGACGCCTCTGCGTTCACCACCGGCAGTATATTGGCAATCGACGGCGGCTGGACCGCGATCTAGCTTAAGCCAGAAGGCTGAAGGTTGAAGGATGAATCCAGAACGTGCGCAGCCAGGTAGTCGGACGACAGAGTCCCTCTCTCCGGGCCAGATGGCTCCCACACCCACTTCAGCCCTCAGCCTTCAGCCTTCAGCCTTCCAGATCGCCTGTCCGCCCAAGATCAACTTCTACCTGCGGATCGTTCGTAAGCGGGACGACGGTTACCATGAACTGGAGACGGTTTTCCAGTCGGTAGATGGCGGTGATACTCTCATCGGTCATGTAGCCGAGGAGATGACCTTAACTTGCACGGACCCTACCATTCCCGTAGACGACAGGAATTTGATCTACCGGGCATGGCACGAATTGGAATACCGCTATCCCGCCGCCAGGAATAAGGCGGCGGCCCTCCATCTGGTCAAGCGCACACCTGCCGGCGCCGGTATGGGAGGTGGCAGCGTAGACGCCGCCGCGGCGCTGGTGCTCCTGTCTCATCTATGGGACCTTCGCCCCTCCCAAGATGAGCTTGTCGAGCTCGGAGCGTCCGTGGGCTCCGACGTCCCATTCTTCTTTGTGGGCGGCACCGCGACTGCGGGCGGTCGTGGAGAAGTGCTTACGCCCGTCGCTACAGCTCCGCTCTGGCTGGTGCTGCTCCGGCCCGCGGTAAGCGTGAGCACCCCATGGGCTTTTCGCCGCTGGCGCTCCGAAGCGTGTGGTGGCCCGGACATGGACGAGTTCGTCCGGGTGCTGGCAACCGGGGACCCGCAGCGGGTTGCCGATGCCCTCCGCAACGACCTGGAGCCCGGCGTCATTGCCGAGGTACCCGAGATCGCGGCCGCGCGGGAGTGGCTGCTGGCGCAGGGCGTGCTCGGTGCCCGGATGACCGGGAGCGGCAGCGTGGTCTTCGGTATCGCGCGAGATGCCGCGCACGCACAGGAAATCGCGGGGCGGCCGGGTGCGCCGGGCACGGTGTGGGCTGCCCGCTGCCTCAATGCGCAGGAGGCGGCGCTGGTCGTTCGGCCGTGCGGGGCCGCGAGTCAACCGGACCCGTCAGCGAACGGATCAGCAAGTCTTCCTGGCGCGTAGCGGACAGATCGGAATATCGGCGCATCCAGTCCTGCGCCTCCGCGTCTGATCGGCGGCGGAAGATCACGAAGCGGTAGTCGGAGATCAGCGACTTCGGTACGTCGCTGTCGCTGAAAGTCGCAACCGGTTCATACTGGGCTACGAACCGCTCCCGTTCCTCGGGCGTGCGGAAGATCCGCACCCGGCTATTCAACGTCTTGTTCAGCACGAGGTAAACCGGTCGCTCCACGATGTAAGCGGGCCGATAGCGCTCGATCATCTCGGGGAACCACCCGGCGCCGGCGCGGTTAAGCGGAATCATCTCCGGCGACACCAGCCCGACCTCGTCCAGTACCCTCCGCCGCGAAAAGTAGCCGATGTAACCGATCGGCTCCATTGCGACCTGCGCGTCTTCAGGGGTATTCTCCCGGAGCCACATGCCGATTGACTTGCGGACGGACGCTTCGGCAACCTGGATCTGCCGGGCGTTGCTTCCCGCCAGGACCAGCCAGATGGTAATCGCCGCCGCCAACAGCGAAAGGAGGCGCGGCGACCATTGGGACGGCCAGCGGAGCTCCGGGAAGGCGCTGCGTTGCTCCAGAACCACGATCCCCGAAGCGGCGATGACGTAGGCCGGGAGCAGGAGCAGCGGGTAGTACCAGGAAAAGATCAACGTTCGCGGCACCACCAGGTAAGCCCACCAGACGCCAAATAGCACAGCAACGGGCCAGAGCCTCCCCGTCTTGCGAGCGCCGGCTAGGCCCATGATGAGCAGCGGGCAGATCAGCGCTGCCGTGCAAACCTGGCCAAAGCTCCCGGCAAAGGGCACAAACTGGGCCAACGTGCCCCGGATGTTTGGCAGAATGCTGGTGCGATGGAGGTTATAGGCTGCCGCTTTGGCCGGAATGCTGTTGGGCAGCGGGGTGCCGTAATACCACGTCGCGATGACGATCCACGGAAGCACGAGCAGGATCGCCAGGAGTGCCGGTTGCAACGGGAGCTTGCGCGTCCGCAGCCAGCGGAGGCTCAATACCACCGTAGCCGCAATGGCTCCGTCCGGCCGCACCAGCATCAGCAGGCCGAACCCGATGCCGCACATCACCGGGCGATCATCGAGGTCTCCAATGAGCGCCAGGGTCAGAAACAGCAGCGCGAACGAGGTCTCCATCCCGCTCACGCTCACGTGCACGATCAGCGGGCTAATCCCAAACAAGATCGCAAAGGCGAGGGCGGCCCGCACGCTGCCCATCCGGTCGATGAACCAGCGCATCCAGAGGTAAGCCGTCACCCCATCCGCGCACGCGGAGACGACTTTGACGACACTGATTGCGGGTAGGCCGAGCCGCGTGAGCGCGGCGAGGAAGAGCACGTGCAGGGGCGTTGAGGCGCCGAAGACGCGCTCACCCGCGTTGTAAACCATTCCCAGGCCGGACGCGAAGTTCTCCGCATACCGCAATGAAATCAGCGAGTCTTCGAAGGTGACCCCGGTCAGCGCGAGAAATGCCCCGCGGATCAACACCACCGTCAGTGCGAGCACCAGTAAAAGTGAGCGTGACCGGCTCTGCGCAACTGACTTAGGGGCGGACAACGGATCGATCATGGGGACGGACATGCTGCGGAGGCGGACTCGGGCAGGAACGAAGGGAGGTGGCTGATGCGTTGAGTGTATGGATGTACCTGCTCCGCGTCAACCGAATGAGTTACTCGACCGGCTATTAGCAGGTATGTTGATAGTATCAGCCGACAAAGCGACGTTCATAGTTCCCAGGGAGGCTCCAGTGCAACGGCGGATCCCCATCTTTCCTCTAAATACCGTGCTCTTCCCCGGAATGCTGCTGCCGCTCCACATCTTCGAGCCGCGGTATCGCGAGATGATCAAGCGTTGCCTGGATGGAGACGGTACCTTCGGGGTCTGTCTCATCGCGTCCGGGCAAGAAGTCGGCGGGGATGCCGATCCGTTTCTGATCGGCACCACGTGCGTCATCCGCAGCGTGGAGTCGCTGGATGACGGGCGAATGCACCTGATTACCTATGGCGTGGAGCGGTTCCGGATCCGCAAGCTCATCCGGGAGCTGGCTTATCTGGAAGCAGAAGTGGAAGTCGTCCCGGAAGAGGAGCCGTCGGAGCTTGGAGGCCTACCGGACGCAGTGCGACACGCTACCGAACGCTATATCCGGCGGGCACTGGAAGGGCAGGGAGAGCCGGCGCAGGAGTTCGAGCTACCGGACGACCCGGTTGCACTTTCTCACCTGATCGGGTTCGTGGTCCCCGCCGATCCGAAAGTCCGCCAGGAGTTGCTGGAGACAAGTGTAGCGGAGCGTCTCCGCCGCGGTCTGGAGTTGCTGCAAGAGGTGAGTGAGGGCGTCACGGAGGTCAGCGATAGCGGCCAGATCGTCGCCAGCCCGTTCCGGCCGCGACGGCCACCGTCGCCGAACTAGGTGGGACTTGAGGCGCCGCGCTCTATCAACAGGAAACCGGTAGCACGATTCAGCCCTGGTGTAGCGAACGGTCGCTGACCGTTTGGGCAATGGAATCAGGGTATTCCCGCGCAAAGACTGCCACTGAATCCGGCGCCGGTGACGCATCCGTAGGGCGTACGTGGTTAGGCCGGAGCAGAACGTGCGGGGCTACTGCGGCGCGACGGAGCCCATGATCCGCTGAAGCTCATCCTCGGGTAGAGGTGCAACAAGCAACACGTCAGCCTGTCCCTTGCGTGCGGCCAGCACCCGCAGGTTGGCTCCTCGTGGACGCTCCGTCATCGAGCCCATCCCCAACGTGGGCCCCTGGAACATTGAGAGGGTGCGACCGCCCCTCGCCGCCGTATAGAGACCCACGAGCAAGGGCTGGCCGTTGAAGCGATGCCGGTAGTAGCCGCGGAAAACGAAGCCCGGCGGCATGCTTTTCGGCTCGAGGAGGCCACCCCAGGCACGCGCTAACTCCACGGCCTCTGCCGGCGGCACCGGGCGGCCGCCGCCGCGCTCCACCAACGGCGCGCCGGCAGGCGGCGTAAAGGTGATCTTGTCCGCGGGCGGCTCGTGGAAATCGATCGTGCGGAAGTAGGTGCTTACCGTGCGGCCATTGGGCTGAACTACATCCTGCCGGAGTTGGACAAACGTCTGCTTGTCGATCCAGACGGTCCGCTGCCCCTTGGGCATCTTGACCTGCACCACGTAGGCCGGACGGCCCGCCACGGTGTCATCCGGCAGCGGCTCCACGGTAACCCGCCCGCGCAGGATGGCTTGCCGCTGTTGGACAGTCTTCTTGGGGTCGAGGCCGGAGGGCCCTTGCTCCACAATTGATTGGCGCTGGATGTAGAGGAGCTGACGTTCGCCGTCGTCAAAGAAGACGCGCCCGTCCGGATAATCGATCCGGAGCGTTTTGCCCTTGCGATACACCCGCTGGATCTGCGTGCGCCGGGGTGCCGACTGCGGCTCGCCGGCCGCTCGCTGCACCTCCGAGACCTGCTCGCCGACATACGTGGGGGACTTCGGATCCAGGCTATTTAGGAGGATCTGGCGCGCGTCTTCAGCCCAGCCGCAACGCGGTGCCAAAAGGCACGACGCTATCACGGCCCCTATCCCCCACCAGGTTTTCGCGCTGATCCGCACTGTTCCGCCTCTTGAGACTTATTCCACCACAACACTGCCGGTGGTCAGCTCGATGCTCCCCTCCACCGCTTCCCAGTTGGCGCCCGGCGCGGCACGCTCCAATTGCTGGTGCCGTTCCACGGCCGAGTAGACCAGTCGCTCGCGCTGCTCCACTTGCTCCTGGTAATGCACGTAGCTCGGGGTGACCACCGCTGCGAACATCGCTACCGCCAGGCTGCTGGCCGCGACGAGCGCGGGAAACCGCAGGCGCCATTCGAACTGGAGCCGAAAACGCTCCCACCAGGCTGCACTGCCCGAGACGGGCGCTGTATGCCGCAATGCGGCCTGCAGGTTCCGCTCGAACTCGTCGCTCACCCGATGCGCGGGCATCGCCGCCAGCATCCCCACGAGCTGCCGCGAATCCGCCAGAAGCTGGGCGCAGGCAGCGCATCGATCCACGTGGCTATCCACTGCCTCGCGCTCCGCTCGGGTAGCGGCGCCATCCACGTAGGCCTGGATCGCGTGCCGAATCTTACCGCAAGTCACGATGAACCCTCCATGTAGTGCTGGAGCTTTCGGCGCAGCAAGAGCCGCGCATTAAAAAGTCGGGACTTCACCGTCCCTACCGGGCAACCGACCGCCTGCGCCACTTCTTCGTAGGACAAGCCCTCCATGTCGTGGAGCACCACCACGCTGCGAAGCTTGGTGGGCAGTGACTGGATCGCCTTCTGGACCTGCTTTTGAAGCTCGAAGAGTTGCGCGGTCGCCTGGGGATCACTGTCCCGGTTGCTGGCGGGGATCTCACCCAGGGAGTCATCCGCATCCGCAACCACGGGCACCATCTGGGGCGCCCGTTTGGCCCGCCGGAACCGGTCGATCACCAGATTCGTGGCGATGCGATAGAGCCACGTATCCACGGCCGCATCATGCCGGAATGCGTGCATCGACTGATAGGCGCGGATGAAAACTTCTTGCGTGATGTCTTCAGCGTCCGGGCTATCGTTCGTCAGCCGGCAGATGTAACCGTAGATCCGGTTCTTATACTCCTGAACCAGGCCCTCAAAGGTCCGCTCCAGGTTGACCGCACTATTATGAAGGGTCACCGACACCGTGCTCGACATTCCTGCTGATCCGTTTCCGCGTGTCACCGCCTCTGACGCTCGCAGCTACAGACCGGTTCAGTCTTTTTGAATTGGCAAGCTCCATCACAAACCATTTGGGCCGGATCCCGCCGTTGATGGCAGGCCCGGCCCAAGCGCAACGATAGCGGTGGGCCTACTTCGCCGCGCGCACGATGCGGATCTCGTTCTTGGATGCGACGATCGCGGCGTACACCGAGGTCTCGTCGATGGCAATCCCACCGATGGCAGTCGTCGCGAAGGTGCTCGAACGAATGGGCGAAGTCTGGCCACCCGCCACGGGCATTCGGACGATGTTGTTACCGCCCTTGGCCCAGTACAGATTTCCGTCGTTGTAGGTGAGACCGTAACCGAACCCGGTGTTGGTGAGCACGGTCGGTTGGCCGCCGTTTACCGAGAGCGAGAGCAAGCGAGTGTCATCGTCTCGGCCGGACCAGTAGTAGATGTTCGTGCCGTCCGTGGCGCCGGGGATCGCCCGGAAGTCTTCCGGAGACTCCCGCGTCAGCAGTGTTTGCACTGCCTGACTGTTTGTCAGCGACACCTTGACGATCTGGGTGACGCGGGTCTCCAGCGTGTAACCCCGCACGTAAACGAACTGGTCGTCGACCGCGATGAGATGCGTCTCCCCCGCGTCGAACTGACCCAGCAGGACGCCGGTCCAGGCGCCGTCATCGTACACCGCCACCCGCACACTCGCGCCCAGTCCGATCTTCGTGGGATTCTTCAGCGCTACAACCACCCGGTCGCCACTCACCTTCCAACCGTTCGCCAGCATTGGCTCCACGCTGGTATCGTTCGGGATGATCTCGGTCGGCGCTACGCCGCCGGCCTTCGGCACCCGGCGGATACTCCAGTGGAAGTTGAATCCCTTCTCCTGCCGGCTGTAGTAGATGTGGTCCGTTGACTGCTGCAGGTGAACGTACGTGACCGTGATGCCCGTTTTCGTATGATACGGCTCCGACGCCAGGTCGTAGATCGCGCCGCCGGTGCTCAACATCTTGCGCACGCGCGAGATTTTCCCATCGCTCTCGGTCCAGTAGATCCACCCATCCGCAGCCAGGATGTGGTTCACCTGCTTCAGCGCCGCGGCTACCAGGTCTCCTCCGGGAGCCAGAACGGATACCACCGCCTTGACGCTCTTGCCTTTCGCCTTCGCGGTGATGTTGGCCGTGCCTGCAGCGACGGCAGTGGCCACGCCTGCACCGGCGACGGAGACCACCCGGCTGGATGAACTGGTGATCGTCACGGGCACGGAGGGCATGGGGTTGCCGAGCTTATCCAACGCGACGGCGGTAAACGTGACGCTCTCCCCCGGGCGCAGCGAGGCGGCAGTCGGCGTGATCATTACGGACGCGGGCTTGGGCGCCGGCGCGGGGCGTGCGGCTACCGCCGGTGCCGCCAGCACCGGGACTCCGGCCGCTAACAAGAACATCGCGCAGGACAGCGCCCCCACGTACCACTTACTTCGCATGAACAACCCCCGCTCCGGCTGGGCCGGAGTACTACTCTAACGTGTCTATGACCTGACTATGGCCAGCAAATCTTCCCCAACACCGCCGGACGTCGCGCGCCGGTAGCGGAAGGGACGTTGGACGGAACGCCTCGCAGCGTCTCGTAACCCATCACGGCGAAGGCCATCGCCTCCTTGGCGTCGCCATTTAGTCCAAAGTCTTCGTGCAGGAGCACCGTCGATGGGGCAAGCGCAGCGCGCAATCGCCGCACCAGTTCCGGATTGCGTGATCCGCCGCCTCCCAGCACCACCGTATCGACCCGTCCCAGCCACGCGCGATACGCGTGCGCGATTGTTTCGACCGTGAACTGGGTCAACGTCGAGATGAGGGTCGCATCACGATAGCCCTGCGCCCAGAGTTCGTCAACGCGGTGGGCGCTGAATAGTTCCCGGCCGGTGCTCTTGGGCGGAGCCACGCTAAGATACGGCTCCGCGAGAAGCGCGGCGAGCAGCACGGCGTCTACGGGCGCTCCGGCCGCAAGCAATCCGTCGCGGTCGCAGTCCAACGTTCCGCCCGAGAGCAGTTCTGCCGCCCGGTCCATCAAAGCGTTAGCTGGGCCTGTGTCAAAGGCGATCACCTGCTCCAGCGAACCGCCTGCCCGTAAGTAAGAGACGTTGCCGATGCCCCCTAAGTTCTGTACAGCCCGATTCTCTTCCGGGTCGGCAAACAGGAGGTAGTCGAGATAGGGCACGAGCGGCGCACCCTGTCCGCCCAGAGTCAGGTCTTGCTGCCGGAAATCGGACACCACCGGCACTAGCAGTCTCTCCGCAATCCGAGCCGCTTCGCCGATTTGCAGCGTGGCCGGGAATGGTTCTCCCTCCGGCTCGTGCCACACCGTCTGGCCATGCGACGCCACGAAAGCCACCTGCCCCGGGCCGCCCACCGACTCCGCCGCACGCTCCGCCGCGACCGCGAATGCCTCCCCGATCGCGGCGTTGAGCAGGCACACCTCGCGTACCGTGGCTTCGTTCGCGAAACAGCGGAACAGCGCTGCACGCACCGGATCCGAATATCGCACCGTCTCGAAGCCGCGGAGTGCCACCTGAAGGCGCCCGTTCTGTCGCCAGAGATCCACGGCCGCCGCGTCGATACCATCCGCCGACGTGCCGGAGATCAGCCCGATGGCCGTGACACGTTCACCCTTCTTGAGGTGGACCAGGCGTTCATCAAGGGAGTACTGCATAGGCGGGACATGGAAGTGGCAAATCGATCAATGGGAAACGTCGAAACCTACCGGATAGCGCTTGCCCGATTTTCGTTTCCCGTCACGCTTCGGTGAGTGCTTTGCGAAGCACGCCACCGGCGGCGTCGAGGCGGTCGCGTGCGGCCGCGGCGTCCAATCCGCTCAACCCCATCATGATCGCCAGTTTGGTATCCCCGCCGCTGGCGTCGAAGAGACGCCGGGCTTCCGGTTCTTCCAATTCCGTGACGGTGCGGATCAGGCGGATCGCGCGGCGAACCAGCTTCTCGTTCGTAGCGCGGAGGTCCACCATCAGATTGCCGTACGTCTTGCCGATCCGTACCATCGCCATGGTGCTGAGCATATTCAGGACCAGCTTTTGCGCCGTCCCACTCTTCATGCGGGTGGAGCCGCTCACCGGCTCCGGCCCGACCACCGGCGCGATCAGCACGTCCACCGCCGCTTCCATCTCGCAGGGGCTGTTAGTGACCACGCCTACGGTCGCCGCGCCCCGCCGGCGCCCCTCCGCGAGTGCGCCCAGCACGTAGGGGGTCCGCCCGCTTGCGGCGATTCCGCAGATCACGTCGTGTGGCCCCACTTCCAACTCCGCCATTTTGGCCGCGCCCTCCGCGGGATTGTCCTCGGCACCCTCGATACTCCGGCGCAGCGCGGTGTCGCCGCCGGCGATCACGCCCAGAACCCGGTTCCACTCCATGCCATAGGTCGGTGGAATCTCGGAAGCGTCCAGGCAACCTAACCGGCCGCTGGTGCCAGCACCCACGTAGATCAGGCGGCCCCCGGCGCGCATCGCCCGCTCCACCAACTCGACAGCGCGCGCGATGGCCGGGATCACGGCCCGCACTGCTTCGGGAACGCCGGCATCCTCTTCGTTTAGCCGGAGCAGCGCCTCTTCCACGGGTAACTCGTCCAGGTCCGCCGTATTGGGGTTCGTCTGTTCTGTCGTCAACTGGTCAAGTGAGGGTCCCACACACGGCCTTTCTTGATTCGCCTCGAAGGGTATTGCTATAATGGCGACGCATTAGCAGTCGGCTCATTTGAGTGCTAATCTACCCGGGGTCCGCTACTCGGCTGCATTTTCACGGGGCACCGTGCCCTGTTTACATCTTTGGCGATTTTAACGCCGCGCGACGGTCCTGGAGAAGGAGTGATCTGAAGTGCCCACCTATGTTTATGCCTGCCGCGAGTGCGATGACCGCACTGAAGTGATCCAGAAGATGTCGGACGCCGCCCTTACCACCTGCGAAAAGTGCGGCGGATCGCTGCGGCGGGTGCTCTTTCCCCCGGCCGTTGTCTACAAGGGCAGCGGGTTCTACGTAACGGATTACAAGAACGGCGGCAGCAAGTCTGAGAGCAGCACCCCCACCGGCGCCACGGGGAGCACGGAGAGCAAGTCCGAGACCAAGACGGAAAGCAAGCCGGAAGCCAAGACCGAAACCAAGTCGGAGACGAAGTCCCCGGCATAGGACAGGATTTAGTCTATCCCGGCCCCCGCCCGTTCGGCGTACCGCGTCGTTTGCGCATCCGGGGACCGGTGGTATATACGTCGCGGTTCGCACGCCGGTTACCCGCCCGCACCGCTCCCATAACGCGGGCGCCGGCCGGCGGGTTTCCCTAC
>Ga0255338_1002109_pt1 | contig 31793 bp, 24 predicted proteins | sample MeOH1_35cm_T4_19_FD_203715 | JGI IMG/M metagenome (GOLD analysis project Ga0255338, IMG submission 203715) | Sandy soil microbial communities from University of British Columbia, Vancouver, Canada - MeOH1_35cm_T4_195 | ecosystem: Engineered > Artificial ecosystem > Sand microcosm > Unclassified ... | reverse complement strand
ACTGCTCTGCCACCAGCACCTTGTCGTTATGACCGTAGGCGGTGAGATACGTGTCGTTGTGTTTGATGATGACAAGATTCCCGTAGCCGCGCAAGGGGCCTACGTGAATCACCCTACCCTCGTCGGCGGCCAGCACCGCATCGCCTTTTTTCCCTGCGATATCAATGCCTTTGTTGCCTTTGTCATCAAATTTTCCAATTAGCTGGCCGGTGGCCGGCCAGGCCAGGCGCACGTCGCCGGCCGGCGCCGGCGCCGACGCCGGGGCCGATGCCGCTGGCGCGGAAGCCGCGCCAGCGGGGGCTGCGGCCGGGGCCGCGGACCCCACCGGGGCGCCCACGGGCCGCGCCGCATCGATCGGCTGCGACTGCACCGTGCCCGGCGCCACCGGCACCGTGGCCACGCCCGGCGCGGCGTTCACGTCGGCGCTCGGCGGCACCACACGCAGCAACTGCCCCACCTCGATCTGGTTGGCGTTGGCCATGTTGTTCCACGCCGCCACATCACGATACGACTGGCCGTTCTCAAGCGCGATACGGTAAAGGGTATCGCCTCGCTTGACCCGATAGTACCCGGGAGGTGCGGGTTCCAGCGGCGCGGCGCCCTGTCCACCTGTCGTGGAGGTGCGGTCCACCACCGGGGCGGGCATGGGCGAATTGGCGCAGGCGGCCAGCATGGCTACAAGCGCGGTGACGGCCGCATTGACGGCAAAGCGTTGTCCCACACGTGCGAAATGTTCCGATTTCACGATGTTGTGCATAGTTCGACTCAGATGGTGCCCGATTTTAAGGGCACAAAGAAAACAGCTTCAAGCGCGGTCCTGTGAAACCGATGGCGGTTCAGGCGCTCGATCAGCAGCAATTGCTGGGTGACGGTCTGGCCAGGGCCGCCCGTGGCCGACGCCACCACCGGGGCGATCAGCCGGCCGCCGATGGCCAATTGCTCCAGCAGGGCCTCTGGCACCTCCATGCCGGCGGCGGCCAGGATGATGGCCGAGAATGGCGCGGCCCGCGGCAGTCCGAGCATGCCGTCGCCATAGTGCAGGCGGATGTTCGGCACGCGCAGCGGGCGCAGGTTCGCCTTGGCCTGTTCGTGTAGCGGACGGATGCGTTCGATAGAGAACACTTCCTGCGCCACCAGGCTCAGCACGGCGGCCTGGTACCCGCAGCCGGTGCCGATTTCCAGCACGCGGGCGAGCGGCTGGGCCGGCGCCAGGCCCTCGCGCAGCAGCTCGATCATGCGCGCCACCACCGACGGCTTGGAAATGGTCTGCTGATGCCCGATCGGCAGCGCGGCGTCCTCGTAGGCTTGCGATGCGAGGCCCGGCTCCATGAACAGGTGCCGGGGCACCGTGGCAATGGCGCCCAGCACGCGCTCGTCGCGGATGCCGCCGGCGCGCAGCCGCGCGGCCAGCGCGGCCCGGGCGCGATCGGACGCCATGCCGCCCCCGCCGGCCGTGGCCGCCGAGGCACGCGCCTCCACGGCGCTGCCCGATGGCGGCGCCGGCGGCAGCGAATGCGGCGAGGCGGGCTTGCGCGGCTTGACCGTGGCCGGCGCTGGCGCGGCCACGTGCCGGCCGCCCACGGCGGGCAGGCCGGCGGTGCGTTTGGGAGCGGGCTTGCGTTCGACCACCGCATCGAGCGGCAGCGGAAAGCGGGACCGGCGCGGCGAGGAACTCATCGGCGCAATACCGGAGGCGAAGACCGGAGGGCTGGCGCGAGCGGCACGCCTACCCCAGCCACTGTCCAAGTTGCTCGAGCTGCGCGCGATGCGTCAGGTCCAGCTGCAACGGCGTCAGCGAGACATAGCCATTGGCGGCGGCATGGAAGTCGGTGCCCTCGCTCGCGTCGCGGGCGTCGCCGGCGGGGCCGATCCAGTAGTTGGTATCGCCGCGCGGGTTCACCTGCGTGATGACCGGCTGCGACGGATGGCGCTTGCCCAGCCGCGTGGCACGCTGGCCCCGGATATGCTCGAACGGCAGGTTCGGGATATTGACGTTGAGCAGGAACGGCTCGGCCGGCGGGTGCGCGATCACGCGTTCCACGATCCCGCGCGCCACGCGCGCGGCGGCGTCCAGGTGCTCCCACCCCTTGTCCACCTGCGAGAACGCGATGGACGGAATACCGAACAGATAGCCCTCGATGGCGGCGGCCACGGTGCCCGAGTACAGCACGTCCTCGCCCATGTTCTGGCCCTGGTTGATGCCGGAGACCACCAGATCTGGGCGATCTTCGAGCAGGCCGGTCAACGCCACGTGCACGCAGTCGGTGGGCGTGCCGTTGATGAAGCGGAAACCCTTCTGCACGCCCTCGCGGGCCTCGAAGACCGACAATGGCCGCTGCAGCGTGAGCGAATTCGAAGCACCGCTATGGTTCTGCTCGGGGGCGATCACCGTCACGCGCGCCAGGGGTGCGAGCGCGGCATGCAGAACGGCAAGTCCCGGCGCGAGATAACCGTCATCGTTGGCGAGAAGGATATGCATGGCCGCGATTGTACCTGAGCCAGGCGCCGGTCGCGGCACCAAAACGGCGTCTCACCGCAGCGGCACCGGAACAGAACGACCGTGCTTTTCTGCGCTACACTTGCCTGACCGCAGACCACAACACCACCACTGGAGACAAGATGAAAGCCGTACTGTGCAAAGCCTGGGGCCCGCCCGATTCCCTGTCGCTCGAGACGCTGCCGGACCTGGTGCCCGGCGATGGCGAGGTCGTCATCGACGTCAAGGCCGCCGGGGTCAACTTCCCGGACGTGCTGATCATCCAGAACAAATACCAGGCCAAGCCGGCGCTGCCGTTCTCGCCCGGTTCGGAACTGGCCGGCGTGGTCAATGCCGTGGGCGCGGGCGTGACCCACGTCAAGCCCGGCGACAAGGTCATTGCCTACCTGGGCAATGGCGCCTTCGCCACGCAGGCCAAGGCCCCGGCCAGCGCCGTGGTGCCGATGCCGCCCGGCATCGATTTCGATGTGGCCGCGGCGTTCACGCTGACCTACGGCACGTCGCACCACGCGGTCGTGGACCGTGGCGGGCTGAAAGCCGGCGAAACGATGCTGGTGCTGGGCGCGGCCGGCGGCGTGGGCCTGGCGGCGATCGAGATCGGCAAGGCCATCGGCGCGCGCGTGATCGCGGCGGCGTCCACCGACGAGAAGCTCGCGGTCTGCAAGGCGCATGGCGCGGATGCGCTGATCAACTACAGCACCGAGGATTTGCGCGAGCGCGTAAAGGCCCTGACCGACGGCAAGGGCCCCGATGTCATCTATGACCCCGTGGGCGGGATCTATGCCGAACCGGCGTTCCGTTCGATCGGCTGGCGGGGCCGCTACCTCGTGGTGGGCTTTGCCAATGGCGAAATTCCGAAGATGCCGCTGAACCTGGCGCTGCTCAAGGGCGCCTCGCTGGTGGGCGTGTTCTGGGGCGAATTCGCGCGCCGGGAGCCGCGCAACAACCAGGCCAATATGGCGCAAATGCTAGGCTGGATGAAGGAAGGCAAGATCCGCCCGCACATCTCGGCACGCTATCCGCTGGAGCAGGCGCCGCAGGCGCTGAAGGACATGGAGGCGCGCAAGGTGACGGGGAAGATCGTCATCCTGCCGTAACAAGCGACGCTGCTGCTGGTTTTACTCCCCTCTCCCGCAAGCGGGAGAGGGGAGTAAACAATCGGCAAATTTAAAGCTTTTCCGTCTCGCCCGACTTCGGCTGCCACTTCATCAGCCGCGTCTCCCCCGCCGTCACCATCCAGTCCAGCACCAGCGCGAACGCCGTCAGCACCACGATGCCCGCGAACACGGTGTTGATGTCGAACGTGCCTTCGGCCTGCAGGATCAGATAGCCCACGCCGCGCGCGGAGCCCAGGTATTCGCCCACCACCGCGCCCACGAACGCCAGGCCCACCGACGTATGCAGCGACGAGAACACCCAGCTCGTGGCGCTGGGCAGGTACACATGGCGCAGCAACTGCTTCTGGTTGGCGCCCAGCATGCGCGCGTTGGCCAGCACCACGGGGCTCACTTCCTTCACCCCCTGGTAGACGTTGAAGAAGACGATGAAGAACACCAGCGTCACGGCCAGCGCCACCTTCGACCAGATGCCCAGCCCGAACCAGACCGCGAAGATCGGCGCCAGGATCACGCGCGGCATGGAATTGGCCGCCTTCACGTAAGGGTCGAGCACGGCCGAGGTGAACGGGCTCAGCGCCAGCCACAGCCCCACGCCCAGCCCTGCCACCGTGCCGATGCCGAACGCCAGCACGGTCTCCACCAATGTCACGCCCAGGTGGATATAGATGTCGCGCTCGACGATGAACCAGTTCCAGATGCGCTGCGCCACCATCAGCGGCTCGCCAAAGAAGAACGCCACCTGTTGCGACCGCGTGGCCGCGTGCCACACGCCCAGGATCACCACCAGCACCAGCAACTGCCAGACACGCAGCATGCCCCTGGAATCAGCTCGAAAAGAAGCCATGTCGTAGTTTGACTAGTATTTGGTTCGTCAGAGAGGTCAGGCCACCTTGCGCTGCTGCGCGTAGCCCTTGAGCACTTCCTCGCGCAGCACGTCCCAGATGGCGGCGTGCAGCTCCACGAAGCGCGGATGATTGCGGATTTCGGCCACGTCGCGCGGACGCGGCAGGTCTATCGCAAATTCGCCAATCGGATGCGTGCCCGGCCCGGCGGAGAGCACCACCACGCGGTCGCTCATGGCGATGGCCTCGTCCAGGTCGTGCGTGATGAACAGCACGGCCTTGCGCCGGGCGGCCCACAGGTCCAGCACCTCGTTTTCCATCAGTTGGCGCGTCTGGATGTCCAGTGCCGAGAACGGCTCGTCCATCAGGATGATGTCCGGGTCCATGATCAGCGTCTGCGCCAGGCTCACGCGCTTGCGCATGCCGCCCGAGAGCTGGTGCGGATAGCGGTCGCCAAACCCGCCCAGCCCCACGCGCCGCAGCCATTCCTCGCCCTGCGCCTCGGCATCGGCGCGCGGCATGCCACGGAATTCCTGGCCGGCGACGACGTTGTCCAGCGCGCTGCGCCACGGCATCAGCGCCTCGGCCTGGAACATGTAGCCGGCGCGCTTGTTGATGCCGACGAGCGGCTCGCCGAACACGCGCACCGTGCCGCTCGACGGCTCCAGCAGGCCGGCGCCCACGTTCAGCAGCGTGGACTTGCCGCAGCCGGTCGGCCCCACCACCGAGACAAACTCGCCGGGCTGGATGGACAGCGTGACATCACGCACGGCGGTGTAGCGCTGGCCACGGTCCTCGCGCGAGACAAAGGTGCAGGTAACGTTCTCGAGGGAAAGTGCTGGCGTGCTCATTGCTCGAAGAAAATTCAGAGAAATACGGGGACTCGGAGACAACACAAGCCCGCCGTACGCAATGCGCGGCGGGCGGGCGTGAAGGCCGTTGCGCTTACTTGTACTTGGCGTTGGCGCGCTGGACGAACGTGTTCGTGAATGTGTTTTCCAGCTTGATCGGCTTGCCCTTGAGCTCCTGATCGAACTGCTGCAGCGTGTTCAGCGCGGTGCGCGGGCCGTCGGCCGGCATGGTGCCGTCCGGCGAGATCGCTTCCTTCACCTTGTCCCACGCGGCCAGGTAGAGCGCGCGGTCACCCAGCAGGTAGCTCTCGGGCACGGTTTTTACGATGTCCGACGGGCCGGCCTTCTGCAGCCACTTGAGCGCGCGGACCATGGCATTGGTCATGGCCTGCGTGGTGTTCGGGTTCTGCTGGATGAACGCCGTGGACGCATACAGGCAGCCCGACGGCATATTGCCGCCGAACACGGCCTGCGTTTCCTTGATGGTGCGCGTATCCGAGGCAACCTTGACCTCGTTCTTCTGCGTCAGCATCGAGATCACCGGGTCCAGGTTGGCCATGGCGTCGATCTGGCCCGAGCGCATGGCCGCCACCGCGCCGGCGCTGGCGCCCACGCCGATGAACGACACGTCAGACGGCTTGAGGCCGGACTTGGCCAGCACGAAGTTGGCCATCATGTTGGTCGACGAGCCCGGCGCCGTGACGCCGATCCTCTTGCCCTTCAGGTCGGCGATGGACTTGAAGTTGGGCATGGTCTTGTTGGACACCACCAGCACGATCTGCGGGGCGCGGCCCTGCAGCACGAATTCCTGGTACTGCTGGCCCTTGGCCTGCAGGTTGATGGTGTGCTCGTAGGCGCCGGAGACCACGTCCGCGCTGCCGCCCACCACGGCCTGCAGCGCCTTGGCACCGCCCGCGAAGTCCACGATCTCCACGTCCAGGCCCTCTTCCTTGAAGTAGCCCAGGCGCTCGGCAATCGTCAGCGGCAGGTAGTAGAAGAGATTCTTGCCGCCCACGGCGATGGTCACCTTGGCCTTCTCCGGCTTGCCCTGCGCCTGCGCGCTGCCGAAGGTGAACCAGCCGGCCACGAACAGGGCCAGTGCAATCAGCGCCTGCTTCCAGAATGTCCTGTTATACATGTCGATGCTCTCCTGCCAGACTGCTTGTTGTTATGTCGGGGCGTGCCGCTGTGCGGCAAGTTGCGATGCTACCGGGCGCCACCGATGCCCGCATCGGGATCTTTACCTAGAACCCCTGAAGCAAGCAAAGCGCGGCGGCGCACAGTGTATGTGCGCCGCCTTTCGATCAGCTTGCCATCCGCCGGGCGGCCGCTTACTCGGCGTGGATATCCGCGGACTTGATGACCTTGCCCCAGCGGGCCAGTTCGGCGCGCTGGTATTGATCCAGTTGCTGCGGGTTCATGTAGCGCGCCTCGGCACCGAGTTCCTCGGCCTTCTTGCGGAACGCATCGGACTTCATGATCTTCTCGATCTCGCCGGTCAGCTTGTCGATGACGGGCTTGGGGGTGCCCACGGGGGCGTACATGGCGAACCACGACGATACGTCGAGGTCGGGGTAGCCGGCCTCGGGCGCCGACGGCACGTCCTTCAGGCTCGGCAGGCGGGTCTTGCTGGTCACCACCAGCGGACGCAGCTTGCCCGCGGCGATATGGCCCATCAGCGGCGGCGGCGTGGTGATGGTCAGGTCCACATTGCCGCCCAGCAGGTCGGTCATGGCCGGGCCGGTGCCCTTGTACGGCACGTGCGTGATCTGCGTGCCGGCCATCTGGTTCAGCAGTTCGGTGGACACGTGCTGGAGCGAGCCATTGCCCGACGACGCGTAGTTCAGCTTGTTCGGATTGGCCTTGGCGTACGCCACCAGCTCCTTGAGCGTCTTGACCGGCAGGCTCGGGCGCACCACCAGCACCTGCGGCGCCGACAGCAGGTTGGCCACGGGCATAAAGTCCTTGACCGGGTCCCACGCCGTCTTGGTCAGCAGCGGCGTGATCACGTGATAGCCCGAGTACTGCACCAGCAGCGTGTAGCCATCGGGCTTGGCGCGCTGGACCGCCTGCGCGGCGATGGTGCCGTTGCCGCCCGGCTTGTTGTCGACCACGACCGACTGGCCCAGCGCCTTGGCCAGCGGCTCCGCGATCAGGCGCGCGGCCAGGTCGGTCGTGCCGCCAGCGGCGGCCGATACCACCAGCATGACCGGCCGGTTCGGATAGGTGCCGTCCTGCGCGTGGGCGATGGGGGCCAGGGCCACGCCGGCCAGCATCGTGGCGGCGATCGTTTTGGTCTTGTGAATCATGGTTGTCTCCTGCTTTCTTATATAGCGGATCGAAAAATCGTAACGTCGCTGGTCTCAGGCTCCGCCGAAGTGCTCGGCCATCCAGGCCGGGGGCTGGTGCGTGCGCAGGCGGGGGCCGGCGCGCAGCAACTGGCTCGAGATATCGCGCTCGACCAGCGCCGGCAGGCCGCCGACCACGGCCAGCAGGGCATCGAGGTCCACGCCCGTGTCCACGCCCATCGACGCGAACATGTGGACGAGTTCCTCGGTGCTGACATTGCCGCTGGCGCCGGGCGCGTACGGGCAGCCGCCCAGCCCGCCCGCGGCGGCATCGAAGCGCGTCACGCCGGTCTGCCAGGCGGCGACGGCATTGGCCAGGCCCATGCCGCGCGTGTTGTGGAGGTGGATCGTCAAGCCGGTTTGCGGCAGCGCGCGCTGGAACGCCTCGCACAGCGCGGCCACCTGGTTCGGATAGGCCATGCCGGTGGTGTCGCAGAGCGTGATGCCGGCCGCGCCGGCCTCGGCAAAGCGGCGCGCCAGCGCCATCACGTCGGCCTCGTCGACCTCGCCCTCGAACGGGCAGCCGAACACCGTGGACAGCGAAATGTTCACCGGCACGCCGGCCTTGCCAGCCTCGCCGATCATCGCCAGCAGTTGCGCCCTCGATTGTTCGCGCGTCATGCGCAGGTTGGCGCGGTTGTGCGTCTCGCTGGCCGACATCACCAGGTTCACTTCGTCCGGATGGCAGGACAGCGCGCGTTCCAGCCCGCGCAGGTTCGGCACCAGCACCGTGTAGGCCACGCCGGGCACGCGTTCGATCTGGTGCATCACGGCCTCGGCATCGGCCAGCGCGGGAATCGCACGCGCCGACGTGAACGAGGTGGCCTCGATGCGCGCAAAGCCGCAATGGGCCAGCGCGTTGACAAAGGCCACCTTGCCCTCGGTGGGCACCACCACGGGTTCGATCTGCAGGCCGTCGCGCGGCGCCACGTCGTTGATCTCGATCCTGGCCGGGCCGGCCAGCGGATAGCGTTGGGTCGTCATGCGATCACTCCACGGGCACGCAGGTCGGCGATGGCCGCCGCGTCAAAGCCGGCGTCGGCCAGCACGGCGTCGGTATGCTCGCCCAGCGTGGGCGCGCGGTCATGGATGGCGCCGGGATTCGACGAGAGCTTCGGGATGATGCCCGGCACCTCCACACTCAACCCCTTGGCGGATGTCACGGTCTCTATCACGCCGCGCGCGCGATAGTGCGGATCTTCGGCGATGTCCTTGACGGTGTAGATGCGGCCCGACGGCACGTCGGCCTCGCGCAGCACGGCCAGCGCCGATTCCACGGTCTGCGTGCGGGTCCAGGCCGAAATGGCGGCGTCGATCTCGTCCACGCGCTTCACGCGGCCGTCGTTGCGGGCCAGCGCGGGGTCCTCGCCCAAGTCGGCGCGGCCCATCGCGGCCATCAGCCGGCGGAAGATCGCATCGCCGTTGGCGGCAATCAGCACATAGTCGCCGCAGCCGCACGGATAGGCGTTGGACGGCGCGATGCCGGGCAGCGCGCCGCCGGCGGGCTGGCGCACGGCGCCGAACGCCGAGTACTCGGGCAGCAGGCTCTCGCTGAGGTTGAACAGCGATTCATAGAGCGCCACGTCGATCACCTGCCCCACGCCGCCGCGCGCATCGCGCTCGTACAGCGCCAGCAGCACACCCAGCGCGCCATGCAGGCCCGCGATGGTATCGCCCAGCGACAACCCCGCGCGCACCGGCGGGCGGCCCGGCTCGCCGGTCAGGTAGCGCAGGCCGCTCATCGCCTCGGCCACGGCGGCAAAGCCCGGCTCGTCCCTGCGCGGGCCGGTCTGGCCATAGCCCGACACCCGCACCATGATCAGCCGGGGGTTGGCCGCGTGCAGCACATCCCAGCCCAGGCCCCACTTCTCCATGGTGCCGGGGCGAAAGTTTTCGATCAGGACATCGGCCTCGGTGGCCAGCCTGCGCACCAGCGCCTGGCCTTCCGCCTGCCGCAGGTCGATGGCGATGGACTGCTTGTTGCGCGACTGCGCTTCCCACCAGACCGAGGTATCTTCATGCAGCATACGCCACTTTCGCAGCGGATCGCCCTGTCCGGGCGGCTCCACCTTGACCACGTGGGCGCCGAAGTCGGCGAGGGTCTTGGCGGCAAAGGGGCCGGCAATCAGCTGTCCCAGTTCCAGGACCCGAATGCCATCGAGAATCTGTTGCGCCATGTGAGGGGATCTCCGTGATGTAGCTTTGTTTGGCCGGAGTGTGCCCCAGCGGCGCGTGGGGCGGAATCGGCATTCCGGAAAGCGGGCTTTCTCGGAAAGCGAAGGGGCGGGGTTACCCTAGAATGGCGCGCGGTCGCCGCACAGGTGGGTGATCAGCAGCCGCGCCGACACCGTCAGCCCGGCCGGGTCGCGCATCCCGATCAGCAGCGAGCGGCGCGCCCACGCATCCTGCAGCGGCACGAGCGACAACCCCATCGACTTCACGTGCGGCTCCGCCGCGATCCGCGGCAGTACCCCCACGCCCAGCCCGGCCATGACCATGCGGCACATCGCATCGAAGCTGCGCACCTGGATGCGCAGCCTGAACTGCCGCTCCAGCCGGCTGCTTTCCTCGAGCAGCCGCGCCGCCAGCGAGGTCACCTGCGGCAGGCTGACGAAATCGTATTCGAGCGTATCGGCGTAATGCACCGGCCCGCGCTCGGACAGCGGATGCCCAGGCGGCGTGATGATGACCAGCTCGTCCTGCCGGTATTCCACCGTCACCAGCCCGGCGCTGGGCGTGCGGTCGGCAAAGATGCCGACGTCGGCGCGGTTCTCGACCAGTGCCGCCACGATCTCGCTGCTGTTCTGTTCCTCGAGCTCGATGCGGATGGTTGGATGCTGGCGCATGAACGCCGCCAGGTCGTCGGGCAGGAACTGCGTGATGGCCGAGGTATTGGCGCACACGCGCACCTGGCCGCGCACGCCGGACGCATAGTCCGACATCACGCCGGCCATGCGCTCCACGTCCTGAAGAATGGTCAATGCGTGGTGATAGCACGCCTGCCCCGCCTCGGTCAGCTGCACCCCGGCCGCATGGCGGAAGAACAGCGGCGCGCCGACGGCCGCCTCCAGGTCGGAAATGCGCTTGCTGGCGGCAGCCACGGCCAGGTGCGACTGGCGCGCGCCGGCCGAGATGCTGCCCTGCCGGGCGACGGCCACGAACAGGCCGAGCGTGACGAGATCGAAGCGCGCCAGATTCATGATGAGGGGGATGACTACAGGCTGCGCCGGTCCATGACGGCGCGGGCGATGGTGCCCGCGTCCACATACTCGAGTTCGCCGCCCACGGGCACGCCGCGCGCCAGCCGCGACACCTTGAGCCCGCGCGCCTTCAGCATCTCGCCGACGTAGTGCGCGGTGGCCTCGCCCTCGCTCGTGAAATTGGTGGCCACGATGACCTCGCCCACCGGGCCGCCCATTGCGGGGTCGGTGGCGCGGGCCAGCAACCGGTCCAGGTGGATGTCTTTCGGGCCAATGCCGTCGAGCGGCGAGAGCCGCCCCATCAGCACGAAATACTGGCCGCGATAGGTCAGCGTCTGCTCGATCATGACCTGATCGGCCGGGGTCTCCACCACGCAGAGCAGCGAGGCGTCGCGCGCGGTGTCGCGGCACGTCTCGCAGATCTCCTGCTCGGTGAAGGTGTTGCAGCGCACGCAATGGCGAATGCCATCGGCGGCGCCGCGCAGCGCGTCGCCAAGCTTGCGCGCGCCGTCGCGGTCGTGCTGCAGCAGGTGATACGCCATGCGCTGGGCCGACTTGGGCCCCACGCCGGGCAGCACCTTGAGCGCCTCGATCAGCGCCTGCAGCGAGGTGGGCGGCGCGGCTTTCATCGGCGCGGCGCGATCTGGCTGGCCATCAGAACGGCAGCTTGAAGCCCGGAGGCAGCGGCAGGCCGGACGTCATCGAGCCCATCTTCTCCTGCGAGGTGGCCTCGGCCTTGCGCACGGCGTCGTTGAACGCGGCGGCCACGAGGTCTTCGAGCAGGTCCTTGTCATCGGCCAGCAGGCTGGGGTCGATGGTCACGCGCTTGACGTCGTTTTTGCAGGTCATCAGCACCTTCACGAGACCGGCGCCGGACTGGCCCTCGACCTCGATCTGGGCCAGCTGCTCCTGCATCTTCTTCATGTTTTCCTGCATCTGCTGGGCTTGCTTCATCAGCCCGGCCAGTTGACCTTTCATCATGGGAATACTCCTGGAAATGTGTGTGTGGATAACGGGCGGCCCGGATCGGTGAGGGGCCGCCCCTGGAATCTGGGACTCAGGCCGCGCGGGGCTGGACGGAACCGGGCACGATCTGCCCGCCGAACTCGCGCAGCAATCCCTGCACGAACGGATCGCCATCGATCGTGGCCTCGGCCTGGCGCTGGCGCACGGCACGGGCCGCGGCATCGACCGCCGCCGCCGTGTGGGTAACCGCGCCCACTTCGCACTGCACGCGCACCTCCACGCGGAATTCCTCGTTCAGCGCGGCTTGCAGCCGTTCGGCCACATTGTTTTCGGCGATGGCCGCCACCGGCACGCGCAGATGCAGCGTACGGCCGACCACGCGGTGCAGCTCGCTCTGGAACGCCAGTTGCTGGGCCAGCCCCTTGAGCGGCAGGCGCGCGGCCAGCGTCGGCCAGTCGTCGGTGAACACGGGCGGCGTGCCGTCGTCTGCGGCGCTGGGCGCCACCGGCGGCACCGCGGGCGCCAGTTGCACGGCCGCCTCCGGCTCGGGCTGGCGCGCCGGCTGGGGCGCTTTCGGTTGCGGCGCGGCACGGCGGGCGCGCGGCGCGGGCTCGAAGGGCTCCGACTCGAAACCGTTGTCGTAGCCGCCGAAGCTCGGGTCATAGCCCGGATCGCTGTCGTACGGGCCGATCACCGGCAGGTCGGGCGGCAATGCCTCCCAGGGCGGCACTTCGCCGCCGCCTGCGGGCTTGGCCGCCGGGGCCGCCTTGACGGGTTGATCCTTGACGGGTTGATCCGGTCCCGGCACGGTCCGGGCCGGCGCTGCAGTAGTCGCTGGACGCGCGGCCGACGGCGGACGCAACGGCTGGGCAGCCGGACGCGGGCTTGCCGCCGCGGCCGCCATGCCAGCGGCCGGCTGGCTGGCCGGACGCGCGCCGCCACGGCCCGCGGTAGCCTGCCGGGCCGCCATCAGCGCGGCCTTGGCCGGCGACATCGGCGTATTGTCGGCAGCCGGTGCCTGCGGCGCGGGCGCCGGAGCCTCTACGGGTTCGACGGCACGGACGACCGGTGCGGCGGGTTCAGGCTCGGGCTCGGGCGCGGCGACTGGTGCCGGCGCCAGAACAGGCGCAGGAGCGGGGGCCTGAGCCACAGTCGCCACAGTCGCCACCGGCGCAGCCATCATACGTGGCGACGGCGCCGACGGGGCCGCGGCGGGCCGTGGACGCTGGGCCTGCTGCCCGCCGCCGCCCTGCCCGCCAACCGGTGCCGGGCTCGCCGACGGCCGGAAGGCCAGCATGCGCAGCAGCGTCATGGTGAAGCCGGCGTACTCGTCCGGCGCCAGCGCCAGTTCGCTGCGGCCGATGTTGGCAATCTGGTAGAACAACTGCACTTCCTGTGCATCGAACACGCCGGCCAGGCGCCGCACCTCGTCGGCCTCGGGCCATTCGTCCTGCACGGAGGCCGGCACGGCCTGCGCCAGCGCTACCTTGTGCAGCAGCGAGCCCAGGTCCTGCAACGCGCCCGCGAAGGACAGGCTGCGGTCCGCCATCGCATCGGCAATGCCCAGCATGGCGGCGCCGTCCTCGGCAGCCAGCGCATCGAGCAATTGCACCAGGTAGCTCTGGTCAATGGCGCCCAGCATGCCGCGCACGGCATCCTCGGACACCTGGCCGGCACTGTAGGCGATGGCCTGGTCGGTCAGCGACAGCGCGTCGCGCATCGATCCATGCGCGGCCTGGGCCAGCAGCCGCAGCGCGTTGCCGTCGTGGCTGATGCCTTCCTGCGCCAGGACGTGATCCAGGTGGGAAACGATGTGCCCCGGCGGCATCTGCTTGAGGTTGAACTGCAGGCAGCGCGACAGCACGGTAACCGGGATTTTCTGCGGGTCGGTCGTGGCCAGGATGAACTTGACGTGCCCGGGCGGCTCCTCCAGCGTCTTCAGCATGGCGTTGAAGGCGTGGTTGGTCAGCATGTGGACTTCGTCGATCATGTAGACCTTGAAGCGGCCCACCGTCGGCGCGTAGACCGCCTTGTCCAGCAGTTGCGCCATTTCGTCCACACCGCGGTTGGAGGCCGCGTCCATCTCGATGTAGTCGACGAAACGCCCGCTGTCGATCTCCTGGCACGCCTTGCACTGGCCGCACGGCTGGGCCGTGATGCCGCCACTGCCGTCAGCGCCGGTACAGTTGAGGGCCTTGGCCAGAATCCGGGACAGCGTGGTCTTGCCCACGCCGCGGGTGCCGGTGAACAGGTAGGCGTGGTGCAGCCGCTGCTGTTCCAGCGCGTGCGTGAGCGCGCGGACCACGTGCTCCTGGCCGACCAGCGTGGTGAAATCCCTGGGGCGCCATTTGCGCGCTAGAACTTGATAACTCATGGCGGCGATTGTAGCAAAAGGCGCCGCCATGAACGGTACCAATCAGCGATCCCAATCAGCCACATTCCCCCACGTAGCCACAATTGGCGCATTTGGCGCAGCCATCCACCTTGTGCAGGGCGTGGGCGCCACACTCGGGGCACGGCTTGCCGGTGCCCACGCCGGGGTTATGCCCCGCCGTGGCCGCCCGCCCGCCGTGGCCGGCCGGCGCCACCGCCGGCTCGCCGCCATCGCGCGCGGCCAGCCGGGCGGCCAGCGCCGCCACCGGCGCCTGGCCGCCGTCTTCCTCCAGGAAGCCGCGCTTGATCAGGATGCGCTGCAGCGCGTAGCTGATGGCCGCCACCTCGGAATCGTGGAAACGCGGCACTTCGGTGCCGTCCTGGCGCACCAGCACGCCGTAGCGGACCGTCCCCTTGTCCCAGACCACGTTGCGCATGTCGGCCAGCGCCTTGGCCACCGGCCCGCCCGAGCGCGCCACCAGCGACAGCAGCCGCATGGTCGACGTGATCCACTGCTGCCCCTCGGTACGCTGCCCGGCCGGCATGAAGAACTCGAGCGGCCGCTCGATCGTCACGAGCTGGCCGTCGACCACGCCCGGAACCCGCATGAAGTTGACGGTCAGGTAAACCGTCTTGTGGCCCTCGTAGGTCAGATACTCCACCTTCGACGTCACCCCCTCCAGGTCGCCGAGGGGCCGGCTGTTGAACGGGTGCTTGAGCGGATCGTCGTCGGCGGGGGTGGCCGACACGGCAACCGGCGCGGCAGCCGGCGCATCGACCGACAGCACGGCGCCCAGCACGGCATTGGGCCGGTAGGTGGCCAGCCCCTTCAGGCCGGCCTTCCAGGCTTCCAGGTAGAGATTGCGGAACGCCTCGTACGGATAGTCCTCCGGCACGTTCACGGTCTTGCTGATGCTGGTGTCGATGAACGGCTGCACGGCCTCGAGCATCCGCATATGATCCAGCGCCGACATCTGCAGCGCCGTGACGAAGCTGTCGGGCAGCTGCTCCATGTCCGCGCCAAAGTGACGATATAGCCGCCAGGCATGGTCGGCCACCTCGAACGTCCGGTAGCTGTCGTCCGGCATGCGCTTGCGGCGGTTGTAGGTCCACGAGAACGCCGGCTCGATGCCGTTGGAGGCATTGTCGGCAAACGCCAGCGTGATCGTGCCCGTCGGCGCGATGGAGAGCAGGTGCGAATTGCGCAGGCCATGCGTGCGGATGGCGTCGCGCACGGCCTCCGGCAGCCGGCTCACGAAGCCGCCGCGCAGGTACTGGCCGGCATCGAACAGCGGAAAGGCGCCTTTTTCGTCGGCCAGCTCCACTGAGGCCAGGTAGGCGTGGTCGCGCATGGCCTCGGCGATGCGGCCGGCCAGTTCGCGCGCGGCATCGGTGTCGTAGCGCAGCCCCAGCATCACCAGCGCGCTGCCCAGACCCAGGAAGCCCAGGCCGATCCGGCGCTTGGCGCGCGCCTCGGCCTCCTGCTCCGGCAGCGGCCAGAAGGTGACGTCCAGCACGTTGTCGAGCATGCGCGTGGACACCCGCACCACCTCGGCAAACGCCTCGAAATCGAAACTGGCCTCCTCGGAGAACGGCTGGCGCACGAAGCGCGTGAGGTTGATCGATCCCAGGCAGCAGCAGCCATACGACGGCAGCGGCTGTTCGGCGCACGGATTGGTGGCCTCGATGGTCTCGCAGTAATAGAGGTTGTTGTCCGCGTTGATCCGCGACAGGAACAGGATGCCCGGCTCGGCGTGGTCGTACGTGGCCTGCATCACCTGGTCCCAGAGCTGGCGGGCCGGCACGCGGCGATAGACCCACTTGCCGTCGTCGCGCCGGTAGGCGCCGGCGGCGATCATGTCCACGCCCGGCTCGGCCTCGTGGACCAGTTCGACCTCGCCATCGGCCTCCACGGCGCACATGAATTCGTCGGTCACGCCGATCGAGACATTGAAGTTGGTCAGGTCGCCGTGGTCCTTGGCGTGGATGAAGCTCTCGATATCGGGATGGTCGCAGCGCAGCACGCCCATCTGCGCGCCGCGCCGCGCGCCCGCCGATTCCACGGTGGCGCACGAGGCATCGAACACCTTCATGAACGACACCGGCCCCGACGCGCGGGAGTGCGTGGCGCGCACGAGCGCGCCGCCGGGGCGGATGGCCGAGAAGTCGTAGCCAACGCCGCCGCCGCGCCGCATGGTCTCGGCGGCCTGGGCCACGGCCGTATAGATGCTGGGCTTGCCGTCGCGCGCCTCGGATACCGAGTCGCCCACGGGCTGGACGAAGCAATTGATCAGCGTAGCCTGAATGCCGGTGCCGGCCGCCGAATTGATGCGCCCGGCCGGCACGAAGCCGTTCTCGAGCGCCCAGAGGAAGCGCGCGGCCCACGGCTCGCGCCGGTCGGCGGGCTCGACCTCGGCCAACGCCCGCGCCACGCGCTGGCGCACGTCGGCAATGGAAGTCTCTTCGCCCTTGGCGTATTTCTCCAGCAGGACTTCAGTGGAGATGTCCTGCGGCGCCAGCGCGCCGCGCATGATCTGGTCGTTTGCGTTCATGTCCTGGCTTATCAATTGAGAACGATTTTCCAGTCCGCCATGCTGCCAGTGTCCCCCTGGCAACCAGCCCGCGTGAGATCAAAGAAATCGTAAATCAACGAATTACGATACTGTGCCCGCCAGTTGCGCTACAATGCCGGTCGGACGGGCCTCCTCGCATGGTGGCGCGGTCAACCTGGTCAGGTCGGGAACGAAGCAGCCACAGCCGTTTTCCACCAGTGCCGAGGGTCAGGCTCGTCCCCCATATTCCGTTTCACCTCCCCGCAGCACCCCCTCGTTCGAACGCCTATTCTGCGCCCATTTTGCGAATGGGGGCATGCGTCCGCACCCCCCGATGGCTTTAGAATAGCGACCCCTGCTGCATCGCGGGCATCGGCGCGCGCAGGCTGCCCGCGTCGATCCATTCGCCCGCCGCCGTGGCCACCCCGGCTTCGACGCGCTTGCCGGGGAACATCGGCCCCACCGCCGCCACGTAACGCGCCAGTTGCGCGCCGTAGGCCGCGTGCTCCTGCGGCAGCAGCCGCAGCTTGTAATCGACGATCACCACGCGGTCCGCAAACTCCACCAGCCGGTCAATCCGCAACAGCCGTCCGCGCCCATCGTACAGTTCCACCTCGTTGCGCGACGATACCGCGTCTTCGGGGAAGAACAGCGGCCGCAGCGCCGGGGCCGTCAGCATCGCGCGCACATCGGCCACCGCCGCGCCGGCCTGTGCCTGCCAGCGTTCGCGCGCCTGCGGCGCACCAGCCCCAGCAAGCGGGAACCAGCGCATGACCGTGGGCACGTCAGGCAGCGCGCCGAACGCCTCCGGGTACCGCGTCACCCGCTCCAGCAGCGCGTGGACCAGTTCGCCATGCGCGGCGGCGGCGGCGTCGAAAACCACGCCCTCACCTTCCGCATCGGCTTCGTCGAACGCGTCAAATTCGTGGATTTCCGATGCTGGCGCGGCATCGCGATAGCGCAGCCGGAAATCCGCGTAGCGCACGCGTTCGCTGGCGGGCATCAGCGCGGCATCCTCGGGCACGGCATCGGCATCGGTTTCCGGATAGGCGTCCACGGCCTCGCCCACGCCGGCGGCGGCCAGCCGCACATACCAGCTGCCAGCGATCTCGGCCGCCGGGCCGTCCTTCTCCGCCTTGCTGGCGCGGCCTTTCACGCCGCTCACCAACAGGCCCTGCTGCGCGCGCGTCATCGCCACGTAGAGCAGGTTCCAGTTCTCGCGCTCGGCCAGCGCCGCCTCGGCCTCGAACAGCGGCGCGCGCGCGCGGCCACGCTCGCTGCGCTTGCCATAGGCCGAGAAATGCCGGGGCACCGGCGACTCGGGCGGCCAGTCCACCAGGATGCCGCCGCGATCGGCCGCGGGATCGCTATGGTTGGCGTCCAGCAGCACCACGAACGGCGCCTCGAGCCCCTTGGCCGCGTGCACGGTCAGGATGTGTACCGCGTCCAGTTGGCTGTCGCCGGCATCGTCGGGCTCGGCCTCGGACGCTTCCACGCCCTCGCCCATGCCGCCCTCATCGGGGCTTTCATCCTCGTCGCCACGGCGAATCTCCTGCAATTCGTCGATAAATTTCGGCAAACTCGGATAACGGCCGCCATCAAGATCGAGCGATAGCTTCAGGAAAGCATCGAGATTGGCCAGCACCTGCTCGCGGATCGCGGCGGGCGCCGCCTCGGCATAGCGCCGGCGCACCTCGCCCGCATCATAGATATGGTCGATCAGGTCATGCACGGGCCGGTGCGGCGCCAGCGCCAGCCAGCCGCGCAGCCGCGCCACGCCGCCGCGCAAGGCGTCGGAGCAGTCGTCCGGCAGCCCCGCCGCGCCGATGCGCGCCCACCAGCCCCCCTCGCCTTCCAGCCCGGCCAGCAGGATCAGGTCGTCGTCGGTGGCGCCGACCAGCGGGCTCTTGAGCACGTGCGCCAGGTCGAGATCGGATTCCGGCGTCATCAGGAACGCCAGCAGCGCGGAGATGTCCAGCGCCTCGAGCGTGGCGAGCAGGCCGCCACGGCGCGGGCTCAGGCACGGGATGCCCGCCTCGCGCAGCGCGCGCTCGTAGTCGGCCAGATGAGCCTTGCGGCGCACCAGCAGGTGCATGTCGCGCCAGCATGCCGGGCGCATGGCGTCGCCCTCGCGTACCGGCACGTGATCGCGCAACTGGCGCAGCCATGCGGCCACGCGCCGGCCCTCCTCCAGGCGCAGCGAATCGCCTTGCCGCGTGCGCGGCTGCGTGAGCGTGTCGCGGTGGCCCGGCGCGCCCGCTTCCTCCTGCGCGCCGTCATCGCCCGCCTCCCCTGGTTCCTCCACCAGCGGCAGCAGCCACACCGGCCCGCCCGGCGCCGTGAGCGCCGTCGTCTGCGTCTCGTAGAGCGGGTAGCGCCCCTCGGCGCACGCATGGTCGAAGACGGCATTGACCCAGTCCAGCACCTCGGGGCGATTGCGGCGCGTGCGGTTGGTACGCAGCACGGTAGCGCCGAAATCGGCCTGCAGCATGGCGCTGGCGGCGCCGAACAGTCGCGCGTCGGCCCGCCGGAACCGATAGATCGACTGCTTGGGATCGCCCACCAGGAACACCGTGGGCTTCTCGCCCAGGCCGTTGTAGCCGGCCAGCCAGCCCTGCAGAATGCGCCACTGGAGCGGGTTGGTGTCCTGAAATTCGTCCAAAAGCAGGTGCTTGTAGCGCGCGTCGAGCCGCACCTGCAGATAGGTGGCGGTCTCCTCGTCGGCCATCAGCCTCGCGGCCAGCCACTCCAGGTCCGCAAAGTCCATCGCGCGCTGGTCGTTCTTGTAGCGCTGGTAGCGTTCCAGCAGCGCATCGCCAAGCCGGTACAGCGCCAGGTTGATGGCCAGCACCGCGGCTTCGCAGCGGCGCGCGGCAATCTCGTCGAGCCGCGCACAGTGTTCGGCGTGGCGGGCCAGCAGATCGTCCACGGCCGATTCACCGCCAGCGGCCTTGACCAGCGCGGTGGTCCGACGCATCGCGCGTGGCTCGCCGGCTGCCGTGAAGAATGCCCCGCGCAGGCTGTCGAACGCCCGCGTGGCCGCGTCGCCGGGCGTGCCGCCAGCCTCGCGCCATGCGCGGATCGCCGCCAGGCCGTCGGCGATCCGCGCCGCATGGCCCTGCTCGGTCTTGCCAGCCTGCCCTAGCAATTTCGCCAATTGCGCGCAGTCTTCGAGCCAGTCGTCCGCGCGGAGCGCGGCCACCAGCACGTCAGCCGTGGCGTCGTCGCCCAGATCCGCCGCCAGCATCGCGGCCGGGTCGCCGGCCTCGCGCATCGCAAACCATTCGCTGCGTGCGTGGAACATACGGTCCAGCAGGCCGCGCGCCTGGAAATCGCCGATGGCGTCGACCAGTTGCTCGTACGATTCTCGTAAATCAGCGAATTGCGGCTGCGCCAGCGCGCGCCAGAACGGCGCCCAGGCCTCGCGCTTCATGCGCAGCGCGTCCTCGCGCAGCGACGCGCCGGGCACGATGCCCGACGCCAGCGGCGCCCCGCGCAGCAGCGTGCCGAACCAGCCGTGGAAGGTGTCGATGGCCATGCGCCCCGGCGCGGCCAGCACCTTGGCGTGCAAGCCCCGCGCGCGCGGCAGCGCGGCCCGCGCGGCCTCCGGGCCCAGGCCGCGCATCGCCAGCGCGTCCAGCACCTCGGCGTCGGTGCCGCTGGCCAGTTGCGACAGTACCTCGAGCAGCCGCTCGCGCATTTCCTCGGCGGCCTTGCGCGTGAACGTGATCGCCAGGATCTCGTGCGGCGCCGCGCCGGCCAGCAGCAGCCGCACCAGCCGCGCCACCAGCAGCCACGTCTTGCCGCTGCCGGCGCATGCCTCCACCACCACCGAACGGGCGGGATCGCAGGCGGCGCGCGTGAAATCGGCCTCGCCAACCGGCTGGCCATCGCGCAGATAGGGGTGAATTCCTGCGTGGACTTCGCTCATGAATGCAAGTCGGGCAAGGCGGTGGACTCCCAGAAACCCTTGCGGCACAGGCCACGGGCTTCGCAATAGGTACAGGCGGCGGCATCGCCGAATGCGGGCAGTTTCGCGTTGCCGCGCAGCCGGATCACGTCGTCGCGCAACTGGCGCTCGAGCCACGTGACGGCGGCCTGGAAATCGGGCAGATCGACTTCGCGCTGCGCGGCGGGGGCGCTGTCCCTGCCGCCGTGCTTCACGCCTTCGAGCGCCACCCAACTGCCCGCCGCCGCATCGGCGCGCAGCAGGCCGTAGAACGGCAACTGGCAGTCCTCCTCGGCATCGCCGGCCTTGCGGCGCAGGCGGCTGGCGGGCTGCGTCTTGTAGTCGAGCACCGCGTGGCGCCCGTCGGGACCCTTGTCGAGCCGGTCGATGCGCCCCGCCAGCCGCAGCGGCACGCCGTCCGGCATCGCCACGTCCACGCTGGCATCGAGCTCGCCGGCGCGCCACGTCCAGCCCTCGGCCTCGCGCGCGGCCTGCCAGTCCACGTACGACGGCAGCACCTCGCACCAGCGGCGGTAATAGCCGATGGCGTTGCCATCCTCGGCCATCAGCGCGCCGAACACATCGTCGGAGATCTGGCGCAGCCGTGCCAGCCGGCGCGCGGTGTCGCGTTCATCGGCCTTGGCCATCTCGGCGTGGTATTGCAGCAGCACGCGATGCAGCAGGGTGCCGATGTCGCGCTTTTCCAGGTCGTCGTTGACCGCCTCCAGCCCCGCCAGCCCCAGCATGCGCGCGGCAAAGAACTGGTACGGGCAGCGGCGCAGCATGTTGTACGCCTGCGCGCTCCAGCGGGCCGGCACGCGCTCGGGCGCCGACGGCGCCGGCATGTGACCGGGCCGCGCGAAGGTGTCGTGCAGGCGCGGCGCAATGCCGGCTTCGATGGGGGCCCCGGCGCGCGCGCAGCAGGCTGACAGGCGCTCGATCCAGCCCGAGACATGGCGCGGCTCGCCGCGGCCGCCGAAACGCTGCCACGTCATGACCACGTCGTCGTTGTTCAATAGCACTTCGGCCAAATCGCGTGCCTGCTGGGCGAAGCGCGCCTCGCGGTCTTCCAGGCCCAGCTCGCGGCGCATCTGGTTCGAGAAGAACATCAGCTCGGCGGCGCTGGACGGCAGTTGCGCATCGTCGCAGCCAACGATGACCACGCCATCGAAGCGCCGCATGCGCGCGCCATTGAGCGGCAGGATCGTGATGCGCGACTGGCTTGGCGCGGATGGTTCCTTATAGGCCACCGACTCCAGCAGCGCGGACAGCATCGCGCGGAATTCCTGCTGGCTCAGCGTGGCATGCGTGCCGGTTTCGTCGTCGGGCAGTTCGGCCAGGCGCGCGAGCGCGTCGAGCATCTGCCGGCCCGCGTCGTCGCCGGCCAGCGCCGCGCGCATGCCTAGCGCATCGAGCATCGCGTCGAGCCGCGCCAGCCACACCGTCAGCGGCTTCTGCGCCAGGCCGCGCGGCCACGCGGCGGCCTCGTCGGCCAGCGTGGCGATCAATGCGCGCGCGGCGGCGCGGGCGTGGTGCTGGGCATCCTCGGCGTCCATCGTCTCGGCATCGACCAGCGCCGCATCGCCACGTTCCGCACGTTCGACAAACAGGTGGCGCAGCCGCGCCCAGCCGCCCGTGATGGCCTCGCGGCGGATCTGGCGCTCCATCAGGGCGATGGCGCTGCCGCGATGGGCCAGCCCGGGCAGGCAGAACGGGCTCTTGAGCAGGTCGAGCAGCGCGGCGGTGTCGCCGTCGCGCGCCAGCACGTCGAACCAGCGCATCAGCGCGGCAGCGGCGCGCGTGGTGGAGAGCTTCCAGCCGGTTTCATCGCGCACCGGGGCGCCGGCGCGCGCCAGCAGCGCGCGGGCACGGCGGGCCACCACACGGTCATGCGCGACCAGCGCCACGTGGCGGCGGCCCTCGTTGAGCCATTGCACGAGCTGATCCGCGGCGGCAGTGGCCTCGTCCTCGAACCGCGCACTGCCCACCACGCGGATGCGCGGGCGATCCTGCGGCAGGCGGACGGGCAATGCTGGCGCATCAGCCATGTTGGCGGCATCGACGCGGCGCGCTTCCGGCCACAGCGCCAGCAGCGTGCCATGCCAGTCGTCAGGCACGATATCGGCATCCTGGGCATCGTCGGCATCGTGCGTGCCGCCCGACCAGTCGTAGCCGATTTCGAGCGTCGGCACCCCTTCGCCGGCCTGGGCGAGGAACCTGGCCTCCACCGGCTCCGGCGGCGTCGGGCCGATCCAGACCACCGGGCCGGCCACCTGCCCGGCCAGCCGCTGCAACGCGCGGCGGCGGGCCGGCAGCGGATCGTCGGGGCCCGACAGCATCTGCCAGAACGCCAGCACGATCTGCGCCTCCTGGCCGAGGAACCGTTCCGAGAGGTGTGCGTAAGTGCGCTGCAACGCGCCCTGCAGCAGCGCGGCGCGATCTTCGCCGTCGATGTCGCCATCGGGGTCATCCTTGTCGCGGATGGCGGCATCCTCGAGCCAGCGCGCGCTCAGTTCATCGCTGATGGTCAGCAGCGTCTGCGCCAGGCCCCAGGCCGCGCCTTCGGTCTGCGCGCCAAACGCTTGCCGCAGCCAGTCCTGCCCGCGAATGGCCTGCTGCACCGCCAGCAGCCGCGCCGCGTGGCTGCGCACGGGCGTGGGCTCGGCGGCCAGGTCGGGCGGCAGGTCCAGCAGCCAGTGGCCCAGCGTCAGCACGCGCGGCAGCAGCCGGGGCACGCCCGCGGCGCGCGCGGCGGCATCCAGCGCCTGGCGCACGCCGGGAATCTGGGCGGCCGTGGGCACCACCACGTGCGCGCCGGCGGCGGCCGGACCGCAATGGTCGAGGAAATACCACGTGGCGGCGGCGGCCTGCTCGAGGAACGCCGGGCCGGGGGAGAAGGAAAGCCGGGTCATGGATGGCGGGGGCGGCCGCGCAAGGTCAGGCACGATGCCGCGGCGCAACACGGCGTCGCGGCACAATCAGTCAGGGAAGGCGCAGGCAAGCCCAGGGCAGTCCGGCGCCCCGGGCGCGCGCATCGGCTCAGCGGTCCCCGCGCTCCAGCCGCGCACGCAGTTCGCGGGCGGTCTCGAGCAGCCCCTCATAGCCGGAGCGCGCATGCTCGGGCAGGTCCGGGTCGCCAATCAGCGCGCCGAGCGTTTCCATCACGCTGTAGACCAGTCCGCGGGCCGCGCCCGTGGCAATGCTGTTGGTTTCCACCGCGCTGTTCAGGTGCGCCAGCGCGTCGCTCAGGTGCTCCGCGTCTGGCGCCTGCGGGGTTTCCGGCAGGTTTGCGGGCGGCGTGTCGGGCGATTTCGGCTTGCTGGGATCGGTGGTCATGGTCGGTGGCCTTGTGGAGCCTGAGAAGGGTTGGCAATGGATACCATTCTACGCGCCGGGCCGGTCCGCCAGCATGGGCGCGCCTCTCAAAGTGCATTCCAGGTCATGCCGGCCGCCACCGCCCCGCTCCCAGGGGGGGTATTGAAATCCGCCAAGCTGGTAACATATCGGCATCAACGGCACGGCCCGCCTGAGCAGTCTGCCTCCGGCTTGATCCCAAACCGATTGCCGGAATCTCGTGTAAGGTAGCGGTCAGTCTTCAACATCAACTGAGCCCCAGAAGAGGTTTCACGCCATGAGCGAACAAATCAAGTATGTGAGCGACGCGTCGTTCGACGCCGACGTCCTCCAGTCCGACAAGCCCGTCCTGCTGGACTTCTGGGCCGAGTGGTGCGGTCCGTGCAAGATGATCGCCCCGATCCTGGACGAAGTGGCGCGCGATTTCGGCGACAAGGTGCAGGTCGCCAAGATCAACGTGGATGAGAACCAGCAAGTGCCGGCCAAGTTCGGCATCCGCGGCATCCCCACGCTGATCCTGTTCAAGGAAGGCAAGGTCGTGGCCCAGAAGGTTGGCGCCCTGTCCAAGTCGGACCTGACCACGTTCCTGAAGAACAACGTCCCGGCCCTGGCCTGACGCAAGTCCCCCGGCGCCAGCCTGGCATGGCTGGCGCCGGTCCCGCATGATCCGGCAGGCACGCCAGTCCTGGCGTGTCTGCCGGATTGTGCTAAGATGCCACCAACAACTTCCCCGAGCGTTCGCTCATTCTTTCCCCCTTCCCTTTGGTCTCGCCCGTCCGGGCCCCTTCTGTACCCCTCGTCTATGCACCTGACAGAACTCAAATCGCTTCACGTGTCTGCGCTTCTCGAAATGGCGGCAACGCTCGAGATCGACAACGCACAGCGGATGCGCAAACAGGAACTGATGTTTGCGATCCTCAAGAAGCGCGCCAAGATGGGCGAAACCATCTACGGAGACGGCACGCTCGAAGTCCTGCCTGACGGCTTCGGCTTCCTGCGCTCGCCCGAAACCTCGTACCTGGCGAGCACGGACGATATCTACATCAGCCCGTCGCAGATCCGCCGTTTCAACCTGCACACCGGCGATTCCATCGAAGGTGAAGTGCGTACGCCCAAGGACGGCGAGCGCTACTTTGCGCTGGTCAAGGTGGACAAGGTCAACGGGCAGGCGCCCGAGGCGGTGAAGAACCGCATCATGTTCGAGAACCTGACGCCGCTGCATCCAAACCGGCCGCTTCAGCTCGAACGCGACATCCGCGCCGAGGAGAACATCACCGGCCGCGTCATCGACATGATCGCCCCGATCGGCCGCGGCCAGCGCGCGCTGCTGGTGGCGTCGCCGAAGTCCGGCAAGACCGTGATGCTGCAGCACATCGCCCACGCGATTGCCAACAACCACCCTGAAGCCGACCTGTTCGTGCTGCTGATCGACGAGCGCCCGGAAGAAGTGACCGAGATGATGCGTTCGGTGCGCGGCGAGGTGGTGGCGTCGACCTTCGACGAACCAGCCATCCGTCACGTGCAGGTGGCCGAAATGGTCATCGAGAAAGCCAAGCGCCTTGTGGAGCTGAAGCGCGACGTGGTGATCCTGCTGGACTCGATCACGCGTCTGGCGCGCGCCTACAATACCGTGGTGCCGGCATCGGGCAAGGTGCTGACCGGCGGTGTCGATGCCAACGCGCTGCAACGCCCGAAGCGTTTCTTCGGCGCCGCGCGCAACCTGGAAGAAGGCGGTTCGCTGACGATCATCGCCACGGCGCTGATCGAGACCGGCAGCCGCATGGACGACGTGATCTACGAAGAGTTCAAGGGCACCGGCAACATGGAAGTGCACCTGGAACGCCGCCTGGCCGAGAGGCGCGTCTACCCGGCCATCAACCTGAACAAGTCAGGCACGCGCCGCGAGGAATTGCTGATCAAGCCGGAAATCCTCCAGAAGATCTGGATTCTGCGCAAGTTCATCTCTGACATGGACGAGGTGCAGGCCATGGAATTCATCCTCGACAAGATGAAGCCGACGAAGAACAATGCGGAATTCTTCGACATGATGCGGCGCGGCGGCTGACAGCGGCGACTCCATAGTGCTTCATGGCGGAAAGGCGTACCCTTGGGTGCGCCTTTTTTGCATTCACCGGCATCGATGACCCTACTCGGCAAATTCACCAGCTACGTGCGCTCGCGCTCCCGGGCGCGCAAACTCGAGCACTACGCCATTCCGGACGCGCTCTGGGCCCGCACTGTGGCTGCCCTGCCGTTCGTGCAGCGCTACGGCGCCGAGGACCAGGCCGCGCTGCGCGAGCTGGCCACGCTGTTCATCGCCGGCAAGGAGTATTCGACCGCGCACGACCTGCCGCTGACCGACGAGATGGTGGTCAGCGTGGCCGTGCAGGCGTGCGTGCCGATCCTGAAGCTGGGCATCGAGTGGTATCGCGGCTGGCACGGCATCGTGCTCTATCCGGGCGAGTTCCTGATCCGGCGCACGGTGGAAGACGAGATCGGACTGGTACATGGCGTGGAGGAGGAAGCCAGCGGCGAGGCATGGGAACGTGGCCCGGTCATCCTGTCCTGGCAGGATGTGAGCACGCCGGGCGCGGGGCTCGATGCCACCCACGCGTTGCCGGCCGACACGTACAACGTGGTGATCCATGAATTCGCCCACAAGCTCGACATGCTCAATGGCGAGCCCGACGGCGTGCCGCCGTTCTCGCGCGTGCTGCATCCGGGCGTCGATGCCGAACAGTGGGCCGAGACGTTCCTGGGCCAGTACGACGATTTTGCCGATGCCTGCGACGCGCTGCCCGACAGCGCCTGGGATCATCCCAACGGGCTGCCGCCCCGGCTGCGCGTGATCGACCCGTATGGCGCCGAGGCGCCGAGCGAGTTCTTCGCGGTGGCGTCCGAGACATTTTTCGTCGAGCCGGACGGATTGCGCCAGTATTGGCCTAAGCTCTATGACGCGCTGGCGACCTTCTACCGGCAGAATCCGGCGTTGAAATGATGCGTAAGAGGCCCTTTTCATCCTGTTGTGCCGCATTTCCGGGTGAGGCCGCCCGGCCACGGCATCGCACGGTTTGTTGCCCAAGCGCTTGTTTTTCTGCCATAATTCCGGTTTGCCCGTTATCGGCAAGTGGTTCGCTCGTCGCAAGCATTCGTCATTCGATGCACGCAGGCGGCAGACATGAGCGGACTGGCTACCCAACCTGAAAGGAAGCACCATGAAAGAAGGCATTCACCCGAATTACCGCGAAGTCGTCTTCCACGACGTGTCGAACGACTTCAAGTTCGTGACCCGCTCGACGATCCAGACCCGGGACACGATCGAACACGAAGGCAAGACCTACCCGCTGGCCAAGATCGAAGTGTCGTCGGAGTCGCATCCGTTCTACACCGGCACCCAGAAGATCATGGACACGGCCGGCCGCGTGGAGAAGTTCCGCCAGAAGTTCGGCAGCAAGCTGAGCACGATGAAGAAGTAATCTCGCAGATCCGCGAGCGCTTTGACAAGCGACATGCCGCGCACGAGGGGACAGATGCTCCCGCGGCGCGCGACCTGACAAAGAGGCAGCATCGGCTGCCTCTTTGCTTTTGTGCTGCACGATTCCACCGCCGATGAGTCAAGCCAAGACCTCTCCCGTCCACCTGACCGCCGCCGCCACCGGCGCACTGCCGCGCGCGCTGCTGCTGGCCATCTGCATCATTTACGGGCTGGCCGGCCTGTTCGGCCGCGATCCGTGGAAGAACGAGGATGCCGCGGGCTTTGGCGTGATGTGGCAACTGGCCACCGGCGGCACGCAAGACTGGCTGATGCCCAACATCGTGGGCCGGCCGTTCAACGAGGACGGCCCGCTGGTGTTCTGGCTGGGCGGCATCATGATCCGGCTGTTCGGCGGCTGGCTGGGCGCGCCCGATGCCTCGCGCCTGGCCACGGCGCTGTTCTACTTCGGCACCTGCGCGTTCATCTGGTACACCACCTACCTGCTGGGCCGGCGCGATGAAGTGCAGCCGTTCGCGTTCGCGTTCGGCGGCCAGCCCGATGCGCGCTCCTACGGCCGCGCGCTGGCCGACGGCGCGCTGCTGATCTTCCTGGCCTGCGTGGGCCTGGCCATGCGCGGGCACGAGACCACGGCGCAGGTCGGCCAGGTCTGCTTCATCGCCTTCATGCTCTACGGCCTGGTGCGCAGCCTGGACAAGCCCGTGCAAGGCAGCCTGTGGTACGGCGTGGGCCTGGGCGCGCTGTGCCTGGCCAGCGGGCCGATCCTGGCGGCGGCGCTGCTGGCCGCCACGGCCATCGCCGCCGTGGCCTGCCGGCCCCTGCCGGCGAGGCGGCTGGCCGCGATCGGCCTGCCGGTGGCGCTGGTCATCGTCGCCGCATGGATGGCTGTGGTCTACTTCGGCGTCAGTGACCGCGACGATGCCGTGACCTATATCCGCGAGTGGGCCCGCTACGACCGCCGCACCTACGGCGCGCCCTCGCTGGTCTCGGCCGGCTTCATCGCGCGCAACTTCTTCCTGTTCGCCTGGCCGGTCTGGCCGATCGCGGCCTGGGCGTGGCTGTCGTGGCGCGGCATGCGGCGTGCGCCCCATGTGGCGCTGCCGCTGTCGATGCTGGCCACGCTGCTCCTGCTGCTGGTGCTGCAACGCAGCCCCGGCGACGTGCAGTTCATCCTGCTGCTGCCGCCCATGGCCGTGCTGGCCGCTTTTGCGCTGCCCACGCTCACGCGCGGCGCCATCAACGCCATCGACTGGTTCGCGCTGCTGTTCTTCACGATCTTCGGCGGCTTCGTCTGGTTCATGTGGATTGCACGCACCACAGGCTACCCGCCGAAGATCGCCAACAATATGTACCGGCTGATCCCGGGCTTCCAGCACACGTTCACGATCAGCGCCGTGGTGATCGCGCTGGCGGTCACGCTGGCCTGGGTGCTGATCGTGCGCTGGCGGCTTTCGCGCGCGCCCAAGCAGATCTGGCGGCCGGTGGTGATCTCCGCCGCCGGCACCACGCTGATGTGGGTCATCGCCATGACGCTGTGGCTGCCGGCCATCAACTACGGCAAGACCTATCGCGACGTGGCCCAGGCCGCGTCGATGGCGCTGCCCGCCACCTATACCTGCGTGCAGCCCATCCGCATGGGCAATGCGCAACTGGCCTCGTTTGCGTATTTCGGCCATATCCGCTTTGGCGGCCCCGACGACGGCTGCGACGTGCTGCTGCGCCACGATGCCGTGGACTACGGCCCGCCGGGCAATCTCTCGCACTTCGAGTGGCGACTGACCTGGGAAGGCCGCCGGCCCGCGGACCGTGACGAACGCTTCCGCATGTACCGGCTCGTGGATATCGGGCGTGCGGCGCCCCCGCGGCCCACGCTGCCGCGCCGCCTGCCGCGCCAGCCCTGATCGCGCCACGCCCCCTGCCCCGCCCGGCGTCTCGTGCCGACGCGGCGGAGCGCCCTATCCGACAGGAACGATGAGCAGCGCGCTGCAAGACATTCGCCGCATTCTCCACCTGGCCGCGCCGGTCCTGGCGGGACAACTGGCCGTGATCGCATTCGGCGTCATCGACACCGTCATGGCCGGCCGCGCCTCCGCCGCCGACCTGGCCGCCGTGGGGCTGGGCGGCTCCATCTACATCACGATCTACATCAGCCTGATGGGCGTGCTCCAGGCGCTGGCGCCCATCGCCGGCCAGCTTTATGGCGCCGGCCGCATGGCCGAGATCGGCAGCGAGGTGCGCCAGGCCGCGTGGCTCGGCGTGGCGCTGGCCGTTCCGGGCATGCTGTTGCTGCTGTTCCCAGGACCGTTGCTGACGTTTGCCAAGGCGCCGCCCGATCTGGTCGACAAGGCCTCGCAATATCTCCATATCGTGGCGTTCGGCCTGCCGGCCGCGCTGGGCTTCCGCCTCTACATGGCGCTGAACAACGCGCTGTCGCGGCCAATCATGGTGACGGTGCTGCAAATTGCCGGGCTGGCGCTGAAGGTGCCGCTCAATGCATGGTTCATCCATGGCGGACTGGGGCTGGCGCCGATGGGCGGACCGGGCTGCGCGCTGGCCTCCACGCTGATCAGCTGGATCTGGTGCATCGCCGGGCTGTGGATCCTGCGCGCGGGCGCCGCGTACCAGCCGCTGGCCATCTTTGCCGGCTGGGAATGGCCAAGCTGGGACAAGATCCGCCCGCTCTTGCGGCTGGGCGTGCCGATGGGGCTCACCTACCTGATCGAGATCACGTCGTTCACGCTGATGTCGATCTTCATCACGCGGATGGGCACCGAGATGCTGGCCGGGCATCAGATCATCGCCAATTTAAGCGCTGTGGCGTACATGATGCCGCTGTCGCTGGCCATTGCCACGTCCACGCTGGTGGCGCAGTCGATCGGCGCGCGCGATCTGGCTGGCGCGCGGCGCCTGGCGTGGTGCGGCATTCGCTTCGGGGCGGGCCTGGCCCTGGTCACGGGCGCACTGCTGTGGCTGCTGCGCGGGCCATTGCTGGGGGCCTACGCCAAGGATCCGACCGTGGTGGCCAAGGCGCTGCCGCTGATACTGTTCGTGGCGTTCTACCAGGCGTTTGACGCGGTGCAGGTCATGAGCGCGTTCATCCTGCGCGCGTACAAGATCGCGCTGATTCCCACGCTGATCTATGCGGGCTCGCTCTGGGGCGTGGGACTGGGTGGCGGATACGTGATGGGATTCGGGCTGATCGAGTCGCTGCCCGGCTGGACACGTGGTGCGGCGGGTTTCTGGTTCGGCAACAGCATCAGCCTGGCCGTGGCCGGGACACTGCTGGTGCGGTATTTCATGCGGGTGAGCAAGGTGCCCGGGAAAGCGTAATCGGCAGACAAAAAAAATGCCTGCTTGCGCAGGCATTTTTAATTTTTGGCGGAGCGGACGGGACTCGAACCCGCGACCCCCGGCGTGACAGGCCGGTATTCTAACCAACTGAACTACCGCTCCGTGTTGGTTGCCACATCGGAGTCTTGCTCCGGTGCGACGCGCTGGACGTTTGATTACGCCCTGCTGTTTTGGCGTCCCCTAGGGGATTCGAACCCCTGTACTCACCGTGAAAGGGTGATGTCCTAGGCCTCTAGACGAAGGGGACAGAAACTTGTTGCAACGTTTCCGTCTGCGCTGCGAAGTCGGCAATAATAACAGACTTTTCAGCGCTTGAAGCACCTTTTTGCTGGCTGGCTGGCCGCATTGATGCCTCGAAATCCTTGGTGGAGCTAAGCGGGATCGAACCGCTGACCTCTTGCATGCCATGCAAGCGCTCTCCCAGCTGAGCTATAGCCCCTTGGCACTACCATTACCACGTATTGCTTGATAATCGCGTTTCAGCGAAGCTGCGATTATATCTCGATATTCTTTCGCTGTGCAACCACCTTATGGCGTTTGCCAGCGGAGAAAACCGCGAGGTGATTATCAGATAATCACCTCTCACCCAAAGAAAAACCCGCTTGGTTTTACCCAAGCGGGTTCAGTATTGGCGGAGCGGACGGGACTCGAACCCGCGACCCCCGGCGTGACAGGCCGGTATTCTAACCAACTGAACTACCGCTCCGTGTTGGTTGCCACATCGGAGTCTTGCTCCGGTGCGACGCGCTGGACGTTTGATTACGCCCTGCTGTTTTGGCGTCCCCTAGGGGATTCGAACCCCTGTACTCACCGTGAAAGGGTGATGTCCTAGGCCTCTAGACGAAGGGGACAGAAACTTGGTGGAGCTAAGCGGGATCGAACCGCTGACCTCTTGCATG
>Ga0255338_1002108_pt1 | contig 31829 bp, 36 predicted proteins | sample MeOH1_35cm_T4_19_FD_203715 | JGI IMG/M metagenome (GOLD analysis project Ga0255338, IMG submission 203715) | Sandy soil microbial communities from University of British Columbia, Vancouver, Canada - MeOH1_35cm_T4_195 | ecosystem: Engineered > Artificial ecosystem > Sand microcosm > Unclassified ... | reverse complement strand
CACCTGGGAGGAGAGTATTGGCATTCGCTTTCTCCCAAACTCGGCTTTCAGGTGAATGCGCACATGTACTACAACATGATGACGGTGACGAGTCCAAACGGCAACCCTGCTCTGGGACGGTTGTCTTATCAACTCGGCTTAATGGGTAGTTACCGTCTGAACAATCGGTTCACGGGTTTGATGGGTCTGACACATAAAGTGGATCAATCGGCCTACAAAGCCAACCAAACCACCGGAGTTAATGCATCTGAGGGCGACACCAATACGACTCAGATTACTGGAGAATATTTAAGTTTTTTCGCGGAATATGGATTTTAGGAGAGGATGCATATGAGAATACCTATTTCAACAAAACTCGTCGTAGTCACCGTCCTGGTTCTACTGGTGGCAACGATTCCGATCGCCTTGCGAACGTCGCAGATCTTTGCAAAGAGTTCCATGCAACGTGAGGAATATAGCAATCAGGCGTTCGCCGCATCCCGAGCGACTGAAATTGAGAATATTCTCTCTTCGATTGTCGATAAATCCAAAATCTCCGCATCGATCCTCTATAAAAGCGTGACCAATCCGGCCGCAATGACAAGCGATGAATTCGAAATGAACTTTACCAAGGACAAGCGTTTTATCTCCATGGAGATCCTCAAATTGCAGGGCCCGACGGTCGAGCTCATCTCTCGCCGCACAAAAGATGACTTTTTGAAAGCTGGTTTCAGTCAAGGGCCTGAATACATTGCGCGTGTTCGTGATCAGCAAAAGTTTCCGATTCGCTCTGTTGCTCAAGGCTCCGTCGAAATCCGCAATGCTTCGTTTGCCAAAGGTCCCGCGATGTTCACCATTGGCATGCCTTTGGTGAAGGACGCTCAAGGCCGTATCACTCACGTCGCATTGATCGACGTTGATCTTTCCGTTTTGCAAAAACCATTTGGTGAAAGAACCGAAAGAACTTTCTATCTCATGGATCGCAATGGAGAACTCATTGCTCATCAAGACGAGCAAAAGGCGATGGCTCGCTTAAGCATGACCAATTCGCCGATTGTCAAAAAAGCTCTCAGCGAACAAACTCCTCGCCGCCAAATGCGTTTCAAAGAGCCCGACACCGGTGCCGAGATGATCGGCGCTTACAATAAAACTTCTTTTGGCGTCACGGTCATTTCGCAAATTCCTGAAGAACTCGTATTGGAGCCCGCTCAAGATGCAAAACGCCAAGCCTTTTTCATCACGGGCTTGGTTTTATCGTCGGCCCTCTTCTTTATCTTCCTATTCTCGATGACGCTGACTTCGCCCATCGAGAAACTCGCAAGCATGATCGAAATGGTTTCTAAAGGAAACTTCGATGTGAAAGCAACAGCTCATGTGAAATCGCACGACGAAGTGGGCGATCTCGCACAGGCCTTTGACCATATGACAGATGGTTTGAAGGAACGCGATAAAGTAAAAAATCTTTTCAGCAAGTTCCACGGCTCTTCGGTTGCGGAAGATTTGATCAATAAGGACATCGGTGTTGGCGGTCAGTCGAAAGAAGTTGTGGTTTTCTTCAGCGATATTCGTGGATTCACGGCCTTCTCTGAGAAGCGCAAACCGGAAGAGGTGGTTGCGATGCTGAATGAATACTTCGCTGTCATGGTGGGAATCATCAATAGACATGGAGGCGTCGTCGATAAATTTATCGGCGATGCGATCATGGCGATTTGGGGTGCTCCCAAAGCTTCTGACCGCGATCCACACAATGCCCTTCGCGCTTGTATTGAAATGCGTAAGGGGTTGGCGGAGCTCAATCAAAAGCGCATTGCCCGAGGTGAGTCAGCACTCATGATCGGTATGGGCTTACATGCCGGAGCTGCGATCTCGGGAACCATCGGATCGGATGAGCGCATGGAGTACACTGTCATCGGAAATACAGTGAACACCGCTTCTCGTATCGAGGCTTCGACGAAAGCATTCGGTGCAGATTTGCTCGTTACGGATGATGTCATCACTCGTGTCGGTGAGGAATTCATTGTGGATTACGCCGGTGCCGCCGAAGTTAAAGGTCGCTCCGAAGCACTGAAAATGTACAAAGTGCGTGGCTATGTTGAAAACGGCGAACGCGTCGAAGTACGCACCGACTATTCAGATTACGAAGCGGAAGGTGCTGATAAGGTTAAAATCAAAGACGTTGCATAGCTCCTTGGCTGCATAGTTTCTTGCCTCTAGTCCTTTTGTCATGAGATGAAAGGACTCCTGGAGGCACAGTGAAACTTATCATCGGTGACAGAAATCTTTCCACATGGTCTTGGCGCGCATGGCTCGCGCTGCATTCTTACAATATTCCATTTGAAGATGTGGTCATCAAACTCAATCAAGACAATACCACTGCCGAGATTTTGAAATACTCCCCGTCCGCTCGCGTGCCTTTTCTGATCGACGAAAAAAATCAGATCTGGGATTCCCTGGCGATCGTCGAGTTCCTCAATGAGAAATATCCCGAGAAACACATGTGGCCTCAAGACATGAGTGAACGCGCGTGGGCCCGCTCCGTCGTCTGTGAAATGCATTCGAGTTTCTCAGAGCTGCGCAAACTGATGCCCGGAGATATTAAAAAGCGTCTCAAACAATTCGACTATTCTTCGGTTCGCAAAGACGTCGACAGAATCCAACAAATCTGGACCAAGTGCCGAAAAGCTCACCAAGCAAAAGGACCGTATCTATTTGGCGAATGGAGCTTGGCAGATTGTTTCTATGCTCCGGTGGTGTTTCGCTTTCAAAGCTACGCCGTGAAATTGGACGGACTCGCACTGGAGTACTACCAAGCGATGTTGGCGCATCCTTCGATGAAGGAATTGGAGAGATTGGCACTGGCGGAGGGATAGGCGACTCGACAGCTTTTGCCAAAATTCAGCGGCTGTGTGAATGAAGCTTCATCGTCAGATCGACTTGCCTTCCAAAACTCCTGTTACGGTTTCCAATCTTCACTTCAAAAAAAGGAGAACTCATGGAACGCCGTCAATTTCTTATTACTTTAGCTGCAGGTGGGCTGACACTTGTTGCTGGTAAAAAAGCTTTCGCTCAAACCGAGGAACTCGACTCATTTTATCCTGAAAGTATCCGAGCTCAGGATATCCAAGTCACTATTAAGCGAAATCATGGGCACGAGCTCATCCTAAGGGATTCCGATCTTCGGGATGGCAGAAGTCACAGTTACGATATCCAAGGCAGAGCCACGCACCCTCACACAGTTTATCTCAGCCGCAATGACTTTATGACGATGAACCGTGGAGGGACGGTCCAAGTGACAAGTAGCTTCAACGACGGTCACAGTCATGTCGTTGTGCTTAGTGTGAGAAGACCTACGACCGGCGACATCATGGACTATCCGACAGAGTGGTGAGTTACTTCGGCTTCGGTGCAGGCACAGGTGCTGGTACTGGAGAGCCCGGCAGCTTCACTGTCCATGCAGGGCGGCCCCATTGTGGGCTGTCGTCTTCGCCTTCGCATTGGCCGTACTCATAATAAGTGGTATAGCCGACTTTCAACGTTTTCGCCGCCGCCATTTCTGGGATCAGCGTCTTCGGCCACTTGAATGTGACTTCGGGGCCGTTAATTTCTGCTGTGATTTGGGAGTTGCGACGAAGACCATTGTCGCGCGCGCAATCGGTTTCAGAGCCGATGTCGGCTTTCTCCGTACACCTTTGCATCGCTACGAAAGGAACCGCTCTTCGTGCGTCGTTGTTGCCATCCAAGGACATGAAGATGCGATAGTCCGCGAACATATCCGTCCACGCCATCGAATTGGCATCGTAAGTGTGATAATCCATTTTGTCGTAAGGACGATAGCCTTTTCTTTTGGCTGGATCCACGTCCACCCAGAAGTAATACTCTCTATAGCCTGAGCCCTGCTGAATATTGTTCGTCATGGTCATGGTGACGACAAACTGATCTTCCGTTGTCGAGAAGCTCGTTTTAATCATATCCGTCTGGAGATCCGGACACGCCGTCGTCGCGTTATCGACGTCATTTCGAGGATCAGTTTGAGTCGCGTCCGCAGCGTGAGCCGTCGCCGCAGCCAAAAAAGCAAAAACAAACAACTTAAAGTTTTTCATTTGTAGGTCCTTCGCAAGGGTTTGCAATGGGACTTACAAATCCCGAGCCGTCCCCGCGTCTAAAGTGATCAATCCCAGCTGTCTAACAATTTTTTTTGTCGCCACTTCTGGGAACTAGATTTTCACACTGAGACCATCTTTCAAAGCCATCTGCTGTGCTCTGCGTGCCGGAATGAGACCGATGAGAATACCCCCCACCAGAGTGGCGGCAAGATACATCAATTCCGTTTTACCGAGAGCTCCGCCCTCGAGATAAAAACCAAATTCAGTCTCGAGCCACGGCCGCAACAGCGCCGTTCCTGCGACGGAAATCACAGTGCCTAAAACGATACCCATGAATGTGAGCAGTGTAGATTCAAAAACCAAGAGAGCAATAATTTTGCTCGTACTCGCGCCCAACGCGCGAAGAATCGCCATCTCTCGTCGGCGTTCATTGAGACTCGTCGTCAGCGCAATCAGCATGGCCATAAAGCCCACTGCCACGACCATCCACGAAATCGCCTTCAAAACCTGCTCGACATAAGAAAGCCCATGCCAAAGCTCACTCAAAGTCACGCCTGGAATAATCGCGAGGAGCGGTTCTTCTTTGTAGTTGTTGATTTCACGCTGGAGTCGCAAAGTATCAATGCGAGATTTTGTTCTGAGGAAGAACGCCGTGATTTGATCGATCTTAATATCTTCTTTGCGAATTTTATCGGCACCGATCGCCGTCTGCGGAGTCGGAGCCGCACCGTCTTTCCAATCGATGTGCATGGCCTCAATACCTTCGAGACTCACATACAAAGACTGATCCAGGGCCGTGCCTGTCGGCTTCATAATCCCGGTCACGGTGAACGGCTTATCATCATGTTTCTGAATGCCTTCTCCATGAGTCACACCGTGAGCCACCACGATTTTTTCGCCAAGTTTATAATTCAGCTTTCTGGCTACATCCGAACCGATAACGACATCCCAAAGACCCTCAAGAGGTTTTCCCTCTTGCAGTTCGACTCTACGGTCGCCACGGAAACGATAGTGCTCGAAAAAATCATTCGTCGTCCCAACAACGCGAAAACCCCTATGCCCATCGCCCAAGGAATAAGGAATTGTCCACTCAATCGCGGGATTCTTCTGAATGTCCTGATAAGTTTGATAAGAAATATTGTGAGTGGCGTTTCCCATATTGAAGACCGTGTACAGAATCAACTGCGTCGGGCCACTGCGAGCGCCCACGATCAAATCCGTCTGGCTGATGGTCTGCGTGAAACCTTCTTCAGCCGCACGCTTCGCACGTTCTACCGACAATAATAAAATCACACTGAGTGCGATGGAAATCACCGTTAAAATCGAAGCGAGCGAACGATTCTTCAACGACTTGAGAGCCAGATTCAGGAAAACCATTTAGTTCCCCTTTTCCAAGTGATTGACAGAATCCAAAGCCACCGATCGCGAAAATAAATGCTGAATGCTGCGATCATGACTCACAAACAATACAGTTGTGCCAAACTGTGCGCACAACTCAAACATCAGTTCCAAAAACTTCTCGCGATGATCCATATCCAAAGATGAAGTGGGCTCATCTGCCAAAATCAGTTCGGGCCGCCCCAGCAGCGCGCGCGCAACGGCGACTCTCTGCTGCTGTCCCACGCTGAGCTCGGTCACTTTTTTCTCGAGCAAAGTGATAATTCCCAAGCGTGTGCAAAGATGGCGAAGAACTGACATCGCATCTTCGCTCTGAAGACGCGCTTTTCGTGCAGGACTGAGATGTAAAGGCAATTCGATGTTTTCTTGCACACTCAAATAAGGAATCAGATTAAAACTTTGAAAAATATAACCCAGATGTTCCGCGCGGAAATGATCGCGCTCACTTTCTGACAAACTCGCGAGATTGCGATCGAGAATTTTAACTTCGCCTTGCTCGACTTTGAGAATCCCGGCAAGGATTTCTAGAAGAGTGGTTTTCCCTGAGCCGCTCGGACCATAGAGGTAAACGCGCTCACCTTTTTGGATGCTGAATTCAGGAATTTGCAAAGTATCATGAGCCGCGTTCGCATAGCGATACTGGAGGTTTGTGACTTCGATGAGTTTGGACATGTTGGATTATTACCTATAGGGTTCAATGCTATCGCCAATCAGTTCAAAAGAGGCTTCACCGTACATGGATTTTTTAGTGACCAGATTCAAGGTTCCATAAACCCAAATCGGTCCGAAAGCGACCTCTGTTCCCGCTCTCATTTTTACATACACCATCTGATTTGGTGGCGGTGCCGGCACGTGAATACAAGCCTGAGGACTCGGGACCAACAAAAATTCCGTCACCGCTTTCTGGCTATCCTCGAGAGGCACCATAAAACCCGGAATTTTAATTTCGCGGCCATTCAGAGCTTCCAGCTCCGAACCGCCTTTACCAGTCACGTAATCCATGGTGCCCAACAAACGCCAGTCCACCTCGACGCCGTTTCCACGAGGACCGCCGCCGGAAAAGCGATGAAAAGCCAACGCGCCAACCACCATCGAAAGAACCAAAACTCCGCAAGCAATCATCCACTTTTTCATAAAACTAACTATCCCCCCCGCCCTTGTAAAACGCAACCCCTTCCCCCTGCAAAGGACGCCGTTTTCGGAGCGTCGCATCCCGGAAAAGCGACCTGGTACCTTTTGGGGGTCCTATGGTAAGTTGCGGGGATGAGTACGAAATTCCAGAGAGTCCGCGGGACTCGTGATTTGTTGCCAGAAGATAATATTAAATTCCGTTTCGTGGAGTCCACGGCCCACAAGCTTTCATTGCTTTATGGCTATGGCGAAATTGAAACACCGATCTTTGAATTCTCGGAAGTCTTCCATCGTACTCTCGGTGAAACTTCGGATGTCGTCAGCAAAGAGACTTACACTTTTAATGATCGCGGCGGCGAAAGCCTCACCTTACGGCCCGAAGGAACCGCCGGAGTCGCGCGCGCCTTCGTGTCCGAGGGCATGGCTCAGAACTTACCTTTGAAATTTTATTACTCCGGCCCTATGTTCCGCTACGAGCGTCCGCAAAAAGGCCGCTATCGCCAATTCAAACAAGTCGGAGTCGAGTGTTTGGGGATTGAATCGCCTTTAGCTGATGCGGAATGTATCGCCATGGCTTGGGATCTTCTGAATCAAATCGGCATTGCCGGCAAATGCCACCTCGAGATCAACACGCTTGGGGATGCTGAAAGCCGCGCGAATTATCGCGATGCTCTGGTGGCGTATTTTGGCCAGCACAAAGAAAAACTTTCTGCCGACAGCAAAACACGCCTCGAGAAAAACCCACTGCGTATTTTAGATTCTAAAGACGAAGGCGATCGCGCACTCATCGCCAACGCACCGTCGTTGCATGATCACCTCAACGAGACATCGAAAAAATTCTTCGATGATTTGATGAAAGCGATTAAAACTCTCGGCATTCCATGCGAGATCAATCAAAAACTCGTGCGTGGTTTGGATTACTACTGCCACACTGTTTTTGAATTCGTAACCACAGAACTCGGCGCTCAAGGCACTGTGCTTGCGGGCGGACGCTACGATGGTTTGATTGAAATGATGGGCGGACCGAAAACTCCGGGCGTGGGTTGGGCTGCGGGCATAGATCGTCTCACAGATCTCGTTCCCGCAGAGAAATTGCAAAAATCTCATTCGCTTTTGGCGATCATTCCTGCGGATGATATCGGCGAGAATGAAGCTTTGATAGTCGCACACAAACTGCGCGCACATGGTTTCCATTGCGAAATGATTATCTCTGGCAAGATGGGCAAGCGCTTTCAAAAAGCCGATAAAATGGGCGCAACTCACGCACTTGTCTTAGGTGAAAGCGAAGTAAAAGCTCATCACATTGCCGTGAAAGATTTGAAATCAGGTCTGCAAGAAAATCTTTCTGTTGATGAGTTGATCAAAAAAATCAAACACTAGAAACAGCGATTCAACGACACATTGACGACACTGCCATCGTACTTCGTCAGTGTGCCCGTTCCGCAACCGGTAAACGTCAGCGTTTCCGATTTACCGACATACAAACTGCCTAAAGCCGTGGGGCTCACATTACTTCCCGCCGTGAAGCTTGTCGTGATTGAACCTGAAACCGGCAAACAGCAAGTGTTATTGTGAACCAAAGCACTTAAGGTCGACGTGCCTATGACCTGCAAACCATTGTGATAGACCGTCACCGGGCCTGAAACCGTCCGAGAGCTCGCCCCATTGCTGGATTCAGAGATTGTCAAAGTCGCATGAACCGTTTGATCGAAATCACCGGCCACATTCACTCTGTGAGCGAACGTGATCTGATCACGAGCGCCAGAGCTGTTGAAGTGAACTGAAACACCGTAACCACTATTCACAATCGTCGGAATCACCGCCGAATCGAAGTTGGACAAGTTTGCAGTGTGATTATCAATTGTTAAATAAGTACCTGCAGCACTCTGACGAAGCAACGAGCTCGGAGTTGTAGAGCCTGAGCTATTCACATACTGACGTGTTAAAGTAGAACTCGCACCGGGATGAGGAAAACTGCCACAAGTCGCAGTTCCAGTGGACATACTCAATGCCTGAACACCCGTGAATTTTGCCGCTGATCCTAAGAAACTACAAGCGCTGTAAGTCAGCCACATCGTACCGCCGCTCACGCTACAAGTAGAGCCCGCAGCGGTTGCAAAAGTTGGACAGAGCCCCGCCATCGCAGAAAAATCTGCCATTACTTTCATACTGCTCGCACCACCCGAAGCCGAGCCACTCAAAGCACCGCCAACAGCCCCTGCAATAGCGCCCGAAGCTGAATTATCTTCAACCAACGGATTTCCCGTCGTCGTTCCACCATTCGAGGGAGCACAGGCTGCTTGCAACAAAAGTGCAGCACACAAAAACAACGTTGAAATAAAACGCTGGCTTTTTGCAAAGATCATGAGTCACTCCCATTTTGTTTTTTCGTGAGCGGAAATAACGCCACTTCAAAATGATAAACTTCTTCACCCTCTTCGTGCGCGGTCAGTGCCTGAATTTTGCGAATCGCTTCTTCAGCAATGGCGCGGGCTTTTTCGTAGTTCTTGCTGTTAAGCGAACACGTGTGCCCCATAATATTGCGTTCCTCGCGCGGAACTTTGTCAATGGCCTCGCCGGCCAGACGCATGATTTCCCGATGAAAGTGCGAAAGGCCCACGCGGTAAATTCCGCCCTGGCAATTGAGCGCATCTGCAGGCGCCTGGACCGACCCATCTTTCGCTTTTTCCAAGAACTTGTTCTCGAATAAAAACTCGAGAGCCTCTTTGACTTCTTTGAGAGAAACCTGAAAACGCAAACGCTCTTGAATCCATACAGGATCATCTTTAAATCCCGAAAGTGTCGCCATTTCGCGGACCGCGACATAATACCAGTGAGTTAGATACTGATAGGCCGCGGCCTCTTGCGCGTTGTTGCTGCGAAACTGACTGAACTTCTTCATGCGCTCTAAGGCACTGACGCGGGCTTCGTGAGAAGTCGAGGTTCCTAAGACCAGTAAACAATCCAAGAAAGATTGCTCGTTGGTATTCAAACTTAGATAAGGAATCATTTTTGCCAAAGCCGCCGCCGAAAGCGGGCGCGTTCCTTTTAAAACCATCGGCAAATATCCCGAAGCAAGTCCCGCTTGCTTCGCAAGAGAGCGCAACGAAAAACGCGACTGAGTGGCTTTCAAATAAGCCACCCAGTTTTTCAAAAACTCCAGATGATCGTGATAGCTGAAAATATCTGGTCGTTGCGTTTTCACGTTAGTCCCCACGAAAAATTCCTTATTAGAAGCAGCGATGCAAAGTCACATTAGAAACATTGCCCGAAGGCGAAGTGTACGTTGCTGTTCCGCAGCCCGTGAATGTTAAAGACTCTGATTTGCCAACAAATAATTTTCCCAAAGCGGTAGAACTATTCGTAGCACCTTCATTAAACTGAGTCGTGATCGTCCCCGACACAGGCAAACAGCACACATCTTCATGTACGACATTCGAGAATGTCGAAGTGCCAACAACATGAACGCGATTGTGATAGACAGTCACGGAGCCGTTAATGGTGCGAGAAGAAGCGCCATTGCCCTCAGTAATGGATAGGTTTCCATTCACAGTGTGATCAAACACGCCCGTAACGTAAACACGATGAGCAAAGTTGATTCCGGTTCTTGCGCCACTCGCATTGAAACTCACAGCTGCACCATAGCCACCATTTTGAATTGCTGTGATGGTTTGGCCGTCAAAGTTGCTCAAATTGCTGGAAGAGTTATCAATAACACCACTCCAGTTGTCGGCAACCAGTGAAACTGAGCCCGGAGTACTCGAACCAGACGCCGTTACAAATTGTCTATAGAGAGTTCCACTCGCTGGTGGAGTCGGAAAACTTCCGCAGGTCGCGGTGCCAGAAGATTTTGTAATTTTCTGAACACCCGTCCAAGAGGCATGACCTTGGAAAGTACAATCATTATAAGATAACCACATACTGCTGCCGCTGGCAGAGCAGCCGGTTCCTGTGGTTGCAAAAGTAGGACACAGGCTTGAAGCCATCGCAGGAGTTGAAGCAACTGCTTTTGCAACCATGGTCCAAAATCCACGAACGGGATCTTGTTGTTGCATTTTATAAATCGCTAAAGAACCATTCGCACTCGTTCCACTAAGAGCCCCACCAACAGCACTCGCAGCTGCTCCTGAAGCGGACTCGTCTGCAGAGTCCGTAGAAGTTGTGTTCACATCATCTTTCTTACCGCAGGCACTGACCATTAAACCGATCACTAAGATGCTCATGATAAATTTCATAAATCCGTCCTTTGCGTGAATTTCGACTACGAAAATAGGATCTCATACATGACGCAGTTGATCAATATTGTGATCATTTTAAATCTGATCATTTACGTATAATTAAATAAATTCAAATATTTATGAGATCGACTTTTTATATCAAAATAAGACTTTTAACTTTGATGTGATCAAAAAGAGGGGCCTAAAACTTACTTTCGCCCCAAACGAATACTGTGTCCCCGATTCCACCCAGGAATATTTAAAGAATTCGAGCGCATCCATAAGAACATCATGGAAACCCCAATGACAAACATTCCCACGCTCAGCCACTGCCCACGCGTCAGTCCGAGCCATTGATAGCCGATTTGAATATCAGGCATGCGGAAGTATTCATCACCAATGCGAACCAAGGCATACAAAATAATGAAGGACGCAGCAATGAAACCCGGCTTGCGGCCTTTTCTCCATAAGAAGAACAAAATCACAAACAGAAACAAGCCCTCACCGACCGCCGCAAACAATTGCGAAGGATAGCGAGCCGTCAGCAGCGGTGCCAGAGCCTCTTTCACAGCCGTGTTGCCTTTTTGAATTTCTAAAACGATGTTCTGCAAAGCCTCATAGACCTGAGCCTTCGACAAAGTGTCGAGCTGATATTTTTCAAGCTGACTCGTCCACTGCTCATGGCTGATACCCATTTTATCAACAACGTTTCCGAGGCTGCTTAATTTGTTAAAATCCGTATTTGGCCAATTTAAGATATCCTGCGGGAACTTCACAGATAGAGGGAAATCTTCGGGCGAAGGACGTCCCACAAGTTCGCCATTGATAAAGTTCGCGATGCGGCCGAAGAACACACCGATGGGGCCCGCGACTGAAACTAAGTCCAGCAAATACAGAAAATTCACCCCATAACGGCGGGCAAAGAGAATACAGGCAATCACGATTCCAATCATGCCACCGTGGCTCGCCATCCCACCTTCATTCACAGCAAAGACGCCCCAGAAAGGAAAGTCTCCTTTGAATTTTAAAAACAAATCTGGCGCATAAAAAATCACATAACCTAAGCGGCCGCCGACGAGAGTGCCGATCGCCACGTAAGTAATAAAATCACCCACCATATTAGGATTCAGTCCCGCGCGCTGGCGATATGTGAGCCAACGAATCAAGAGATAAGCGCAGATAAATCCCAACATGTACGACAAACCATACCAACGAATCCCGAAATTTTCGGAAAACTGTATAGCAAATGGATTCAAATCATGGACGTACATAAAACCTCAGTCTCAATCTAGGACTAACAGATAAAATCTTAGACCCAAGTCCCCACAAAGGGCAAAATTAAAAATGGAGGATTTTATGAAACGTTTCAACCACATCCTCATTTTGATACTCTTGTCTTTCGCCTCCTTTAGCCATGCCGCCGGTTCCGGCAGCAGCGGTGGAGGTGGTGGCGGCAGCAGCGGCGACTTCACTCAGAGAGCCGAACGCCGCCAGTCCCAGCGCTGGACGCTGCAAGAATGGCTCGCTCAGAAAGACCGCAATCGCATGATGGACATGTGGCTTTCGATGAATTCCCCATCTCCTTATGAATTGATGCTCGGCATCTCATACAATAGCTATGATCAAGAAGCCACGGGGGCTGCCACCGCCAACAAGTACACTTCCTATCAAGGAACTTTCTCCGCTTATGCGCAATTCGTGGGCCTCACGACTGAATATGAAAACAACACCCAAGAGGGCTTCAATGACTTGAGCGGAATGTTCAACCTGCGCTTGGCCGGCAGTTCGATCCAAGGCTCTTACTTAACCTTGCATTATGGAATGCGCACGCACACACAAAGCACTCCCCAACTGACTTTACGCCAGCAGTTTGCCCAGGCCAGTCTGCAGATGTATGTGATTAAGCAATTTGGGTTTGACGGTCTTTATCGTTACTACATGCCGACCACAGACGACACCATAGGAGACGTCAAAGGCAATCTGACTGAGGCCGGAGCTTTCATCGATTTTCAAAACTTCCGCATTTTTGGTTCTTGGTATAAAGATGTAGAGAACGCTCAGCTCGGAGGCGTGATCACTGAATATACCCGGACCGGTATTCGCAGCGGCCTCAAAATCTTTTTCTAAAATTTAAAAGGCGTAAGAAAACGCGATGATCGCGTTGGTGCCAGCCAAGAAGTTCAAAACCCCTTTGACATTGCGATCCTCTTCGTGTGAGGCGCTATAGAGGTTTGCGACCGCAATGAGCGAGTGCGTGGCAACTTTGATCCAGCGCGAACGGCTGCGCTCCTCTTTTTCCTTCTCGAGGAACCTTTGCAGCAACTCCGCCTTTTGGCCCGGGCTCAAATGAGCTCCTTCGACAGCATAGAAGAAGGAGTTGTACTCATTGCCGTTCCAATAACTGGTGGCGCCATAACCAATCGCCGCCACGCCCACGGACTGAGCGATGGCATAGACGCCGCGGCTGAATGAATCTTCGGAGTTAAAATAACCAGCGATACCACCGATGGTCGCGATCGTTCCACTGATCATGTAGCTCATGCCGCGAATGCGATCCTCTTCTTGGCGCTCTTTCATGTATTTTTGAAACGAGTTCCACTGCACGGGACCTTCGTATTCAGCAATGTTGTCCTGTGCTTGAACACTCACAGCACTCAACATTAATATGAAAATCACCAAGAGCTTTTTCATATAATGAATCCCAGCTCTAAGTACACGGTCTGCAATTGATCTTGCTCGCCGAGAAGATTTTCATATTTTTTGCGCCAGTAAGTCAGGCCGCCATTCCAGTCTTCAAAGTGCAATAAGAAGCCCAAAGAATACTCACGATCCGAATAACTAGCGAGTCCTTGCATCGCCCCTAACTTATATGAAAAACCAAGGTGAGGGACATCTCTGAATTCTTCAACATAGGAATTAAAGCGCAAGTCCAAACCCAGCTCGAGCTCTCCCAATCCGACCGGTGGACGCACCGAACCCGCCAAGTGCCAATCCGGACTTGTGGAAAGCTCTTCATATTTCTTATCAACGAAGCCGGCATTCTTGATTGTCAAACCGATTTGAGGTTTCCATGGCTTATTGATGAATTCATAAAGAAGACCCGGCTCCAAGTAGAGCGCACGCTGATTCTTCGTCTCAAAGTACTGATTCCCTCCAGAGGCTAGCGCGTCTGTCAGAGAAAACTCACTCAAAATAAAACGGCGATCTACAGCACGGAGCTGAGCTCCCCAGTACCAATTTTCTTGCGCAAAACTCGCGACCTGAGCTGCTAAAATCTGCTCTTGACCTGTATATAATGTCACGACCGGCAGAGCAGTGTTGCGAATCAAAGCATAGTAATACAAACGATACGGCGAAAACTGCAGGCCCCAGTTTTCACTCAGATAACTGGCTTGAACATTGGCTTCGGCCTCAGCGCTGGATTTTTGACTAAAAAGTTTTTCGACGGTGTCTGGGTTCCCACTGCCATCCAAGAGGCGCGTCACTTCACGCACATAAGAAACATTGTTACCAAAGAAAAACTGCGTTTGAAACTGACTGCGACGCTCTTTAGCTGTGAATGCAGGATTGCACGGCAGACCTTCGATCAACGCATCCATTCCAAAGCACGCGGAACTCAAAGTACGGCTGGTGAAATCTGAACTGCCTAAAGCAATCGCGCGCGGCACCTCAAAGGCCCGCGCTTGAAAACTCCAAAATAGCAGCATCAAAACGAAGATCCTCATGGCCCACAGGTCCGTTTCTTACGTAGTTCATTCACAGCGTCTTGAACCAAACCGTAGACACCTTGAATGAGATTCCGGGCGTCTTCGAGATCTTTGCGATCATCGGGATAAGCGATGATCAAGTCGTTCAAAGTTTCAACCAAGTGATAGGTGATCGGAGCCAGCCAGCTTAAGATCTGTTCAAAGTTGAACTGGCAAAGGACTTCGATATTTCCTTTGATGATCTCTTCAATGATTCCATTGAGCTGATCCCACAGATCCTTCGAAGACACCATGTAGGATTTGAACAAAATCAAATTCAGAATTGCGCGGTACAAATGTCCACCAGGAGTTTCCACCGCCGTCAAAACTTTCACAGCTTCGGTCAAATCTACGAGAGCTTGACCACTAACAACAGGAATTGCATCCACGCGGTCTTTGTAGCGCTCCCACACAGCCATAGCATTCACCAGATTTCCAAGAGCCCTTACATCCCGCGGATCCATATCGCCTTTCGCCTGCTTGGCGATTTTCTGAATGCTTTCAATCGTCGCGTTGCCCGGAATGGTGCCGGGCGGAACCAAAGGCGCATCAAAGCCGATAACAAAACCCCAATAGTCTTCAACGCGAATTCCACCTCGAGCCGCATACGCAGATGCGAGCGCCACCTTCACAGCAGGACGCGCATCTTTCACGCTGAGCTCTTGCAATTCGCTAATGGCCTGATTGTATTCACCTCGATCGATGAGTTTATACTTTGCATCCAAAGGATCACAGAGGGGCTCGGCTTTGTCTTTCTGACAACCGCCAAAAACAAGTGTAGCGATGAGGACCCAGAGGGCCATTTTAAATTGAATATTCATAGGTTTATCACTTCGAAACTCAAAGCTAAAGCAAACAGAGGGCCAACTGGTGTCTGTTTAACGGCCTTGTTAAAACCTGAAGGCTGTAAAGCCTTCAAGGGTGACCAAAGTTTTGTCATTCTGAGACGATTGATCAAATTAAATTGATTGCTGTAGCATGAGTCCCCAACCGAAAAGTTATACATGAAGGGGCTGTTACTTTCAGACAATGAAAAACCCACCATCGCCTTCTGTGATGACGAAGTTGAAATCACCGAGGTCTACTCCGCCATTTTGTCTGAGCATTACAAAGTCCTCACCTTCAATCAACCCGAAGAGCTGTTGAAGTTTCTCGAATTTCACTCAGAGTGTCCGTTTGAGGTCCTTATCACCGATTTGAAAATGCCGAAGATGAGTGGCCTTCAACTCATCGAGCGCGCTCATCAAAAAGGTTTTCAATTTCCAGCGATCTTGCTTTCGGGATATTTAGACAAAAAGAATCTTATGACGGCGGTCGGCTGCGGAATTTTACGAGTCATCGAAAAACCAGCGGAAATTCCTCACATCCTCAAATGCCTGGACGAAGTGATAACCGAAAGCCGTATTTTGAAAACGCGCAAGCAAATGCGCGACATTATGGCGAAGCTGCGTGAGTCTTACTCGCATATTCGTGTGAAACTCGGAGATGAGCTGCAAAGCTTCACAGTCGATAAAGATAGCAATATGGAAGCACTGCTGGAATCTCTGGAGTCGCGGTTGGATGCCTTGCTCGCCCAGGAAAAAGAGCTCAAGGAAAAAACTCAAGCCGTGAAGAAGGCGTTGTAGGCTGCCGGCTTTGGGTGTCTCCGAACCTCTTCCTGCATCCATGCAATTGGGGCTATGCCGCCCCAAGCCCCGCTACTGACGGCCATCGTGGCCGTCAGTCCGATGTTTCTCAAAAAATTTCGCGAAGCTTTGAGCACGGCCAAAATTTCAAGTACTTGCATTTGATTTCAACGCCAAGACGGCCACGATGGCCGTCTTGCCCCGTTCTCACGGACGGACGCACTCCGCTGTGCCCCTTACTGGGCGTGTACGCGAGCCTAAGCGCGCTTGAAAATGAAAACAAAACCGGAAAATAAAAAAACCCGGGTCTCCCCGGGTTTTCAAAACTTCGATTTTAAGAAAACACTATTCCAAGTGCTTCATAACATTATCGCCACCAACATAGAAAGTCTCAGCTTGTTCTACGTGGCTTACAACGGTCTTGATGTTCCATTTCATCAACATTTGCATACCAGCAACAGGAGCTTCTTTCGTGCCTGTGTTGAATACGCTTGGAACTTCCGCGTTTGCAGTGAGGTTGAAACCCCAAGAAACATTCAGGTCCGCCGGAGCGATTGTCGCATTCGTGATGTACTTACCTTGGCCGTTCAAAGAACCACCCGCTGTGAAAGTCACGCGGTAAGCGAAATCAACAACGTTCGCACCGAAACCGTTTTCGTATTGTACGCGGTAAACTTTAGATTGAGGAATCTGCCAACCCGCCAAATCAGACCAGCATTGCAAACCTGCAGGAAGTGCGTTTGCAGTGTAAGTAGTAACGTTCACAACAGGACGGCCTGTTTCGATCAAGCCCCAAACTTTTTTACCGATGTTTACGATTTTATCGATGATGATGTTCACTTGGTCCAAAGGATCCAAACCGATGCCTGGCTCAGTCGTGCTGTCGAATGGCTTCACGCTGTTTGGTTTTTGGCTTGGGTTGCAGTCTTCATAAAGACCGACTTGAGCCAACTGATGAGATTGAGCTGCATATTGCTCAGTTACGTCAGTTACTTTTACTTTTGTAAGTTGGTAGTATTTTGCATCTTTGTCAGCAGCTTGAGCATTCAAAGCCAAAGCAGAGACAAACACGAGAGAAAGGATTTTTGTCATTAGCGCCCCCTAAGTTATTAATTGGCGCTGTTCTAACAGGGGCCCGAGTTTTTTCAAACTTTTTTTGGTTTTTAATTTATGATGCCTTGTATTAGAAAACCTTATGTATCAAAGCTTTGCGGGCACTATGGCCGCCAGGTCATGCTGATCATTGGGAAAATCCACGTCTTCGTCGCATCGTTTGTAGATTCCACACTGCTCACTGTTTTTTGCGAATAATTAGCACCGTAATAATTGAGACTTACACCTATGAAAAATTTATCATTCATGGGGATCTGTGTGGCAAATTGAGCGAAGGTGCTCGTTCCTTCCCACTTCTCATCCGTGCCGCCAGTCGCGCTGTAGGTGCCTTTTGCCAAATATCCATACGCCAGAGTCATGCTAAAGATGCCTGAGCGATCAATATTCCAACGAAGCGCCGGCCCCATATCCATTGAGGAATACGCAGTCGTCGTCGTATCCACGGATGAAGTTTGGGAAATTCCAAACACGGACCACCCCACATTCCATCGGGCTCTGCCATCTAAATTAAAAAGAGCATCAATGTTATAAAAATACTGCGTATTCGCAGAATCCGTTGTCTTGTGCAGAGTATCGCCGCTGTACGCGAAACCCAAATCCAGCATCATATCAGCGGACGCTGATACCGAAAGCAGACAGCATGTCAGGAATAGAAAAATCCTTTTCATCTACAAATATCTTCGGCAAAAAAGGACGATTTTAAGACAGGACCACGGACTAGAACTTAGCTCTTGCGCTCAAGTCGTGCTCCGTAAAAACCATCGAAGCCTTGCTTCTGAGGGGCAAAGTGAATTTCCTCGGCCAATTTCCAGTCCTGCCCATGCTTCTCTAAGAACTTACGCACTTGGTGTTCATTTTCCGCGGGCATCACACTGCATGTCGCATAGACCATCATTCCGCCCGGCTTCACCATGGCAGAATAACTTTCGAGAATTTCGGCTTGGAGGTTTTGTAAACGCTGAATTTCTTCTGGAGAAATCTTCCACTTCGTATCTGGATTCCGGCGAAGAACACCAAGACCCGAGCACGGCACATCCAGCAAGAGGCGATCCGCTTTCTCGTGAAAACTTTCAAGCACTTCCGGAGAAATCAGTTTCGTGCTGACCATCTTCACGCCGTTGCGTTGTGCGCGCTCAAGCAGCTTTCCCAGCTTGCCTTCGTTGACGTCCATCGCTACCAAGCGGCCACGATTTTTCATCAGCGCCGCTAAGTGCAGCGTTTTGCCGCCGCCACCCGCACAGGCATCAACGACCGTCGTGTTTGATTCTGGTTTTAAAAGAGGCGCCACCATTTGCGAAGCGGCATCTTGCACTTCGAAAAGACCTTGTTTGAAGGCTTCCGTCGTCGCCAGGTTTTTTCTCTCAGCCAAACGCAGAGCCGTCGGCACCCCGTCGACTTCCACGACATGCACGTTTTCAAATTGCAATTTACGAACGAGCTCATCGCGAGTCGTACGCAAGGTGTTTGTACGTAAGAAAACTTCCGCCGTTTGATTGAGTGCTTTCAGCATCACATCCCACTCGGGCCCCACGTGCTCACGGCCGTAGTCGTACAACCACTGCGGAACGGATTCGCGAATGGCCACCGGATACTCTTTGTGACGACGCTCTTCGAAGCCAGCTTTGTCGAAAGACCTCAGCTCGGACCAATCCGGAAGCTCATGATAAGTTTTAAAACACCATGCGGCCCAGATCTGCCAAACATGATCGCGAGTGATTGTGATTTCTGTCGGATCGAAACCCGCAAGCACGCCCAGATAGCGCCACCAACGGACGATCTCGTAAGTGCTTTCCGCGACGAAGCGGCGATCACGTGCACCCCATTTTTTTTGCACTTTCAAAATGCGTTCAAGCACCTTGTCGGCATGAGTGGTCGTCGTGAAGGATTCCTCCACAGCCAAAACAATATTTTCTACGAGATGACGATGTAACTTTAGAATGTGAAAACCGCTCCAGCAGAAAGGAACGTGCCATTGAATTGACCCGAGTTCCATAACTGCAGGTGGTTTTTTAGACCAGACTCAATGAAAAAGCCAGCATTCTCGAAGACGTCGAAAAATCTTGCCCCCGCGATCAGCTGATAATCCAAGCTCAACGAAGCTTCACCGTCGGTTTGACGGAAGAACACACCAGGCCCGATACCAAAACCAAAGTACAAAGGAAACTTCGAGGCCGCATCTGGGAACGTAATCAACGGCAAAATCGACATTTTCAAAGGCTTCTGTTCGCCTTCACCGACGACTTTATACTGAATGAAATCGAGGCGCAGATTCAAATCCATGGAGTTATGCCACTCCCCAATCCGATAGGTCAGACCCGCAGTGAAATCTCCTACATCCGTCTGTTTACTCTCGGTGCCCCATTCATAGGCAGTGGAGCTCATCATTTTTCCGAAGTGCAGGGCCAAATAGTGCTCGCTGTTGCTTCCCGAGCTGCTCTTCATGGGAGCGGGCTCGGCCGATTGTTCTTCCTGAGAGTCAGGATCTCGTTTGTCGAAGTATTTTGCTGCCGCACCACGCCCGACCCGTGGAGGGGCCTCTTCGGCAGTGGACATGGCCTGGAAACCTAAGAAAACAATCAGAAAAGGAAGAAGTTGTTTCATTCTTTAATGATATGCAGAGAGGTAGCGGCATGTAAGCATATGACTCGCCTGGTCACTATAAGCTTTTCTCACGCCCTAGATTGACGGCCCTTTCACGCCTTTCGTAGTCTAGAAGCCAGTAGGAAACGAGACTTTAGACCATGAAATGTCCTTATTGCAGTCACAGTGAAGACAGAGTTTTAGACACTCGCGTGCAGAAAGACGGCTCCATTCGGCGCCGCCGCGAATGCCTTGAGTGCAAAGCTCGCTTCTCAACATTGGAAACTCTGATGTTGAGTTTTCCTTTTGTGATCAAGAAAGACGGACGTCGTGAACCTTTCAGCAAAGAAAAAATTCTGAAAGGCCTTCAGGCTGCTTGTCAAAAGCGTCCTGTGAGTCTCGCCCAACTCGAAGCTGTCGTCGAGCGCATTGCTTCGTGGATCATCAGCCGTGGAGAAAACGAAATTCCCGCGCGTCTGTTAGGTCTGCGTGTGATGGCGGAATTGAAACAGCTAGATGATGTGGCCTACATTCGTTTCGCGAGTGTCTACCGAACCTTCAAAGACGTTCAAGAGTTTGTCGAAACTCTTGAAGACTTGGAGATGGTGGACATCACCGATCCGAACAATCCGCAATTGCCATTAACCTCTGTGAACTATTCTGGAAAGCCTGAAAACGATGAGAAGACAATCCCGGGAACTCGCACTACAAGTCCTCTTTCAAACTGAGTTTGCGCCGCAAATTTCCAACTCGGATTTAATGGAGGTTCTTGGAGCTTCCTTGGAACCCGAGGTCGTGAACTTTGCAACGGATCTCATTCGCGGTGTTCAAGCACAGAAAGCGGCTATTGATTCTAAGATTCAGTCGGCCAGCGCTCACTGGAAACTCGAGCGCATGGCGACGATTGATCGCAACATCTTGCGCATCGCTGTTTTTGAAATGCGTTTTGCTCCGAATCCACTGAAAGAAAACATTGTTATCAACGAGGCCGTCGAAATCGCCAAGAAATTTGGTACGACGGAATCCGCAAGCTTCGTCAACGGCCTTCTAGATCAAGTTGCCAAGGGTCACTGATGAATGTTTTGTCGTCGGCAAGTGCCCTTAATCCCGGTTCGGATCTCTGGATTGTCCCAGACTCTCCGAACTGTCATTGGGTGCAAAAGCTCGACTGGTATCTGAACTTTCAAATTATCAAAAGTCAGCGCCATCTCAGCCCTGAAGTGCGTAACTTCACCAAACTCATTCAGCGCGAGGCTGGACTTGAAACATACGAGCACAACATTCCCAAAGACGCTCCTCTGATGGTGACGTCTGAGTCCTTCTTTCCGAATAAGTGGGTTGTTGTTTTGCCTATGTCGGCAAGTTTTGGAATCTGGATCAAAGAAGTTTCGAATATCTGGGAAAACCTGAAGCAACCTACATTGCGTGTCTTTTTACCCACTGGACAAAATGCTGGGTCCTTCAACAAGGAATGGCAAAAGCTCCACAGCTTCGAAGATTTTACCGTCGTGCTTGATTAATCTCCTCAAACTTGAGGAAATAAAAGCATGAACATCATCACCCACCTCCAAAAGCGTATTGAATCTATTCTTGATCATGATCTTGAAGTTCCCAGTGAAGAAGTTCTGCAGGCGAAGAAAAATTTCGAAGCCTTGACAGACCCTCGCTTGCTACGCGGTCTTTCCGAAAGCCTGCCCAATGACAATACTGATAAAGCTGTCATTCTCTTTTCGCGCTTGGCTTTGTATTTTGATGCCGGCGTTTTTTTAGAAGCCGATCAAAACCTGTGGGAGCCTCAGGCTCAATTTCATCGCGGCCATATCAGCGTGCTCAAAGGAACTCAGAAGAAAAAAATTTCTTTGCCCAAAGTGAATTTGATGAGCGTGCTTCGCACCGATGCAAAACCACTTTTGCAAAAAATGAAATTACAAGCTCTCGACTCGGAAAACAAAACGGCCTGCCTCTTTATCCGTCCGGGAACGGACTTTGCCTTCTTGCTGTTCTCTTCTTTGCCGGATCTCTGGTTGAAAGATCACATTCGCACAGTGACAGAGGCCATTCATCGTGGGATTCATAACGAATGACAACTTGGACGATTTATATTCTCTCAGACGGAACTGGTGAAACTGCTGCGACGATGATTCGCGCGGCTCTGGTTCAATACGCCAATAAGGATATCAACATCGTCCGCTGCAAAAACGTTCGCACAGAAGCGCAGATTGAAGCCATCATCGATGAATGCTTTGAGCGCCGCGGCTTCATCGCCTATACCGTCGCAGGCCCCGGCATGCGCAAAAAGATTCATGAGCTTGCGGTCGCCAAAGGAATTCCTTCTTTCGACTTGCTCGGGCCTTTGCTTAATACTCTCGATACCTTCTTCGGTGTTGAAAACACCAGTACGGTGAATGTGCTTCGTACTGTGGACGACACTTACTTCAAGCGCATCGAGGCAATTGAGTACACAGTAAAACACGACGACGGAAAAACTCTGAGTCATTTGGATAAGGCGGACATCGTTCTTGTCGGCATCAGCCGTACCAGCAAAACACCACTGTCGATTTTCCTCAGTCACAAAGGCTGGAAAGTTGCCAACGTACCGTTGGTGTTAAATACGCCGCTACCGGAAGAGCTTTTTAAAGTCGACCAACGCCGTATCGTGGGACTTATCATCGACATTGATAGCCTCCACAGAATCCGCAAAAACCGCCTGGAAAAATTCGGCCAAGATCCCGGCGGCGAATACGCGTCGGTCTCGCACATCGTAAAAGAAATCGAATACGCCCATCAGATTTTTAAGCAGAACAAACGCTGGCCAGTCTTCAACGTCACGGAGCGTGCGCTTGAAGAGACCGCCGGGGAAATCGTCAGAATTATTTCTGCGCGCTTAGGATTGCCAGACTCAGTTCTTTTTTAGAATTCGTATTTTACTTTGGCTGGTTTTCTTGATTCTTGATCGTCCTCTGAACCCCAACCTATTGCGCTCACTTTATTCGAAGACTTCTGCAAGATAACTTCTAATTTTAACTTAGCGTCCGAATAGATAACATAATTTGGAGCGGCATGCGAATTCGTCCATTCGGGCTCAGACTTGACAAAACGCGCGCTCGGATACCTATCTTGAATTTTTGAGAGGTCGCTCTCTTTTTCACCTTCATCAATAAACCAATTCGACGCCAAAAGTTTTTGGTTTTTAAAAACTAGAGATAGTCGAGTACTAGGAATCTTACCTTCTAGATATAACCAAGCTACTTTTCCATTTTCCAGCGACTCTGAAATATCAGGCTTGCCAAATATCTCTTCAGTCTGAACCATAGTGGTTTCGTCAATTTTTAGGTTTTCAACCGCAGATAAATTGATATTGTGCTGATTTGTAGGTAGATGAGAACAAGAAATAGAGATTAGTAGCAGTAAAAATGTAACTACTCTGCGAACCATACTATTTCCCCTTCCTAACTGTAAACTTATCACCAAAATGTTCTTTTATCCAATTGTAGGCATATGGAGTCACACGCTTCAGCTTTTCCGGTTCAAACAAGAAAGAATCTACATTGTTAGCATAATCTTCCCAAGGGGACTCTCGACCATCGTCCTGGATATATCCATCCTTGCGAGATATAAATATGGTTTCTTGTTTATTCCTAGGGAACCAGTTTAATGAATACCAATATGACTTTCTATCCCCTTGAGAAAGATCCCAATAACTCTGGTGAGCTAGTTCATGCGCTAATATACGTGGCAAATTTCTCGAAGGGTCAAAAGCAGTGTCATATAAAATAATAATACCATCTGCTGAAGTCGCCGGGTTTGGAAAGTCATGAGATTTAGACGCGCGATAGATACCTCTAATTTTTTCACTCCAAAGCGAATTTGGTAATTCACTTAATGCCTCCAAGACTCTTTCAATTTCGTCAGGGGACCAGTTCTTAAAAACTTCTTTTTTATGTGGCCAGTTATCTATCTTTTTGTCCGTAAATTTTGGTTGCCAAAAACTATAGCTTTCAGGATTCACTCTACAATGAGCCTTTACGTTGGCAGGGGCGACAACTTTACCGCTACTAGTAACGTAACCTCTCCGAAAATGAGCTTTAACAAAATGCTCACCTTCAGGACAATTACTTATTCTCGTATTGGTTTTTGCATACGAAAATGACGAGCAAAGTAAAAAGAAAATTAAAAATTTCATCGGAAATATATAGTAAGTGCAGAAGAAAAGATCAAACAAATATAATTTATAAGGTAACTATACTTAAAAAATAGCCCTGACTTCCGAACTTCGGCCACTTCTAGAAAGGAAGTGCTGACTGAGAGAATGCTGGTACAGGCGCTGGATTTCTCTGATCGCACGCTTTCGAAACACCAATCGCATCTTGATAAATTTCCGTATGAATCAAGCTCGAGCGCATCGCCCAGAAGATCTGTGCTTTGTCCTTGAGTGAAAGTTCGCAGAATCCAGTTTTCACATAGCAACCAACGTGGCTGTGAAAGCTGTCAGACTTGATTGCGCCACACGTACGAACGCCGTTGGTTTCTTTTTCCGTTTCGTTAAACTTTTCCATCAAACAGATACGCACCTTGCGTAACCACTCATGAGCTTTGGGTGAATAGGATTTTTCGCCGTTCAGATAAATTTGGCAAAACTTAAAACCGAAACCGATCGGATAACCCTTCGGTCCGCATTGATGATGCTTTTCTTGGCAGAGATAGAATCCGCAGGAATTAACGTTAGGGACGCACTCTTCCTGTGCGGAAACAAAAAATGGGCTTATAAGAAAAAATAAAACGAAGAGATATTTCACCGTGGGCATTCTATGCCATGGAGATTTTAATGGGAATAACTTGGAATTCCTTTGTAAGGATTTCTCCGACTGTCCAAACTTTTTACGCTTTTTCTTGGGTGGCAATAGTCTGGTACAAAATCTCTGCCAGTTGTTTTGCTTCCGAAGTTTTGCGATAGTAGTAAGTCATGTCGATTTCGTAGTGGAACTCTTTGACATGGACATGGCTTAAACGACCCGAGCGCACTTGCTTACGGACTGAGTGCGCTGGTAAGAAGCCCCAGCCAAGGCCCGATTCGATTACGCGTTTGAGCGTACCGACGTTGGACGATTCAAAAATCGCCTTGGGGCTGATGCCAGCGCCACTGATGAGTTTTTGCAATTTTGCATTGAAACCCGGGAATTCATCAACAAAATTCACCATTGGAAAATGACTCAGTTCTTTGGCAGCGATTTGCGCGGGCATGTCCGTTTCTTTTCCCGAAACGACCAACCACATTTCTTCTTTCAGCAAAAACTTTTCTTCGACACCTTCGAGGTCTAGGCCAAACTCTTCCTGCAATTGTGGAAGAATCAGCACATCAAAATTTCCTTTTTTAAAGCCACGAACGAGATCTTCACCGGATTTATATTCCACTTTGATTTGCAAATCAGGGTTGTGGCGCATAAGCCGCCCCATCAATGGACTCATAATATGCAAACCGATCGAGTTCAAAGTTCCGATACGGATCAGCCCCTTGAGTTCGGCGCCAATCGATTTGATGGCGATCTCTGCTTGCTGAGCCAGCTGCAGGATTTTTCTGGCTTGTTCAAAGAGCACTTCTCCTTGCGGAGTCGCTTTGATTTGGCGAACCCCCCGGACCAAGAGCTCGACACCTAGATCTTCCTCCAGGTTTCGAATTTGTTGGCTCACCGCCGGTTGAGTGAGATAAAGCTTATCAGCCGCCGCAGTCATGCTGCCTTCACTGATGACGGTTACAAAAGTCGTAAGCTGATAAAGGTTCATCATGGGTTTTCTCCTTTGATCAGAGACCGGTTATTCCCTATACTAAAATTAAACCACGAATGAGGTCCAAACATGAAGTATCTCAAACATTCTCTGATTGCTTTGCTGCCTATATTACTCACAACTGCAGCTCACGCCAAACCTTTTCGTAATGCTTATATCTCCTTCGAATTGCCTCCGTCATGGAATTGCAACCTGGAACAAACGGAGTGGGTTTGCCGTAGTGAAAGCTCTAAAGAATCTAAAGAGGCTATTATCATTCTGACGGCGAAAGAAGTTGGCCCGACGGATTCTTTTCAGCTCTATGAAGGTCATCTGAATAGCCCTATCACAATGAATTTAAAAACCGGTGGCACGGCGGAATCCAAAATCGTCTACAAAGCTAAAACAGTCCAAATCAACGATCAACCTTGGATTGATGGCCTTCACATGGGCAGCGAAGTCCCGAACTACTTCACTCGCTACTTGGCAACCATCAAAGGAAAAATTGCAGTACTTGTAACCTTCAGTGCGCACAAACAATTCTACACCAAGTACAGCAATGACTTCTTTAAAGCGGTGATGAGTTTGCGCGTGATTGAAACAACAAATCTTCGCAACAATCCAGAAATCCGTCCTGGCGGCGGTGGCGCTCTCGGTCCAGGCAGCTTCCAAAATGCAATGCCAACAGACATGGCGAACCCGGATGATATGAATGGCGGCGGCAAAGGGTCAGGAAAACTCGGCCTCTTAGCAATCGCCCTCATACTCGCCGCAGCGGGCGTTTATATCTTCTTGAAGAAACGCAAAAAGTAATTCCAATACCAAAGGCTAGGTGTCGAAATTTGCGACACCTGGGCGCCTCTTTATTTAACTTTTTCGATTGTCGGCTTGTATTCTTTCAGCTGATCGCCGACTTTCTTTTCATCAGCGTAAACCAACACTCGTAATTTTTTACTATCAAGGTGCTTTTGCACAGCTTGGTTCACATCCGCCAGAGTCAACGCCGTCACATTCTTATTGAAGTCCGACAAATAACTGAGCGGCACTCCGTAATAATGCAGAATCAAAATATTGTAAGCCAATCGGTCCGCAGTTTCGATCGCACGCGGGAACTGCCCCAGCATTTGCTCTTTCGCCGCCTTTAGCTCTGCTTCCGTCAGACCTTTTTCTGCAAACTCAGAAAAGACTTTGAGACTCTCATCCAATGTTTTACCGATGGTTTCGTTCTTTGTGAAGGTGTTGATCGCGACAGGTCCGCGGTCTGCACGTGCATCTACGTATGAATAGATCGAATAAGTGAGTCCCAAATCATCACGCACGCGCTGATTCAAACGACTACCGAATTCACCACCTAATGCGACGTTGGCAACTCGCAATTTCAAGAAATCAGGATCGTTACGACGAATGCCGAACTCCCCGATACGAATCTGCGCTTGTTGCAAGCCCGCTTTACTGAGGAGCTTTACTTCCAAGCCCTCGATGGGTTTAAGCTCCGGCGAGGTGAAATCGCGAATCGGTTTACCGGACCACTTCTTGAAAGCCTCTGCCACTTTGGTTTCGAAGGCCTTGTCAATACGGCCTACGACTGCGAGCTGTGCATTGTTGGGACGGTAGTTATTCAAGTAATGACGGATGATATCTTGCTTCGTGATCTTTTTAACAGAAGCAGGCGTGCCTGTGATATCGTTCGCATACGGATGTCCCTTAAAGAGAAACTCATCGAAAGCATCATTGGCAAAGCTCGATGGATTGTCCGTCTTCTTTTGCTGTTGAGCAATCGTTTGAGACTTCATGCGCGCCACTTCGGCGTCCATGAATGCAGGATTCATCACGATGTCAGAATAAAGATTCAAAAGTTTTTCAGAAGAATTCACCAAAGCATCCATGGCAATAGTTGTGAAATCATTGCCGGGCTCGATGTTGATCTCTGTGCCCAGTTGTCCGAGTTCGTCCGCAAGAACCATGGCGTTCTTCGATTGAGTCCCCTCCTCCAGCATGAGAGAGGTCAAACTATTCAAACCCTCTTTGCCAGCAGGATCCTGGCGAGAACCCACTTTCACGAGCATTGTCAGACTCACACGCGGTAAAGAATTGTCGGTAATAAACAATACGCGCAGACCGTTCTCCAGTTGAACTTCGCGCATAGGGCGCAATCTAAATCCAGAACCGGTCGAAGCTACAGGCTTTTCTTCTTTATTCACAATCTCAGTTTTCTTCTCAGAACTTCCGCAAGCAACCAGGGATGCTGCAATCATCAAGCTTGAAAGAGTTTTCATTTGAAATTTTCCCATGGCTTACTCCTTCTTTCCTTTTGGCTCTAAAACGACAATCGATCTTTGCTTGTTGTTGAGATACTTATTGGAAACTTCTTTGATCTGTTCAGCCGTGACTGCGTTGTATTTGTCCAAGTCCTTAAACAGATTGTCATAAGAACCTGTCATGATTTCATTCACCGCCAAAGCACGGGCCTTACCATCAATGGTAGTCAGACCATCTACCAACTCTTTCATCACCTGAGTTTTTGCTTTTGCAAGTTCTTCCTCGCTGACAAGCTTGTTACGAATCTTCCAAATTTCCTGATAAACCAATTCCAGGCTTTCCTGCATCGGTACTCCAGGCCTCAAATTCACACCGACGGAGAACTCACCTTGATCTTGCATCGTGGAATCGTAGGCATAAGCCGAAGTGGCTGTTTGCTTTGCATACACCAAACGTTTGTGCAAACGGCTGGAAGTTCCATTGCCAAGAATATTTGCGGCAAGATCCAAAGCATACATATCTGGATGCGCGTTGGGGATGCTCGGATAGGCCACCGTAAATGAAATTCCTTGCACGTCCTTTTTCACGGCCGCATTTCGTTGTGCTTCTTGAGGCGCTTCACGGGGATACTCACGACGAGGTAACGGGCGATACGCCACGGGACCGTAGTATTTCTCGATCAGCCTCTTTGCTTCGGACGTCTTGAAATCGCCTGTCAAAACTAAAATGGCATTATTCGGCACATAGTAGGTGCTGTGGAAATCACGAAGTGTTTCGATTTTGTAATCCGTGATATCCTTCATGGTCCCGATCACCGGCCAACGGTAGTTCGAAGTCTGGAACACTGTTCCCATCACCGTCTCCATCAAAAGACCCATTGGATTGTTATCGATGCGCCAGCGACGTTCTTCTTTGACGACTTCGCGCTCACTCGTCAGATCTTCCGGGCTCAAATTCAGATTGCTCATACGATCGACTTCGATGTCCATCATCATTTCCAGCTTCGAACTTGGCAGCGTTTCATAAAAACCTGTGTAGTCGTAGGTCGTAAACGCATTATTGACGATACCATTTTCATGGAGAATGCGATCAAAGGACTTACCAGGATACTTTTTAGAACCTTTAAACATCATATGCTCGAGCATATGAGCTGAGCCCGTAATGCCTGGAGCTTCGTCACGGGAGCCCACCTTGTACCACGTATGATACGAAATCAACGGCACGGAGTGGTCTTCGTGCAGTAGCACGGTCAGGCCATTTTGCAGCTTATACTTCGTCACTGGTAAATGGATTTTCAGATTATCTTTCTCTTGCCCGTGGGCCTGAGAAAGCGCAAAGAAAAGAAGGGTCAGTAACAGATGTTTCATAGGACTCCCAAATAATATTTTTATTTTAAGGAGTCCCTAGTTAAAGGCAATCAATTTACATTAAGTTTACAAGGCCAAAGCCTTACTGCACCGGATACCGGCGTGCTACTGCACGACGAAGTCCGAAAAGAACACGTCCTTCACAACACCCTCTTTGAGAATGCCGTTTACTTCCATGGCAATCGTATCCTTCAAGAAGAGTTTTCCCTGGATGCTCTCAAGCTCTGAGAAAGTTTTGTCATTCAGGACGCGGACAATTCTATCACGGGCTTTAGCACGGCTATCCGGACTCATGATTTCTTCGTAACCTTCTTTACCGAGCATTTGCAGACTCAATTCTAAGCGAATACTGCGCTTAGGCTCTCCGTCCAGGTTGACGGTGAATTTGTCCATAGTGAAGATATACGGCGCATAACGCTCATCTTCCGATTTCGAAGCCATTTCGGTTTCGAGCGCTTCTTCGGTGATTTTGGGGCTTTCCCACGCCATCGTCGAGGCATAGACCAAGTAGGCTCCGCCGCCAACAACACCCAGATTCAACACCGCAAAAACGGCGGTCAGAATCATTCCCATGTTTTTTGGCTTAGACTCCTGCTTTTCTTCCTTCTTTGCATCTGCCATAAAACCCTCATTTCCTAAGAACTTTATCGGCGTTCGTGACCTAGGTCTTAACAACCTTGGGCCTGCTTTTGACCAAAATTATTTCCGGAATTTTGTCGAAACTTTAAACAGGCCTGGGCCAGTGCTCCAGAGTATTGACAAGGCCTTGAGAGAGTCTTTTTAATAGAGATATATGACCAGAAGATTCTATACCGGGATAATTTCTTGCGTTGCTGTAACTGCATCATGGGGCTTTATTGCTTCAACGGCGTATGCCGCTGAAGATGCTACGGCTGCTTCTCAAAATAAGACGAACTCAGACTTACTGCCTTCAGATCTTCTGCAAATATCCAGCACCGAAGCCTTCAGCAAATATGTTTTCCTCGTGGATAAAACCGAACGCCATCTGCAAGTCTATGAACGCAAAGGTGAGACGATCGAGAAAATTCTCGATTTTCCCTCCGATATGGGAAAAGCCATGGGCAATAAGAGCAAGCGCGATGACTTCCGCACTCCTGAAGGAATTTACTTCTTCGAAAAGAAATTAAATCACCCGGATATTCCATTCAACCTCTATGGCGAACTTGCGTTCACTACGGACTATCCGAATATCTTCGATCGCCGCGATAGTAAAACGGGATCTGGCATTTGGTTGCATGCCGTGCCGGACACGGTGCCACTCACTCGTGGCTCTCGTGGTTGCGTGGTGGTTCGTAACGATGTGATCAAAAAGCTGCAGGAATACATCAAGCTCAAAGAAACACCGATTTTGATTTTCGATAAAGTAAATTACGTCAGCAAAGAAGAGCACGACAAACGCCGCGTGTCTTTGAACGACTTCATCGAAGGCTGGCGAAAAGCATGGCAATCGCAAAACATCGATGAGTACATGACGTACTATGATGCAAAGTTCAAAGCCCCGGGTTTTAACTATGACAGCTGGAAAGCCCACAAGACCAAATTGAAGGACCAATACGAGTTCATTAAAGTTCAACTGTCTCAGCCATTTTTGTTGCTCCACAAAGATCAGCTGATCGTGAAGACTTTCCAGCGCTACGAATCTAATAATCACACGGACTTCGGTGTCAAAACGCTCTATGCGGTTAAGACTGACTCGGGGTATAAAATCATCCGCGAAGAATGGGTTCCAGTCCGCGAAAACCTCGCAAAGACGGCATCGGCGGCTCCAACGACACAACCCGCCGCTCCCACCAACTAATTTGTTGTTGAAACTCACTTAGAATCCTCCTAGAACGTGGAACCTTTCCACCCTTCTCGGAGGATTTTTTTATGAGATTTTTGGCCATCGCATTTTTGTTTCTCAGCCTGCAAACTCAAGTAGCCATCAGCCAAGAATTCCTCGAAGTTCACTCTGCGGATCTCAAAGATAGCAATCTTTTAAAAATTCAATCTGCCGCAGAAAATCTCATCGCCAACCACAAACTGTCCACACATCCAAATTCCTGCGGTGAAGTGATGACCTTCCGTGGACCTACGGACGTGATGAATCCAAAAAATCTGCGCCTTTGGATTCATGGTATCGGTGCTGAAATGGCTGCTCTTGGTCAAGATGAGGACATGAAGCTGAATCCAGTAAAGCTCAACTACTATGAGATCAGCGACAAAGTAACACTCTTAGCAGACCGAAACCGTCAGCTTGTCGATAAATACGGAGTGGTTCAACTCAGCACCATGATGACTCGCGAAACTCAGAGAAACTCTAAAGACTATTATATTCTTTTTGGTGACTACCTTGACGGCAAAACAGGCTGGATGACAGCGCTTGTTTTAGTAAAAATCTCTTCGGGCGAAGCTGTCTTATTTGCGAACTCCAACGATTGTTTTTAGATATATTAATTTTCTGACTCTTGTCATAATGGCTGGCTGCTATGGAAGAAATTGAAGTCCCTCTGGAACAAACCCAAGAACACATACAGCATGCGTCTTT
>Ga0255338_1002107_pt1 | contig 31832 bp, 28 predicted proteins | sample MeOH1_35cm_T4_19_FD_203715 | JGI IMG/M metagenome (GOLD analysis project Ga0255338, IMG submission 203715) | Sandy soil microbial communities from University of British Columbia, Vancouver, Canada - MeOH1_35cm_T4_195 | ecosystem: Engineered > Artificial ecosystem > Sand microcosm > Unclassified ... | reverse complement strand
ATCTCATCGCAACTCTGGGCGACCTTCGGGCCAGCCCGATAGTGAGATCAGAGCCAGCTTCGCGAATGACCATCAGGGCCAGCCGCGGACTTCGGTCTGCAAGAGCACAGGCCGGATATAAGACCGCTGAACCCGCCGACCCGGACCTTCCAAAACCCGCTTGCCACATGGGAGGCGTCCATATAAGTTGTACGGCGCCGTCCCCAGGCCAAGGCGCTTCGCGAAGTCGTAGCAACGCTGCGACCGCCACAGTATGAGCCGCTGCCGGGTACCGCCTGCCGCGCCGCGAAGCGCCCGCCACCCACCACCCGCCTGACGACAACTACGCCTCTACAGGTGCTGCGAGCGGAATGGAGATACGAAGCCGCTGCCGGCCTTCCCGGCTCACGCGCACGGATTCGGCGGCGGCGAGAGCCTCGACGTCGCTCCATTCGATGGGGCGGTACACGGGCTCCGGCGAGAAGCCCCGCTCGCCGTCGGACGGGCGCAGTGTGAGGCTCAGCACCAGCGCGTCCGGCTGCGGCTCGGTGGCCAGCACAATCTCGGCGGGTGCCGGGTTCTCGTCCGTGGCGTTGATCAAGGAGGCCGTAAGCACGTTACGGATCGCGGAGCGCCTCACGTTACCTTCCGCTGCACCAGCCTCGTTGCGCAGCGCATAGCCGCGGAACGTGAGACTGGTGGCCAGCAGGCCCAGGCATTCGCGCACGCCTTCAGAGGCGGGGATGCTGACATCTTCGTCGGGCGCCAGCCAGGTGACCACGTCCAGGCAGGAATTGAGGGCCGCGCGTGCAAAGCCGTTGATTTTGTGCGCGCTGTCATGCACTTCTGCCAAGTCCGGTTCCGCGGCTTTCAAGCGCCGGTCCATCACTTCGTAGATCATGCCAATCGGCTGCAAGTTCACTACCAGGTGATGCCGCATCGATGGCGCAAGCCGACGCAGCAGCGCATACCGCGCCGCTTCCGCCGAAGCGGATGCCGGCCCGGCCGCGGAGAGGTGCGCCGTCTGTGCTGCGTGAGTCATCGTTGGGAGAGTATTTCACAGGCCGCGCGCTTGTCAATGCGCCAGGTCGATCGCTGCTCGACAGCTCGGTCAGGCGCATTCACTGAACAAGCGGCGTGGCCACCTCATCCAGCGCGACGCCTTCGATCAGGGCCTGCCCGGCGAGCACCTGGAGCAGCTGCCGCAGCGCCGTGACCCAGGCCTGCTGCTTGAGGGACAACACGACAGCCTCGCGAACTTCGTCGAACGGCCGGTCGATCCCCGCGTCGCGCTCCAGGACCTCCACGACGTGAAAACCAAATCGGCTGTGTACCAGGCGGGGCAATACGCCGATTTCGGCGCGGCCAAAGAGCTCGCGCGACATTTCAGGCGCCGCATCGGCAGGGGTGATCCATCCCAGCTCGCCGCCGTCCGCCCCACTCGGGCAGTTGGACAGTTCGCGGGCTGCCTGCGTGAATGCTTCCGAGGCCTCGCCATCATGGCAGCGCACGTCCAGCAGGCACGCTTCGGCGCGCTGACGCAACGCAGCGACGTCCACGCCTGGGGTGACCGCAAAGAGAATGTGGCGCACTCGGGCCCGCTCGCCGGTGCGCCACCGGGATGCCGTGGCAGCGTGGTGACGCCGGCAGGCTTCCTCCGACGGTTCGGGCACATCCAACGCGGCTTCCAGCCAGGCGTCGATGGCGTCCGCAGCGGACTGCGTGATGGCCCCACCCACTGGAGCGGCATCGTCCGCCTGAAGAAATCCGTCCCGCATGGCCGCCTGGCGCATCAATTCGGTGCACGCGCGCTGTCGCAACTCATCCGGCGGGAGATCCTCGCCCGGCGCGTGCAGGTCGATCCCATTCACCCTGGCAATTGGCTTGGTGGCTTGATCCATCCGCCCTCCTATCTGGCCGCGCGCGGGTTGTCCATGGCCCGGCCAATGTCACGTGACGGCACGGCGCTCGCCTGCCCCGGCTCGTTATGTCCGGCCGGCACCTCCAGGCGGCGCGAACGCACGACCTGGTACGGACGGAAAAGGAATCCGGCGGCCGCGAAGCCGCTCCAGATATGCACCAACCGGCTGAAGGGAAAGAGCAGGAAGATCGTCATCCCCAGCACCACGTGCACCTGGAACGACCAGTGGATCGCAGCGATTGCCGTGGCGTCGACGGGGCGCAAGGTCACGATGCGCTGGGCCCAATCCGACAGGATCAGCATGACGCTGCCATCGGCATGCTGCAGCGACTGCGGCAAGGTGACCAGGCCCAGCACCAGCTGCACCCACAGCACGATCAGCACCGCGATATCGCTCGGGTGGCTCGTGTAGCGGATGCGCGGATCGGCCAGCCGCCGGTACAGCAGCATGGTGAGACCGACGAAACAGATGGCGCCGGCGATGCCCCCGGCCGTGACGGCCAGCACCTGCTTGGAGGCCGCGCTCAGGAACACGCCGTACACGGCGTGCGGTGTGTACAGCCCCACCAGGTGCCCGAAGAACAGGAACAGGATGCCGACATGAAACAGATTGCTGCCCCATCGCAAAAGCCGTCCTCGCAGCATCTGCGAGGAGTCGCTCTTCCAGCTGTACTGGTTCTGGTCGAACCGGATCAGGCTGCCGATCAGGAACACGGCAAAGCAGACGTAGGGGTACACCTGAAACAGGAATCCATGCAGCGTAGTCATCGCGCGGCTCCTTGGCGGGGGTTGTCGGATTTGCGCACAATGCGCACGGTCTGGGGCTGGCCGGGCGTGGCCTGTCCCTGTGAAGAGCATCCGTCGAATGCCGGCGGCTCGCTCCAGCTCTCGTCGAGTTCCGCATCGCTTGCGATCTCGACCGGCTGCGCCTTGCGCCCGGCCAGGTCCAGGAGCGCCCCCAGCACGCTGGCATAGGCGCTGCCGCGCTGCTGGAGCGCGGCGAAGATGGCGTTGAGCAGGTGAGCGATCTCGTCCAGGAAATTCCGCGCCTCGCGCGGCGGCTGGGTCGAGATGAATTCCAGCATCACGGGCAGGTAGTCGGGCAGCTCGTCGGGGGTGAGCAGCAGACCCGCCTTCGCGTACATCTCGCCCAGGTCGATCATCGCGGGTCCGCGGTCCCGTGAGTCGCCATGCACGTGCTCGAAAAGATACAGCGACGTCGCGCGGCCCCGATCGAACAGCTCCACGTAGGCCACCTCGGCGTCTACGGGATCAGCCGCTTCGAGTTGCCGCATGAGCGAACGAAGTTCCGCCAGGCGACTGTTCGTGAGCGACGCGTCGGCGGCGAGTAGCGTGCTCATTTCGCGCTGGTGCGATCGCAACCCGGCGTCGGGATACGACAGCAGTGCCGCCAACACGCGCAGGGTCATCGCGCCCCTGCGCCGCACCGTGCCGCCGGCTTCTCCCGTTGCGGCGCCCATGCTCATATCTCCGCCTTGATCGGGATGGTCCGCTTTTTCTCCTGGCCGAACAGGCTGGCATTGGACACCCCGTCCGAGCAGCCGTTGCCGAAGGAAAAGCCGCAGCCGCCGCGCACATTGAAGGCGTTCTCTGCGTATTCGCGGTGCGCGGTGGGAATCACGAACCGGTCCTCGTAGTTGGCAATGGCCATCACGCGGTACATCTCCTCCACGTCCTCCTGGCTGATGCCCACCTGGCGCAGCACCGTCGTGTCGACGCGCTGGTGAACGTGCTTGCCACGCTGGTAGGCGCGCATGGCCAGCATGCGTTCGAGCGCGCGTATCACCGGGCCCGTGTCACCGGCCGTCAGCATGTTGGCCAGGTACTTCACCGGGATTCGCAGCTGGCTTACGTCCGGGATCTGCCCGCTGGCTTGCAGGTGGCCGGCGTTGGCCGCCGCGCTGATGGGAGACAGCGGCGGCACATACCAGACCATGGGCAGCGTGCGGTACTCCGGGTGCAACGGCAGTGCCACCTTCCACTGCACGGCCATCTTGTACACAGGGCTGTTACGGGCCGCTTCGAGCCACTTGTCCGGCACGCCGTCCAGGCGCGCCTGCGCGATGACCTTCGGGTCGTGCGGGTCCAGGAAGATGTTCAGCTGTGCTTCGTAGAGGTCGCGGTCCTTCTCGACGCTGGCCGCTTCCTGGATGCGGTCGGCGTCGTACAGCAGTACGCCAAGGTAGCGGATGCGGCCCACGCAGGTCTCGGAGCACACCGTGGGCTGGCCGGCCTCGATGCGCGGGTAGCAGAAGATGCATTTCTCGGCCTTGCCGCTCTTCCAGTTGTAGTAGATCTTCTTGTAGGGGCAGCCCGAGACGCACATGCGCCAGCCGCGGCACTTGTCCTGGTCGATCAGCACGATGCCGTCTTCCTCGCGCTTGTAGATCGAGCCCGACGGGCATGAGGCCACGCACGAAGGATTCAGGCAGTGCTCGCACAGCCGGGGCAGGTACATCATGAAGGTGTTCTCGTACTCGGCGTACATGTCCTTCTGGATGTCGTCGAAGTTGCGGTCGCGGCTGCGCTTGGAGAATTCACCGCCCAGGATCTCTTCCCAGTTCGGCCCCCAGACGATCTTGTCCATCTGGCGACCGTCGATCAGGCTGCGCGGGCGCGCGGTGGGCGAGGCCTGCATCTCAGGGGCGGACTGCAGGTGCGCGTAGTCGTAGGTAAAGGGCTCGTAGTAGTCGTCGATCTCGGGCAGGTTCGGGTTGGCGAAGATACGCATCAGCAGCTTCCATTTCGCCCCCTGCCGCGGATGGATCGAGCCGTCGGCATGGCGTACCCAGCCGCCGTTCCACTTGTCCTGGTTCTCCCATTCCTTGGGGTAGCCGATGCCGGGCTTGGTCTCGACGTTGTTGAACCAGGCGTATTCCATGCCCGGCCGGCTGGTCCAGACGTTCTTGCAGGTGACCGAACAAGTGTGGCAGCCGATGCACTTGTCCAGGTTCAACACCATGCCGATTTGCGCGCGGATTCTCATGCTGTCTCCCCTTGGTCAAGGGTGGGTCGGATCAGCTGCTCGGCGACGGGCGTGTCGAGCCAGTCCACCTTGTTCATCTTGCGCACCATCACGAACTCGTCGCGGTTCGTGCCGATGGTTCCGTAGTAGTTGAAGCCGTAGCTGAGCTGCGCGTAGCCGCCGATCATGTGGGTGGGCTTGAGCACGACGCGCGTAACGGAGTTGTGGATGCCGCCGCGCACGCCAGTCATCTCCGAGCCCGGCGTATTCACGATCTTCTCCTGCGCGTGATACATCATGACCATTCCAGGCTTCACGCGCTGGCTCACCACGGCCCGTGCCGTGAGCGCGCCGTTCACGTTGAACAGCTCGATCCAGTCGTTGTCCTCGATGCCGACCTTGCGCGCGTCCTCCTCGCTGATCCACACGATCGGCCCACCCCTGCTGAGCGTGAGCATGAGCAGGTTATCGGTGTAGGTGGAGTGAATGCCCCACTTCTGGTGGGGCGTGATGAAGTTCAGCGCGATCTCCGGATTGCCGTTGGGCTTCGCGCCGGACATGGCGGCCGTCGTCTTCAGGTCGACCGGCGGCCGGTAGCTGCACAGGCCCTCGCCAAAGGCCAGCATCCACGGGTGGTCCAGGTAGAAATGCTGGCGCCCCGTCAGCGTGCGCCACGGTATCAGCTCATGGACGTTGGTGTAGCCGGCGTTGTATGACACCTTCTCGCTTTCCAGCCCGCTCCAGGTGGGCGACGAGATGATCTTGCGTGGCTGGGCCTGGATATCGCGGAAGCGGATCTTCTCGTCCTCGCGGTGCAGTGCCAGATGCGCGTGCTCGCGGCCCGTTTGCTTGGCCAAGGCCTCCCAGGCTTTCACCGCCACATGCCCGTTGGTTTCGGGCGCGAGCTGCAAGATCACTTCGCAGGCATCGATGTCGCTCTGGATGCTGGGCATTCCCTGGGTGACGCCCTCGTCCAGCACGGCACCATTGAGCTGCGCCAGTTGGGTGACTTCGTCTTGCGTGTTCCAGCCGATGCCCTTGCCACCGTTGCCCAGCTTCGACATCAGGGGGCCCAGGGCGGTGAAGCGCTTGTAGGTGTTGGGGTAATCGCGCTCCACAACGGTCATCTGCGGCGCGGTCTTGCCGGGCACGAGCTCGCATTCGCCGCGTGTCCATTCGGAGACGCCAAAGGCCTGCGCCAGTTCGGCGGGCGAGTCATGGGCCAGCGGCGTCAGCACCAGGTCCTGCTCCACCCCGAGGTGCGCGGGACACAGTTCACTGAACTTGTGCGCGAAGCCCTTGTAGATGTCCCAGTCGCTGCGCGACTGCCACGCCGGGTCCACCGCCGCGCCCAGCGGATGGATGAAGGGATGCATGTCGCTGGTGTTGAGGTCGTTCTTTTCGTACCAGGTGGCGGTGGGCAACACGATGTCCGAATACAGGCATGTGGTGCTCATGCGGAAGTCGAGCGTGACCAGCAGGTCGAGCTTGCCCTCGGGCGCCTTGGCGTGCCAGACGACTTCCTCGGGCTTTGCTTCGTCAGCGCCCAGGTCCTTGCCCTGCACGCCGTTGCTCGTGCCCAGCAGGTGCTTGAGGAAATATTCGTGGCCCTTGCCTGAGGAGCCCAAAATGTTGGAGCGCCACACGAACATGTTGCGCGGCCAGTTGTCCGGGTGATCTGGGTCGCCGCAGCTCAGTTTGAGCAAGCCGTCCTTCAGCGCTTTCACCGCGTAGTCCTTCGCGTCCGCGCCCGCGGCCTTCGCATCGCGCACGACTTGCAGCGGGTTGGTCTGCAACTGCGGCGCGGAGGGCAGCCAGCCCATGCGCTCGGCGCGCACGTTGTAGTCGATCATGCTGCCGCCGAACTTGTCCCTGTCGGCCAGCGGCGACAGGATCTCCTCCACGCCCAGCTTCTCGTAACGCCACTGGTCAGTGTGGGCGTAGAAGAACGACGTGGAGTTCATCTGGCGCGGCGGGCGAACCCAGTCCAGCGCGAAGGCAAGCGGAGTCCAACCCGTCTGGGGGCGCAGCTTTTCCTGGCCCACGTAGTGCGCCCAGCCGCCGCCCGATTGGCCGATGCAGCCGCACATCATCAGCATGTTGATGACGCCGCGGTAGTTCATGTCGCTGTGATACCAGTGGTTCATGGCGGCGCCGATGATGACCATCGATCGGCCGCGGGTGTCGTGCGCGTTCTGCGCGAAAGCCCGCGCCACGGCGATCAGCTGTTCGCGCGGCACGCCGGTGATCCGTTCCTGCCACGCGGGCGTGTAGGGAACGTCGTCGTCGAATGACCTGGCCGCCTCCTCGCCCTCCAGGCCGCGCGCGACGCCGTAGTTGGCCACGAGCAGATCGAAGACGGTGGCCACCAGCGCCTTGCCGTCGCGCAGCGCGACCTCCCGGACCGGCACCGTGCGCACCAGCACGTCGCCCGCCTGGTCGTTGGCGGGGAAGTGTTCGCTGCGAATGCCTCCGAAATACGGAAAGCCCACCCGCGCCGTATCGCCTGTCCCGCTGCGCCCTTCCAGCTGCGACAGCTTGAGCCGCACGACGCGGCCCTTCCCGGCCTCCTTGTCCTCGAGGTTCCATTGGCCCTTGTCGGCGCGGCCGTCCGGGCCCCAGCGGAAGCCGATAGCCCCCTGGGGCACGACTTCGTTGCCCTCCTCGTCCAGCGCAACGGTTTTCCAGTCCGGGTTGTTGTCCTGCCCCAGCCCGTCCCGAAAGTCCGAGGCACGCACATAGCGATCGGGCACATGCACCACCTGGCCATTGGGAAGGGTGTGCTCCCGGAGCAGCACCAGCATCGGCATGTCGGTGTAGCGGCACACGTACTCGTCGAAATACGGGCTGCGCTCGCCGCCTTCGGGGAAATAGAACTCCTTGAGGATGACGTGCCCCATGGCCATCGCCACCGCCGCGTCCGTGCCCTGCTTGGGATGCATCCAGATGTCGCACAGCTTCGCAACCTCCGAATAGTCGGGCGTGATCGCCACCGTGGCCGTGCCCTTGTAGCGCACCTCGGTGAAGAAGTGGGCATCGGGCGTTCGCGTCTGGGGCACGTTGGAGCCCCAGGCAATGATGTAGCTGGAGTTGTACCAGTCGGCCGATTCGGGCACGTCGGTCTGCTCGCCCCACACCTGCGGGGAGGATGGCGGCAGGTCGCAATACCAGTCGTAGAACGACATGCACACGCCGCCGATCAGCGACAGGTAGCGTGTGCCGGCCGCGTAGCTCACCATCGACATCGCCGGGATCGGCGAGAACCCGATGATGCGATCGGGCCCGTGGCGCTTGATGGTGTGGATGTTCGCAGCCGCGATGATCTCGTTGACTTCGTCCCAGGTGGAACGCGCGAAGCCGCCCAGGCCGCGAATCTGCTGGTAATCGCGCCGCTTGGCCTCGTCGCCGACGATCGACGCCCACGCCTCCACCGGCCCCAGCGTCTCGCGCGCGGCGCGCCAGGACTTGAGCAGCCGTCCGCGCACCATCGGGTACTTCAGGCGGTTGGCGCTGTACAGGTACCAGCTGTAGCTCGCGCCGCGCGCGCAGCCGCGCGGCTCGTGGTTGGGCATGTCCCAGCGGGTGCGTGGGTAGTCGACCTGCTGGATCTCCCACGTGACGATGCCGCCCTTGACGTAGATCTTCCACGAGCAGGAGCCCGTGCAATTCACACCGTGCGTGCTGCGCACGATCTTGTCGGAGGCCCAGCGGTTGCGGTAAGCGTCCTCCCAGGTGCGGTCCTCCCCTGTCACGCGGCCGTGTCCGCCCGAGAAGGTCTCGCGCGGCTGCGAGAAGTAGGTCAGTCGATCGAGGAAGTGGCTCATTCTCGGTTCCTTTCATACGTTGTCATCCCGGCCTTGAGCCGGGATCCATCTGGGCACGCCACCATGGATGCCGGATCGAGTCCGGCATGACAGTCACTCTTCATCAGCATGGCACTGGCGCGTTCTTGCGGGCGTAGAACCACCAGGTGATGGCAATGCACAGCAGGTAGAACGAGACAAAGATGTACAGCGCCGCCTCCGGCCCGCCGGTCAGCGTGATGGAGGTGCCGTAGCTCTTGGGGATGAAGAAGCCGCCATACGCCGCCATCGCCGCGGTGAAGCCGAGCGTGGCTGCGCCTTCGGTGTTGCCTTCCTTGATTGCATTCGCGCGCGCGTTGGGATCGTCACTTTTCGCGCGCGCGAGCGCCTGATTCAGGAAGATGACGGGGATCATCCGGAAGGTCGAGCCGTTGCCGATGCCGGTGGTGAAGAACAGCACCAGGAACATGAGGAAGAAGCCGGTGAAACTGCCGCCCGAGCCGCCCTTGGGCAGGAAGTAGAGCACGCCCACGACGGCGCACGCCATCACCACGAAGTTCCAGAAGGTCACCCGCGCGCCACCGAGCTTGTCGGACAGCCATCCGCCAAAGGGACGCACGACTGCACCCACCAGCGGGCCGAGCCATGCGTACGTCAAAGGATTGATTCCGGGAAACTGGCTTTTGATCAAAAGCGGGAATCCGGCGGCATAGCCAATGAACGAGCCGAAGGTGCCCAGGTACAGGATGCACATCAGCCAGTTGTGCTTGCGCCGGAAGATCGTGGCCTGAGTCGCGAAAGATGCCTTGGCGTCCGCGATGTCGTTCATGCCGACCCACGCCGCGAGCGAGGCCAGCAGGATCCACGGCACCCAAATGAAGGCCGCGTTCTGCGTCCACACCGGAACGGGCTGTCCGTTGCGAACGATCGTCTGCGGATCGCCGCCGAAGATGCCGAACACGCCCGCCGTCACGACCAGGGGGCTGAGAAACTGCACGACGGACACGCCGAGGTTGCCCAGGCCCGCATTGACGCCCAGCGCCGAGCCTTTGCGCTCCTTCGGAAAGAAGAAGCTGATGTTGGCCATGCTCGAGCTGAAATTACCGCCGCCGAAGCCACACAGCAAGGCCAGTATCAGCATCGTCGGGTAGCTGGTGGTGTTGTCCTGCACGGCAATGCCGATGCCGATGGCGGGAATGAGCAGGCTGGCCGTGGAGATGGCCGTCCAGCGCCGACCGCCCATCACAGGCACGATGAACGAATAGAAGATGCGCAGCGTCGCGCCGGACAGCGCGGGCGCTGCGGCGAGCCAGAAGAGCTGGTCGGTCGAATACTTGAAGCCCAGCGCGGGCAGCCCCACCGCCACCACGCTCCACACCTGCCATACGGCGAAGGCGAGGAACAGCGCGGGCACGCTGATCCACAGGTTGAGCTTGGCGATGGCCTCGCCCTCACGCTCCCAGAAGGCCTTGTCTTCGGGTGTCCAGATGGACAACACACGACCGCGCGCAGCTTTTGAGACACCGGCGTTTCGCGGATTCTGACGATCGTGCATCACCAAGTTTTTCTTGTCATGCGTCGGCCAGCGCCAAAGCCGAAGGCGTGCGAGCCTTCGGTCGAAAACGACTCGAATCTATCGCCCGAGGGGCGCGCGTATGCGCGACAGTGGGCTGAATATCGTTACCGGGCGTTTCGTGCCACCCGTCGCGCCCCGATGCCTACGGCGAAGAAATGCGCCCGTGCATATCCGCGAGAACAATTCGTCTGACAGCACGCAGCAGGCGAAGCTCGCCAGCGATGTGGGCCTTTGCCGCGTCCGGGTGCGCAGGTACAGATGTGCGGGCAATCGATTCAGGACAAGGCAAGCCTAACCTTCGAAACCATTGCCCACGATCACCTCGACCAGGTTGGCCCGCCCACTTCCCAGCGCCTCCGCCAGCACGGGCCCGATGTCTGCAGGGTCGCATACGCATCGCGACGCCATTCCCATACCCTTGGCCAGGGCCGCAAAATCCAACGGAGGGTCATCCATGTCCATCCCCACGAACCGGTCCGTTCCCCGGCCCGCCTTCAAGCGTTCCTTGATGATGCGGTAACCCCGGTTGTTGATGATCACGTAGGTGATGGGCAGCTTCAAATGCGCCGCAGTCCACAGTGCCTGTATGCTGTACATCGCACTGCCGTCGCCCATGACCGCCACCACCGGCCGACCCGGCTGTGCGAGGGCGATGCCCACCGCGCCGGGCATGGCATTGCCCAAGCCGCCGCTGGCCAGGCCGTAATAGCTGTGCGCATCGGTCATGGGCAGCAACGCGGCCAGTGCCGGTGCGGCGGTGAGATTTTCATCGACCACGATGGCCTGCTTCGGCAGGGCCTCCACCAGTTTCATGATCAGGTAACGCTGATCGATCGGCCGCTGCGCCGCAAGACGGGCAAACGCGTCGTACGCCTGGGCGCGGCGGGCACTCCAGTTGGTGCCGGCCAGCGCGGAGATGCGCCGGACGGCCCGTGCGGCGTGCTCCTGGCTTTGCGCGGCCTTGAGCACAGGCAGCAGGGCCGCCAGAGTGGCCTTCACATTGGTCCGCAACGCCATCTCGGTGGGGTAGTTCTTGCCAAGTTCGGCATCGCGCTCGCTCAGATGCACCACCGGCAGTCCGGCGGGTAATGGATCGACCGGGCTGTAAGGCGACATGCGCAGCAGGTCCGCGCCGAGGCACAGCAGCAGGTCGTGAGGCGTCAGGGTCTCGCGCACCTTGGGTTGACTGCGCGTCAGATCACCCATGCAGGCCGGATGCTGCGACGGAAAGCGGGCGTTATAGGGCACAGGCTCCTGGTAGACGGGCGCGCCCAGCAGCTCGGCAAGTTCGCAGGCCTGGGCAAACGCTTCCTGTTGGGCCAGCTCACGGCCGGCGATGATCACCGGTTGCTCGGCCCGCAGCAGCCGGTCGGCGAGGGCCTGGAGTGCCTCGTCCGTCGGCCGGTTGACCGTATCGACCCGGGTCGGGTGCCCGAAATCCAGCTCAGCTTCTTCGTCCAGGACCGAGCCTGGCAGGCTGATAAACACAGGCCCGGTAGGCGCCGTCATGGCGATCTTGGCGGCCCGTCGCACGATGCGAGGCAAGTCCTCGATGCGCGTCACTTCCACCGCCCACTTGACCAGCGGCTGTGCAATTGGCACCAGCGGCTCGTACAGCAGCGGCTCCTGCAGACCATAGCCGATCTCGTACTGCCCGGCCGTGATGATCAACGGCGAGCCGTTGAACTTGGCGCTGTAGATCGCGCCCATGGCGTGGCCCAGGCCTGGCGTGCAGTGCAGGTTGCAGGCCACCAGTTTGCCGCTGGCGCGGGCGAAGCCGTCGGCCATGGCCACCACCGAAGCCTCCTGCAGGCCAAGCACGTAATGCAGTTCGGGGTAGTCGGGCACCGCCTCCATGATCGCCAGCTCGGTCGTGCCCGGGTTGCCGAACATGTAGCGCACCCCCTCGTCGATCAGTAGCTTCAGGAAAGCGTCTCGGCCGGTGACTCTCGTGAGTGCCATGGGAACCTCAATCCGGGTCAGGGCAGCCCAGAACCTGCAGCGCCGCCCGGGCGCAGGTCATGTCCTGCAAGTAGTGGCCGCCGCTGACGCCGATCGCGCCAATCAAGTGACCCTTCTCGATGATGGGGTAGCCGCCGCCGAAGATGACAAAGCGCGGTGTGTGCACGATGCCGCTGATAAGCGGCGGATCGTCCTTGATGTACTCGTGCCATTTGTGGGTAGGCAGGGCGGTGGCGGCCGAGGTGTAGGCCTTGTCCTGCGCTATCTGCAGGGAGATCAGCGAGGCGCCGTCCATGCGCAGGAATGCCTTGAGGTGGCCAGTGGCATCGCTGATGGCGATCGACATGCAAAGTTCCTGATCGGCCGCCTTGTCACGCGCCGCGGCGATGGCCCGTTGCGCTGTGAATTCGTCGATCGTATGGACTGTGCGGGTGGTCATTTTTTCGAAGCTTGGTTGGGTGTATGTATAAGGTCGGCGTGCTCAGGAAGGTGCCTACCGCGTTGCCGGCCGCATGGCCGTCCGCAGTGGCGCCCAGCAGCCCCCGGGCGACACGGCAGTCGCCCACCAGATGCAGTTCGATACCGGCTTCATGGATGGCATCGACCATGTCGATCTGGGCCGCTCTCGGTGTGGCATAGGCCAGGAACGAAACGTTGCCGATCTGGCCACGCTCGCCGCTGTAGACGTTCACGTACTCGAGGCAACCGTCTTCAAAGCGCTCCGTCCAGCACGGCTCGGTCAGCGTCAGAATGTCGACCTTGCGCTGCGTCAGTCGTCGCACGATGCCCTGCCGGGTGACCAGGGAGACGTCCTGCGCGATCAGCGCCCGCGGAGTAATCAGCACCACGCGTTCGAACAGGTCGGCCAGCTTCTCGACGGCGGCATAAACGCCCTCGGTATGGTCCATGTCATAAACCACCGCCGTGCCGACCTGGCGCACGGTCAGGTGCACCACATCCTCCATCGCAACCTGCAGGTCGGGCACCAGTCCGGCTTCACGCACGTCTTGCGGCAACCACTCTGGCGCATGCATGATGCCGCCGGTGGCGAGGATCACCGCATCGGGCCTGAGCGCGATGAGCTCGCCTGCAGTGACGGTGCGCCCCATCTCGAAGCGTGCCCCTGAACGCTGCGCAGCCGCCTGCTGATAGTCGTAAATGCTGGTGATGGTCTCGCCCCCGGGCAGGAGCGACCGCAGGCGGGCCTTGCCGCCGACCTCGGGAGCGCGACCGTACACCGAGATGTCATGGCCGCGGGCAGCGGCCACCCAGGCGGCTTCCATGCCGGCAATGCCACTGCCGACCACCGCCACGCGCAAGGGCCGGGCCACGGGTCGAGGCCACCAGTCGACCTCCTCCTTGTTGGCCACGCGCGGGTTATTGACGCACGACAGCGGTTCGTTGTGCGTGATGATGGTGTCCCAGCAGGTGTTGCAGGACAGGCAGTAGCGGATGTCATGCGCGCGTCCGCTCTCGGCCTTGATGAACCAGGCGGGATCCGCCAGCAACGTGCGCCCCAGACCGATCAGTTCGGCATCGCCGCGCGCCAGGATGGCCTCGCCCTCGGCCGGGTCGGTGATGCGGCCCAGGGCCATAACCGGCACGCCGTTGCAGCTCGAGCGCAGCGAGCGAATCAGTTTCAGGTACGGCACCGTCGGGCCATGACGGTCCGGCACATGCAACTCCAGCGAGCGGGCATGGGCACCGAGCGCAAAGCAGACGTAATCGGCCTGCCCCGATGCGGTGAGCTTGTCAGCGATGATCGCCGCCTCGGCCGGGCCGATGCTGTCGGGGATGCCGTCGTCACCGGGAATCTTCAGCCCGATGATGAAACCTCCGCCGCAAGTGCGGCGGATCTCGGCTACGAGGTCATTCACGATGCGTGCGCGCCGGTCCCAGTCACCGCCGTACTCGTCGTCGCGGCGGTTGGACCAAGGCGAGAGGAACTGACTGAACAGGTGCCCATGCGCACCTGACAGCTCCACACCGCTGAAGCCGCAGCGTTGCAACCGGGCGGAGGCCAAGGCAAACTCTTCGATCAGCCGCTGGACCTCCGCGGCACTCAGCGCATGCGGCATGGTCCAGCTCAGGTCGTCGGGCGCCGCCGTCGGTGCCAGCGCGTTGTAGCTGCGACCGGACTCGTGGCGGCCGCGACCGGGGTCCTGGATCTGACCGATCAGCCGGCTGTCGTGGTCCTCGACGGCCTGCGCCCAGCGCTTGAGGTCGTCCAGGTTGTCGTCGTTCCATACCCTCACCCGCTGGCCGTTGGTCTGGTGCGGCGCCATCAGCAGGGGCTCTGTGATGATCATGCCCGCGCCGCCCTTGGCGCGATTGGCGTAGTAGGCAATCTGGCGGCTGGTGATGCGCGCGTCCCTGGCCATATGGGTCGTCATCGACGTGTGCACCACCCGGTTTCGCAACCGATGGCTGGCCAGAACCATCGGTGCCGCCATGCGGGAAGGCATCAGCGACGTCTCGGGGTTGCTCTCTTCCCGCATGTCCAGCTCCGACTTACTTCAGACGACCGGTCCTGACGTAGAACTCGCGCTCTCGTCCCGCCATGGCGTTGATCTCCGCCGCGACGTTGGTGGAGTTCGTCAACTGCGGGTCAAAGTAGGCGCCCAGCTTGCTGTACTCGGCCTGCAGTTCGGGGGCTTTCATGGCCGCCTGAATGGCAGCGCCCAGGTAGGCCTTGCGGTCGGCCGGCATGCCCTTGGGAACGGCTGCAAACCGGAAAATGTTCCACACATAGTCCTTGGAGCCATAGATCTCGTTGAAGGTGGGGGTGCTCTTCAGGAACGGCGTGCGCTCATTGCTGGCGATGGCGATGGGCGTCAGCTTGCCCGCCTCCATATGGCCACGGAACTCCCCGTAGAAGCCCTGTGCCACGTCCACGTTGCCGCCCAGCAGCGCGATCACGCCTGGTCCACCACCCTGAAACGGCACGCGCAGGAACTTGGCGCCGGTGTTGGCCTCGATCTGCTCCACCAGGTATTCCCACATGCTGCCCGGCACCACGGCTATGCGCACCGTGCCAGGCTTGTCCTTGGCGATCTGGATGATCTGCTTGGCCGTCATGCCCTTGTAGGCGCCCTCGGTCGAGGCCACCCAGGTCAGCGGGTCGCTGTTGATGTAGGCAATGGGCTCCAGGTCGGTGTAGCTCCACTTGCCTTGGGCGCGCAGCATCGCATCGCCAAAGAGCAGGTTGGCGACGACGCCGACGGTGTAGCCATCGGGCTTCGCCTGGGAGGCCAGATAGGCATGGCCCACCATGCCCGCGCCACCGGTTCGGTTGTTGACCATGATCTTGTCACCACTGACCTTCTCGGTGTACTTGGCCAGCAGGCGGCCCGTCAGGTCCATGCCGCCGCCAGCGGGGTAGACCACGGTGAATTCGATGGGCTCTTTGGGGAAGTCCGCGGGCTTGAGCTTCGCGACCTGCGGGGCGACTTGCGCCGAGGCGCTGGCCGCTACGGCGGCAAGCACCAGGCTGAGCAAAGCGGGGATCAGTTTCATGTCAAATGTCTCCTTCAGGTATTGATGACTTGCGTTGACGAAAGACGAACACTGCCAGCACGAGGCTGATCACGATCAGGGCGGCGGCGATGGGACGTTGCAGAAAGATCAGCATGCCGTCCGGCGACATCACCAGGGACTGACGCAGCGACTGCTCCAGCAAAGGCGCCAGCACGAAGGCGATCAGATAGGGGGAAAAGTCGTACATCAGCTTGCGCAACACATAGCCGAACACCCCGAAGCCGATCATCACCCAGAGATCGAACACGTTCTTGTTGGCCGAATAGGTTCCCACGATGGACAGCAACAGGATCAGCGGGAACAGCACGCGATAAGGCACCCGCAGAAACTGCACCCACAGGCCCACCAGGGGCAGGTTGAGCAGCAAGAGGAACACGTTGCCCACGTACATGCTGGCCACCACGCCCCAGAACAGGTCAGGCCTTTGCGCAATGAACAGCGGGCCGGGTTGCACGCCCTGAATCACCAGCGCCCCCAACAGCAGCGCCGTGACGGCATTGCCTGGAATGCCCAGCGACATCAGCGGAATCATTCCGCCGGAGACGGCTGCGTTGTTGGCCGCTTCCGGGCCGGCAACGCCCTCGATCGCGCCCTTGCCGAAGCGGCTTGGATCCTTGGCCAGGCGCTGCTCCATGGCGTAGGAGAGAAAAGACGCAGTGACCGGTCCGCCTCCGGGCAACAGGCCGAACACGAAACCAAGGCCACTGCCACGCATCATCGGCTTCCAGGACGCACGCCAGTCGGCCACCGTGGGCCACAAGCCGCGAATCTTCTCGGCCAGCATGGTGTTCTTGGTGATGCTCTCGCAATTGACCAGGATCTCGGACACCCCGAACAGGCCGATCACCACCGACAGAATTTCGATGCCGCCGGTCAGGTTCACGGTGCCCAAGGTGAACCGCTCCGTACCGTTGACGATGTCCATGCCGATGATCGCGCCCAGGAACCCCAGCGCCATCATCAGGACGCCTTTGACCTTGGAGCCGCTGATCATGTAGAGCGTGCACACCAGGCCCATCACCATCAGCCCGAAGTTCTCAGGCGGCCCGAAACGGATCGCCAGATTGGCAAGAAGGGGCGAGAAAAATGTCAGCGCCACCAGGGACAGCGTTCCGGCGACAAACGAACTGATGGCCGCCATGCCCAACGCCGCCCCCGCCCTGCCCTGGCGGGCCATGGCGTGACCATCGAGCGTGGTGACCACCGAAGCCGCCTCGCCCGGGATGTTCACCAGGATCGACGTGGTCGAGCCGCCGTACATCGCACCATAGAAGATCGCCGCCAGCATGGCCAGGCCGGCGACGGCCGAGAGCTGGAACGTCACCGGCAGCAGCAAGGCCAACGCCGCCAGGGGCCCGATGCCGGGCAGCACACCTACCAGCGTGCCGATCACACTGCCCAGCAGGCAGAAAGCGAGGTTGGCTGGCGTGAGGATGACGGTGAAGCCCATGATCAGGCCATCGAGTGCACCCACTTACCACCCCCAGGGGCCGCGGGGCAACGACATGCCCAGCAAATGCCCAAATAGATACATGACCACGGCGACCGAAACCACGGACAAGACCAGTGACTCGATCGGGCGCGACCGCTCCACGGTTTGCAGCAAGACGAACGTGGTGATGGCGCTGGCAATGGCAAAGCCCAGGTAAGGCAGCGTAGCCGCCATGGCCACCAGGCCGGCGGAGACTCCGCCAATACGGACCAGGGCAGCCCCACGCGGCCAATTGGGGTTGGCCACACGGCTGGCCCGCTGGCCCAGCAGCAATGCGAATCCGCAGACCGTGATGATCACACCGCAGATCATCGGGAACAGCCCGCTCTCCGGACCCCCCGGACCGATCAGGCCCAGCGTCCAGGAATTCACCATGGTGCCCAGCCCGATCAGGCACCAGATCAGGTTCACGCTGCGTTCGATCACGGGTTTGCGTCCATTGTCACGACCGCTTCAGCCGCGCGCCAGCGGACGCGTGCCGTGGTAGATGTCGTCCAGGATGCGCCGCACCGCAGCCAGGGTCACGGGATAGGGATTCTCCCCGTTGTCGGTGTCGATGCTGATTTGCGCCACGCGATCGAGGTCCTCCTCCTTGAAACCGATCTCCCTCAGGCTGGTGGGCAACTGCAACGAGGCCAGCAAGTCGAAGATGGCAACGCCCAGGTTGCCGGTCTTCACGCCCATGGCACGGGCGAGCGGCTCCATCATCTGCGGCACCTGCGCCGCATGGTAGGCCGCGACATGCGGCAGCACCAGCGCGTGCGAGGTGCCATGCGCCACATTGAAGCTTCCGCCCAGCACGTGGGCAACACCGTGTTGAAGCGCAAAACCTCCGGTCAGCGCCGCGCCGCCCAGGTAGCCGCCGTACATGAGCTCCGTGCGTGCGTTGATGTCCCCGGGGTTGCGAACCACCGCTGGTATGGCACCGGCGATCACGCGAGCGCCCTCGGCCGCCGCCATTGCGATGGTCGGGCTGCAGCTGGCGACCACCATGGCATCCACACAGTGGGCCAGCGCATTCAGGGCGCTGGCAGCGGAGACCGGTACCGGCAGACCCACTGTCAGCTCCGGGTCGAAGATGACGCAACTGGCCAGCATTCGCAGGCTCATGTGCATGCGCTTGACCCCCTCGATCGTGATGCCGCAAAAGCCGCTCATCTCCGAGCCCGAATAGGTGGTCGGGATCGCAATGACCGGCACGGCCATGTCCAGCGCAATCGCCTTGCCCATGCCGATCGAGGCACCGCCGCCCACCGAAATGATGCAGTCGGCCCCCAACTCCCGGGCCCGCGCCCGGGCCCGCTGGGCCGTTTCGATGGGCACCTGCGAAACGGCTTCGGGCAGCAGCCCGACGCACTGCGCGCCGAGCGCATCGACGACCGCCTGGGCCATGGCACTGCGGCCCGGGGTCGAGACGACCAGCGCGCGGGTTGCGCGCAGGCGCTTGACCTCGGCCGCCACCTGGGCCGACGAGCCCGCGCCGAACACGATACGCGCCGGTGTCGCATTGAAAACATCGCCGGGGGTACTGAAGGAACGCATGTTTTTCCTGGGTTTGTCTGGAGGGGGATGCCGCCTACCAGTCGACGATGGTGCCGTCGTCCAGCACCGCCCCCGTGGCATGCTGAACTTCGGGTGCAAACGGATGCTTGGCCGCCTCGGCTTCATTGATCTCGACACCCAGGCCCGGCTGCGTGGGCACCGCCCAGAAGCTGCCGGTTCGCACCAGCGGTCCCTGGACGACGTCGTCGTACCAGGGCACTGCGCCGGTCATCTCCTCCTGGATCACGAAGTTGGGTGTGGACACGGCAAAGTGCAGGGCAGCCACGCCGGCCAGCGGGCCGTTGGGATTGTGCGGGGCCACCCCGATCAGCTCCGCGTCGGCCACCGCGGCGATGCGCTTGCCCTCGAGCAGGCCGCCGGTGTGATTGAGATCGGGCTGAACGATGTGTACCGCCTTACCGGTCAGCACGGGCATGAACTCCTTGAGCCCCACCAGGCGTTCACCCGACGCAATCGGACAAGGCGAGCGCGCCGTGATCTGCCGCAATGCCTCGGTGTCGCCCGGCTGCACCGGCTCTTCGCAGAACATCGGGCCGTAAGGCGCAAGCGCCTCGATGTAACCGAGCGCGGCGCCGATGGAAGCAGGGCGGCCGTGGAAGTCGATCATGATGTCCACCGAATCACCGACGGCCACCCGCAGTGTCTCCATCAGCTTCCCCACATGCTTGCGATCCGGAATGCTCGACAGGTGATTGCCGTAAGGAATAAACACCACCTTGAGCGCGTCATAGCCGGCCTCCACGACCTTGATCGCCTGCTCACGCAGCGCGCCATGGTCGAAGGTCTCGTACACCGCATTCATCTGGCCCAGGCCCAGGTGGGTGTACAGCCGCACCTTCTCGCGCACCTGACCGCCCAGCAGCCGCCACACAGGCACTCCCAGGCTCTTGCCGCAGATGTCCCACAGCGCATGTTCGATCCCGCTGATCGCCGTGACGCCGATGATGCCCAGCTTGTAATAGCTGAACTTGTTGAGCGCACGCAGGCATTGCTCGATGTCGCGCGGATCACGGCCAATCAGCAGCGTCTCCAGGTCCTGTACGGCGCCCGTCACCGCGCGGGTCTTCCAGTTCAGGCTGGCCTCGCCCCAGCCGTACAGACCGGGTTGGTTGGTGAGGACCTTGACGAAGATCCAGTTGCGCATTTGCGCATTGACCACGAGGGTCTGCACGCCCGTGATACGGATCGGGGTGTCGGAGGTGTTGTCTCGTTCCATGTCTCTCTAGTTATTTGGCGCGGATGAATTGCATGCCGCGCTGCCGTGCTTTACCTGCCTGCTGCCGTCGATATCTCAGACCTGCGCGCTCCTCATACGTATCACGGGTGCGCGCACCACGTTGACCAGCGGCTGGCCCAACGCCAGTTGCAGAATGTTCCTGGCCATCGACCGGTAGCGCCGCTGCGGCAACAGACGTGTCCAGGCGGATGAATGCGGGGTACACCAGACATTGCGCAGGTCGGCGAAGGGAAACGCCGACGGCAGTACGGTGTCATGTGCACCCTTGGGATACTGGTACCAGACGTCGAGCACGGCACCGCCGATGCGCTGCGCCGACAGAGCTTGGTAAAGATCGTGTTCATTGACGATTTCGGCACGCGACACGTTGATCAGCACCGCGTCCTGCTTCATCTGCGCCAGTTGTGGCGCGGCGATCATCCCGCGAGTGGCATCACTGAGCGGGCACACCACCACCACGTAGTCGGCCTGGGTCAGGGCTTGGGGCAACTGGGCCGGCCGCAGCATCTGATCGAGCTGGCCGTGAGCGTCGACTGCATTGGGCGCCACCGCCTGCACCTGCATATCGAACGCCTTGGCCCGACGGGCGATGGCCCGTCCGATGCGGCCGTATCCAATCAATACGAGCACCTTGCCTGCGAGCTCACCGTGTGGCTGCCGGGACCGGTACTGTTCAGACCAGTTCTCCGCTGTGAACGACCGGCTCATCGCGGCAAAGCCCGTTTCGCGCTCCAGCATGGCCGCGCAGACGTACTCGGCGATGGGGGCTTCATGTTCATATACGTTGCAGACGGTGCACTCATCCGGCAGCGTCTCGAAGTCGATGCCGTCCAGACCGGCTCCCGGCACGTGCAGCAGACGAAACGCGGGGGCAGGCGCGTCGCGCCGCGAGAACCGCAACGAGATGACCACGTCCTGCGGACGGATGGCCGCGTCATGGACTGCGGAATGGGCCGCCTCGGGCGGCAGTGCAATCAGCTCATGGCGACCGGCCAATTCACTGTCGAGGACCGCTCGGTGCTTCGCTGCGTCTCCGACGAGAAAGATGTGCATGCGGCGCAGCATATAAACTCTCCTTGAATATCGGAAATTATTTATAATGATCTTTTAATAACGATCGCTTATTAGTTGGTTATGGATCGACGTCGACTGCGCGGCTTCATTGCCTTGGCCGAGGAATTGCATTTCGGGCGGGCCGCGGCACGCAGCAATATCACCCAGCCGGCGCTCAGTCAGCAACTGCGGCAGCTCGAAGAGGAGTTGCAGATCGAATTGGTGCAACGCACCAAACGCCGCGTCGCTCTGACCCGCGCAGGTGAGGCCTTTGTGATCGAGTGCCGCAAGATCGTCGCAAGCATGGACCATGCGGTCCACCTGGTACGCGAGGTCGAGCGCGGCATGAGTGGCCAGATCGTGGTGGGTGCGACGGCGCCCGCGCTCTACATCGGCCTTCCGGCCATGATCAAGCGCTACAAGGATTTGATGCCGGGCATCCAGGTGCTGGTGCGCGAGTGCACGACCACCGTCCAGGAGTCTGCCCTGCGCTCAGGAGAGATCGATGTGAGCATCTGCCATCCGCCGCTCGAAGACGCCACCCTTGCCTGCATCGAGATCGCCCGCATGCCGTTTGACGTCGTGATGTCCGACGCGAACCCGCTTGCAGCCAGGGACAGGCTGTACCTGCGTGATCTGGCGGGCGAGAGCTTCATCGTCTTTGCGCGCGCCATCGCACCCAACATGTACGACATCGTGATCGCCATGTGCCGCGAGGCCGGATTCAGCCCCAAGGTGATCCTTGAAGCCTCGCCGGCCCAATCCATCGTCGGAATGGCCGCCTGTGGCGTCGGCATCGGCCTGATCGCCTCGCAGATGCAACACTTCCCGCACCCCATGGCGGTGTTCCGCAGTCTGACCGGCACGGCACCCATGCTGACCCTGGGCGCGGCGCATAGAGGCGGCACCCCTCCGATTGCGGTTCAACGGTTCGTCGAGGTGGCCGTCGAGGTTGGGCGCAAGCTGAGTTGACTTGCTCAGGAGCAACCGCGGGGCAGCGATTAACGGGCCGATGACTGGCCGGCGACGAGCCAGCAACCCGTTGGCGGGCCCCATCGAGCGGCGCGGAGCATCAATCAAATCTATTTTGTCGCCCGTCACTCCACCGTCACGCTCTTCGCCAGATTGCGCGGCTTGTCCACATCCGTGCCGCGCGCGCAGGCGGTGTGATAGGCCAGCAGCTGCAGCGGCACCACGTGCAGCAGGGGGCTCAGGGGGCCGTAGTTCTCCGGCATGCGGATCACATGGATCCCCGCTTCGCTCTCGATGCGTGTGTCGGCATCCGCCAGCACATAGAGCACGCCGCCGCGGGCGCGCACTTCCTGCATGTTGCTCTTGAGCTTTTCCAGCAGCGCGTCGTTGGGCGCCACGGTGACGACCGGCATCTCGCTCGTGACCAGCGCGAGCGGGCCGTGCTTGAGCTCACCGGCGGCGTAGGCCTCGGCGTGGATGTAGGTGATCTCCTTGAGCTTGAGGGCGCCTTCCAGGGCAATGGGGTAGTGCAGGCCGCGGCCGAGGAAGAGCGCGTTCTCCTTGCCCGCGAAATCCTCCGACCAGCTGATCACCTGCGGCTCCAGCGCCAGCACCGCGGACAGGGCGGCCGGCAGGTGGCGCATCGCCTTAAGGTGCGCCGCTTCTTCGGCGTCCGACAAGCGCCCTTTCACCTGGGCCAGCACCAGCGTCAGCAGAAACAGGCCCGCGAGCTGCGTGGTGAAGGCCTTGGTCGAGGCGACGCCGATCTCGACGCCGGCGCGCGTTATGTAGGCCAGCTTGCACTCGCGCACCATTGCCGATGTCGCGACGTTGCACACCGTCAGCGTCTTCGTCATGCCCAGCCCCTGCGCGTGGCGCAAGGCCGCCAGCGTGTCGGCCGTCTCGCCGGACTGGCTGATCGTGACGACCAGAGTTGTGGGGCTGGGCACGCTCTCGCGGTAACGGTACTCGCTCGCGATTTCCACCTGCGTCGGGATTTTCGCGATGCCTTCCAGCCAGTACTTGGCGGTGCAGCCGCTGTAATAGCTGGTGCCGCACGCGAGGATCAACACCGAGTCCACTTCCTTGAAGACGCGGAAGGCGCCATCCCCGAACAGCTCGGGCACGATGGCCTGCACGCCCTCGAGCGTGTCCGCCACGGCGCGCGGCTGCTCGAAAATTTCCTTTTGCATGTAGTGGCGGTAGGGCCCCAGTTCCGCTGCGCCGCTGTGCGCCTGCACGGTCTTGACCGGCCGCGTCACGGGCTTGTGCGATTTGTCCACCACCCAGTACTTGCCCAGCTGCACATCGACCACGTCGCCTTCTTCCAGATACACGATCTGGTCGGTTACGCCCGCGAGCGCCATCGCATCGCTGGCCAGGAAGTTCTCGCCACCCTCGACACCCACGCCGAGGATGAGGGGCGAGCCGGCCCGGGCGCCCACCACGCGATGCGGCTCGTCCTTGCAGAACACCGCGATGGCGTAGGCGCCGTGCAACTGCCCCACTGCCGCCTTCACGGCCTCGAACAGGTCGCCGTCGTACACGCTGTCGATCAGGTGGCAGATGACTTCGGTGTCCGTCTGGCTCGCGAATTCGTAACCCTTCGCGCGCAGCGCGGCGCGCAGCTCGTCGTGGTTCTCGATGATGCCGTTGTGGACGAGGGCGATCCGCCCGGGCTTGCTGCCGACGTCCTTGCCGGGGCCATGGCTGAAATGCGGATGGGCGTTGTGCACGGCCGGCGCCCCGTGCGTGGCCCAGCGCGTGTGCGCGATGCCGGTCGTACCTGTGATGTGGTCCTGCTCCACCTGCGCCAGCAGTTCGGCTACGCGGTCGGTGCTGCGTGCCCGCTTGAGCCCCCCTTGCGCGTACACCGCGACACCGCAGGAGTCATAGCCCCGGTATTCGAGCCGCTGCAGGCCCTGCACCAGTATGGGAACGATATTGCGGGTGGAGACGGCGCCGACGATGCCACACATGAGAAAACTCCTTGTTCGAAGCAGCGACTGTAGGGTGGCTACGGGAAAATATGCGATCTAAATTTGATGCAAAATGAAATTTCCTTTCTAACTCTATGGATCGAGAAATATAATTTCTTTATGACTCAATTGGTTGAAGAAATAAATCTCGACGCCGTGGATTTGGCCCTGCTCGACAAGCTGCAGGACGACGCATCGCTCAGCAACCAGGATCTCGCAGCCGTCGTCCACGTCTCGCCCCCGACGTGCCTGCGCCGCGTCAAGCGGCTGCGGGATGCGGGGTTGATCGAGCGGCAGGTCGCGATCCTGGACACCGCACGCCTCGCGACATTCCTCGGGCACGGCCTGCAAGCCATTGTCGAAATCACGCTCGACCGGCAGGGCGACGAGGCTCAGCAGGCGTTCGAAGCCCGCGTTGTTCGCGACGACGCCGTCCAGCAGTGCTATCGCGTCTCGCCCGGCCCCGACTTCGTGCTGGTGGTCCACGCAGCCGATATGCCGGGCTACCTCGCGCTGGCGCAACGGCTCTTCACCGCCGACGCAAATGTGCGAAACGTGAAGGCGTTCTTCTCGGTGAAGCGCGCCAAGTTCCAGCCGAAGATCCCGGTGGCGTCGGCGCGCGGATAGACATCTGGTTGTGCTGTCCCACAAGTTCCTGGTCTGCGTCGAGAGAACCAATACCTCGCCAAGGGCCGTGGAGGGCGGGTGGCCGCTATTTCTTCGGCACCTTCTTCGGCCGCTCCCAGTTCGCGATGCTCACCTGCTTGCCGCGCGCGACCGAGAGCGCACCGGCCGGCGTGTCCTTGGTGATCGTGGAGCTCGCGCCGACGGTGCCGCCGCGGCCGATCGTGACAGGCGCCACCAGCACGCTGTTGCTGCCGATGTGCACGTCTTCCTCGATCACCGTGCGGTGCTTGTTGGCGCCGTCGTAATTGGCGGTGATGGAACCGGCGCCGTAGTTGACGCGCTCGCCCACCGTGGCGTCGCCCAGGTACGCGAGGTGGTTGGCCTTCGCGCCGCGCGCCAGCGTGGAGTTCTTGACCTCGACGAAGTTGCCCACGTGCACCTCGGGCCCCAGCTGCGCGCCCGGCCGCAGGCGCGCGAACGGGCCGACGAGCGCGCCTTCGCCGATGCGCACGCCGAGCTTCTCGCCGTCCATGTGAGTGAAGGGATGGATCACGGCACCGGCCGCAATCTCCGCGTTCGCAATGAAGCAGTTCGCCCCGATCTTTACGCCCTCGCCCAGCAACACCTTGCCCTCGAACACGCAGTTGACGTCGATCTCCACGTCCTGCGCGCACTCGAGCTCACCGCGCAGGTCGAAGCGCGCCGGATCGGCGATGCGCACGCCACGCTCCATCAGCGCGCGTGCCTGGCGCAGCTGGAAAGCCCGCTCCAGTTCGGCCAATTGCAGCGGGCTGTTGACGCCGTCCACCTGCACCTTGTCACCCGCCTTGACCGCGACCACGACAGCGCCGTCTGCCACGGCCATTTCCACGATGTCGGTGAGGTAGTACTCCTTTTGCGCGTTGTCATTGGTCAAGCGCGCCAGCCAGCGCTTGAGCAAGACATTGGGCACCGCCATGAAGCCGGTGTAGACCTCGCGGATCGCTTGTTCCTCGGCACTCGCGTCTTTGTGTTCGATGATGGCCCGCACGGTATCGCCTGTGCGCAGGATGCGGCCGTAGCCCGTCGGGTCAGGCATCTCAACGCTGAGCAAGGCAAGTCGCACGCCGCCGCTCGCGTCGAGCAAGCCCTGCAAGGTCGCGGGCTCGACCAGTGGCACGTCGCCGTTGAGGATCAGCGTGGTTCCGTCATCGGGCAGCACGGGCACGGCCTGCTGCACGGCATGGCCAGTACCCAGCTGCGGCTCCTGCCGCACGAAGACAGGTCCCGGCACGCCCGGCGCGCGCCAGGCCGCCACGGCCGCCTCCACCTGCTCGGCGCCGTTGCCCGTCACCACGACCACGCGGCGGGCCGAGAGGGCATCGACAGTGCCCAGGACATGCTGCAACAATGCACGCCCGGCCAAACGGTGCAACACTTTGGGGAGGCGGCTTTTCATACGCACGCCCTTGCCGGCGGCCATGATGACCACGTCGACAGATGTCATGGACTTTCCTTCAACCATTCAATGACCTTCGCATCAAGACTGGCACGAATTATCGGCCTGCTGGGCCTGGCCGCCGCGTTGGCTGCTTGCAGCGCCATCAAGTTGGGCTACAACACCCTCGACGACGTCGCCTACTGGTGGCTGGACAGCTACGTGGATTTCAGCGACGAGCAGTCGCCGCGCGCGCGGGAAGATCTGAGGCGTCTTCACCAGTGGCACCGCATCAACGAATTGCCCCACTTCGCGTCCCTGCTGCAGGGCATGGAGCAAATCGTGCCCGGCAACATCACCCCGCAGCAGGCCTGCGCCGTCTTTAACCGGTTTCGCGAACGGCTCGACGCGCTGGCAACCCGCGCCGAGCCCGCCGTCGTCACGCTGGCCAGCGGGCTTACACCGGAGCAGGTGGTGCACCTGGAGCGCAAATACGAAAAGAACAACGCCAATTTTCGCAAGGACTGGATTCTGACCACCCCGGCTGAGCAGGCCCAAAAGCGCTTCGAGCAGTTTCTGGAGCGTAGCGAGATGGTGTACGGCAAGCTCGAAGAGCCGCAGCGCGCCGTGTTGAAGCGCGAGCTGCAGCATTCGGTGTTCGATCCAAAGAACATCCTCGCCGAACGTCAGCGGCGCCAGCGGGATCTGGTTCAGACGTTGCGAAAAATTGCCGGCACGCCGATTTCATTGGCCGAGGCCCGCGCCTTGATGCGCGGCTACCTCGACCGGGTGCGCGATCCGCCGGAAAGGGCCGCCCACGCGTACCAGCACGCCTTGATCAGCGAAGGCTGCTCCACGGTCGCAGCCGTGCACAACAGCACCAATGTCGCGCAGCGCGAATCGGCCGTACGGCGGCTGCGCGCCTATCAGCGCGACCTGCAGGAACTCACGGCGCAACAGTGATCGGGGTCAGCGCTCGCCCTTGGAGTGGGAGCGGCCTTCCTTCTCAGCTTCTTCCAGGTCGCGCGCTTCCTGTTCGGAGCGCGGCTTCGCGGCCTCTGCATCCTTCTGGACGTCCGCGTCCTTCAGGTATTCCTTGATGTCTTTCTGATAATCACGAGTGGCTTCGTAGCTGCCCTCGCCCATCTGCTGGCCGCCCTGCTGTGCGCCCTGTTGCGCGCCAGGCTTGCGCTGGAATTCGTTCGAGCCGGACTGCTGCTGTTGCGGATCGCTGTCGCGCGCGGGCTGCTGCTGAAGCACGCGCGGCGTGGATTTGCTGAATGCCATCGATAACTCCTGTCTGGAACTGCACATCGCAACGGGGCGAAGTGGCACCAGCTTAGGAGGCCGAGCACGACGGCTGTGTCGTCCGGCGCACAGCGGCTCTGTCGGCCGCTGCCTACACCTTCGCCCGGTCAGGCTTGCAACGACGCCCACATCTCCTTGTCACGCTCGGCGGTCCAGATGCGGGGGTTCTTGATGCCGCGCGCCTCGTCGTAGGCACGGCTCACGTCGAACGGCAGGCAGTGTTCGTAGATGAACACATGGCCGAAGATCGGGTCCATTCGCTTGCGCGTGTGTTCCATCGCGGCCTTCAGGTCCATGTTGGCGGCCGCGGCCTCTTTGCCACAGGCGAAGAGCGTCTCGACCCAGCGCTTGGTGTAGTCGAGGGCCTTGTTCACCTCGGCCAGTCCCTTCATCGCTTCGCCGCGCCCGGGCACGATCGCTTCGGCGCGCAAAGCTCGCAAGGCTTCCAGCGTGGCCGGCCATTCCTCCAGGTGCGCGTCGCCGGTGTACACGCCGGCCTCGTATTCGACCAGATCGCCCGAGAACAGCACCTTTTCGTCTTCCACCCACGCCACCGTGTCGCCGCGCGTGTGGCCGGGGCCGGGGTGCCAGATCTGCACCTTGACGCCGCCCAGGTCCACGGTGAGCTTGCCGGGCACCTCGCCCTTGACCGGGTTGCCGCCGCCGATCACCATGGTCGGCCACGTGAGCCCGGGCACGCTCTCGGCGTTGCGGAACAGGCGGGGGAAGCGCTCCATTTCCGACTGCATGTCTTCCTTGCCGCGCTCCACGATCAGGTCGTAGGTGCCCTGGCTGGCGATCACTTCGGTCGCGCCCTCGGCCGCGTAGGCGCTCGCGCCGAGCACGCGCACCGCGTGGTAGTGCGTGAGCAGCACGTATTTGATCGGCTTGTCGCTGACGGTGCGGATGCGTGCGATGAGGTCCTGCGCCATCGCGGGCGTGGCGGTGGCGTCGCTCACCATGATGAACTTGTCGCCGATGATGACGCCGGAGTTCGGGTCGCCCTCGGCGGTATAGGCCCAGCAATGCGCGCTGAGTTGCTCGAACGTGATCTTCTTGTCGGCCAGGTCGGCCTGGCTGGCGAAGGCTTTGGACATCGTGTCTCCTGAGACGGCTTGCGGAGGGGAAACGACGATTTTACCTAATCGTAATCAATTACGGATTGTTGAATCACGTCGACCTGCCTGGACGCAGCCAGCCGAGTGCCTGGGCGGCCACTGCGTCCAGCGGCAGGCCCGCGTCGACGCCCAGCACGCCCGGCTCACCGGTCGGGTCTTCCAGCGCCTCGAACTGGCTCGCCACGAGGCTGGGCGGATAGAAGTGCCCGCCTCGCGACTGCACGCGCCGCAGGGCTTCGTCCTGGGTCAGTTGCAGGTGCACGAATCGCAGCCCTGGCGCCGCCGCGCGCAGCCGGTCGCGGTACGCGCGCTTGAGCGCCGAGCAGGTCAGCACGGCGCCGGCGGGATGCAGCGCCAGTTCCAAGGCCAGCCGGTCGAGCCAGCCGGCACGGTCTTCGTCTTCCAGCGGCAGGCCCCGACGCATCTTGTCGATGTTGCCGGCGGGGTGGAACTCGTCGCCTTCGACCAGCGGCAGGCCCAGCGATTGCGCGATCCGCTCGCCGACGGCCGATTTCCCGCAACCGGCCACACCCATGACGACGACATGCATGCTGGTCATCCCGCCAATCCTTTTTCGAGCATGGCGATCACCTCTTCGGCGAATTGCTGATAACTCATGGGCCCGCCGGGGCGCAGCCAGGTGAATGTCCAGTTGATCATGCCGAACAGCATCATGGTCACCGGCGTCTGGTTGACGGCGGTGACGCGGCCGGGGTAGGCGCGGCGCAGGAACCGCGTGACGGCCGAGACGACGTCCCGCTGCCGGTTCAGGATCAGCTCGCGCTGCGTGTCGCTCAGGAACTTGGTGTCGTGCAACAGCGCCACGTGGCGTGTCGCGGAAGTCTCGTACTCCTCCAGGAAGACCCGCACCAGCTCGTGGAGCGCGGCGCGATCGTCGAGGTTGCGGCGCTGCGCGGTGGCCTCGGCCTGCCCGATCACGGCCAGCAGGCGCTGCGTGTAGCGATCCAGCAGGTCGAACAGGATCGCTTCCTTGCTCTCGTAGTAGTGGTAGAGCCGGGCCTTGGAGGCACCGCAGGCGGCCGCGATGTCGTTCATGCTGGCGGCGGGATAGCTGCGGTCGGCGAAGCATTGGGCGGCCACGTCCAGGATTTCGTCGCGCTTGAGTTCGTGTTGGGAGGACTTGGGCCGGGCCATTGGGAAAAGTTGAAGGAGCTTCCTTGGAATTATGAGGGCGCGCTGCTACGCTCCCCGTCCATGGCTGCCGACTCCCGCTTTGCCGACTATTGCTGCGAATTGCTCGCCAGCGTGGGGCCGTGCCGGGCGAAACGGATGTTCGGCGGTCACGGCATCAGCACCGACGGCCTGACCATCGCGATCGTGGCCGACCTGGGGTCCGGGGAAAGGTTGTGGCTGAAGGCCGACGAAGCAACTCGCCGCCACTTCGAGGAAGCAGGCGGCGAGCGGTTTACCTATCTCATGCAGGGCGTTGCGCGCAGCATGAATTACTACACGGTGCCTCCGGAAGCGCTGGAATCACCTCAAGTCATGGCACCGTGGGCGCGGCAGGCATTCGACTGCGCATTGAGGGCGCAGTCGGCCAAGGTTTCGCGGCCGCGGCCAGCCACCAAATCCCAGGCCAGGCCGGCAAGGCCCGCAACCAGCCGGCCGGCGGCGCCCGTGCCCAAGGCCAAGGCCAGCCGCAAGTCAGCCAAGGGCTGAACCACGCGGACCATGCGCGGGGCAGCGGCCGGTTGCGGCAGCGGGTCCCAGCTGAAGTAAGCCGGGTACCCGCCATTGGCTGCCTCGATCACCATGCGTTGGCCCCGGCGCAGACGCAACTGCTCGCCGACGCCTACGACGTGGTCACCCAGATCGTTCAAGGGGCCGCTATGCGGACCGTCGTACGTGGCCCACAGCTGCCCGTGCGCCACCTTCAACGTCCCGGCCTCGCGCGGCTCCAGTGTGATGGCGCGGCCGGCAGCCAGCTTCCACGTGCCGGGCAGTGCCGGGGCGGACGATGATTGTTGCATTTGCGTGAGCGTTTGCGAGGCCATGAGATTTCTCCAATTGGGGCAGTTCGGCAGTGAATGATCAGCGAGGAACCCTTGGCAGTCCAATGAAATGCAGCTACCCTATTGATTCCCAATTCGCATCAATGGACGCAACGCTCCTGACAAGGACTGGCACATGCAGCACTCACAAACGCACCTGCGGACACGGCCGATTTCGGCCGGCCACCTGCGCGCCTTCGAGGCCGTGGCCCGGCATCTGAATTTCCGCGCCGCCTCCGAGGAAATGGCGCTGACCCAGTCGGCCGTGAGTCGGCAGATCCAGGCCCTGGAGGAAGAGGTGGGAGTGAGCCTCTTTCTGCGCCACACCCGTGCCGTCGAGCTCACCGGCGCGGGCGCCCAGCTGCTCATGGCGGTCTCGCAATCGCTGCCGCGCATCGACAACGCGGTGCGGCAGATCCGCCAGAGCGCGGGCCGCCGATCGGTAGCCCTCACGACTTTCGCGTCGTTCGCCTCAATGTGGCTCATCCCTCGGCTCGAGCAGTTCCAGCGCGACAACCCCGAAATCGACATCCGGATCGACGCGTCCGACGCCAGCCTCGACCTGGAAATCGCCGACGTGGACATGGCGCTGCGCTACGGCCCGATGGCGAACATGCCCCCGCACGCGATTCGCCTGTTCGGCGAGCAGCTCACACCGGTGGTGAGCCCCTGGCTGCTCAAGAGCGGCGCGCCGCTGAAAAAGCCCGCCGACCTCACGCAGTTCGCGCTGATCGAAGCCGGAGACGCGCACCAAACCCACCTGGAGTGGCTCACATGGCGGCGCTGGTTCGACGAGCACGGCTTTCCCAAGCTGCAACCCAAGCGCTGGCTGTACTTCAACTACGCCTACCAGATGGTGCAGGCTGCGCTCACCGGCCAGGGCGTGGTGCTCGCGAGGCTGCCGATGGTTGCCGAGGCCCTGGCCAACGGCGACCTGGTCGAGCCGCTGCCGCACGCGCGCATGGATTCGCCCATGGCGTATTGGCTGATCATCGGCCCGCGCAGCGCGCAGCGGCCCGAGATCAAGGCCTTCTGCGAGTGGCTGATGACCCAGGCCAAGGCGACGCGCCAGACCGTCGGCGAAGTGCCGGACCCGGACACGATCGACTACATCGATTAGGTTTGGGGCGCGCGTTCGTGAGGTTGTGTGCGTGCAACGCGTTGTCATGGAGGCCTGCGGCGGAGCCCACCACTGGGGTCGCGAGCTCGGCAAGCTGGGCCACCAGGTCGAGTTGCTGCCGCCGCACAAGGTCAAGGAAAGCGCCAGCGGCAACAAGGACGATTCGCGCG
>Ga0255338_1002106_pt1 | contig 31842 bp, 31 predicted proteins | sample MeOH1_35cm_T4_19_FD_203715 | JGI IMG/M metagenome (GOLD analysis project Ga0255338, IMG submission 203715) | Sandy soil microbial communities from University of British Columbia, Vancouver, Canada - MeOH1_35cm_T4_195 | ecosystem: Engineered > Artificial ecosystem > Sand microcosm > Unclassified ... | reverse complement strand
ATCTGCGCGGTGTCCTTGTGGTGGTAGCGCTTGCCGGGCAGCGCGCCGCCGACTTCGCTGGTGGACGTGCGGTGCGCGAACGGCGTCGAATACGACAGCTGCGCGCCGGTGTTCATGTAGCCCTGGTTGTCGTACTCCAGGATCATCATGCGGTGGTTGCGGTGGGCGGCGCCCAGGGCCGCGCCCATGCCGATGTCCATGCCGCCGTCGCCCGTGATCATCACGAAGGTGATGTCCTTGGATTTCGGCAGCTCGCCGCGCCGGACCTTCTCGTAGTACATCTCGACCAGCCCCGACAGCGTGGCCGCGCCGTTCTGGAACAGGTTGTGCACGTAGTTGATGCGGTGCGCCGTGGTGGGATAGCCCGTGGTGACGACCATCGCGCAGCCGGTCTGGAACAGCACGACCACATCGCCCTCGAGCACACGGTCGATCTGGTGCAGCGTGGGGAACGCGCCGCAGCCGGGGCAGGCGCCGTGGCCGGGAGCGATGCGGCCCGGCACCTCGGTCATCTTCCACAGCGGCTGCAGTTCGACGCTCAGGCGGCCGGTCTCCGGATTGGGCGTAACCTTGGCCATGCCGCGCGACATCTCGGCGGCGGTGAGGGGGGGCAGGCCGGGGCGCGCGCCCTTGTCCGCGCGGCCCGGGGTGGCGCCGTGGTAGGCGAATACAGTGCCGGGCTGTTGCGTGACGGCCGCTTTCACGGCCTCGCTGAAGAAGACTTTCGCGTCGGCGCCGACGAAATCCTTGCCGCCCAGGCCGTAGATGCGCGAGAGCACCAGCGTGTCGTTGCCGCGGTCGAGCTGGAGCGCGGCGCGCACTTCGAGCGACAGGTTGCCGCCGCCCGCGCCATAGGAGTCCGCGCGGTCGCCGATGGTCGCGGCCTTGACGCCCTTGAGCGCCTGCCGGAACTCTTCCGACGGGAACGGCCGCATCACGTTGGGCGAGAGCACGCCAACCTTCAGGCCTTCGTTGCGCAGTTCGTCCGCCACTTCCTTGGCCGTTTCGGCTGCGGAATTGATGAGGATCTGCGCCACGTCGGCGTCTTCCATGCGATAGGAGTCGAGCACCGCGTACGGCCGGCCGGTGACCTGCTCGAGCTCGGCGAAGACTTGCGGAATGACCTCGCGCGCGGCGTCCATCGCCTGCGACAGCTGCACCTTGTTGTTGATCAGGTCCGGGTCGTTCATGTACGCGCCGAACGTGGCCGGGTGCTCGGTGTCCAGGGGCGTCGGCCACTGCGGGCGCTCGCCCAAGAAGCCCTTCATGGCGGCCTCGTCGTCGAACACCTGGATGCGCCGCTTCTGGTGGCTGGTGAAGAAGCCGTCGTACACCACCATCACCGGCAGCCGCACGTCGGGGTGCTCGCCGATGCGGATCGCCGCGAAGTTGAGGTCGTACACCGCCTGCGGGTCGCGTGCCAGCAGCACGATCCAGCCGGTGTTGAGCGCGTAATAGAAGTCCGAGTGGTCACCGCGGATGTCGAGCGGGCCCGAGACGGCGCGCGCCGCCACGTTCAGCACCATGGGCACACGGGTGCCGGCCTGCACCGGCAGTTGTTCCAGCGCGTACAGCAGGCCCTGGGAGCTGGTCGCGTTCAGCACGCGGCCGCCGCCCAGCGCCGCGCCGTAGCAGATGCCCGCCGCGCCGTGCTCGCCGTCGCCGGCGATCATCGCGATCTCGTGCTGGCCTTCGGCCTGCATCTTCGAGAGGTTCTCGGCCACTTCGGTGGACGGCGTGATGGGGAAAAAGCCCATCACGTGGTAGCCGATGTCGCGCGCCGCGAGCGCCGCGGCTTCATTGCCGCTGCGAAACTCGATGCGTTGCTGCGCGAGCGAGGATTGACTGCCCTTCGGGGCGGCGGACGACTTCGCAATAGCTTCGGTGGTCATGGCAATGTCCCTCAGGCAATCATTTCGGGGAAGAGCGGCACGCGCAGCTTGTCGGCGAGCCCGGCGGTTTCGGCTGTCTTGGCGAGTGCGCCGGTGGGACATGACTCCACGCAGCGCAGGCAGCCCTTGCAATAGCGGTAGTCGACGCCCTTCAACTTGCGCTCGAACTTGCCGCCGTCGTCCGCCTCGCCCCAGGCCAGGCAGAAGTCGGGGCAGACCAGATCGCACACACCGCAGTGGATGCACTTGGCGGCGTCCAGCACCGGCATCCAGCCGACGCGCGAGGTGGTCAGGTCGTTCCACACGGTGTTGCCCGGCGCGGGCAGCAGGCCGCCGGCCGGTTGCGTTTCATAGCCCCAGAGCGCCTCGCCCTGCATCGGGCCCAGGTCGCCCTGCACGGTGCCGAGGCCCACCAGCTGCTCGTACTCGGTCTCGCCCGCGCGGAAGGCGCGTTCGTTGGCCTCGACCGCCTCGGGGTGCTTGCCCGCGAACTCCTCCGACAGCGCGTCCAGCACGCTGGCCCCGTCCAGGAACGGGCACACGGCACACAGCGTTCCGAGGAACACGGCGTTGGGACGTGACGATTGCTTCATCGCGATGCCGGTGGCATCGACGCGGATGACGCGGGCGGTTGCGGGCAAAGCGGCGAGCTCGTCCGGAACCAGGCCTTCGGGCGCGTTGTAGATCAGGATGCCGTCGGCCTTCAGCCCCGCGAACGTCACCGGGCTGCGCAGCAGCGCGGCGTGGAAGACGACGATCACGTCGGGCCGGTCGATCGGCGCGCTGGTGCGGATCGGGCGGTCGCCGGCGCCCAGCCGCACATACGAGCGGATCAGCGAGCCTTTCTTTTCGGAGCCGTAGGACGAGAAGTGCGCGCCGTTCAGGCCCATGCGCACCACCGACGCCGTCGCCAGCACCTGGCCCGCGGCGTGGGCTCCGAGACCGCCGATGGACTCGAAGCGGACCTCGAAGTACCCGTCTGCGCGCGGCAGTGAGACGACCCTGGGGCCCGCAGGCTGGAAAGCGGGCGCGTTCGCACTCGCGTTGGGTGACATCAGCGCAGCAGCCATGGCAGTCTCCAAACTGTTTCCACAATATGAAATGGAATTCCACAATCGTGTGGAGGCATTCTTGGCGCGCACGGAATTTCGAGCGTTGATCTGCATCAACGGTCCGCCCGACGCCGCACGGGCCCCGCGCCGCTACATGAAAGTACCCAGCCCATGTAGTGGCAACTCCCCCTCCCGCTTAAGCAATCGGCGTAACCCCCGCGCCAAACGGCTTAGGGCGCACCCGCCAATTCACCTAAGGCGCCAAAGCGCCCTCCGCTTCTCATCAACACATGCCCTCGGCGCCTGTGTTCGAGGGGATTTGAGCGGAGCCAGGGATGCAGCTTTTCACGAACCTTCCAGCGCATGGCGCGACGTCCGAAGCGGACGGCACCTCCGCCGCGGAGCGTCCCCTTTTCGCGTGCGGTTGCCCGATGTGCGGCGGCGCCGGCGGCAATCTCCAGCTGCAGCAATACGCCATCGCACCCGGCCAATCGGCCCCGGCCAGCAGCACCACGGGCACCAGCACCGATGCGGTGGCGCTGGCTTCCGGCACGCAGTGGCTCACCCGTGACGCCGCCGGCAAGACGGTGGTCACCTATTCGTTCGCGACGGCGAGCTCGACCTTCGCCGACGACTCCGCCCAGTTCAGCGCCTCGATCATGGCGTTCTCCGCGCAGGACCAGGCCACGACCCGCGCCCTGCTGGCGAGCATCGCCTCGGTGTGCAACCTGACGTTCGTGGAAGTGGCGGACAGCGGCGCGCAGTGCGGGCAGGTTCGCTACGCCTACTCGCAGGCGCCCAACAGCATGGGCTACGCCGGATTCGCGTTCTTCCCATCGGAGGCATCGATCGGCGGGGACGTCTGGATCGGCAGCAACCAGTCCACGGCCCAGTGGGATTTCTACCGCCCCGACCTGATCCTGCACGAAACGCTGCATGCGCTCGGGCTGAAGCACCCGTTCGAAGGCGCCGTCACGCTCGACAGCCAGACCAACATCATTCCCAACACCGTCATGAGCTATTCACCGGTGGCGGGAACCAGCAATGGCTCGCTGTCGCAGTACCCCGTGGAGCCGATGGCGCTGGACATCCAGATGCTGCAGAACCTCTACGGCGCGGCCGCCCACAACCCGGGCGACACGGTCTACAACCTCGCCGACGCCAGTTACCGCACGAATTTCCGCGCCCTGTGGGATTCCGCCGGCAGCGACACACTGGACGCGAGCTCCGTGGGGACCGGCGTGTTGCTGGACCTGCATGCCGGCACCCGCAGCGACATCGGCGTCAAGGTAGGGTCGTACGCGATCTTCAACGGCGCGCCCGTGAACGGGAGCTACACCGCCACCCTGTCGCTTGCCAACGGCACCAGCATCGAAAACGCGATCGGATCGGCCTTCGACGACGTGCTGGTGGGCAATGGCCTCGACAACACGCTGAGCGGCGGCAATGGCAACGACCTCCTCGACGGCAGGGCGGGCAACGACCGTCTGCTGGGAGGCGCGGGCAGCGACCGCCTGCTGGCGGGAAGCGGTCGCGACTTCATCGACGGTGGCGACGGCGACGACACGACCGTGTTCAGCGGCATGCGCGGCGACTATTCGGTCACGGACCAGGACGGGCAGATCCTCGTCACGCGCCTCGCCGCGCCGGATGAAGTCGCCACGCTCGTCAATGTCGAGCGGGTCGAGTTCTCCAACGAAACCCTGGCGTCGTTCAACGTGGGTCCGCCGCAATCCCAGACCGAGATTTTCGCCGGCGAGGCCTTCCGCCTGTACCTGGCGGCCTTCGACCGCCTGCCGGACAGCGATGGCCTGGGCTACCACACGAAGTCCCTGCAAAACGGCCTGCCGCTGTGGGAGGTGGCGCGCCAGTTCACGGCCAGCCCGGAATTCGCCTCCCGTTACGGCCGCCCGGATGACGCCGATTTCGTGAACCTGCTGTACCGGAACGTCCTCGACCGCGACGCCGATGCACCAGGGATGGCCTACTACCTCGAACGCCTCGAAACGGGCGTGATGACCCGTTCCGATGTGCTCGTCGGATTTTCGGAATCCCCCGAAAACCAGGCGTCGCTGCTCGGACTCGGCCAACTGCCGCTGCTGTATCCCATTTGAGCGGCTAGCGCCGGGCCAGCGTCCGTTCGTACAGCGGCATCACGCGCGGCAGGTTGCGTTCGATCTCCGCGATGCGGCTGCCCCCGGAGGGGTGGGTGGACAGCCACTCGGGCGGGGCGTTCTTGCCGGCCTGCCCCATCTTCTTCCACAACGTGACAGCCGCGCGCGGGTCATAGCCCGCCCGCGCCGCGAGTTCCATGCCCACCAGGTCGGCCTCCGATTCGTCGCCGCGGCTGAACTTGAGGTTCAGCAGGCTGGCGGTGCCGCGCGCCACCAGGTCGGTGATGTTCGGGTCGATGCCGAAGATCGCGCCCAGCACGGCGCCGCCGACCCGCGCCGCGCCTTGCGTCACCGCGCTCTTGCCCATGCGTTCGCGCGCGTGTTCGCGCAACGCGTGCGCCATCTCGTGGCCCACCACCATCGCCAGCTCGTCGTCCGTGAGCTGCAGCTTTTCGATGATGCCCGTGAAGACCGCGATCTTGCCGCCGGGCATGCAGAAGGCGTTGATCTGGCCGGAGCCGATGAGGTTGACCTCCCATTGCCAGCCGCGCGCGCGGTCGTTCCAGGACACGGCCTGGGGGATCAGCCGCTTGCTGATGGTGGTCAGCCGCTGAAGCTGCGGATGGCCCGGCCCGGCGAGCGCCTTCTTGGCCTGCGCCTGCTGCAGCAACTGGTGATATTGCTGGTTGGCCGCCTTCTCCACGTCGGCCGCCGGCACCAGGCTCGAGAGGCGGGAGGACTTGCCGACGTCGACGCCTTCGCGCTGCGGCTGCGCGACGCCCCACGCCGGCATGGCGAGCACGACGCCCAGCAGCGCGAGACGCGCCGCGGCCGTGCATCGGTGTTTCAACGGCATGCGCGGATTCATCGGTGGTCCCTCGTTTCGGTCGACAGCCTGCGCTTATTATTCCCGCATGAGCGAAACCGCCCCTGTCAGCCGGGAACTCAAGCCGTCGTGGGGCGCTACCTTGAGGGTCTACCTCGAGCCCGCCACCCTGCGCATGCTGTTCCTCGGTTTTTCCGCGGGGCTGCCGCTGTTGCTGGTGCTGGGCACGCTCAGTTTCCGCTTGCGCGAGGCGGGCATCGACCGCGCCACGATCGGCTTCCTGAGCTGGGTGGGGCTGGCCTATGCATTCAAGTGGGTGTGGGCGCCGCTCGTTGACAGGCTGCCGCTTCCGCTGCTTTCGAAAGCCCTGGGGCAGCGTCGCGCCTGGCTGTTGCTGGCCCAGGCGGCGATCATGGCCGGCCTCGTCGGCATGGCGGTGGCCGACCCCGCCGCCGGCCTGCAAGCCATCATCTGGTGCGCGGTGGCCGTCGCCTTCGGATCGGCGACGCAGGACATCGCGCTCGATGCCTTCCGCATCGAGTCGGCCCGCACCGAACACCAGGCCGCCCTGGCCGCGACCTACCAGACGGGCTACCGGCTCGCGATGATCTGGGCCGGCGCGGGCGTGCTCTGGATCGCCGCCCGCGCCGAAGTGGCCGGCGCGCCGGCTTACCAGCACGCAGCGTGGCGCACCGCCTACCTCGCCATGGCGGTCTCGATGCTGGTGGGTGTGCTCACCGTGCTGTTCTCGCGCGAGCCCAAGCCGCGCGACGCGCAGGCCGACCGCTCCGAGCGCGCGCAACGCGCAGCCGACTACGCGCGCGACGGGCTGGCCTTCACCTGGCCGCAAGCCCTGTTCTTCGCCGGCCTCGCCGGCCTGATGACGGCGATGGTGCGCGCACCGCTGGGCGCCATCCACTGGCTCGAAGCCGTGGTCCACGCGCTGCTGCTCGCGATGGGCGCGGCCGGGCTCTGGAAGGAATGGGGACGCGATCGCACCTGGCGGCTGCCGGTGTCTCCGCGTTTCGCGCCGGCTGCGGCGTGGCTGGACATGGTGGTCATCCAGCCCTTCGCCGAATTCCTGCGGCGCTACGGCTGGCACGCCCTCCTGATCCTGATGCTGATCGCGGTCTACCGCATCAGCGACATCGTGATGGGCATCATGGCCAACCCGTTCTACGTGGACATGGGTTACACCAAGGACGAAGTGGCGGCGGTGACCAAGGTCTTCGGCGTGATCATGACGCTGGTGGGGGCCTTCATCGGCGGCGTGCTGTCGATGCGGCTGGGCGTGATGCGCGTGCTGATGCTCGGCGCCGTGCTCAGCGCCGCGAGCAATCTGCTGTTCGCGTGGCTGGGCACGCGCGGCCACGACGTGACGGCGCTGATCCTCATCGTCTCCGCCGACAACCTCTCGAGCGGCATCGCGTCGGCCGCGTTCGTCGCCTACCTGTCCAGCCTCACCAACGTGGGCTATTCGGCCACGCAGTACGCGCTGTTCTCGTCCGTGATGCTGCTGCTGCCGAAGTACCTCGCGGGCTTCTCGGGCGAGTACGTCAACGCCTTCGGCTACGTTCACTTCTTCACGGCGACGGCGGTGCTGGGCGCGCCGGTTCTGTTGCTGGTGTGGCTGGCCGGTCGGGTGAAGGCGCCCGCGGCCTGACGCCTCGCGCTACAGGTTGCGCGCCCACTCCGCCAGCGTCTGCCGCTGCACCTTGCCCAATGCGGTCTTGGGCAGCGCGTCGAGCCAGAGCCAGCGGCGCGGCAGCTTGAAGCGCGCCAGCCTGCCGGCCAGGTGCGCCACCAGTTCCTGCTCCGAGACCGATCGTCCGGGCTCGAGCACGATGGCGGCGGCCACGACCTCGCCCCACTCGCCGTCGGGGACGCCGAACGCCGCGCATTCGGCGATGGACGGATGCTCGGCCAGCAGGTTCTCGATCTCCGCGGGGTGGATGTTCTCCCCGCCGGAAATGATCAGGTCCCTGGCGCGGCCCGCCACGGTGTAGCTGCCGTCGGCGGCGCAGGATGCGAGGTCCCCGGTGTGGAACCAGCCCGCGGGGTCGCAAGCGGCCTGGTCGGGCCAGTAACGCGCGACGACGTTGGGCGCTCGGACCAGCAGCTCACCGACGCCGTCCTGCACATGGTCCAGCCGCACTTCCACGCCGGGCGCGGGCCAGCCGCAGGAGCCCACGTGGGTGATCGCGTGCTCGGGCGGCAACGCGATCGAGAGCGGACCGGTTTCGGTGGCGCCGTACACGTTGCAGACGGGCAGGCCCCGCGCGTGGAAGGCGTCGACGAGCGGCCGCGGCAACAGGCTGGAGCCGGCCCACACCGCGCGCAGGCTGGAGAGGTCGGCGTGCGTCCAGCGCGGGTGCTCGAGCAGCGCCTTCATGGTGGCCGGCACCTGCAACGTGAGCGTGGGGCGCTGCCGCTCGAAGCAATCGAACGCGGCATCCGGGGCGAACCGCGGCTGCAGGATGACCTGGGCGCCGGCATGCAGCGCGGGCAAGGTCTGGATGCACAGCCCGCCGACGTGGAACAGCGGCAGCATCGTCGCGACCACGTCGCCGGGCGTCATGCGCTGGACGCCGGATGCGATCCGCATGTTGGCCAGCAGGTTGGCCTGCGTGTGCACCGCGGCCTTGGGCCGGCTGGTGGTGCCCGAGGTGTAGACCAGCAGCACCGGGGAGGACGGGTGCCCGCTCGCCGCCGCATGGGCCCGGTCGCCCTCCTCGCCCAATGCCTCGACGGCGTGAACGGCCACGCGGTTGCGGGCGCCCAACGGGGCGGCGGCACCGGCCCACGCCGCGTCGTGCACCAGGTGCTTGGGCGTGCAGTCGGCGAACAGCGCATCCCACTCCCCGGGCGAGAGCCGGAAATTCAGCGGCAGCAGGATCGCGCCGATGCGCGCCAGCGCGAACAGCAGGACCAGCTGGCCGGGATGGTTGGCGCCCAGCCAGGCCACGCGATCGCCCGGTGCGACGCCCCAGCCGCGCTGCAGATGCGCGGCCACGCGTTCGCTGCGCACGGCGAGCTCGCCATAGCGCAGCTGCCAGCCCTCGAAGTGCAGCGCCAGGGCGTCGGGGCGGCTTGCCGCATGCGCGGCGAGCAGGTCCTCAAGCAGGGAAAACGGGGATGGAAGCACCGCCATTTACCTAACTTTACCGCCGCGACAAGCCAGCGCGATGTGCCGCCGCCAAGATGCATTGGGTCCCCTCTCCCTCCCCGGAGCACCCATGAGCAACACCACCCCAGATTCATCGCAGCCCGGCAATATCGGCCGGCGCTGGTTCGCGGGCGTCGCCGCGCTCGGCGGCCTGGGCCTGCTGGCCGCCGGCGCGCAGGCTCACGGCTGGCGCAGGCACGGCGGCCTGGAGGGCGAAGAAGGCGCCCGCCGCATCGAGCGGCGCATCGAACGGCTGGTGAAGGCCGTTGGCGCCACGCCGCAGCAAAAGGACCGCCTGGTCGCCATCGCCACCGCCGCCCTGGCCGACCTGCGGCCGCTGCGCGAGCAGCAGCGCGCCTCGCGCCTGCGCGGCATGCAGCTGCTGGCGGCGCCCACGATCGACCGCGCGGCGCTGGAGCAGGTGCGCGGCGCGCAGATGCAGGCCGCCGATGCGAGGAGCCACCGCATCGTGCAGGCGATGGCCGACGCGGCCGAGGTGCTGACGCCCGAGCAGCGCGCCGAGGCGGCGGAACGCATGAAGCGCCGGATGGAGCGGCGGCACGCCTGATGCCCGCGCCCGGGCTTTAAGTCTTACCATCCGCACATGCAGCAACTCCTGATGATCGAGGACGATGCCCGCCTGGCGCAGATGGTGGGGGAGTACCTGGAGCGTTCCGGCTTCGGCGTGACGCACGCGATCGATGCCAAGGCCGGCCTGGCCCTGTTGCAGGACCCTCCTGCCGGCGCCGCGCCCCAGCTCGTGATCCTGGACCTGATGCTGCCGGACATGGATGGCCTGGAAGTGTGCCGCCGCGTGCGGTCGCTGCCCGGCGAGGTCGGCCAGGTGCCGGTGCTGATGCTCACCGCCAAGGGCGACCCGATGGACCGCATCGTCGGGCTGGAGCTGGGCGCCGACGATTACCTGCCCAAACCCTTCGAGCCGCGCGAGCTGCTCGCGCGCATCCGCGCCATCCTGCGCCGGCGCACCGAGGGCGGCCAGCCGGCGGCCAAGCTCCTGCGCTTCGGCACGCTCGAGATCGACCGCGACGCGCGGACAGTGACGGTGGCAGGCAAGCCCTGCGAGCTCACCTCCTACCAGTTCGACCTGCTGATCACGCTGGCCGAGCGCGCCGGCCGCGTCCTCACGCGCGACCAGATCATGGAGGCCGTGCGCGGCCGTGAGCTCGAGGCGTTCGACCGCTCGATCGACGTGCACATGGGCCGCATCCGCGCCGCGATCGAGGCCGACCCGAAGAACCCCAAGCGCATCCTCACGGTGCGCGGCGTCGGCTACGTGTTCGCCAAGCAGCAGGACTGAAGACAACCCGTGATGAACCCTGTCGCGCTCTTTGCGGGGGCCACCGCGGAACCGGCGTTGCCGGGCCGCTGGTGGCGCCTCCTTGAGGGGGAGGCGGCCGCAGGCCGCTTCGGGGGTGGGCTGTGACGCCGTGGCGTTCGCGGTTTCGCGTTCCCCTTTACCTGCGCATCTGGCTGGCCGTGCTGCTGGCCGTCACGGTGCTGACGCTGGCGTTCGGCTGGCTGTGGCGCGTGAACGCGGAGAACCTGCCGCCGCGCGAGGTGATCATCCGCAGCGAAGGCGGGGACATCCTGGGCCAGACCCGGACAAGGCCCACCCGCGATCCGTTGCAGGGCACCGAGTTCCAGGTGCCGATGAGCGATGGAAGCACCGTGGTCGTGCAGTTTCCGCCGCGCCCGCGCAGCCCGGGCGAGGCGCTGTCGCGGCCGTGGTGGGGACGCGGCCCCGGGGGCTTCCTGTGGATCCTGGGAATCATGGCGCTGGCGGTGGCCATCGGCACCTATCCCATCATCCGGCGCCTCACGCTGCGGCTGGACGACCTGCGCCAGGGCGTGGAACGCTGGGGCGAGGGCGACCTGTCGACGCGCATCAAGGAGTCGGGTTCGGACGAACTCGCCTTCCTGGCCGAGCGCTTCAACCACGCGGCCGAACGCGTGGAGACGCTGCTGAAATCCCACAAGTCGCTGCTGGCGAACGCATCGCACGAGCTGCGGTCGCCGCTCGCGCGCATCCGCATGGGCCTGGAACTCATGGAAGAAATGGCCCCCACGCTTGCGGCAGATACCGCAGCGCCGCCCCCCGAGGGGGTCTTCGCGCCTGGGGGCGGCCCGGCGGCGCTCAAGACCTCGCCCGCTTTCCATGACGAGATCCGGCGCAACATCGCCGAGCTGGACCAGCTCATCGACGAGATCCTGCTGGCAAGCCGCCTGGACGCGAAGGAAAGCGACATCGGCACCGTGGAGTCGGTGGACCTGACCGGTCTGGCCGCGGAAGAATGCGCGCGCGCCGGCGCCGAGCTGGTGGCCAGCAACGACGAGCGACCGCTCGTCGTGCAGGGTGTCGCCAAGCTGCTGCGGCGCGCGATGCGCAACCTGCTCGAGAACGCGAGGCGCTACAGCGACGGCCCGGTCACGGTGGAACTCACCCGCGAGGGCCACGAGGCGGTGGTGCGGGTGCGCGATCGCGGTCCGGGCGTGCCGCTTTCGGAGCGCGAGCGCATCTTCGAGCCTTTCTATCGCCTCGCCGGCGCCAGCGAGCGCTTCGGCGGCGTCGGGCTGGGGTTGGCGCTGGTGCGCTCGATCACGCAGCGCCACCATGGTTCGGTGGAGTGCGTCGGCCAGGAACGCGGGGGCGCGTGCTTCCTGCTTCGCATCCCCTGTGACCAGGTGTAATGCCGTGTAAGAGATTTCGGCAGCGCTCGTTTCGCGTGCCAAAAGTCACGAATGTCGGTGCCCGAAGACACCTGCAACGACACCCTCCTCCCCCAATCGGGGGATGCGAAGCGCGGCGGCGGCCCGTACAGTTGTACCCACGCTGTCACGCAAGGCCAAGCGGCACGGAACAGTTTCAAGTCTCCCAACGACGTCCTTCCAAGGACTTTACACAGCCACCGCAAGGTGGCTGTTTTTTTATCCCGATCGCAGGCTTTGCAGCACCCGTTCCGGCGTAACGTCGTACAGGCACCGGGTGTGCCCGAGCGGGCATTCGCGCTGGAAGCAGGGCGAGCAATCCAGCGGCGGCTGGTAGGCCGGGTCCTCCTTCAGCCAGAGCACCTGCGCCCTGTCGTTCAGGGGCGGCGTGTGCAGGGGGCTGGAGGAGCCGAACACCGCCACCTGAGGCACCCCGAATGCGGCGGCGACGTGCATCAGCCCCGAGTCGTTGCTGACCACGGCCCGGGCCGCCGCAATCAGCGAGAAAGCCTGCAGCAGCGGCGTCTTGCCCGCGAGGTTGAGGCACTTGTCCGCACCCGCCGCGCCGGCGATCTCGTGGCACAGGTCGGCCTCCTTGGCCGAGCCCAGCAGCACGGCGGGGGCGTCGAGCGCACGGGCGAGCTCGGCGAAGTGGATCGCGGGCCAGCGCTTGGCAGGCCCGTATTCCGCTCCCGGCGCGAAGACGTAAAACTCGCTCGCAGCCAGCCCGGCCGCATGCAGTGCGGCGTGGACCTGCGCGGCGCCGAGCTGCAGCCGCGGCCTGTCCTGGGCCAGCCCGTCCTTCTCGCCGCTGAGCGCCGAGTAGAACGCCACCATCGGCGGCTTGTCCTTGGGGTTCTTCAGGCGATGCGTGAGCAGGCCGACCCGCGCTTCGCCGAGATAGCCGACGCGCTTCGGGATGCTCGCGAGGAAGGGCAGCAGCGCGCTCTTGAGCGAGTTGGGCAGCACGTAGGCGATGTCGAACCGGCCTTCGACCTGTTTCGCCAGGGAGCGGCGCGCCTTGAACTGCAGGCCGCCATGCTGGAAGGGGAATTCGATGACCTCGTCGACGTGCGCCATGGCCCGGTACACCGGCGCCACCCAGGGCAGTGCGCCCACTGTCAGCCGCTCACCCCGGGCGCGCAAGCGCCGCAGCAGCGGCTCGGTCATCACCGCGTCGCCTATCCACTGCGGGGCAATGACGAGCGACGCGCGGGATAAACTGGAATCTGACCCCAATTAGTGGGGGGCGAAGTGCTCGCCCTCTTTGAGCTTGTAGACGGTGCCGCAGTAGGCGCACTTGGCCTCGCCGGTGCGGGCGACGTCCAGGTAGATGCGCGGATGGGTGTTCCACAGCTTCATGCCGGCGCTTGCGCTCGGGCAGAACACGCCCCCGCTCGCGTTCAGGTCCTTGGCCAGCAGCTCGACGACGGCCTGCTTCTTCGCGGTGGTTTCCATGATCAGACCTTGGTGAGCCAGTGGGCGTATTTCGGATTGCGGCCGTTGACGATGTCGAAGAAGGCGCCCTGGATCTTCTCGGTAACCGGGCCGCGCGAGCCGGCGCCGATCTCCACGCGGTCCAGCTCGCGGATCGGCGTCACTTCGGCGGCGGTACCGCTGAAGAAGGCCTCGTCGGCGATGTAGATCTCGTCGCGCGTGATGCGCTTTTGCACCACTTCGACGCCCAGGTCCTTGCAGATGTGGAACACGGTGTTGCGCGTGATGCCGTTGAGCGCGCCGGCCGACAGGTCCGGGGTGTACACCACCCCGTCCTTGACGACGAAGATGTTCTCGCCGGCGCCTTCCGACACGAAGCCCGACGCGTCCAGCAGCAGCGCCTCGTCGTAGCCGTCGTCCAGCGCTTCCATGTTGGCCAGGATCGAGTTGCTGTAGTTGCTCACGGCCTTGGCCTGCGTCATCGTGATGTTGACGTGGTGGCGCGTGTAGCTGGAGGTCTTGACGCGGATGCCGCGCTTCATGCCCTCCTCGCCCAGGTACGCGCCCCAGGCCCAGGCAGCGACCATCAGGTGGATCTGGTTGCCGCGCGGGCTGACGCCCAGTTTCTGCGAGCCGATCCAGGTGAGCGGGCGGATGTAGCAGCTCTCCAGCTTGTTGGCGCGCACCACCTGCTTTTGCGCCTCGTTGACCTGCTCCTTGGTGAAGGGCAGCTGCATGCGCAGGATCTTGGCGCTGTTAAACAGGCGATCCGTGTGCTCCTGCAGCCGGAAGACCGCGGTGCCGTTCACGGTGTTGTAGGCCCGCACGCCTTCGAAGGCGCCACAGCCGTAGTGCAGGGTGTGCGTCAGCACGTGGATCTTGGCATCACGCCACTCCACCAGCTCGCCATCCATCCAGATCTTGCCGTCGCGGTCGGCCATCGAAGGTACTGCGCTCATATGACTAATCCTTGCATGTCCAGGGTGAAACCGGTCGATTTTAAGCCACCCCTTTATAGTGGGCCCATGGAATCCACGAATCCCGGCCCCGCGGCGACGGCGCTGGCGCCCACCGCCCTGATCGACAGCGACCACCCCGCGGTGGTCGCCTTTTCCCGCCGCGCGACGGGCGCCACCGCGCGCGAGCGGGCCGTCTCGTTGTATTACCTGGTGCGCGACGAGTTCCGCTACGACCCGTATCGGATCGACCTGAGCCCGGGCGGCATGCGGGCCAGCACCGTCCTGGAGGCGGGCTACGGCTGGTGCGTGCCGAAAGCCGCGCTGCTGGCGGCCGCCGCCCGCGCGGCGGGCATCCCGGCCCGCGTCGGCTACGCGGACGTGCGCAACCACCTGTCCACCGAGCGCATGCGCAACCTGCTCAAGACCGACCTGTATATCTGGCACGGCTACACCGAAATGTGGCTGGAAGGCGCCTGGGTGAAGTCGACGCCGGCGTTCAACCTGCAGCTGTGCGAACGCTTCGGCATCCTGCCGATGGACTGGGACGGGCAAACCGATTCCCTTTACCATCCCTACGACCGGGAAGGGCGCTTGCACATGGAATACGTGTCCCAGCGCGGCAGCTTCGACGACATGCCGCTCGAACGCCTCGCCGCCGACATCACCGCGATGTACCCGAACTGGGTGGAAGCGCTCGCGCCGGACGCGGACTTCGCCGAGGACGCGCGCAAGGAAGCGCTTTAGGTCAAGCGCCTTCCGGCTGGGACGGGCGCTCCAGCGTCCATTTGGACAGCTTGCCGCGGGTGAACTCGCAGGTGACGCTCGACTGGGAGCCGTCCGTCCAGCGGAACACTTCCGTCGGTGCGCCATCCTCCGACAGCTGCTCGCCGATCGACTGGGTCATCGCCATCACGTGCAGCAGGTTGACCCCCGGCTTGAGCTTGGCGTTGAGCATCACGGCGCTGGCGACGAAGCCCTTGGGCCGCTCCGCCGCCTTCTTGAGCACATGCATCATGCGGTTGAAGTGCAGCAGCAGGAACATCACCAGCGCGCCGCCCGCCAGGGCCGCGCCCTGCCAGCCCCAGGCCTGCCAGGCCACCACCACCATGGCCGCGCCCACGATGGGCAGGAAGATCTTCTGGAAATTCATCGCCGTATTTTCCGCTACCCGAGCGACCGCACCACTTCCATCGCTTCCTCGATGCGGTCCACCGGATGGATCGTGAGCCCCTCGATCTCGCGGCTGCCCTTCCTGGGCGCATTGGCCTTGGGCACGACGGCCACCGAAAAGCCCAGCTTCGCGGCTTCCCGCAGGCGCTCCTGGCCGCGCGGGGCCGGGCGCACTTCGCCCGCCAGGCCCACTTCGCCGAAAGCGATGAACCCCTTGGGCAGCGGCTTGCCGCGCAGGCTGGAGGTGATCGCCAGCATCACCGCGAGGTCGGCAGCGGGCTCGCTGATGCGAACGCCGCCGACGGCATTGACGAAGACGTCCTGGTCCATGCAGCCGATGCCCGCATGGCGATGCAGCACCGCCAGGAGCATGGCGAGGCGGTCGCGGTCCAGGCCGACCGACAGGCGCCGCGGGCTCACGCCGCCGCTGTCCACCAGCGCCTGGATCTCCACCAGCATCGGCCGCGTACCTTCGAGCGTGACCAGCACGCAACTGCCCGGCACCGGCTCGCTGTGCTGCGACAGGAAGATCGCGCTTGGATTGGCGACGCCCTTCAGCCCCTTCTCGGTCATCGCGAAGACGCCGATCTCGTTGACGGCGCCGAAGCGGTTCTTGACGGCGCGCACGAGGCGGAAGCTCGAATGCGTGTCGCCCTCGAAGTACAGCACGGTGTCCACCATGTGCTCGAGCACGCGGGGGCCGGCCAGCGCGCCTTCCTTGGTGACATGGCCGACCAGCACGATGCTGGTGCCGCCGGCCTTCGCGGCGCGCGTCAGGTGGGCGGCGCATTCGCGCACCTGCGCCACCGACCCGGGTGCGGACGTGAGCTGGTCGGAATACACGGTCTGGATCGAGTCGATCACGGCCACGGCCGGCTGCGTGGCGGCGATCGTGCCGAGGATCTTTTCCAGCTGGATCTCGGCCAGCACCTTCACCTGCGAATTGTCCAGGCCGAGCCGGCGCGAGCGCAGCGCGACCTGGGCGCCGCTTTCCTCGCCGGTCACGTAAAGCGTGGGGACGTCGGCCCGCTGGAGGGCGTCCAGCGCCTGCAGCAACAAGGTCGATTTGCCGATGCCCGGGTCGCCGCCGATGAGCACGACGCCGCCTTCGACGATGCCGCCGCCCAGCACACGGTCGAGCTCGCCGATGCCGGTGGGCGTGCGTTCGATCTCGCTGGCCTCGATGTCGGCCAGGGCCGTGACTTCGGCGGTCTTGGCCAGCGACGCGAAGCGGTTGTTCCGGCCGGCCGAGCCCGTCTCCACCACCGTTTCGATGAGCGTATTCCACGCCTCGCAGTGCGGGCACTTGCCCAGCCAGCGCGGGCTGGAGCCGCCGCATTCCGTGCAGGTGTAAGTGGTTTTTTCCTTGGCCATGGCCGGTGGACTATAGCCGTACAGGGTATTCACCGATCCGGGTGGTTTGCGGCGTGATCTCCAATCATTTAATATATTAACTAATTCGCGCCATGGTCACGCCTTTCGCCCACCGCAACCTCCCGCGCCTGCTGCTGCAGGCGCGCGAATCCGTCATGGCCCACACCCGGCCCAGCCTGCGCGGGCACGGCCTGTCCGACCAGCAGTGGCGCGTGTTGCGCGTGCTGGGCGAACACGGCACGGTGGAGACCGGCCGCGTCGCGCGCGAAGCCTACATCCTCGGCCCCAGCCTGACCGGCGTGCTCGCGCGCATGGAGCGCGACGGGCTGGTGCGGCGCGAGCGCGACCCGGCCGACCAGCGCCGCACCGTGGTCGAGGCGACGCCCAAGGGCCTGAAGCTGGTGGAGAAGCTCTCGCACACGGTCGAGGCCCATTACGCGTGGATGGAAAAGTCGCTCGGCAAGCAAAAGCTTTCGCAACTCTACGAGCTGCTCGACGAAGTCATCGAACTGGAGCAGCCATGAGCCCGCTGGGCCGCCCCAAGGGCGAATACCGCAGCGCGCGGCACGGAGGTTTTCCAGTGAGCCGCCGGGCCGCGCCCCAGGCTCATGGCACCGCAGCACGCAGTGCGGAGGTTACCCAGTGAGCTTTCTCAAGATGGGGACGGTATACGGCACGCTGCTGAATTTCCGCGGCGAGCTCGAGGCGCTGGGCGAGCAGGTGACGCAGCCGCCCTACAAGGCGCCTCCCCGCGCGCCCGTGCTGTACATCAAGCCGGCGAACACCTGGAGCGCGGACGGCACGGAGATCCCCGTGCCTGCGAACGTCCCGCAGGTCGAAGTCGGCGCAACGGTCGCCATGGTGATGAAAGCCCCGGGCGATGTCGCCGGCTACGTGCTGATGAACGACCTCTCCGTGCCGCACGCGAGCCTGTTCCGTCCGCCGGTGAGGTTCAAATGCCTCGACGGTTTCCTGGGCGTAGGGGGCCGGCTGCTGGCGCGAAGCGAGGCTGTCGACCCGTCGAAGTTCGAGGTCGAAGTGCGCGTGAACGGCGAGCTCAGGCAGACCGTGGCGTTCGGCAATCTCGTGCGCGGCCCCGCGCAATTGCTGGCGGACGTCGGCGAATTCATGACGCTCGGCGCAGGCGACGTCCTGATGCTGGGCTGCGACGTGGGCCGGCCCCTGGCCAAGGTCGGCGACCGGATCGAGATCAGCGCGCCCGGCATGGGCACGTTGACGAACACCCTCACCGCGGAGGCGCCATGAAGTACGCCCGCATCGTTTACGAGGGCATCGCGCAGAACGCCGCCGAGCGCGACGGGCAGCTGGTGCTCGATGACGCCCGGCTCGTGCCCTTCGACGCCGTCACCTGGCTGCCGCCGCTGGCCGACACCCGTCAGCCCCGCACGATCCTCGCGCTCGGCCTCAACTACGCGGACCACGCGAAGGAACTCGCCTTCAAGCCGCCCGAGGAGCCGCTGGTGTTCCTCAAGAGCCCCAGCGCGCTCACCGGCCACCGTGGAAAGACACGCCGCCCGGCGGGCGTGGAGTTCATGCACTACGAGTGCGAGCTCACCGTGATCGTCGGCAAGGAGGCAAAGCGCGTGAAGCGCGACGACGCCTACGATTTCGTCGCCGGCTACACGGTGGCCAACGACTACGCGGTGCGCGACTACCTGGAGAACTGGTACCGCCCCAACCTGCGCGTGAAGAACCGCGACGGCGCGACACCGCTCGGCCCCTGGTTCGTCGAAGCCGGCGACATCGCCGACCCGATGGCGCTCGCGCTGCAGACCACGGTCAACGGCAAGATCACGCAGTCGGGCAACACGAAGGACATGATCTTCGACGTGCCCTTCCTCATCGAATATTTCTCCAGCTTCATGACGTTGCGGCCCGGCGACCTGATCCTGACCGGCACGCCCGACGGCGTCGTGGACTGCCGGCCGGGCGACGTGGTCGTGACCGAAATCGAAGGCCTGGGCGCCCTGGAAAACTGGATCGCCTGATGTCGGAAATTGGAATCTGACCCCATTTATGAAGATCGACCACCTCATCAACGGCAAGGCAGTTGCGGGCCGCGACTATTTCGAAACCGTCAACCCGGCCACGCAGGAAGTGCTGGCCGAAGTGGCGCAAGGCGGCGAGGCCGAGGTGGAGCTGGCCGTCGCGGCGGCCAAGGACGCGTTCCCGACATGGGCGGCGATGCCGGCGCCGCAACGCGCGAAGCTGGTGCGCAGGCTCGGCGACCTGATCGCCGCGCACGTCCCCGAGATCGCGCAGCTCGAGACCAACGACACCGGCCAGGTGATCGCGCAGACCGGCAAGCAGCTGGTGCCGCGCGCCGCCGACAATTTCTACTACTTCGCCGAGATGTGCACGCGGGTCGACGGACACACCTACCCGACCGAGACGCACCTGAACTACACGCTGTTCCACCCGGTCGGCGTGTGCGCGCTGATCTCGCCGTGGAACGTGCCGTTCATGACGGCCACCTGGAAGGTCGCGCCCTGCCTCGCCTTCGGCAACACCGCCGTGCTGAAGATGAGCGAGCTGTCGCCGATGACGGCCGCGCGCCTGGGCGAGCTCGCGCTCGAAGCCGGCATCCCGCCCGGCGTGCTGAACGTGGTGCATGGCTACGGCAGCGCCGCCGGCGAACCGCTGGTGCGGCACCAGGACGTGCGCGCGATCTCGTTCACCGGGTCCACGGCCACCGGCAACCGCATCGTCAAGGAAGCGGGTTTGAAGAAGTTCAGCATGGAGCTGGGCGGCAAGTCACCGTTCGTGGTCTTCGACGACGCCAACCTCGAGCGCGCGCTGGACGCGGCGTTGTTCATGATCTTCTCCAACAACGGCGAGCGCTGCACCGCCGGCAGCCGCATCCTGGTGCAGCAGTCGATTTATGCCGGCTTCGCGCAGAAGTTCACCGAGCGGGCGCGGCGGATCCCGGTGGGCGACCCGCTCGACGAGAAGACCATCATCGGGCCGATGATCTCGCAAGGCCACCTCGCCAAGGTGCGCAGCTACATCGAGCTAGGCACGAAGGAAGGCGCCACGCTGCTGTGCGGCGGGCTGGATGCGCCTTCGCTGCCCGGCCGCGTGAAGCAGGGCAACTACGTGCGGCCCACGGTGTTCGCCGACGTGGACAATCGCATGCGCATCGCGCAGGAGGAGATCTTCGGGCCCGTGGCTTGCCTGATCCCGTTCAAGGACGAGGCCGAGGCGATCCGCCTGGCCAACGACATCCCCTACGGCCTCTCGAGCTACGTCTTCAGCGAGAACATCGGGCGCGCGCATCGCGTGGCCGCCGCGATCGAGGCCGGCATGTGCTTCGTCAACAGCCAGAACGTGCGCGACCTGCGCCAGCCGTTCGGTGGCACGAAAGCGTCGGGTACCGGACGTGAGGGCGGCACCTGGAGCTACGAGGTTTTCCTGGAGCCCAAGAACATTGCGGTGTCGCTCGGCTCGCACCATATCCCACACTGGGGAGGAGCGGCATGAGCCGCGCCTCCCCAAAGGGGCGCATTGTCGCGCCCCCCACCCCGCCCCTCCCCTCACGGGGAGGGCCAAGAACCGAAGAGGCTTCTTATGGCTGAATCGAAACTCATCGCCGCGGTCGCGCAGGCCGCCACCGTCCTGTTCGACACGCCCGCCACCGTCGAGCGCGCGTTGGGCCTGATGGCCGATGCCGCAAAGCGAGGCGTGCAGCTGCTGGTGTTCCCGGAGGCGTTCATCGGCGGCTATCCCAAAGGCGCGGACTTCCATATCTACCTGGGCGGCCGCACGCCGCAGGGGCGCGGCGAGTTCAGGCAGTATTACGAGGCGGCCGTGACGATGGATGGACCGGAGCTCGCGCAACTCGCCAAGGCCGCCGCGCGCCACAAGATGTATGTCGTCACGGGCATCATCGAGCGCGATGGCGGCACCTTGTATTGCACCGCCGTGTACATCGGCCCCGACGGCCAGGTGCTGGGCAAGCATCGCAAGCTGATGCCCACGGCGCTGGAGCGGCTGGTGTGGGGCTTCGGCGACGGCTCGACCTTGCAGGCGGTGGACACGCCCTACGGCAAGCTGGGCGCCGTGATCTGCTGGGAGAACTACATGCCGGCGCTGCGCATGGCGATGTACCAGCAGCGCATCGCGCTGTACTGCGCGCCGACGGCGGACGACCGCGACAGCTGGGCTTCGACGATGCAGCACATCGCGCTGGAAGGTCGCTGCTTCGTGCTCTCGGCCTGCCAGCACCTGCGCCGTTCGCAGTTCCCGGCCGGCATGAACAACCGCCTGCCCGAGGCGCCCGAGACGGTGCTGATGCGCGGCGGCAGCATGATCATCGACCCGCTCGGCAAGGTGCTGGCGGGGCCGGTCTTCAACGAGGATGCGCTGCTGACCGCGGAGCTGGACATGTCCGTCATTCCGATGGCGCAGATGGATTTCGACGCCGTGGGGCACTACGCCAGGCCCGACGTGTTTTCCCTGCATGTGAACACGGCCGCGCAGCGGGCCGTGACGCTGGACGATGCACAGGGAGCGATCCGTGGGTAAGTTGGCGCTGGCCGCGAAGATCACGCACGTGCCTTCGATGTACCTGAGCGAGCTGGACGGCCCGCGCAAGGGCACGCGGCAGGACGCGATCGAGGGTCACGAGGAGATCGGCCGGCGCTGCCGCGAACGGGGCGTCGACACGATCGTGGTGTTCGACACGCACTGGCTCGTCAACGCCAATTACCACATCAACTGCGCGCCGCATTTCAAGGGCCTGTACACCAGCAACGAGCTGCCGCATTTCATCAGCAACCTCGCGTTCGAGTTCCCGGGCAACCCCGTGCTGGGCCAGCTGCTGGCCCAGGCGTGCAACGAGTCCGGCGTGGAAACGCTGGCGCATGACGCCACCACGCTGAACCCGGAATACGGCACGCTGGTGCCGATGCGCTACATGAACGCCGACCGGCACTTCAAGGTGGTCTCCGTGTCCGCCCTTTGCATGGCGCATTACCTGAACGACAGTGCACGCCTGGGCTGGGCCATCCGGCGCGCGGTGGAGGACCATTACGACGGCACGGTCGCGGTGCTGGCCAGCGGATCGCTGTCGCACCGCTTCGCGCAGAACGGGCTGGCGCCGGAGTTCGCCTTCAGGATCTGGAGCCCGCTGCTGGAGACCCTGGATCGCCAGGTCGTCGAGATGTGGAAACGAGGCGAGTGGAAGGCGTTTTGCGAGATGTTGCCGGAATACGCCGCCAAGGGGCATGGCGAGGGCTTCATGCACGACACCGCGATGCTGCTGGGCGCGCTGGGCTGGTCGGACTACGACGGCCGGGCCGAAATCGTCACCCCCTACTTCGGCGCCTCGGGAACCGGCCAGATCAACGCCGTGTTCCCGGTTACGCCGCAGAGCGGCAAATCCATCCCCCGTGCCCAGGCTTCCAGCGCCGAGGGCTACCAGGCGGTCAGCCGACTGTGACGAATGTATGTGGCCCCCACGCTTGCCGCTGCGCACCTGCGCTGCCCCCCAAGGGGGCCTTCGCGCCTTGGGGCGGCCCGGCGGCGCGAAGGGAATCTGACCTCACTTAGGAGTTTCATGCCGCACGTCGTCATCCAATACACCCCGAACGTCGAAGCCGACATGCACGCCCTGTGCCGCGAACTCGCGGCGGTCCTGGTCGAGCAGCAGGCGGAGGGCGGCTCCCAGCTCTTCCCGCCCGGCGGCACGCGGGTGATGGCTTATCCGGCGGCGCACTTTGCGGTAGCCGACGGCAAGGAAGACTATGCCTTCGTCTACATCAACGTGAAGATCGGCGGCGGGCGTAGCGAGGCTTCCAAGACCCGCGCGGGCGACGCGATGATGGAGAAGGTCAAGGCGCGTTTCGCCGCCCTGTTCGCGAAGCGGCTGATCGGCATCACGCTGCAGATCGAGGAAAGCCCCGGCCAGGTCTACGACGCGAAGCACAGCAACCTGCACCCGCTGTTCAAGAGGTAGTCCCATGTTTTCGCAGGACCTCATCGCCCGGCTCGCGGCCGAACTCCACGCCAGCGAGACGTCGCGCGTGCAGGTCGAGCATTTCTCCAGGCGCTTTCCGGAAATGACCGTCGAGGACGGCTATGCGATCTCCCGCGCCTGGGTGGCCATCAAGATCGCGGAGGGGCGCCAGGTGCGCGGCCACAAGATCGGCCTGACATCGCGCGCCATGCAGGTCTCCAGCCAGATCGACGAGCCCGACTACGGCACGCTGCTGGACGACATGTTCTTCGAGCCGGGCGACATCCCCACCGCCCGCTTCATCGCGCCGCGCGTGGAGGTCGAGCTCGCCTTCATCCTCAAGCACAAGCTCGAAGGCGAGCGCGTGAGCGTGGAGCAGGTGCTGGAGGCCACCGAGTACGTCACGCCGGCCATCGAGATCATCGACGCGCGTATCGAGCAGTTCGACCGCCACACCAAGGCGATGCGCAAGGTCCAGGACACCATCAGCGACAACGCCGCCAATGCCGGCATCGTGCTCGGCGGGCGCAAAATTCATCCTGCGGCGCTGGACCTGCCCTGGTGCGGCGCGATCCTGCGCCAGAACGGCGCCGTCGAGGAAACGGGCCTGGCCGCCGGCGTGCAGGGGCATCCCGCGATCGGCGTCGCCTGGCTGGCGATGAAGCTCGCCCCCTGGGGCGAGTGCCTGCAGCCCGGCGAGGTGGTGCTCGCCGGATCGTTCACCCGCCCCGTCGCCGCGAAGAGGGGCGACACGTTCGACGCCGACTACGGCCGGCTCGGCCGGTTCGAATTCCGCTTTGCCTAGAAAAGGTTTCCTGCCATGCAAACCCCCGTCAATCCCTTCAAGCAGGCCCTGCGCGAGAAGCGCCCGCAAATCGGCCTGTGGCTCGGCCTGGCCGACCACTACGCCACCGAAATCTGCGCCGGCGCCGGCTTCGACTGGCTGCTGGTCGACGGCGAGCATTCGCCCAACGACCTGCGCAGCATCCTGCAGCAGGCGCAGGTGATCGCCGCCTATCCGCAGTCGCACGCGATCGCGCGCGTGCCGGTCGGCCATGGCAACGTCGGCACGGCCCTGATCAAGCAGTACCTCGACCTTGGCATCCAGACCCTGCTGGTGCCCATGGTCGATACCGCGCAGCAGGCTGCCCAACTCGTGCGCGCGGCGCGCTACCCGCCCGGCGGCATCCGGGGCATGGGCGGCGCGCGCGCTTCGCGCTGGGGGCGCTTTGCCAACTACGGCAAGGAAGCCAACGACCAGGTGTGCCTGCTGGTGCAGGCCGAGACGCGCGAGGCCCTGGACAACCTGGACGCGATCGCGTCCACCGAAGGCGTGGACGGCGTGTTCATCGGCCCCGCCGATCTTTCCGCGGCGCTCGGCCATGTCGGCAATCCCGCGCATCCGGAGGTTCAGGCGATCATCGAGGATTCGATCCGCCGCATCAACAAGGCCGGCAAGGCCGCCGGCATCCTGTCACCCGACGAGGCGGTGGCGCGCCGCTACCTGGAATTCGGCGCGACCTTCGTCGCCGTCGGGCTGGACACCAACCTGCTGGCGAGGGCCACCTTCGCGCTGGCCGCCAAGTTCAAGGCCGCCGCCACGGCGGCGCCCGAGAGCAAGACATATTGAAGGGAGTGCCCACTGTGAACGCCGTCCTCCAACCCGCCGCCGGCAGCGTCCATCCCGACGAGTGGCGAGCGCGAGTGCAGCTCGCGGCCTGCTACCGCGTCTTCGACATGCTCGGCTGGACCGAGATGATCTACAACCACATCACGATCCGGCTGCCGGAGAGCGTGAGCGGCGGGGAGAAGCAATTCCTGATCAATCCCTTCGGCCTGCACTACAGCGAGGTGACGGCCAGCAACCTGCTGAAGATCGACCTGAAGGGCAACAAGCTGGACGACAACCCCTGGCCGGTGAACCCGGCCGGCTTCACCGTTCACTCGGCGATCCACGAAGGCCTCCCCGACGCGCATTGCGTCATGCACACCCACACCACGGCCGGCCTGGCCGTCGCCTGCACCAAGGGCGGCCTCGCGCAGAACAACTTCTATTCGGCGCAGCTGCACGGGCTGGTGGCCTACCACGACTTCGAAGGCATCACCATCCGCTCCGAGGAGGCGCCGCGCCTGCTCGCCAACATCGGCGACAAGCCGGCGGTGATCCTGCGCAACCACGGCCTGCTGGCGTGGGGACCGACGCTGCCGATGGCGTTCGTGCGGCTGTGGACGCTGCAGCGCGCCTGCGAAGTGCAGGTGGCGCAGGCCGCGCTCGGCCCGGCGATCCCGGTGCCGGAAGCGATCGCGCAACAGACGGTCGCCGACTCGTTCCAGTGGGACCGGCGCTTCGGCGCCGGGCAGGATGTGTTCGATGCGCTGGTGCGGCGGGTGGACCGCATCGACGCGAGCTACAAGAATTGACATCATGAAGGTCTGCATCTACGGCGCCGGGGCGATCGGCGGATGGGTCGGCGTGAGGCTCGCGCGCGCCGGCTGCGACGTGAGCGTGGTGGCGCGCGGCGCCACACTGGCGGCCCTGCAGGCGCACGGCCTGCGGCTGCAACAGGCCAACGAGGTGCTGTCGGCTGCCGTCCAGGCCAGCGCCAACCCGCAAGAGCTCGGCGTCCAGGACCTCGTCGTTGTCGCCGTGAAGGCGCCGGCGATGGCGGAAGTCGCCAGGTCCATCGCGCCGCTGATCGGCCCGAACACCGTCGTGCTCACGGCGATGAACGGCGTGCCGTGGTGGTTCTTCGAGGGCTTCGGCGGGCGCTACGCCGGCACGCGGCTGGCCTCGGTCGACCCCGACGGCAGCATCGCGAAGGCCGTGCCGGCCGCGCACATCGTCGGCTGCGTCGTTCATGCGAGTTGCTCGCTGGAGCAACCGGGTTTCGTTGCGCACCACTTCGGCAACAAGCTGATCATCGGCGAGCCTTCGGGCGGGCAGACCTCCCGCGTGCGCGAGCTGGCGGCGCTGCTGGAGCGGGCCGGCTTCGAAACGGCGGTGTCGGAGCAGATCCAGAAGGACGCCTGGTACAAGCTGTGGGGCAACATGACCATGAACCCGGTGAGCGCGATCACCGGCGCCACCACGGACCGCGTGCTGGACGACGAGCTGGTGCGCGGCTTCGTCCAGAGCGTGATGCTCGAGGCCAAGGAGATCGGCACGCGCATCGGCATCCCGATCGACCAGAGCCCGGAAGATCGCCATGCGGTCACGCGCAAGCTCGGCGCCTTCAAGACCTCCATGCTGCAGGACGTGGAATCCGGCAAGGCGGTGGAGCTGGATGCGCTGGTGACGGTGGTGAAGGAGCTGGGCGAGCTCACCAAGGTGCCGACGCCCTTCACCGATGCGCTGCTGGGCCTGGCGCGGCTGCATGCGCGGGTGCGCGGGCTGTATTAAGCTGGCGGGCTTTCCCGATCGCATCGCACGAATGACCACCCGCATCTCCGACCTGCACATCGCGCGCGAAGATGCGCTGCCCACGCCGCTGGCGCTCCAGCAGGAATTGCCCTGCAGCGAAGCGCAGGCGGGCCATATCGCGCAAGCGCGCGAGACGGTGCGCCGCATCCTCCGGGGCGAGGACCCCCGCCTGCTCGTGATCGTCGGCCCCTGCTCGATCCATGACCCGGCGTCCGCGATCGAGTACGCGGGCCGCCTGCGCGAGGCCATGGACCGCACTGCCGGCGCCCTCTTCCCCGTGATGCGCGTGTACTTCGAGAAGCCGCGCACACGCATGGGATGGAAGGGCCTGATCTATGACCCGGGCCTGGACGGCGTGGGCGACATCGGCGAGGGCCTGCGGGCCGCGCGACGCATCCTGCTGGAATGCGCCAAGCTGGGCGTGCCCGCCGCCTCGGAGATCCTCGACCTGGTCACGCCGCAGTACTACGCCGAGCTTCTCTCCTGGGGCGCCATCGGCGCGCGCACCGTGGAGAGCCCCCTGCACCGCCAGATGGCGTCGGCGCTGTCGGCGCCGCTGGGCTTCAAGAACGCGACCAATGGCAGCGTGCAGGTGGCGATCGACGCCATCCACGTGGCCGCGCAGCCGCACCGCTTCCCCAGCATCTCGCTGGAAGGGCGCGCCATCGTCGTCACCACGACCGGCAACTCTGACGCGCACCTGGTGCTGCGCGGCGCCAGCAGCGGGCCCAACTACGACGCGGCAAGCGTGGAGGCGGCCGCTCGCGCGCTCGCCGATGCCGGCCTGCCGGCCCGGCTGCTGGTCGATTGCAGCCACGGCAACAGCGCCAAGGACTACCGCCGCCAGCCCGAAGTGGCGGCCGACATCGCGCGGCAGGTCGCCGGCGGCTCGCGCGCGATCGCGGGCGTGCTGCTGGAGAGCCATCTCGTCGAAGGCCGGCAGGACATCACCGAAGGCCGCGCCGGGCTGCGCTACGGCCAGAGCGTGACCGACGGATGCATCGGCTGGGACGAAACGGAGGCGGTGCTCGACGGCCTGGCCGAGGCCGTTCGCGCCCGACCCGTTCGCGCCTGATGGCACAACCCGCCAAGGCGATCAGCGGCACCGCTTTCGCAACGCTGCTGCTGATCGCGCTGATGATGGGCGCGAACCACGTCGCCGCGCGGATCGCGTTCAACAACGGCGTCGATGTCGCGACGGCCGTGGTGTTCCGCAGCGTCGTGACGGCCGTCGTCATCGTCGCCCTGCTGGTGATCCAGGGCGCCCGGGTGCGCTTCACCGCGCGCCACAAGCAGATGCTGCCGGTGATCGGCCTGCTGATCGGCGTGCAGAGCCTGTGCCTGTATTCCGCCGTGGCGCGGCTGCCGGTCGCGCTGGCGCTGCTGGCCTTCAATACCTACCCGATCTGGACCGCCTTCTGGGCCCGCATGGTCTACCGCCAGCGGCCCGAGCGCGCGATGCGGGTCGCGATGCCGGTGATCCTCGTGGGCCTGGCCCTGGCGCTGGACGTCTTCGGGGCGGCCTCGGGCCTCGGCGCCTCCGCCCAGTGGGCGCGCATCGGCGCGGGCGTGGCGTTCGCGCTGGCGGCGGCCGGCACCTTCGGCCTGGCGCTCGTCGTCACGCAGCACGAGGCCGGCGACGTGGACGGTCGCGTGCGCACGGCCACGACCATGACGATCGCGGGCCTCGTCGCCCTCGCCACGGTGAGCATCCAGGGCGGCTTTCACCTTCCGACGGCGGCTCCGGGCTGGTGGGGCCTGGGCGTCCTCACGTTCCTGTACGGCACCGCCTTCACCATCATGTTCACCGTGCTGCCGAAGCTCGGCGTCGTCGGCAACTCGGCGATCATGAACGTCGAACCCGTCTTTGCGCTGGTGCTCGGCTGGCTGATCCTGGGCCAGTCGATCGCGCCGGTGCAGGTCGTCGGCGCGCTGATCGTCGTCGGCGCCGTGATGGTGCTGGGGATGCGGCGGCGGTAGGCGAGGTGTGAACACGCTGCAGTTCTGCGCCCGCTGCGTTAAGGCACGCGGCAAGGCTGCGTGCCGGTTGGCTGCGGCGCGCGGTCCAGCCCGCCCGCACCCGGCTTCGGCGCCCACACGCAGGCACTCAACGGCTCGACAGGTTCCTCATTCGACCAGCACCGGCACCCGCTGCGCCAGCGAGCACATCAGCTCGTAGCCCACGGTGCCGGCGGCGCGCGCGGGCTCGTCGATGGCGATCACGGCGCCGTTCGACGCGCGGCCCCAGAGCGTGACCTCGCTGCCGAAGCCCGCCTGGGGCACGGGCGTCAGGTCGACGGTGACCATGTCCATGCTGACGCGGCCGACGAGACGGGTGCGCACGCCGTCGACCAGCACCGGCGTGCCGGTGGTGCAGTGGCGCGGGTAACCGTCCGCATAGCCGCAGGCGATCACCCCGATGCGAAGCGGCACGTCCGCCGTGAAGCTGGAGCCATAGCCGACCGTGTCGCCGGGCTCCAGCTGCTGCACGGCGAGGATTCGCGTCGCCAGGGTCATCGTGGGCTGCAAACCCCAGTGCGCAATATCGTGGTCGGGGAAGTCCGGTGCGCTGCCGTAAACCGCGATACCGGGCCGGATCCAGTCGGCTCTCACCGCGGCCTGCGTGCCGAAGCGCAGGCTGGCCGCGCTGTTGGAAAGGGTGCGCTCGCCCGGGAGGTCGCGCGTGATGTCCTCGAACACCTCCATTTGGTGGGCGATGCCCCTGGCGCCGTCGGCGTCACTGAAGTGGGTCATCAGCGAGACCTCGTCCACCTGGGGCAGTGCGTCCAGCCGGGTCCAGGCGGCGCGGAACCGCTGCGGCGGGAAACCCAGCCGGTTCATGCCGGAGTTCATTTTGAGGAACACGCGATGGGGCTGGTGCGTCTTGTGCATGGCGAGCATGTCGATCTGCTCGTCGCAGTGCACCGCGTGCCACAGGTTCAGACGCGAGCACAGCTCCAGGTCGCGCGCCTCGAAGACGCCCTCCAGCAGCAGGATCGGCCCGCGCCATCCCAGCGCCCGCACCCGCTCGGCCTCCTGCAGGTCGAGCAGCGCAAAGCCGTCGGCACCGCGCAAGCCCTCCCATACCCGCTCGATCCCATGGCCATAGGCATTGGCCTTGACGACGCCCCAGACCTTGGCGTCGGGTGCGGCCCGGCGCACGCGCTCGAGGTTCTGGCGGAGCGCTTCGGTGTGGATGGTGGCTTGGATCGGGCGTGGCATGGGTGGATTCTGTCATTACCCCGCGTGATATAACCCTTTGTCGCTTGGAGACAGACCCAAAAACCACCGCCCATCAGCCCGCCTGATGCGCCACAACCCAGCCCAATGAAGCGCGGTTTTTACACCATCATGTCGGCGCAGTTCTTCTCGTCGCTGGCTGACAACGCTTTGTTCGTGGCCGCGGTGGAGCTGCTCAAGGCCGACGGGGCCCAGGAATGGCAGCGGGCCGCGCTGGTTCCCATGTTCGCCCTGTTCTACGTCGTGCTCGCCCCTTTCGTCGGCGCTTTCGCCGACGCCATGCCCAAGGGCAAGGTCATGTTCGCGAGCAACGCCATCAAGGTCGTCGGGTGTGCGCTGATGCTGTTCGGACTGCATCCCCTGCTGGCCTACGCCGTGGTGGGCCTGGGCGCCGCCGCCTATTCGCCGGCGAAGTACGGCATCCTCACCGAGTTGCTGCCGCCCTCCCAGCTGGTCAAGGCCAATGGCTGGATCGAGGGCCTCACCATCGCGTCGATCATCCTGGGCATCCTGCTGGGCGGGCAGTTGATCGGAAACGCCATCGCCAGCCGCATGCTGGCGATCGATTTCCCGATGTTCGACACCGGCATCGATACGGGGCCCGAAGCCGCCATCTTCGTGCTGATCTTCATCTACATGCTGGCCGCGTGGTTCAACACCCGCATCCCGCACACCGGCGTGGAGATGCGGCCCATGCCGAAGAACCCGCTGGAACTGGTGCCCGATTTCTGGACCTGCAATTCGCGCCTGTGGCGCGACAAGCTCGGCCAGATCTCGCTGGCCACCACCACGCTGATCTGGGGCGTGAGCGGCAACCTGCGCTACATCATCCTGGCCTGGAGCGCGGCGGCCCTGAGCTACAGCACGACGCAGGCTTCCGCGCTCTCCGGGGTGGTGGCGATGGGCACCGCCGTGGGCGCCGTGGTGGCGTCGATGCGCATGCGGCTGGACATGGCGACCAGCGTCATGCCGCTGGGCATCGCGATGGGCCTGTTCGTGATCCTGATGAACTTCATTTCCAACGTCTGGGTCGCCGCGCCCTTCCTGATCCTGCTCGGCGCGATCGGCGGCTTCATGGTGGTGCCGATGAACGCGCTCCTGCAGCACCGCGGCCACAACCTGATGGGCGCGGGCCGCTCGATCGCGGTGCAGAACTTCAACGAGCAGGCCTGCATCCTCGGCCTGGGCGCCCTGTACAGCCTGTCGGCGGGCATGGGCCTGTCGGCCTTCGCGGCCATCACCAGCTTCGGCGTCATCGTGGCCGGCGTGATGTGGATCATCCAGCGCTGGCACAAGAACAACTGCGTGCAATACCGCGAGGAAGTCGAGCACCTGCTCGAAATCGCCCGCCACGACAACGTGCATGGGTAGCCCCGCGGGGCAGCGGGTGCTGCCGGCGCTGGCGCTGGTGCTCAACGCGTTCGTCTGGGGCGTGTCGTGGTGGCCGTTCCGCGAATTGCAGGGCCATGGCCTGCATCCCTTGTGGGCCACGGCCCTGATCTACATCGTCTCGATGGCCTTGCTGCTGGCCATGCGCCCACGGTCCTGGGAAGGCTTTCGCGGACAGCCTGTGCTCTGGCTGCTGCTGGCGGCAGCGGGCATGACCAACGTCGGCTTCAACTGGGCGGTGACGGTGGGGGATGTCGTCCGCGTGGTGCTGCTGTTCTACCTGATGCCGGCCTGGACGGTGGTGCTGGCCTGGCCCCTCCTGGGCGAACGCCCGACGCCGCCGGCGCTCGTGCGGCTGGCACTGGCCCTGGCCGGCGTCGTGATCGTGCTCAAGACCGACAGCGCCGCCTGGCCCGTGCCCGAGAGCATTTCCGACTGGCTGGCGCTGGCCGGCGGGTTCAGCTTTGCGCTCACCAACATCCTGCTGCGCAAGCTCCACGGCGTGCGGCCCGAGGCCCGCATCCTCGCGATGTTCGGCGGCGGCGCGCTGCTGGCCACGGCGGCGGGCGTGCTGGGAACGATGGCCGGCGTCGTCACGGCGCCGCCCGCACCCCAATGGGCGTGGGCCGGCGTGGGGCTCGCGCTGAGCCTGGGTTTCCTCGCGAGCAACATCGCGCTGCAGTACGGTGCCTCGCGGCTCAACGCGCATGCGGCGGCGCTGATCATGCTGTCGGAAGTGGTGTTCGCCAGCCTGTCGGCCGTGGCGCTGGGCGCCGCGGAGCTGACGACCCGCACGCTCGCGGGTGGCGCGCTGATACTCGCGGCGGCGGCGTGGTCGGCATGGCCCGAGGGCGAGCAAACCGGCGGGGCCTGACGCACAATCGGCCCATGACCAGCATCTACGACTTCGAGGCGCGGCAGATCGACGGCAGGACCGTGCCGCTGAGCAAATTCAAGGACAAGGCCCTGCTGATCGTCAACACGGCGAGTGCCTGCGGGTTCACGCCGCAGTTCGGCGGCCTGGAAGCGCTGCACAAGGCGTACGGCAAGAAGGGCCTGGTGGTGCTGGGCTTTCCGTGCAACCAGTTCGGCGCGCAG
>Ga0255338_1002105_pt1 | contig 31861 bp, 39 predicted proteins | sample MeOH1_35cm_T4_19_FD_203715 | JGI IMG/M metagenome (GOLD analysis project Ga0255338, IMG submission 203715) | Sandy soil microbial communities from University of British Columbia, Vancouver, Canada - MeOH1_35cm_T4_195 | ecosystem: Engineered > Artificial ecosystem > Sand microcosm > Unclassified ... | reverse complement strand
CGAACCTCGCGCCCAGGGCGACCGACCATATCGGCGAGATGATCGCAATGATCGCGCGCCTGCTCGAGGCCGGCCATGCCTATCAGGCAGACGGCCACGTGCTGTTCCACGTGCCCTCGGACCCCGATTATGGCGCACTCGGCCGGCGCGATCGCGAGGCGATGATCGCCGGCGCGCGAGTGGAAGTCGCGTCCTACAAAAAGGACCCCGCCGATTTCGTGCTGTGGAAGCCGTCGCCGCCGGAGGTGATCGGCTGGGACAGCCCGTGGGGCAGGGGCCGCCCGGGCTGGCACATCGAATGCTCGGCGATGATCGAGGCGCACCTCGGCGAGACGATCGACATCCATGGCGGCGGCCTCGATCTCATCTTTCCGCACCACGAGAATGAGATCGCGCAGAGCCGCTGCGCGCATCATGGCGCGCCGCTCGCCCGCTATTGGGTGCACAATGGCTTTCTCGCGATGGTGGGCGTCGACAAGATGTCCAAGTCGCTGGGCAACGTCGTCACGGTCGGCGAATTGCTTGAACAAGGCCACAAAGGGGAGGTCCTCCGCCTCGCCTTGCTGTCCGCACATTATCGCCAGCCGCTCGATTGGTCGGATGCTCTGATCGCGCAAAGCCGGGCGACGCTCGACCGGCTCTACCGTGTCGGGGGCGATGCCGTACCCGGCAGTCCGGATCCATCGGTCGTCGAGGCGCTCGCCGACGATCTCAACACCCCGCTCGCGCTGGCGCGGCTGACCGCGCTCAGCGATCCTGCCACATTGCGCGCGAGTGCCGATTTGCTTGGGCTGCTCGGGGCGAGTGCGGTCGAATGGTTCCAGGGCGAGGGCGATGCGCGGATCGAAGCGCTGATCGCAGAGCGCGCCGCCGCCAAGCAGCGCCGCGACTTCGCGGAGGCGGACCGGATTCGCGGCGCGTTGGCGGCTGAAGGCATATTGCTCGAGGACACGCCGTCGGGGACGAGCTGGCGCCGCGCCTGATCTCCCCCTGACTTCGCGCCCGCGGTCGCCGGCCGATCATTTCGCACGGCGGAAGTGGCGATCTCGTGCGTCCGCCTCTATATCGCGGCTGTGACCACCGCCCTCTACAATCGCGATATCCTGCGGCTCGCCGCCTCGATCCCGCATCATCAACGCCTGGCCAATGCGCAGGCGAGCGTCGAGAAAAGGTCGCCGGTCTGCGGCAGCCGCGTGATCGTCGACGTCATGCTCGATCCGAGCGGACGCATCGCCGAGCTCGGTCAGAAGGTGAACGCCTGCGCGCTCGGCCAGGCCTCCGCTTCGCTGATGGGCGCGCATGCGATCGGCCGGGACCGCGACGAACTGGCGGAGGCGCGCGACGCGCTGGCGGCCTTTCTCGCCGGCCGGCGCGACGATCCCGGAACCTGGCCGGGGCTCGAGATTTTCCGCGAGGCGAGGCCCTATAAGGCGCGCCATCCTTCGATCCTGCTCGCATTCGAGGCCGTCGCCGAGGCCGCCGGACAGGCTGGAGGCTGATGGAAACGCACGCCGCCGCAGCCGCCACGAATATGGTGCTCCGCGACGGCGTGATCCTCCTTGGGGCGGCGATGTTCTTCGTCACCCTGTTCCGCCATTTCGGGCTCGGTGCGGTGCTCGGCTACCTCGTGGCGGGCGCCCTGATCGGTCCGGACGGCCTCGGCCTGGTCGCGCGCGCCGAGGATATTTTGCCGATCGCCGATTTCGGCATCGTCCTGCTGCTGTTTCTGGTCGGGCTCGAGCTCCATCCCGCGCGGCTGTGGCGGCTCAAGCGCGACATCTTCGGGCTCGGGCTGCTGCAGGTCGCGGTGAGCGGAGTGGTGCTCGCCGCCCTGGTCTTTGCTGCCACCGGGCTCAGCGCCGCGGCCGCGATCGCGATCGGGCTGCCGCTGGCGTTGTCGTCGACGGCGCAGGTGCTGCCAAGCCTGAGGGCCTCGGGCGAGATCAACACCCCGCCCGGCGAGCGCGCTTTCTCGATCCTGCTTTTTCAGGATCTGTCGATCGTGCCGCTGATCACGATCATCGCCGCCCTCTCGCGGGCCGCGCCGGATCCGGTCGCGCCGCCGGGTTGGTTGTTGGCGCTCTATACGGTCGGCGCGATCGCATTTCTCGTCGTCGCCGGCCGCTTCATCATCAATCCCCTGTTCCGGCTGGTCGGCCGGGTGAGCGAGCGCGAGCTGTTCGTGGTCGCCGGGCTGTTCACCGTGCTCGCCAGCGCCGCGGTGATGCAGTCGTTGCACCTTTCGACGGCGCTCGGCGCGTTCATCGCCGGCGTGATGCTCGCCGATTCGCCGTACCGGCACGAGCTCGAGGCGGACATCGAGCCGTTTCGGTCGATCCTGCTCGGCCTGTTCTTCGTCGCGATCGGCATGATGCTCGATTTAGACGCGATCGCGACGCGACCGTGGTTCGTGCTCGGCATGGCGGCGGCGCTGATCGCGATCAAGGCGGCGCTGTTGTTCGGGCTTGCCCGGCTGTTCGGGATGGAAGGCCGCCGCGCGCTCAAGCTCGGACTGCTGCTCAGCCAGGGCGGCGAGTTTGCGTTCGTGCTGTTCGCCGCGGCGCAAGGCGCGAGGCTGATCGCACCGGATGCCGCAAGCCTGTTCGCTGCGATCGTCACCGTTTCGATGGCCTCGACGCCATTCCTGATGATGCTCAACGACTGGCTGGAAAGGCGCGCATCGCACCGCCAGGCGCTCGATTTGGAAGGGCCTGAGGATTCGGCCGCCGCCAGTGCGATCGTGGTCGGCTACGGCCGCTTCGGCCAGACCGTCGCGCAAATGCTGATGGCCAAGAACATCAGCGTCACCCTGATCGATTCGAAGCCGAGCCAGATCGAGGTCAGCGGCAGCTTCGGCGCCAAGGTCTATTATGGCGACGGGCTGCGCCTCGATCTGCTGCGGCTCGCCGGCGCGGCGGAGGCGCGCGCCTTGCTGTTCTGTATCGACGAGGCCAACCCGACCAGCCGGCGGCTCGAGGGAATATTGGAGGCCTTTCCGCAGGCGGCGGTGTTCGTGCGCGCCTTCGACCGCATTCACCTGATCGAGCTGGCGCAGACCGACCTCGCTGGAACGGTGCGCGAAGTGTTCGAATCTGCAGTGCTGATGGGCAGGGAAGCGCTGCGGGTCTTCGATATTCCGGAGGAGGAGGTGGCGCGGGTCGAGCAGGAATATCGCCAGCGTGACAGCGAGCGGCTGGTCGGCCAGAGCCAGTCCGGCGATCTTCACACGCTCAAGGAGCGGATGTTCGGCCCGGACAATGCGCTCGACGGCTGATCGGATGCCGTTGGCCGGCCGCGCCTGTTATCGGCACGCCTTCTCCGGGTTCGTCCCGTCCCGGCGCGACTGATCCTGTTGCCACCGGGTCAGAGCGGCGATGATCTGCTCGACCGCGCTGTCGTGCGGCGCCGGCTCGCTGCGAACATGGATATGGGCTTGTGCGTAGAGGGGATTGCGGATCTCGGCGAGGCTTTGCAGCACCGCCAGCGGATCCTTGTCCTTGAGCAATGGCCGCGAATCGCGGCGCGAGACCCGCTCGGCGAGCACGGCCGGATCGGCGTCGAGCCAGATGGCGATGCAATTGTCGAGGATCAAAGCGCGAGTGCTGGGATCCATGAAGGCCCCGCCGCCCGTGGCGAGGACCTTGGGGCCGCCTTCCACCAGGCGGGCGATCACGCGCCGCTCGCCATCGCGAAAGCTGGCCTCGCCGAACCGCTCGAAAATCTCGCTGACGCTGCAGCCGCAGGCGAGCTCGATCTCGCTGTCCGAATCGACGAAGTCGAGGCGCAGCCGCTTGGCGAGCCGCCGGCCGATGGTTGTTTTCCCGACGCCCATCAACCCGACGAGCACGATCGACCGGTCGACTGGGGGAAGGCTGCTCGTCATGCTGACGGGGCTATACAGCGTGCCGCCTCGTGGGGCAAAAGGCCGCGATCCTCCACGCACGGAATGTTGAATGTCACGAACCACCTTGATCATCCTGCTGTTGCTGCTGCTGCTCGTCGGTGGTGCGATCTATTTGTCCACGCTCGATACCGAAGTGGCGCCGACGCGGATCGAACTGGACGTGACGAATGAAGCGCTCGCGCAATAAGATCCTCCTGCTTGCGGGTGCTGCCTTGCTCGTCGTCGGCCTGCCCGCCGCGAGCCAGGAAGCGCCTGAATCGCTGCTGCCGCCGGGCTTCGGCTCGGACGAGCTGCCCCCGCGCCAGCCGGACAGGCCCGCCGGCGAGCGGCCCGAGCCCGGCATGCCATCGCCGCTCTCGCCGCTGACCGGTGAGGCTCCGCCGGCCGCGAGCGCCCTGCCCGGCGAGGAGGAAGCGCTCGAGGAGCCGCCGAAACCGCTCGAGCTTCCCGATTGGGCGCGTCGCTCGACCGCGGTCGTCGGCGCACTCGATGTCCAGCACAGCGGCCTCCCCGCCGACGAGTTCGGGCGCACCGACGGCCGCTTCCTCTCGACCTTGATGCGCCGGCTCGATGCGCCGATCGCCTCGCGCTGGGCCTCGATCCTGCTACGCCGCTCGTTGCTGTCGCGCATCCCGGTGCCGCATGGTGTGGCGCCGGCCGATTGGGTGGCCGAGCGGGCCTGGCTTTTGCTGCGCATGGGCGAGGCCGATGCTGCGCGGCTGCTGGTGCAGTCGGTCGACGTCGATCAATTCACTCCCAAGATGTTCGAGGTGGCGGTCCAGACCGCGCTCGCGACCGCCGATCCGGCGGCTTTGTGCCCGCTGGTCGAGCCGGGGCGCGCCGTTTCGAACGAGCCGGTGTGGCAGCTTTCCGAGGCGATGTGCGCCGCGCTCGCCGGCGATGCGGCGCACGCGAGCGCGGTGATCGATCAGGCCCGCCGCCGTAGCCCGGCGCGGGGGATCGATCTTTTGCTGGCCGAAAAAGTGATCGGTGCCGGCACCAACACCCGGCGCGCGGTGACGATCCAGTGGGACGAGGTCGATCGCCTCAGCGCCTGGCGCTTCGGCCTGGCGAGCGCCACCGGGATGGTCGTTCCCGAGCGGCTGATGAGCCTCGCCGGCCCGCGGATGCAGGCCTGGCAGGCGCGGGCGCCGATGCTCCCCGTCGAGCAGCGCCTCGCCGCCGCCGACACCGCCGCCTCGCTCGGCGTTTTTTCGCACGACGCGCTGGTCGAGATCTACAGCCTGGTCGCGGACACCACCGATCCGTCGGAACTCGGGGACTCGATCGGGGGCCGCTTGCGCCAGGCCTATGTCGGCGAGGACGTCGATGCGCGCGTCGCCGCGCTCCGCCAGCTCTGGGACGACAGCAAGACGCCGGCGCAGCAGCACGCACGCCGCATCCTGACCGGCGGCGCGGCGGCGCGTCTTCCCGCCGACGAGGCGCTGGCCGGGGATGCCGGCAAGATCATCGCCGCGATCCTCGCCGCCGGGCTCGATCAGCGCGCCGCCCGCTGGGCCGACGTCGTCGACGGCATGGGCAGCGATGGCGACCGGGCGTGGGCGCTGCTCGCGGTCGGAGCGCCGCGCGCCGCGGTCGACATCAGCGCCGGCAGGGTTCGCGACTTTGCCAAGCGCGACGACAGCAACGACCAGATCCGCAGCAAGATGCTGGTTGCCGCTCTCGCGGGCCTTGGTCGTATTCCGGGCGGCGCGCAATCGCCGCTCGCCGAAGATCTCGGCGTTCGCCTTGCCGCCGGCAACCGCTGGACGGCGATGATCGGCGACGCTGCCGCCAAGCGCCAGCCGGGAACGGTCGCGCTGCTTGCGGCGGTGGGGATGCAGGCCGCCGACTGGCGCGGCGTCCCCCCCGAGCATCTCTACCATATCGTCCGGGCGCTACGCCTTGCGGGGCTCGACTATGAAGCGCGAATGGTTGCCGCCGAGGCCTTGACCCGGCTGTGACGGCGGTGGCGGACACCCGCCCGAAGCTTCCGGGGTCCGCCGCGGCCGGCCCGCAGCCCTCGTCGCCCGCCCGCCTGCCCGAACCCGGCGACGACCGGCAGCTGATCGGGGCCTTCCTCGAGATGATGGCCGCCGAGGCCGGTGCCGCCGCCAATACCCTTGCCGCTTATGAGCGCGATCTTCGCGGCGCGTCCGAGACCTTGGGCGGCGGGCTTGCGGCCGCTTCCGCCGAGGGCCTGAAGGGCCTCGGCGAGGCATGGCTGCCGTTCAAGCGGGCGACGGTGGCGCGGAAGGCGGCCGCGCTGCGGCGCTTCTTCGGCTTTCTCGCCGACGAGAAGATCCGCAGCGACGATCCGTCGGCCGCGCTGCCGCGCCCGGGCACCGAGCGGCCGCTTCCCAAGATCCTCGATCACGCGGCGGTCAATGCGCTGTTCGCCGAGCTCGAGCGGCGCAGGCGCGAAGGCGGCGCGGCCGCCGACCTGCGTCTCGCGGCGCTCGTCGAGCTGCTCTACGGCTCCGGCCTGCGCGCGACCGAATTGGTCTCGCTGCCGCGCCATGCCGTGCAGCCAGACAAGCCCTATCTCATCCTCAAGGGCAAGGGCGGGCGGGAACGGCTCGTCCCGATCTCGGATCGCGCGCAAGCGGCGGTTGCGGAATGGACGGCGCTCGTCCCGCGCGCGTCGCTGTGGCTGTTCCCGTCGGGCAAGGGTCATTTGACGCGAGTCCGGCTCTACCAGCTGCTCAAGGAAGTGGGCGCGGAGGCGGGCATTCCGCCGGACCGGATCAGCCCCCACGTGCTGCGGCACGCTTTCGCGACGCACCTTCTCGAAGGCGGGGCAGACCTGCGCGCGCTGCAGCTGCTGCTCGGCCATGCCGATATCGCAACCACCCAAATCTACACCCACGTCGACAGCCGAAGGCTGGTCGAGCTGGTCAACAGCCGCCACCCGCTCGTTGACGCACGGCCCAAGGGGGCCTAACCGCCCCCGCTCATGGCTACTTTCCTCGACTTCGAAAAGCCGATCGCCGAGCTTGACGCGCGGGTCGCCGAATTGCGTGAAACGGCCCAGGCCGGTTCGATCAACATCGAATCCGAGATCGGCAAGTTGCAGGCGAAAGCGGACAAGCTGATCAGGGATACCTATGCCAAGCTCACGCCTTGGCAGAAGACGCAGGTTGCGCGCCATCCCGAGCGGCCGCACTTCCGCGATTATGTTGCCGGGCTGATCGACGATTTCGTTCCGCTCGCCGGCGATCGCGGCTTCGGCGATGATCAGGCGATCATCGGCGGGCTGGGCAAGCTTCGCGGCCGCAAGATCATGCTGATCGGCCATGAAAAGGGCGGCGACACCGCGAGCCGCCTGAAACACAATTTCGGCATGGCCAAGCCCGAAGGCTATCGCAAGGCGATCCGGCTGATGCAGCTGGCCGACCGGTTCGGCTTGCCGGTCGTGACCCTGGTCGATACGCCCGGGGCATTTCCCGGCGTGCAGGCGGAGGAACGCGGCCAGGCCGAAGCGATCGCGCGGTCGACCGAGGAATGCCTGTCCCTGTCGGTGCCGCTGATCGCGGCGATCGTCGGGGAAGGGGGGTCGGGCGGGGCGATCGCCCTGGCCGCTGCCAACCGCGTGCTGATGCTCGAACATTCGGTCTATGCGGTGATCTCGCCGGAAGGCTGCGCCTCGATTCTGTGGCGCGCCGCCGACAAAGCGGCGGAGGCCGCGGAGGCGATGCGGATCACGGCGACCGATCTCCAGCAGCTCGGGATCGTCGATCGCATCGTCCCCGAACCGGTCGGAGGCGCGCATCGCACGCCCGGCGAAGCGGTCGAATCGCTTGGCCAAGCGCTGGTCGATGAGCTGGAGGCGCTTAGCCCCCTGTCGCGCGATCAGCTACGTTCTGATCGGCGCGCCAAATATATGGCAATCGGCTGATCTGGGCCTAAAGCCGGTTGGCCTAGTCGAGATTTTGCGCCTTGGCTTCAGGTGCTGAGCACCGTCACCCTGACATAGTCCCACATTTCGATGAGATTGCTGGCAAAGCCCCTGAGCGCCGTGAGCATGGCCAGCACGATCAACGCGAGAATGAGTCCGTATTCGACGGCCGTCGCCCCGCGTTCGTCGCGCTTCAACTTCGTGAATGGCCGCATTGCCTGCTTCCCCGTAACGCGGGCGCGTACACCCCCAGCGAGAAAATCAGTAGAGGGTGCGTCATTACCAATTTCCTAACAAAGGCCTCGTGATTGGAAAAAAATCCGACATCGGTCCCGACACTGACGGTGGTGGCGGCGGCATTGGTCGATGCGGACGGGCGTGTCCTGCTGCAGCAGCGCGCGCCGCACAGGAGCATGGCGGGGCTCTGGGAATTTCCGGGTGGAAAGATCGAGCCCGGCGAGACCCCGGAGGATGCGCTGATCCGCGAGCTGCGCGAAGAGCTGGGGATCGATACGGAAAAAGCGTGCCTCGCGCCGGCGGCGTTCGCGAGCGACAGGCTCGATGAGTCGCACCTGATCCTGCTGCTCTACGTCTGCCGCAAGTGGCGCGGCACGCCGCGCCCGCTCGATGCGAGCGCGCTCACCTGGGTGCGGCCGCAGCAAATGTTCGCGCTGGCGATGCCGCCCGCCGACAAGCCGCTGATCGGGCTGCTCGACGCGCTTCTGTAGACGCTGCCGCCGCTCGAGCGGCTTCGAATCAGGAAGGCCGAAGGACGGCGGCGAGGGACGTCGTGCCGCTGCCGCGCCGCGCCGGCTTCGGCTGGCCGGGGGCAGGGGCCCAGGCGGTGAGATGGACGATCTCGACCTGCTCCTCGATCTTGCCGTCGAGGTCGGCGTGGCGTGCAAATTCCGCCTCGGCGGCGGCGAGGCCGGCGCGCAGGATCGGGCGGCGCGAGCGCGCCGTCAGGATGTTGGTCGCGGCCGTCGCGCGCAGGTCTCCCACCAAAGTCGCGAGAGCCGGAAAGCGCACCGTCAGCGACGTCGAATCGGCCACCGGCAGCGCGAAGCCGGCGCGGGTCAGCAGATCGCCGGCCGCGCGGACGTCGATCTGGGGGTGAATGTGCGGGGCGGCTCCGCCGGTGACCGCGTCGGCGGCCATCATCGCCGCGCGCAGGCGCGGCAGGCTTCCCGCGCCGAGGAAAGCCGCGAGGAACAGGCCGTCGGGCCGAAGCATCTTGCGCGCCAGCACCAGCGCGCCGGGAAGGTCGTTGACGCTGTCGAGCACGCCCACCGACATGATCAGATCGAAGCTGCCGTCGCCAAAGGCGGGCCGATCCTCGTCGCATTGCACCGTCATGCCGTCCGGCGCGCAGCGGCCGGCGAAGCGAAATCCGGCGTCCGAACAAGTGACCGTCAGGCCAAGGCTCCTCAGACGATCCGCGAGATGCCCGTCGGCGCAGCCGAGATCGAGCGCGTCGATGAAATCGCGCTTCACCAGCGCCAGCCGGTCAAGCAGCTCGTCCGCCATCAGCCGGTGGAGATAATTGGCGGACGCGAAGCGCGGCGCCGCCCGGTCGCGGCGCTGCCGGCGCAAGCGGCGGTCAAACGGGGTGTCGGCGTCCATCGGGGCCTTGTGCCGGGCCGCGCCGTCATGGACAAGGTCAAGCATGGCCCCGCCTGCCGCGATGTTGAGTGCCCTCGGCGCCCTCAGGGCGCTGATCGATTTCGCGCTGCCGCCGCGCTGCCCCGGCTGCGGCGCGGTGACGGGTGAGCCGCACCGCTTCTGCCTCGAGTGCTGGCAGAGCATCCGCTTCCTCGGCGATCCTTGCTGCACGCGTTGCGGGCAGCCGTTCGCACATGATCGCGGCGCCGATGCCGAATGCGCCGCCTGCCTCGCCGCGCCGCCCGATTATGATCGGCTGCGGGCTGCCGTCGCTTATGGCGAGGTCGCGCGGCGGGTCGCGCTCAAGCTCAAATACGGGCGCCGCCCCGGCGTGGCGCACACGATTGCGCATTTGATGCGGCGGCACGTCGAGGCGCTGGCCGGCAAAACGGGGGAGGCGCCTCTGCTGGCGCCGGTGCCGCTCCACCGCTGGCGGATCTGGAAGCGCGGCTACAATCAGTCGGCGCTGATCGCCACCGCATTGGCCAAGCGCACCGGGAACGAGGTCGCGCTCGACCTGTTGCGCCGCGTGAAGGCCACCCCGTCGCTGCGCGGGCTCGGGCGGCGCGAACGGGCCCTGGCGGTGCGCGGCGCATTCCGCGTGCTCGAGCGCATGACGCCGCGGATCGCCGGCCGCACCATCCTGCTCGTCGACGACGTCTATACCAGCGGCGCCACCGCCAATGCCTGCGCGCGGGCCCTTCGGCGCGCCGGCGCCGCCGAGGTGAACATAATCTGCTGGGCACGGGTTATTGGCGAGGACGAAAGTTGACAATCGAGGTGACGATCCTCAGTTCGTTCCGCAAACAGGAGCCGAGCATGCCACGCGTTGAGATCTATACCAAATTCCTCTGTCCTTATTGCGCGCGCGCCAAGAAGCTTCTCGACGGCAAGGGTGTCGCTTACGAGGAGATCGACATCAGCATGGGCGGCGAGAAGCGCAACGAGATGCTGCAGCGCGCCAACGGCCGCCACACCGTCCCCCAGATCTTCATCGGCGACCGTCATGTCGGCGGGTCGGACGATCTTGCCGAGCTCGAGAGAAATGGCCAGCTCGATCCTCTGCTCGCGGCGGAATGAGGGTCGCAGTCTACCAGGCGCGAACGGGCATAGACCCTGAGGCCAATGCCAAGGCGCTGGTCGAAGCGGTCGAGCAGGCCGCCGCGGGCGGCGCTGCGATGTTGTTCACCCCCGAGATGAGCGGCCTGCTCGACCGTGACCGCAAACGCGCGCGCCTCCATATCACCGACGAGGCACGCGATCCGGTGCTCGCGGCAGTGCGCGAAGCCGCGCGACGCTGCCGCATCTGGGTTCATCTCGGCTCGCTCGCGCTGGACGAAGGCCGCGCCGATCAACGGCTCGTCAATCGCGGCTTCGTCATCGACGACCAGGGCGAGATCCGCGCCCGCTACGACAAGATCCATCTGTTCGACATCGATCTGCCGAGCGGCGAGAGCTGGCGCGAATCCGCCGCTTATGCGCCCGGCGAGAGCACGATCATCGTCGACACGCCGCTCGGGCCGCTCGGCCTTTCGATCTGCTACGATCTGCGCTTTCCCGATCTTTATCGCGTGCTGAGCGACGCCGGCGCTAGATTGCTGAGCATTCCCTCCGCCTTCACGATTCCGACCGGCGAGGCGCATTGGCACGTGCTGCTGCGCGCACGCGCCATCGAGGCGGGCGCGTTCGTGATCGCGGCGGCGCAAGCCGGCGAACATGAGGATGGCCGTCGGACCTACGGCCATTCGCTTATTGTCGATCCTTGGGGTAAGGTCTTGCTCGACATGGGGGAAGAGCAGGGAATTGGTTTTGCCGAAGTGGATCCCGGGCAGGTGGACGAGGTGCGTCGCGGCTTGCCGGCGATCAGGCATCGGCGAAGCATCGCCAGCCCTGCTCACGTTTAGAGATCGCCGGAGATGATCGTATTCGACCTGCGCTGCAGCCCGAACGGCCACGTCTTCGAGGCCTGGTTCGGATCCAGCGACGATTATGAGAGCCAGCGCCGCCGCGGCCTCGTGCAATGCCCGCTGTGCGGCGCCGAGGCGGTCGAGAAGGCTGTGATGGCGCCGCGGGTCGGGGCCAAGGGCAATCAGGCGCCGGCGCCCGCCCGGCCGCCGGCAATGCAGGACATCGTCTCGTCCAACCCGGCCGAGGTGAAGACGATGCTCGCGACGATGGCGGCGCTGCAGAAGAAAATGCTCGAGAGCGCCGACTACGTTGGGACGCGCTTTGCGGATGAGGCGCGCGCCATCCACCTCGGCGAGACCGAGGCGCGGCCGATCTATGGCAAGGCGACCGACGCCGAGACGCGAAGCCTGGCCGACGAGGGCATCGAGGTCGCGGCGCTTCCCTTTCCGCTCGTTGCTCCCGGCGAGGAGAATTGATCGACCGAGGGGCGACCAAGGGTTGACCCGTGAGGTGGCGCAACCCTAGGAAATCCGCGAAGACCCCGTAGCTCAGCAGGATAGAGCATCAGATTCCTAATCTGAGGGCCACAGGTTCGAATCCTGTCGGGGTCACCATATTGTCGGGAGAGGCCGGTGAACCAGAGCGATGAGCCCGTCGACGGAGATCTGGTCAGCGGGCCGCGGCAGATTCCTGTCCCCGAGGACGTGCAGGAGGCGGTTCGCACGTTGATCCGCTGGGCGGGGGACGACCCCAGCCGCGAAGGACTGCTCGACACGCCCTCGCGGGTCGGCCGCGCCTGGAAGGAATATGCGCGCGGCTACGAGGAGGATCCCTCGCACCATCTCACCCGGACGTTCGACGAGGTCGGCGGCTATGACGAGATCGTGCTGTTGAAGGACATTCCGTTCCAGTCGCATTGTGAGCATCACATGGCGCCGATCATCGGCAAGGCGTCGATCGCCTATCTGCCCGACGAACGGGTGGTCGGCATCTCCAAGCTCGCGCGCGTTCTCCACGGTTTCGCGCGCCGCCTGCAGGTGCAGGAGCGGCTCACGGCGCAGGTCGCCGACTGCGTCTGGGAACATTTGAAGCCGCAGGGCGTGGCGGTGGTGATCGAGGCGACGCATGCCTGCATGACCGCGCGCGGCGTCCAGACGCCGGGCGTGATGATGACCACCAGCCGGATGATGGGCGTCTTCCGCAAGGACGAGCGCAGTCGGCGCGAGGTGCTCGCCCTGATGGGTTATTGAGCGCGGGCAACGGCGCTCGAACGCACGCTTATCGAACACGGCACGTCAAAGAAAAGGCCGCCGGCACCGGGTGCCGACGGCCTTTTCTTGACTGCTGCGAAGCTCAGGCTTCTTCGGAAGCCTCGTCCCCGCTCGCCGCCGGCGCCGCGGCGGGCGCTGCATCGGCATCGGTCGGCACCGTGCCCGGCTCCGCATTGGGATCGAATTCCTCGGTGAAGCCGGCGACGTCGCGCTCGAACATGTCGGCCATCACGTCGACGCCCTTGAGCTGGAGCTCGGCCTCTTCGGGCGAGCGGGCGACGTTGACTCGGATCGCCACCGAAACTTCGGGGTGAAGCGCGACCCGCACGTCCTGCATGCCGATCGCCTTGATCGGGCGGTCGAGCACGATCTGGTTCTTGGCGACCTTGTGGCCTTGCGCTTCAAGCGCTTCGGCGAGGTCACGTGCCGAAACCGAGCCGTAGAGTTGACCGGTGTTCGACGCCTGGCGGATCAGCTGGATCGTGGCGCCTTCGATCGTCTTGGCATCGGCCTGCGCCGCGGTGCGGCGCTCGGCATTGTCGGTTTCGATCCGCGCGCGATTGGCCTCGAACACCTTGCGGTTGGCTTCATTGGCGCGCAGCGCCTTGCCGTTCGGGAGCAGGAAATTGCGGGCGTAGCCGTTCTTCACCTTGACGACGTCGCCAATGTGACCGAGCTTCTCGATCCGCTCGAGCAGAATAACGTCCATGTGCGTCGCTCCTTATTTCACGACGTAGGGGAGAAGGCCGAGGTGCCGCGCGCGCTTGATCGCCTGGGCGAGCTCGCGCTGCTTCCTGGCCGAAACGGCGGTGATCCGGCTCGGGACGATCTTGCCGCGCTCCGAGACGAAGCCCTGCAGCAGACGGACGTCCTTGTAATCGATGACGGGCGCATCCTTGCCCGAGAAAGGGCAGCTCTTGCGGCGGCGGAAAAAGGGGCGTGCCATGTCTTTCTTCCTTAAATCTCGAATTCTTCACGGCCGCGGCTGCGACCCCCACGATCATCGTCGCGTCCACGGCCACGGTCGCCGCGGTCGCCACGATCGCCGCGGTCACCACGGTCGCTGCGCTCGTTCCGGCGCATCATCGCCGACGGGCCTTCCTCATGCCCTTCGACGCGGATCGTCATGTAGCGGATGACGTCTTCGTTGATCTGGGTCTGGCGCTCGAGCTCGGCTACCAGCGGCGCGGGCGCGTCGATCTCGAGCATCACATAATGAGCCTTGCGGTTCTTCTGGATGCGGTAGGCGAGGCTGCGCAGCCCCCAGGTCTCGGTCTTGACGACCTTGCCGCCATTGTCCTCGATGATCTTGGTGGCGGTTTCCGCCAGCGCGTCGACCTGGGGCTGTGCCAGATCCTGACGCGCGAGAAACACATGCTCGTAAAGCGGCATGGCTCATGCTTCCTTTTCTTTTGGCCGATCGCTGACGCCGCACTATGCGAACGCCCCTCCGGCTATCGTTCCAGTAATTCGTCTTGAAATGAAGCGGGGCGAGAGCGCTGAGCCTCCGCCCCGGACGCGCCGCATGTAGCGATTTCTGCGCCAAAGGCAAGTTCGCCCTGGCGGGCTAAGCGAACATGGATCGTCGACCGCACCGCCAGAGCATTTTGACCGGCAGTTGACCATGGCGGGCCGCCTGCCTAGTCGCGCCGGGAGCAGGAGGAACCCAATGCGCGCATTCATCTTCCCGGGGCAAGGGAGCCAGGCGGTCGGAATGGGGAGGGCGCTTGCCGAGGCGAGCGCCGCCGCGCGGGCGCTGTTCGAGGAAGTCGACGACGCGCTCGGCCAAAATCTCACCCGGCTGATGGCCGAAGGGCCCGAAGACACGCTGACGCTCACCGAGAACGCCCAGCCGGCGATCATGGCGAACGCCATGGCGGTGCTGCGCGTGCTCGAACGCGAGGCCGGGCTCGATCTCGCGGACAAGGCGCAATTCGTGGCAGGGCACAGTCTGGGCGAATATACGGCCTTGTGCGCGGCCGGGACGTTCGACGTGGCGACCACCGCGCGCCTGCTCAAATTGCGGGGCCGCTCCATGCAGGCAGCGGTGCCGGTCGGCGTCGGCGCGATGGCAGCGTTGCTCGGCCTCGATCTGGCGCCGGTCCAGGAGGTGGCGCAGGAGGCGGCGCAAGGCGAGGTCTGCGCGGTCGCCAACGACAATGCTCCCGGTCAAGTCGTCGTCTCGGGCCACAAGGATGCGGTCGAGCGCGCCATCGCGCTCGCCAAGACCGCAGGCGCCAAGCGCGCGATGATGCTGCCGGTCTCGGCTCCGTTCCACTGCCCGCTGATGCAGCCCGCCGCCGATGCGATGGCAGCGGCGCTGGCCGATGTGACACTGCGGCCGCCGGCCGTCATGCTCTATGCCAATGTCACGGCGGGACCTGTCGAGGATCCTGCCGAGATCCGCCGGCTTCTGGTCGATCAGGTGACCGGCATGGTGCGCTGGCGCGAGAGCGTCGCGGCGATGGCGGCGGCAGGCGTCGATCATTTCGTCGAATTGGGCGGCAAGGTGCTCGGGCCGATGGTCAAGCGCATCGCCCCCGACAGCCGGACGAGCAGCGTGCAATCGATGGACGACATCGATGCGCTGATGAAGGAGATTTGAGCATGTTCGATCTCAGCGGCATGACCGCGCTGGTCACCGGCGCGTCTGGCGGCATCGGTTCGGCGGTGGCACGCGCCCTCGCGGCGCAAGGCGCTCGGGTCGCGCTGTCGGGGACGCGTCAGGAGGCGCTCGAGGACGTGCGGCGGCTGATCGGCGGCGACAGCCTGATCCTGCCCTGCAACCTGTCCGACAGCGAGCAGGTCGAGGCGCTCGTGCCCCAGGCGGTGGAGGCGCTCGGCAAGCTCGACATCCTCGTCAACAACGCCGGCGTCACGCGCGACAATCTCGCGATGCGGATGAAGGACGAGGAATGGAGCGACGTCATCCGCATCAATCTCGAGGCGGGCTTCCGCCTCGCGCGCGCGGCATTGAAGCCGATGATGCGGGCGCGCACCGGCCGGATCATCTCGATCACGTCCGTGGTCGGGGCGATGGGCAATCCCGGCCAGGCCAATTATGCCGCGTCGAAGGCGGGGCTGGTGGGGATGTCGAAAGCGCTGGCGCAGGAAGTCGCGAGCCGCAACATCACCGTCAATTGCGTCGCGCCGGGCTTCATCGTCTCGCCGATGACCGACGCGCTCGCCGACGCCCAGAAACAGGCCTTGCTCGGGCGTATCCCGGTGGCAAGGCTGGGCGAACCCGACGATGTCGCCGCCGCAGTGGTGTATCTCGCGAGCCGCGAGGCCGCCTACGTCACCGGCCAGACGATCCATGTGAACGGCGGAATGGTGATGCTTTAACCGCTGCTCGTGCCGGCCCGCAGGGGCCGCTCCGTGCGCTCCGGTAAAGCATTGCCAAAGGCGCTTCCCGGCCGGTGCGGGGCTTGCAAGCCCAACCACCCGAGGCTAGGGCTCACCCTCGAAATCGCCAGTTTCCAGGAAGGGGCCACTATGAGCGAGACCGCCGAGCGGGTTAAGAAAATCGTCGTCGAGCATTTGGGCGTCGAGGCCGAAAAGGTCAGCGAGGAAGCCAGCTTCATCGACGATCTCGGTGCCGACAGCCTCGACATCGTTGAGCTTGTCATGGCCTTCGAGGAGGAGTTTGGGGTCGAGATCCCGGACGATGCCGCCGAGAAGATCGCGACGGTGAAGGATGCGATCGACTATATCGAGGCCAACCAGGCCTGAAGGTGGGGCAACGCCGCCGGCCCGGCGGATGAGCCGCTTTCGCGACGGCTCCCCGTCCACGGCCGGGGGGCCGTTTTTGTCTGATTCCACAGGAGTTCCGCATGCGCCGCGTAGTCGTCACCGGTCTCGGGCTTGTCACGCCGCTCGGCGGCGATGTTGAAACGAGCTGGCGCAACCTGATCGCTTCGCGGAGCGGTGCGACGCGGATCACGCGTTTCGACCCCTCCGATCAGGCGTGCCAGATCGCCTGCGAGATCAAGCCTCCCGAGCATGAATATGGCTTCGACCCGAACAAAAGGGTCGATCACAAGGTCCAGCGGCAGGTCGATCCGTTCATCATCTACGGCATCGACGCGGCCGGCCAGGCGCTCGAGGATGCCGGCCTCACCGACATGAGCGACGAGGAGCGCTACCGGACCGGCGTTTCGATCGGCTCCGGCATCGGCGGCCTTCCCGGAATCGAGAAGGAATCGCTGGTTCTCCATGAGAAGGGCCCGCGCCGCGTCAGCCCGCATTTCGTCCACGGCCGGCTGATCAATCTCATTTCCGGCCAGGTCTCGATCAAATATGGCCTGATGGGCCCCAATCACGCGGTCGTCACCGCTTGCTCCACCGGGGCGCACTCGATCGGCGATGCCGCGCGGATGATCGCGCTCGACGACGCCGACGTGATGCTCGCGGGCGGCGCCGAAAGCGCATTGTGCCCGCTCGGCATCGCCGGCTTCGCGCAGGCGCGGGCGCTGTCGACCAATTTCAACGACCAGCCCGAGCGCGCCAGCCGCCCCTATGACCGCGACCGTGACGGTTTCGTGATGGGCGAGGGGGCCGGCGTCGTCGTCCTCGAGGAATATGAGCGTGCCAAGGCACGCGGTGCGAAAATCTATGCCGAACTGGTCGGCTACGGCATGTCGGGCGACGCCTATCACGTCACCGCGCCCCATCCGGAAGGTGCGGGCGGCTATCGCGCGATGGAGATCGCGATGAAGCGGTCCGGCCTCAATCTGTCGGACATCGATTATATCAACGCGCACGGCACCTCGACGCCGCTGGGCGATGAGCTCGAGCTGGGCGCGGTTCGGCGGCTGTTCGGCAATGCCATCAGCCACCTCTCGATGAGCTCCACGAAGTCGGCGATCGGCCACCTGCTCGGCGGCGCCGGCGCCGTCGAGGCGATCTTCTGCATGCTCGCGATGCGCGATCAGGTCGTTCCGCCGACCCTCAACCTCGACAATCCGAGCGAAGGCACGATCGGCGTCGATCTCGTGCCGCACGTCGCCAAGGAGCGGCCGGTCAAGGCGGTGATCAACAACAGCTTTGGCTTCGGCGGGACCAACGCGAGCCTGGTGTTGCGGGCGCTCTGACCGCAGTGATGAAGAAGCTGTCGCTGATCCTCGCCGGTCTGGCGGTGATGGCGGCGGCAGCGATCTATATCTTCCTTTGGGCGGCGCCCGGCCGCGCCCCTGGCCCGCACACCGTCATCGTCGAGGAAGGGACGAGCCTCTACAAGCTCGCCGACCAGCTCGCTGCGACCGAGGTGGTGCCGGGAAGTGCGGCAAGCTACCGCGCGATGGCGCGGCTGTTCGGCTCCTCCGATCCGATCCAGGCCGGCGAATTCCTCATCCCAGCCGGCACCAGCGGCGCCAAGGTGCTCGACATCCTCCAGCACGGCCGCCCGGTGCAGCGGCTGATCACGATCCCCGAAGGCATGCCGTCGATCCTCGTCTATGAAAAAGTCATGGCGACTGCGAACCTGGTCGGCGACGCGGCGGTGCCGAGGGAAGGCTCGGTGCTCCCCGACAGCTACAGCTATCAGCGCGGCGAAGCGCGGGCGGCGGTGCTGGGCCGGATGCAGAAGGCGATGACCCGCGAGCTCGATCTTCTGTGGGCCGGAAGGAAGCCGCACAGCGTCGTTCGGTCCAAGGACGAGGCGCTGATCCTCGCCTCGATCGTCGAGAAGGAGACCGGCAAGCCGTCCGAGCGGCGGATGGTCGCCGGCGTCTATACAAACCGTCTCCGCCAGGGGATGAAGCTCGATGCGGATCCGACCGTCATCTATCCAGTGACCAAGGGCAAGCCGCTCGGCCGCCGCATCCTGCTTTCGGAGCTGCGGGCCCTTAACGGCTACAATACTTATGCGATGGCCGGGCTTCCCGTCGGGCCGATCGCCAATCCCGGCCGCGAGTCGATCGCGGCGGTGCTCGATCCGGCGCCAACCGACGCGCTCTACTTCGTCGCCGACGGCACCGGCGGGCACGTATTCGCAGCGACCTTGGCCGAGCACAATCGCAACCGCGCCAAATGGTATGCACTCCGCCGCCAGCGCGGCGAAATGTAGCCGGCGCGCCGCTCAGGCCTCAGTTAACAGCTTTTCGGTGGGAACGTAGCCGACCCGGTGATCGGAGCAGCGATAGCCCCACGACCATGTGTCGCCCATGTCGAGGACCGCGAACGCCTCGCCGGGACACAACTCGTAAAGCGCCTCCGAAGCTTCGGATTCGTCCTGATGCGCGATAAGCGGCTCGTCGCCGCACGAATAGATCACCGGCCGCGCATAGCGGGGCGCGAAGACGCGGCCGGCAAGCGCGATATCCGCGAGGTCGGTGCGATAGGCTTCGAACCGCGGATCAAGCCTGATCGATGGGCCGGTCAGCCCAAAGCGTTCAACCGTGCTGCAGGATGAATCCGCGATCCTTGGCCGGCTTGTGGGCGGAGCTTTCCTCCTCGATATTACGCTCGAAGCTTTCAAGGAACTCCTGCCCGATACTCGTTTTCGCGACGAAGACGTTGCGCCGATCTGCCTCGTCGCGAACCCGCCGCAGATAGCCCAGCGTGCCGAGCGTGTTCAAGGCGCGCGTGATCACCGGCTTCGAAACGCCCAAAATGTTTGCCAGGCCGCGGACCGTGTGCGGTCCCGGGGTGAGATAGACGAGCAGCATCAAGGCCATCTGGCGGTTGGTCAGGTCGGGCTGGCCCGACCTCACGTAGCTGATCAGGGCGGTCATCCAAGACTTCAGGGCGCGTTCGGACACTGGTGCCTTCTCCATCTCGAGCCCCCAATGTTACGGGGCTAGAACCAGTCAGCACGGTTTTCGTTTCGTTAGCTATTGAGATTTCGACGCAAAAGTTTCGCCGCGGTAACGCTGCTCGAGCATTTCCCAGATCGCGCGGAGGCCAAGCGCATCGCCGCCCTTGGGCCGGCCGGGCTTGGCCGCGCCGCGCCACGCGAAGGTGTCGAGATGCGCCCAGGCGCATTCCTCGGGAACGAATTTCTGCAGGAAGAGCGCTGCGGTGACCGATCCCGCCATCGGTGCGTCGGAGGCGTTGGCGATGTCGGCGAGGTCGGAGGATAGCATCTCGCGATAGGGTTCCCACAGCGGCAGCCGCCACAAAGGATCGCCGACCTTCTCAGCGGCAGCGGCGATGTCCGCGGCGAGCGCATCCTGATTGGCGAACAGCGCCGGAAGATCGGGGCCGAGCGCGACTCGCGCGGCGCCGGTGAGGGTGGCGAAATCGACGATCAGCTCCGGCTCATCCTCGGCCGCCCGCGCGAGCGCATCGGCGAGAATCAGGCGCCCCTCGGCGTCGGTGTTGCCGATCTCCACCGTCAGTCCTTTGCGGCTCCTGAGGACGTCGCCCGGCCGGAACGCGGCGGCCGAGACCGCATTCTCAACGGCCGGGATCAGCAGGTGGAGACGGACTGGGAGGCGGCTCCTGATGATCAGCGACGCCAGCGCGAGTGCGTGCGCGGCGCCACCCATGTCCTTCTTCATCAGCCGCATGCCCGAAGAAGACTTGATGTCGAGGCCGCCGGAATCGAAGCACACGCCTTTGCCGATCACAGCGACCCGCGGATGCCTCGTGTCGCCCCATTCGAGCTCGATCAGGCGTGGTGCGCGCTCGGCGGTCGCCGCTCGCCCCACCGCCGCGATCATCGGATAGTTCTGCTCGAGCTTGGCGCCCACGGTCGATGAAAAGGCAGCCGAACATCCCCGGGCGAGCTCGGCGACGGCGGCCTCGAGCTCTGCCGGGCCGAGATCGTTGGCCGGAATGTTGACGAGATCGCGGACCAGAGCGGTCGCTTCGGCGATCATGACCACATCGTCGATCTTCGCCGGTTCGTCGGTGAGCAGGATGCGCGCGCCGGGGACGTTCGGCTGCTGCTTGTAGCGCTCGAACCGATATTGGCCGACCAGCCAGCCGAGCATCGCCGGCCCTGGGCTGTGCTCGGCGACGCGATAGACGCCTTCGGGCAGCGCTTCCGCCGCTTTCGCGAGACACCAGGGGCCGAGCGCATCGAGCGTGGCGATGCCGATCGCGGCAGCCCAATCGTCGCCGCGCTCGCCGGGCAGGATCGCAAGTTGCGCGGCCTCGCCCTTGAAGCCTTGCGCGGCCGCGGCCTCGCGGCGGCGCTCCGGCTGGTGCTTGAGCCAGGCCTCGAAGCCTTTCTTGTCGACGAGATCGATCGAGCGGGCGGGCTGGCCCTTGTCGGGCTGGAGCAGCGTCACGAATGAGGTCATCCGCTGCCCCTAGATCATTTTGGAGCGACGGGGAATCTCCGCGGCATTGCGCCGCGGCCAACCGCGATCAGCGCCGGCAGATCCGCACGGCGACGTCCCCTCCGCCGCGCCCGTCGGGGACCCATTTGGTCTCGCAACCCGACGGCGCCGCGCGCCCTGCGCTTGCGGCGTCCGCCGCCGCCTCCTCGCGCCTGGGACCGCGATAATATTCGTAGGGATAGGAACGATCGTAATCATAGACCGCTCGGCCGTTGACCAAGGTCGCTTCGCCGCCGTTTCCGAAAAATCCGAATTGGTCCGGGGCAGGGGGCGTGCTGGCGTAAGAATCATAATAACCCTCGTAGCCGACCCCACCGCCATAGCCGATGATGCCGTCATCGCGATCACCGTGGCGGCCCGAATGTCTGCCGCGCCAACGGCGGTCGTGGTCATCGTTGCGGTCCGACTGGCCGATGCCGAAGCCTTTGGCGTCGCCGAACACAAAGCCGCTGCCAAAGCCGAAGCGATTGCCGCTGTTGCGGTTGAAGCCATGGCGCCGTGGCGCGGGGCGCAGCCCGATCGTGCCGCCGCTGCCGCCGGTCACCTTCGGAACGTGCCCGGACACGCGCGGGATGAGGGAGCTTTGGGCGAGCAGGGGGCTCGCGATCGTCATCGAGACGAAAGCGGTGATTGCGATCGATGAAAACCTCATGCCGACCTCATGCGCAAGATGATCAACAAAGCACTCCGGAAAAAGCGAGTTTCGCACTTCGGGCGCGGTATCGCAATCGCCGCCGGGTCCCGGTTTGAGACGCTGCTGTCGAGAGATCGGTGCCTGTGGGCTAGTCACGAAGGGATTGTGCGGGAGGCGTTTGGCCGATCAGTCCGCCAGCGGGACGCCGAACAGATCGTGCTCGTCGGCATCCTCGATCAGCACCGGAACGATATCGCCCGGCTGCAGCCCGGCGGCGTCGCGCAGGTGGACCTCGCCGTCGATCTCGGGCGCATCGGCCTTTGAGCGCCCGGTCGCGCCACCCTCGTCGTCGACGACGTCGACGATCACGTCGAGCGTTCGGCCGACCTTGGCGAGCAGCTTGGCGGTGGAGATGGCGGCCGTCTTGGCCATCAGCCGCGCATAGCGCTCCTCCTTAAGCTCCTCGGGGACGGCGCCCGGAAGATCGTTCGCGGCAGCGCCCTGCACCGGCTCGAAGCGGAACGCGCCGACGCGGTCGAGCTGCGCCTCGTCCAGCCATTCGAGCAGATAGTCGAAATCGGCGTCGGTCTCGCCGGGAAAGCCGACGACGAAGGTCGAGCGGATCGCGATATCGGGGCAGATCGCACGCCAGCCCGCGATCCGCTCGAGCACCTTGAGATCGTTCGCGGGCCGCTTCATCGCCCGCAGCACCGAAGGGGAGGCGTGCTGGAACGGTATGTCGAGATAGGGCAGCACAAGGCCATCGGCCATCAGCGGAATCACCTGGTCGACGTGCGGATAGGGGTAGACGTAATGGAGCCGCACCCAGGCCCCGAGCTTGCCGAGCTCGGCGGCGAGATCGGTCATGTGCGCGCGGATCTCGCGCCCCTTCCACGGCCAGGCGGCATGGCGCAGATCGACGCCATAGGCCGACGTGTCCTGGCTGATGACGAGCAATTCCTTGGTGCCGGCCGCGACCAGTTTCTCGGCCTCGCGCAGGATCGCGTCGGGCCTGCGGCTGACGAGGTCGCCGCGCAGCGACGGAATGATGCAGAAGCTGCAGCTATGGTTGCAGCCTTCGGAGATCTTCACATAGCTGTAGTGACGCGGCGTCAGCTTGAGCCCGGCCTCTGGTACGAGGTTGAGGAACGCCGACGGCGGGATCGGCGCGGCCTCATGCACGGCTCCGACGACGCTCTCATATTGCGCCGGGCCGGTGATCGCGAGCACGGCGGGGAAGCGCGCGCGGATCAGCTCCGCCTCCTTGCCCATGCAGCCGGTGACGATCACCCGCCCGTTCTCGGCGATCGCCTCGCCGATCGCTGCGAGGCTTTCCTCCTTCGCGGAATCGAGAAAGCCGCAGGTGTTGACCAGCACCACGTCCGCGGCCTCGTAATCCGGAGACAGCGCATAGCCGTCGGAGCGCAGCTTGGTCAGGATGCGTTCGGAATCGACCAGAGCTTTCGGACAGCCGAGCGAAACCATGCCGACCTTGGGCGGTGAAGGGAGCTGAAGTGCCATGAGTGGCGCCGAGATAGGGCTTCGGGCGGAGATTTCCTAGTCCCGGCCGTGCCCACGGGCGCGCGGTGCGGAACGTGGACGCTCGCACCGACACCCGAAGCGGCGCTGTCTTAGGAATAGAGCTTGGCCAGCCTTTCGAGCGACGGAACGTGCGTCAAATCGAGGTGGAGCGGCGTGACCGCGATATAGCCATCGGCGACCGCCTCGAGGTCGGTCGAATGGCTCGGCGTCTCGATCATCGGGCCGAGGCCGAACCAGAAATAATCATAGCCGCGCGTGTCGGTGCGCTGGACGATGCGCAGGCGGCCGTAATCGCGCAGGCCCTGTTGCGCGACGCGCACACCGCGCACCTCGTCGGGCCCGAGCGCGGGAAAATTGACGTTGATCAGGGTGCGCGGCTCCATCGGCGTCGCGAGGAGCGGCGCGAGGATCCGTTCGGCCCACGCCTCCGCGACTGAGAAGGGCACGCTGTCGCCCATCCCTTCGCGCGCATAGGCCTGGCTGAGCGCGATCGAGGGGATGCCGGCAAGCGCACCCTCCATCGCCGCCGAGACGGTCCCCGAATAGGTCACGTCCTCGCCGAGATTGGCGCCACGATTGACGCCGGACAGCACGAGATCGGGCCGATGGTCCTTCATCACATGGGCGATCGCCATCATCACCGAATCGGTCGGCGTCCCGGTCACGCAGAAGCGGCGCTCGCCGAGCTGGCGCAGCCGGACAGGCTCGGTCAGGGTCAGCGAATGGCCGGTTCCGGACTGTTCCTCGGTCGGCGCGACGATCCAGATATCGTCGGAGAAGAGGCGCGCGATCTTTTCGAGGATCTTGAGCCCGGTCGCGTTCACGCCATCGTCGTTGGTCAGTAGGATCCGCATCGCCGCGGCTATGGCGTGCGCGCCTGAGCGAGGCAAGCGCGGCAACCTGCGCTGTCATGCCGCGTTGAGCCGGCAAAACCGAAGCGCCGGTCGAACCGGCGCGCGGTGTAAGGAGAACATGATGCACGTCCCGCACAACAGCTTCGTCCTCGTCGCCGACGGCAAGAAGATGCTGTTCTTCCGCAACGAAGGAGACGGTGAATTCCCCAAGCTCGAGGTGGAGCGCAAGGAGGTGCACCAAAATCCGGCGACCCGCGACCAGAAGAGCGACGAAGCGGGGCGTGCGTTTCCAAGCTCGGGGCCGGGCCATCACGCTTATTCCGAGACCGACTTTCACCAGCTCGAAGAGGATCGCTTCGCCGCCGAGGCTGCCGAGATGCTCAAGCAGCGGGCGCTTCGCAACGATTTCGTCTCGCTGGTGATCGTGGCGCCACCGCGCACCTTGGGCGAGCTGCGCAAACATTATCACAAGGAGGTGGAGAAACGGCTCACCGCTGAGATCGCCAAGGATCTGACCGGTCATCCGGTCGAGGAGATTGAAAAAATTCTGATCGCTCAATAAGATCGGGCCAGACAGGGATGTTCATTGCTTAAGGAGTTGTCATGCCATCAGCTCGCAGGATATTGTTTTCATCTCTCTCGCTCGTGCTCGCCGCTGCGGCGGTGCCGGCCGCGGCGCAAACCCCGGCCGCGGGCGCTCAGGTCGCTGTGGCGGTCGGCGCGAAGGTGGTCGACACCGCCGGAGGCGAGGTCGGCACGGTTACGGCGATCCAAGGCGGCAATCTGCTGGTCAAGACCGACAAGCATGAGGTCGCGCTTCCCAAGACGTCGTTTACCCCGACCGACAAGGGGTTGCTGTTCGCGCTGACGCGCGCGCAGCTCAATGCCCAGGTCGATCAGCAGCTCGCTGCACAAGGGCCGGTGGTATCGGTCGGTGCCACCGTCTACGATCCGCAGGGCGGCGTGGTCGGCACCGTCGAGGCGCTCGACGCCCAATTCGCGACCGTCAAGCTGCCCAACAGCACGGTCAAGCTTCCGGTCAGCGCGTTCGGCCGCGGCCCGAAAGGTCCTTTGGTCGGCGAGACCGCAGCGGCGATCGAGGCCAAGGCGAACGCGGCAGGGACGGCGAGCGCCCCGGCCGCCGCGACGCCGCCGGCCGGCCAGTAAGCGTCGCTTCCTAATCGATAGGCGAAGGCCGCGCCCCTCGGTGGAGGGACGCGGCCTTTTTTCGCCTGGTTTACGGGCGATCTACGCGTTTCAGGCTGCCGCTCCACCGAGCTTCCGGCGAGCAACGAGTGCAGCCGCCGCTGCGCCGAACAGGAGGATCATCGGCGGAGCCGGAACCGGCGTGCCGCCGCTCGATCCGCCGCTGGAGCCGCCGCTCGAACTTCCCGAGCTGGCGCTGCTGCTCGCGCTGCTGGCGCTGCTTGCCGAACTGCTCGACGTGCTGGTGCTGCCGCCGAAGCTGCTCGACCCGCCGCTGCTCGCCGAGGAGCCACTGCTGGCGCTGCTTGCCGAAGACGCGCTGCTGCCCGAGCTGCCGCTCGAGCCGCTCGAGCCGCTCGAGCCGCTCGACGAGTGCGGCGGCTTGTGGGGCTTGCCGCCCGACGAGCTGCCGCCGGAGGAGCCGCTCGAGCTGGCACTGCTCGCGCTCGAGCTGGCGCTGCTCGCCGAGCTGCTCGACGCGGAACTACCCGACGAGGTCGAGGAGACGCCGCCGGTCGAGGTCGAGCTGGAAGCGGTGAAAAAGGCATTGCCGCTGCTGCCGCCGAAGAAGCCGCCGCTGAAGAAACCGCCGCCGAAGCCGCCGCCGAAGCCGCCCGAACCGCCGATCACGACGGCTCCGCCGCTGCCGCCCGCATAGGGCGGAGGGGGCGGCAAGGGAGGCGCATAAGTGACCGTGCGCGTCGTCGTGGTCGTGCCGGGGATCACCTCGCATTCGGTCCTGGCGACGTGGGCGCGCTTGATCCGATGCGGCTTGTAGGCTTCGCGATGACGAACCTTGGATTTGACCTTCTTGACGATGGCCGGCCGGGGGTTCGGATTTGCAGACACGTGAACGGCACCGCCGCCGATGACGGCACCACCGCAAGTGCAGGCGCATAATTTCGCGAGAGCCATTTTGACGGACATACCCAACACCCCATTTCAAGCCGGAAAAGCTGCGATTGGAAAAAGCCAGTCGCCGCAGTCATGTCCGGCAATCGATGTGAAGATGCCGACCCACGAGCGAAGCGCAATGTCGTTAACCACGTTCTTTGGGTTTATGGGCGGCTCGTGCGCCGTTCCTGCGGCTTTCGTCCCATTAGTGGACAAGCTACTGTCGCAGATGAACGTCTTGGGCGCGGCAAGTTGCTGCGCCGCGCGGTAATCGGTCGCCGCGCTGGGGTGATTCGCCCGCCGAACGCCTGGTCCGCCTTTCCGTCGGGCAACGGGCATAAACGTCACGCCGCGACCGAAAAGAGATCGCTTTTTTCAACCGCGATTTGAATGGCTTGTTCTGGCTTTAGCGCGCGCGTATAGGCGCCCTGGGGCAGCACCGATTCCGGGGAACGAAGTGGGTGCAAGGACTTACCGGCTGGTGGTTGCCAGCGTGTAGTGAGTGGAGGGGTTATGGCGACGGCATTGAACGAAGTTCATGGTTCGAGCTCCAGTCTTGCGGGACGCGGCAAGGCGCCAGCGTACCGGCCGAGCGCGAACGAAGATTTCATGAACCCGGCACAACTGGCGTATTTTCGCCAGAAGCTGCTCGAGTGGAAGGACGCGATCATCCGCGAATCGCGCGACACGATGGCGCAGCTCAAGAGCGGTCCCATCCGCGAAGCGGATCTCACCGACCGCGCCTCGAGCGAGACCGATTGGTCGATCGAGCTTCGCACCCGCGACCGCCAGCGCAAGCTGATCGCGAAGATCGACGCTGCGCTGCGCCGCATCGAACAGGGCGAATATGGCTTTTGCGAAGTGACCGGCGAGCCGATCTCGCTTGCCCGGCTCGAGGCTCGCCCGATCGCGACGATGACCGTCGAGGCCCAGGAGCGGCACGAGCGCCAGGAGCGCGTTTCGCGCGACGACTGAGCCGCGTCAAATTGCCGCGGGCGTAGAAGTTTCGGCTGCTCGTTAACCGTATCGCGACCATTTCCCGCCTACTCTCCGGCGACGGCCGTTCGCCCCGGCCGCTTGAAATCGTGCAGGAACAGGTTCGTGGCCGATATTGATCCGTTGAACACCAGCGCGAACAGCGTCGATGGCGGGCGGAGAAGCGCCGCCCGCGACAGCCTTTTCCTGTCGGCGACGATCCGCCGGCGAGGCGACACCGGCGAGGAGCCGAGCCCGGTCCGGGTGCGCAATCTTTCGGCGGACGGGATGATGGCCGATTATCACGACGCGAGCGTTCCGGGCGATGCGGTCGTCGTCACGTTGCGCGGCATCGGCTCGGTTCCAGGCAAGGTCGCTTGGGTGGGGCAGGGCCGCATCGGCATCGCCTTCGATGTCGAGGTCGATCCGAAGCTTGCGCGCAAGCCCGTCACCGCGACGCCCCGGCCGCTGCCGCCCCCGCTGCGCCCGATCTTCTAACCGGCGAGTCCGCTGATATTGCAGGGTTGGGCGGGCATCGGCGCACGCCTCGAGCCGGCATTGTTGCACGCAGCGGCAGAGCCGCTGTCCTGAAGCGCGCGCCGATCCTGGACCTTGATCGTCTCAGGCCGAGCCTGAAACGCGAACCAAGGTCTCAACCATTTGAATAAAGCCGTCGGGCAGGGGTCCCGTCAGATCCGGGACATCTCTTCCTTCAGCCTGAGCTTCTCTTTCTTGAGACGGGAAATCGTCGCCAAATCCGGCTGCGGCCGCTGATTCTCCTCGTTGATGCGAGCGTCCAGACCAGCATGTCTGCTTGCCAATGCCGAAAGATGCGCGTTCTCCATTCCCAACTCCCTTTCTGGTTCAAGGTGGTAGAAGCGTTAGAACATCAGGCGTTAATCTTGTCTCCCGCCTTCGAGGCAGCCGCCCGGATATGTACGACGATCCGTTGATGATCTACTTATAGCGCAGGTCGAAGCGGCTGAGTAGGCGATACGAGCATGGTGAATTGGTCCAATCCGGACGGCGCGATAGTGCGCCTCGCGGCGCTGCGCGAGGCGCACCGCGACCTGGATGTGGCCATCGACGTGCTGTGCGGCACCTCGGTGCCCGATCAGCTGCAGCTCGCGCGGCTCAAGAAGCGCAAGTTGCGCCTCAAGGATGAGATTGCGGTGCTCGAAGATGCTCTGATTCCGGACATCATTGCCTGAGTTCACCTTCTTTCGCCGTTCACCTTGCTGCGGCTCTGTGGCACCGTCCGCCGATGTCGATCGACTCCACCGGCTCGCGACTCACTTCGAAGCTCGTCGATTCGCTCTATGTCGAAGCGATGGTGCTCGCCGACGAAGCACGCGCCTATTTCGACCTCAACGGCCGCGACGAGCGCTTGTCGCTCGACCCGATCGTGCGAGTCGGCTTTTCCTGCGAGTCGCTCAAGGTCACCACCAGGCTGATGCACGTCATCGCTTGGCTATTGACCCAGCGTGCGGTGCAGGCAGGCGAGCTCACAGCGGCCGAGGCGGTCAGCCCCGCGCGGCGTCTGGGCGAGGCGGTGGAAAGCGATCCGGCACTTCTTGAAAAGCTCCCTGAGGGTGCGTTGCAGCTCGTTCACGCAAGCCGCGAGCTTTATGCGCGCGTGCAGCGGCTCGATGACGGTGGATCGATCGAACCGCACCCCAGTCCCGCTCGCAGCTTGATGAGTCGCTTGCAACGATCACTGTGATTTCAGTAGTCTGTGGAAAGCTCCTCAAACGATTTCTCATCGTTGGTTGCGCAGGCATCAGTGCATGCGCAGCTCGTTGCGGACTTGCCTCATGGCGGTCCTTGCCAGCTATGAAATTAAGACATCGATCGGCTGTTACTAGAATTCGGTCGCGAGCGTATAGGAAATGCGAGGATCGTAATCCTTGTCGACGGCACCGTCGCGCAGCGGCAGGCCGACCTCCAGCGCCGCTTCGATGCGGTCGACGCGGACGCGGATGCCGCCTCCGGCTGAAGCGAGCGAGCCAGAGCCGAAGCCCCCGCGGCGATTGTGGACGTCGCCGGCGTCCAGATAGGCATAAAGTCGCGCCGCCGCATCATTCGACAGCCGGACGTCCCAGCGCAGCTCGCCCGATCCGGCGACGCCGTCGTCCCCTGAATATTCGCGATAATCATAGCCGCGCAGGAAGAAACGGCCGCCGAGGCCCATCTCCTCGCTCGAGAGCAAGGCGCGTGAGGCAAGTTGTCCTTCCGCCTGGAGGGCAAGGCTGAAGTTTCCGCCCAAGTTCCGTTCGTAGCCTGTCCAGAATTCGAGCTTGGAGAAGACGCCGCTGCCGTCGCGCCGTGACGCAAGCCGGTCGCCACCGGTCGTGGCATCGAAGAGTTTCAGGCCTTTCTTATAGGTGAGCCGCGCGCGCAGGCGGCCCGATGCCACCGCGGCGGTGCCGTAAAGTGACGTCGACAGCGCCGCGATGCGATCCTCCCTGAAGGTGACGTCGCGCAGCGATTGGCTGGCATCGAGGAGGCCGAAATCCAGATACGCCCACAAGCTGGCAGCGCGGGTGCGCAGCAATGGCTGGCTGATACCGATTTCGGCATAGCTGCTTCGCCCGTCGATATCGCGCCCTTTTAGGGAGCCGCCGGCGTGGGTGCGGGCGTGATAGCCCGAAACATGCACTTCCGCCCCACCTGTGCCGACGTTCTTGGCATAGCCGACGTTGACGAGCTGGAACTCGCGCGGCTGCAGCGGGGTCAGGCTTGCACCGATCGTTAGCCGATCGTCATGGGCAAGCAGGCCATTGATGTCGGCGCTCAACCGCGCGCGGACGGGGCCGACTTCGTCCGTGCCCCAATTGTCGAGCGTCGCGCGGACGCGCACACGCTCGCGATCGGCGGCAACGACGAGCAGCCGGCGGCCATCCATGCGCTGCAATCGTGCCTTGCCGAGCCGTATGCCGTCGAGGTCGCCGGCAAGCAGCAGCTGACGCTCGAGCACGGCCGTTCTCACCGGCTCGCCGGTCGCCAGCACGGCGAGCACCCGCTTGGCGGCCGCCGAAGCGCTGCCCTCGACGCGTACCTCGTCAATGCGTCCTTCGTCGAGGATCACCCGGATGATGCCGTTGGTGATCTTCTGTGGCGGAATCCATGCGGTGGCGAGGCCGTAACCGCGCGCTCTCGCAGTGGTGGCGATGTCGGAGACAAGCGCCTTGAGATCATCCGGCGTCAAGGTGTGACCGGCATATACATCGATGACCGGTGCGAATGCGGCGGGCGGGATGACAGTTGCACCCTCAATTCGGATTGCGCCGACCACCACCGCCTGAGTCACCCCGACCGCGGCGGGAGTGGTCGTCTCGAGGCGAGGTGGCGTTTGTACTTGCCGCTCCGGCGGCTCAAGCTGGCGCAATTGCCCCTCGATCACCGACGGATCTGCTTGATCGACCGGAGACTGGCTCGCGCCTGCGGCTGGCGAGGCCAATGATAGCGTCGCTAACGCGGTCATGAAAAGAATATGAAATCGCAGACCCATCGGCAGACCATTTTTCGACTGCCGTGCCTCTACCAAACATACGTTAAATTTTTGGTTAGCGAGCGATGCCGATTAAGAGGTCGTCAACTAGTCCCGTTGAGACGATGACAAGATCTGGCCTCTATTTAAAATCCGCGGCACTCGTGTGCTGCGAGGAGATGGGGTAATGCGTAAGATCATCATTGGCTTGTCGCCATTATTCTTGGCGCTTCCTTCGATTTCGGTTGCGGCTCCCCTGCAATGGCAGGTCAGCGAGGCAAGCGGCGAGGTCCGCCTCACGCAAAACGGGCAATCGCGAGCGGCGGTGCGTGGCGCATTGCTGGCCTCGGGTGCGACGATCACGACGGGCGCGAAGGCGCGCGCCGTCATCGTTCGCGGGGAGGAATTCGTCGTGATCTCGCCGGGCAGCCAGTTGCGCGTGCCGGCGGCCGACAGTCCCAATACGGTCATGCAGATGATCGAGGACTTTGGCACCGCGGTGTTCAAGATCAAGAAGAAGAGCACGCCTCATTTCGGCGTCCAGACACCCTATCTTGCCGCTGTGGTGAAGGGCACGACCTTCACTGTCACCATCGGGCCCGAAGGCGGATCGGTTCAAGTCACCGAGGGGGCCGTCGAGGTGTCGACACTCGATGGCGGCGCGGCCGACCTGGTCGAACCTGGCGATATCGCCAGCGTCGGCGCGAGCGACCTTTACCAGCTCACCATCGAGGGAGACGCCAGCAAGATCATCCGTTCCGAAAAAGGCCCTGCTGCGAGCGGCGTCGTGACGTCGTCCCCGGCTCTACCGGCGCAAGGCGCGTCCGCCTCATCTATGGCTGCAGCCGGACGGATCGCCTTCAGCGGTCCCACGACGCAACCGTTTACGATCGGCGCCGCCATCGCGGAAAATCCGCAATCGCTCGGCGCGGTCACCGATGGGCTGGTCGAAGGCGACGTCGCAATGGAGATCGCAGCAGTTGCCGCAAACGACGCGCGCGCCCCGGATCCGCGGGTCGACCCGGCGGACAGCGACACACGAGGCGGCAGCAACGCGGCTCCCGGTCAGTCTGGTCAAACGCCCGGCAAGAGCGGCGACGCTCCGGGACAGGTTGGCGACACACCGGGCAAGAGCGGCGGGACTCCCGGAAATTCCGGCAGCGGCAGCGACAACTCGGCGAGCGGCAACTCGGGCAACGGCAACTCGGGCAACGGCAACTCGGGCAACGGCAACTCGGGCAATGGCAACTCGGGCAGCGACAACTCGGCGAGCGGCAACTCGGGCAACGGCAACTCGGGCAATGGCAACTCGGGCAGCGACAACTCGGCGAGCGG
>Ga0255338_1002104_pt1 | contig 31870 bp, 33 predicted proteins | sample MeOH1_35cm_T4_19_FD_203715 | JGI IMG/M metagenome (GOLD analysis project Ga0255338, IMG submission 203715) | Sandy soil microbial communities from University of British Columbia, Vancouver, Canada - MeOH1_35cm_T4_195 | ecosystem: Engineered > Artificial ecosystem > Sand microcosm > Unclassified ... | reverse complement strand
TTATCTAGAAGACCGCCGTAATCACGTGCAAGCGGAACACCTGACGCCACAGCCTGATCGATAATGTTAACGGAAACTTCTGCCAGGCGATGCACGTTCGCTTCGCGCGCGCGGAAGTCGCCACCTTTTACAGTGTCGTAAAAAAGACGATAAACGGAGTCGCCATCATTTTGATAATTTTTAGCCGCATTGATACCACCTTGAGCGGCCACAGAGTGCGCGCGGCGAGGGGATTCATGCACACAGAAGGCTTTTACTTTATATCCAAGCTCACCCAAAGAGGCCGCGGCACTCGCACCGGCAAGCCCCGTTCCAACAACGATGACAGTGTGTTTACGTTTGTTAGCTGGGTTCACAAGTTTCATTTTAAACTTGTGCTCGGTCCATTTTTTGTCGATTGATCCTTCAGGAATCTTGCTCTCTAAAGTTTTAGACATGGCGCTCTCCCTTAGCCTTTATTCAAGAAAAGATAAATGTAAATAGGCTGCGAAATAAATCCGGCGGCCACCACAACAGCATAGACTGCGCTGAGCTTACGAAGAACAGGTTGATAGCGGCCATTCATCCAACCGAACGACTGGAACACCGAACCCACGCCATGACTTAAGTGAAAAGCAAGCAGAACGAGTGCCACCAAATACCAAGCAACATAACCAGGGCTTTGAAAAACTTCGACCATCAGCTTAAACAAATCTCTCATCACAACACCATTCACGGTTGTTTCATAGTGAGTGCCAAATTTGAAAGTCGCCAGGTGAAGGATCACAAACGCAAGAATCAGAGACCCTTGAATTCCCATCGTAGTTGAAGCAAAGCGCGCTTTTTTCTCGCCCTTCGCTTTTACCGCGTAGCCACCATTCGTGCGCGCACCTTTGTTTTGCATCGTAAGGCTTATTGCTAAGCACACGTGAAGAACCAGTGCTAAAACCAGGCCGACTTCAGCCACGATCAAAAGTTTGTTGCTTGTCAGCGTGTAGCTGTAGATGTTGTAGGCGTCTGAGCCCAAGAAGATGAGAAGGTTGCCAGCCATATGGGTGAAAACAAAGCCCGCCCAGATAAGTCCCGCTAACCCCATGAGATATTTTCTGCCGATCGTAGATCTCAAAAAACCATGAGACGTAGAAAGAGCCACAATAAACCCCTTTTTTTCTGCTATATTTTCAATTGAGTTGCACCTTGTTTTACTCCCGCTAAGTCCGCTTGTCCACGGCACTTCTCGGCGTTTTCGCGTCATGTTAGCTGCGACTTTTAGGTTTGCCAAAAGTCCCCTTTGCGATAGAACCAGCCAACGAGGTTCAACATGAAAATTTTTGTTTGTATTAAGCAGGTTCCGGACACGGAAACAAAGATTAAAATTGGCCCCGATGCCTCTTCTATCGACACCAACGGCATCAAGTGGGTCATCAATCCTTACGATGAATACGCCATCGAAGAAGCCGTCAAATTTCGTGAGGCCAATGCTGGGACTCAAGTATTTGTTCTAAGTGTAGGTCCAAATAAGCGCGTTTCTGAATCCTTGCGCACAGCTCTTGCGATGGGTGCTGATGAAGGTATCGTCGTGAATGCTCCTGAAAATATCGACTGTTACTCTACTGCGCGCGCACTTGCCGAAGTCATCAAAGCAGAAGGCGGTGCGGATTTAATCTTCACCGGTAAGCTTGCTATCGATGACAACGCTTCTTCTGTGAGTCAAATGCTTGCAGAGTTCTTGGGCGCGCCTCACGCGACAGTGGTTTCTAAGTTTGCAATGTCTCCTGAGGGCGTCACTGTCGAGCGCGACATCGAAGGTGGGGCGAAAGAAGTTCTCAACTTGAAAGCACCTGCTGTTGTTGGCGCCAACAAAGGCCTCAACACTCCTCGCTATGCAAGTTTGCCGGGAATTATGAAAGCAAAGAAAAAGGTTTTGAAAGAAATTGAATTTGCTTCTTTGAATATTCCGGCGACTGATACAAAAATTAAATACACTCAACTCAGCCTCCCCGCGGAAAAACCCGCTGTGAAAATGATTGCTGGTGATTCTTCAGCTCAAGTTGCTGAACTTGTGAAACTGCTTCGTGACGAAGCGAAAGTCTTGTAGGGGTTGACGATGAGTAAAGTATTTGTATTTGCAGAGCACAAAAATGGGACTTTAAAGCGTGGCGCGATGGAGCTTTTGCAGGCAGCTGCAAAATCCGGTAACACTGTTGTGGGTATGGCTGTTGGAGCTGGCGCTGATAAAGCGGCGGCAGAGATGGGCCATCACGGTGCAACTGAGGTTCACATCGTAAAAGATGCAGGCCTCGATGCTTACAACTCTGAACTTTACGCTTCCGCCGTGGCTTCTGTTCTTGAGAAGATTCAGCCACAAATCTTATTGGCTTCGGCAACAAGCACGGGTCGCGATCTTTTCCCTAGAATCGCGGCTCGCATGAAAACGGGTATCGCGTCTGACTGCATAGAGCTTAATATCTCTGGTGACAACGTGACTGCAAAAAAACCTGTGTATTCAGGTAAAGCTTTTGCAGACGTCGCCTTTGAAAACAGCCCGCTCAAAATCGTTTTGATGCGCGCTAATCAATTGCCGGTGGCAGCTGCAGACAACTCAAAGACAGCAACCGTTGTTGAGCACGCACTTACAAAACCAGATCTTAAAACTTTGATCAAAGAAATCGTAAAGGGCACTTCCGAGAAGCTCGATTTGACGGAAGCAAACATCATCGTTTCAGGTGGCCGCGGTTTGAAAGAAGCCGGCAACTTCAAGCTTTTGAATGACCTTGCGGATGTTTTGGGCGCTACTGTGGGCGCATCTCGTGCAGTGGTTGATGCTGGCTGGGTTTCTCATGGCATGCAAGTAGGTCAAACAGGTAAAACTGTAGCCCCTTCTTTGTACATTGCTGTAGGTGTTTCCGGCGCCATTCAACACTTGGCGGGAATGAGTGGCAGCAAGGTGATCGTTGCTATCAACAATGATCCAAATGCTCCGATTTTCCAAAAGGCTACCTACGGTATCGTCGGCGATCTTTTCGACGTTGTGCCTAAACTCACTGAAGAATTCAAAAAAATTCTTAAGCACTAAGCGCTTTGAGAAAATATCTTTTAGGTTTTTTAGTATGGTTTATTTATCGCACTCTTTCGCTGACGTGGAGAGTGCGTTTGATCGAACCCGAACTGATGCAAAAAGACATGCGCGATAAAAAACCTTTTCTACTCGCCCACTGGCACGGTGATGAAATTGCTTTGATTCAACTTTGCCGGCGCTATCGAATCGCGACCATGTCCTCACAATCGAAAGACGGCCAAATGATGGCGGTCATTTTAAAACTTCTGGGTGCAAAAACGACGGAAGGTTCTTCTACGCGCGGTGGAGTCGGCGGACTGAAGGGATTGATTCGTCTCATGCGGGCGGGGCACAGCTGCAGTTTTGCTGTCGATGGTCCCAAGGGGCCGGTCTACAAAGTAAAGCCCGGAGTGTTTGAACTCTCTCGACTTTCGGATAGCCCGATTTATTATTGTGGAGTCAGCGTGGATCGCGCGATCTATTTTCCAAAAGCGTGGAATAAAACTTACCTGCCAAAACCCTTTGCGAAGATTCTGATTCACTGGCATGGACCCCTTCCACCTACGACGAAAGACCAGGATCCGCGCGATCCAAAACTCGCAGAACAACTCGAGACTTTGCTACAGAGCGCAAAGCAACAAGCCCTTAAAGTCATTGCTGAATCTTAAACCCAGTGCTAGCGTTTTAATGTGGTATGTCGTCAACTTTTTAAAGGGACTTTTAAGGTATGAATCTGACTGCATTTACAAGCGCCATCGGCGTCATTCTTCTTTCGACTTCGTTGTCATTTGCTCAATCGAAAGGCTCTGAAGTTGTCGCGACGGTCGGCAATAAAAAGATCACGGTCGATGATTTCAATAAGAAATTCAATGAGATTAAATCTCAGACCCTTAATCCACCGACAAAAAGTCAGTTCTTAGAAGATATGGTTCGCTACGAAGTTGGCTTGCAAGAGGCGGCTAAACGCAACATGCAAAACGATCCTGTGGTCATCGATCGCATCCAACAAGAAACATACAAAGCACTTCTCGAAAAAGATTTAGGTCCTAAAGTTCAAAAAATTCCGGTTTCTGAAGCAGAAATGAAGGCTTGGTATAAAAACAGCCCTGAAATCCGCACAAGCCATATCTTGATTGAGTTCAAGCCAGGCTCTACTCCAGAACAGGTTGCAGAAGCTAAGAAGCGTGCAACTGAAATCTACGATGAGGTTAAAAAGTCCAAACGTCCGTTCGAAGAACTTGTAAAACTCTATTCAGACGATCCTCTCAGCAAGCAAGCGGGCGGCGATGTGGGTTGGCAGTCTCGTGTAACCTTGGTTCCTGCATACTACGAGGCGGCGCTCAGCGGAAAAGTGGGCGAAGTAAAAGGTTTGGTTGAAACTCCGTTTGGATTCCATATCATTAAAATCACTGGCCGTAGAACTTACGAAGATGCTAACAAACGTCAAATTCGTGCGGCGGTTTTCGATGAAAAAAGAAAGCAGGCTTTCAACGAGTACTTTGAAAAGCTGAAAAAGGGCTACTCAATCAAGACGAATCCAAGCGTTTTGAAATAAGGGAATTTTGCACATGAAGTTTCTTAAGAGCCCCGCGCTGACGGGGCTTTTTATTTTGAGTTTGATGTTTGTTGGCGGTGCTTGTACCTCTAACTATCAAAAGCTTTCATCAAAACCTGTGGTGAAGGTGAATGATCATGTACTGACCGCAAAAGAGTTTTCAAATCTGCTTGCCAGAAAACTTAAAGACCTTGATGCGCTCACGGCAAAGGATCCTTCGACGGTTCATAGAACAAAAGAAGAGATTCTTCGTTCTTTCATTGTCAAATCCCTCACACTAGATTGGGCGCGTGCGAACAGTCTCGTCGTCACTGAAGGTGATCTGGATAAAGAGGTGGATAAGTATCGTGCGAACTACCCAGATGATTTGTCTTTCCGCAGACTGCTCGCCCAAGAGAATCTTTCCTTTTCTGAGTGGCGCGAAGAACTTCGATATACTTTGGTGGAAAGAGCTGTTTTTAAAAAACTCAATGAGCGCGTAAAGCCACCCACAGATAGTGAAATTAAACACTACTATGACGAGCACAAAGAACAGTTTAAGAAGAAAGAGCGAATTTACATTCGTCAAATCGTGACCGACGAGCAGGGAAAAGCTGATTTGTTAAAAACACAGTTAAAAACCAAGGACTTCGCTGACCTTGCAAAGAAATACTCCGTGGCCCCGGAAGGCAAGGCGGGTGGCCTCGTTGGCTGGATTGAGATTGGAACCGTGGACTTCTTTGATCCCCTCTTTAAAACCGGCGTCGGCAGTGTGACGCAGTTCAAAAGCCCCTTCGGTTTTCACGTTGTTAAGGTTGAGAAAAAAGCCCCTGCAGGCATCACTCCGCTGGAAGAGGTGCGTAATCAAATTAGCCGTACTCTGACGGCGCAGCGTGAACAGGCGGAGTTCGTAAAATGGTTGGACGCCCAACTAAGAAGTAGTAAAGTTCTCAGAGACAACGAGTTGATAAACTCCATCGTTGTCGAAACAAGGACTGAAAATGAATAAGCTGCTTCTTCCTCTATTTTTACTGATTCCTTTCGTAGCCCATGCCGAAGTGGTTGAGCGCATTGTCGCGATCGTTAATAACGAGATTATTCTTGAGTCTGATTTCAAAGATCTACAACACAAGATGAAAACGCCGGCTCTCATCGACGAATCTCTTTTGATGGGAAAAGGTGTTGATGATTTAAAGAAAGATCGCAAAGTTCAGTTGGATTATCTTATCAACGAAAAGATTATGATGTCTGAAATTAAGCGCCTTAATCACAGCGTAACCATGGAGCGCGTTGATCAAGAGATCAAAGACATGGCTAAGAAAAACAACGTGACCGTCAACGAGATTTTGGCTGCTTTCAAAACACAGGGCATTTCAACGTCGGAATATCAAAACTTCTTGAAAGAAAAAATCGAAAAGCAGTCTTTGATTGAATCCGAAATCATTTCGAAGCTTCGCATCTCTGATGATGATGCCTTGGCAGAATACCTTAAAAAGAATCCTGAAAACAAATCAACCGTGAATGAGTTCACAATTGCGCACATTTTCATGAACCCTAAAAAGGGCGGGGTGGATGCGGCCCTTAAGCGCGCTCAAGCCGTGTCAGAAAAACTTCGCCAGGGTGAAAATTTCGAAACTCTTGCAGAACAAAACAGTGAGGACCCAAACTTTACTACGGGTGGTTTGCTAGGAACTTTCAAATCTGGCGAGTTCATGAAAGAGGTGGAGGATTCCATCCAAAACCTAAACCCCGGTCAAACAACGGGTGTTGTGAAGTCGCGCCAGGGTTATCATATTGTAAAACTCATCGGCAAGAAGCTCACCACAGATCCTAAGTTTGAAAGAGAAAAAGAACATATTAAGTCTGCTTTGTTTGAGCAAAATTTTAAGCGCCAAATGAAGAACTGGCTGCAGTCCAAGCGCGAAGAATCTTTTATTCGTATTAACGAAAAGTAGGCCATGAAAGCCGTCGCACCCCTTAGAATTGCCATCACAACAGGTGACATAGACGGCATAGGCCTAGAAATCACTGAAAAGGCCTTAGCTAAACTTGGCCCACAAAAAGGGGTCCACTTTTTACTTTGGCGAAGTCCAAATTCTTTTCCAAAGACTCTAAAAAAAGCAGCCACTAAGTTTAAAATCATCAGCTTCACTTCTCCTATTAAAGCCTTAAGCTATTTGCAATCCGCAGAAATGAAACAAAATCAGCTTGTCGAGATTACTTCAATGGAGTCTCCTGCCTTATGGGTAGAGCAAACGGCTATCTGGTGTCATGAGAAGCAAATTCACGGCATGGTGACGGGCCCTCTCTCTAAGACAGAGATTCATCGAGCTGGCCTTACGGATATGGGTCACACCGACATTCTAAAAAGAGTCTCAAAGACTTCCAAAGTGCACATGGGATTTGTCGGAAATAAGTTTAACGTCGTGTTAACTACGGCACATATTCCTCTCTCCAAGGTGCCGCAAAACTTACGCGTGATGGAAATTCTCTCGGGCTTAGAGGCCGCCAACAGACTTCGCAAGTACCTATCTCCGGCGCAACAAAAGAAACCCATCGCCGTTTTGGGTTTGAATCCTCATGCTGGCGAAGGCGGCCTTCTTGGAGGCGAGGAAAGCAGCATCATCTCCAAAGCTCTTCAGGAAGCAGAAAAAATGAAGATCCCGGTCGCAGGACCCTTGGTGCCAGATGCGGCTTTTTTAGAGGAAAATTGGAAGAAGTACTCCGTTTATCTGGCAATGTATCATGATCAAGGTCTTATTCCCTTTAAAGCTATTCATGGCCAGAAAAGTGGTGTGCATATTTCCTTAGGAGTTCCGTTTATCCGTACAAGCGTGGACCACGGAACGGCGAAAGATATTTTCGGAAAGAACAAAGCCATAGCAAACTCAATGATTGACGCAATTCAAGCTTGTCTGCGCCTAGCAAAATCATCTATAACTTAGTGTTTTCACTCAACAATGAGGTTTCAAATGTTTAAACCAGTGATCTTCAGAGAATATGATATTCGTGGCGTTTACAATGGCGACTTCGACGATAATTTCGCAGAAATGCTCGGTCGCACTTACGTCGTCTACATGAAAGAAAATAAAGGTATTTCGAATCCAACTGTGGCTTTGGGAAATGATGCGCGTTTGTCTTCGCCAAATATCGTGAAAGCTCTTACAAAAGGAATCACAGAATCTGGCGGTAACGTTGTTCTTCTCGGGCTTGTTACAAGCCCTGTTTGTTATTTTGCGACTTTCACATTGAAAGTCGATGGCGCTATTCAAGTGACTGGCAGCCACAATCCTCCAGAATACAATGGGTTTAAAATTTCTGTCGGTAAAGGAACTATCTTCGGTGAAGAAATTCAAAAGCTTCGCAAAATTATGGAAAAGGGCCAATTCCTCACTGGAAAAGGTTCTGTTTCAAACCACGATATTTTCCCAGAGTATTTTGCAAAATACAAAAAAGAATTCGGCAATCTCGGAAACGTCAAAGTCGTTGTTGATTGCGGAAATGGCGCTGGTGGCGTCGTTGCGCGCGGGCTTTTCAATGCAGTTGGCTTGAATCCAACAATCCTCTTTGAAGAGCCAGATGGAAGATTCCCAAATCATCATCCAGATCCTACGGTCGAGAAAAACCTGAAAGATTTACAAGCTCAAGTCTTAAAAGAGGGCGCCGTTTGTGGAATCGGTTTTGATGGAGACGCCGATCGTATTGGAGTTGTCGATCACACAGGCCGCATGATTTACGGTGATGAGTTGATGGTTATTATTTCGCGCGCGATTCTTGAAAACGATAAAGGCGCAAAAATTGTCGGCGACGTGAAATGCTCAGATCGTCTTTACCACGACATCGAAAAACACGGTGGCGTTCCAATCATGTGGAAAACGGGCCATAGCCTTATCAAAGAAAAAATCAAAGTAGAGCACGCCCCCTTCGGCGGAGAAATGAGCGGCCACATTTTCTTTGCAGACAGGAACTATGGTTACGATGATGCTCCTTACGCAGCTCTGAGACTTGTGGAGATCCTGTCAAAAACTGGAAAGACAATTCCGCAGCTCTTGGAGGGTTTGCCACAGGCATTCAACACCCCAGAAATCCGTATCGACACGACAGAAGAAAAGAAAATTCTCATCGTTGAAAAAATGAAGGAAGCTTTCGGTAAGGGCGGACCAGATTTCACAGTCAATATGATCGACGGAATCCGTCTCAGTTTCGCAGACGGCTGGGCGCTTTGCAGATCCTCCAACACTCAACCTGTACTCGTCGTTCGTTACGAAGCAACGACTCCGGCGGGCTTGGAGAGAATTAGAAACAAGGTTGAATCTGTCGTAAACAAGTATCTTTAGTTTTCGTCACCAAAAAACAAAAAAGGCCGACCGCAAGGTCAGCCTTTCTTTTTGCTATCTTGAAATTCCTTAAAATTAAGAAATTTTGAACGCGATAACAAGAGCGTAGATCACGAGAGACTCGATAAGAGCCAAACCGATGATCATCGGAGTCATGATTTTACCAGAAGCTGCTGGATTGCGAGAGATACCATCCAAAGCTGCTGCCGCTGCTTTACCTTGTCCCATTGCGCCACCGAAAGCTGCCAAACCGATTGCCAATGCTGCTGCGATAGCAATAACACCTTTATCAGTAGATGCAGTTGCAGCTGTTGCTGCTTCTTGTGCGAATGCTGGAGCCGCAACCATAGTTGCAGCCAAAGTTACCATAAGTTTGCTGAAGTTTTTCATTAGAGTTCTCCTTTTAACTTCTTTAATTAAATTATTTAGCTCTCTACTAGTGATCGTGCGCTGTTGCGAACGCGACATATACCATAGACAGTAAAGTAAAAACAAATGCCTGTACGAAAGAAACGAACATTCCCAGTAGATAGAACGGGATTGGAACACCAATTGGGATAAGATCCAAGAACACGGAAACAACCGCATGGTCACCCATCATAACGTTCGCAAGACGAAGACCCAGACTCAAAGGACGAACCAAATGAGATAGCAGCTCGATAACAAACATAAGCGGCGCCAAGAAAGCGACCGGACCCATAAAATGTTTCAAGTGACCTATAAGGCCATTTTCTTTAATACCTAAAAAATTGTAGGTAACAAACATAAACGCGCCCATTGCAAAGGTCGTATTGATGTTTTCTGTCGCGGGCGACATACCTGGAATAACACCCACCAAGTTATTGATGAGGATGAAGAAGAAAACAGAAATGAACATCGGAACGTAGTGACGACCGTGCACGCCGATCACGGAATCCGAAAGATCCGTTACAAATTCAGTGATAACTTCGAGGAGTCCCTTAAGAGAGAATTTACCTGCTGGAACAATCGCGGCTTCACCTTTACCTAGCGAAGCTCTGCCCGCAACACCCACAAACATTAAAGCGAGGCTGGTAACAGCCAGAGTTGCTACGGCGACTTTATCATGATCATGTCCGACTTGGGGAATAAGCTGTGTCCAGTTAAAACTCATGCACTACTCTTCTTTAAAATAATCTAATGTTAGGCCATATATTAAGGCGCTAATCATCATGCTCGTCACACCAGCAGAAAACCAAATTGGCAGCATCCAACTGGCCTTTACAAGACGATATACAATGATTCCTAAAATCGCGTACTTAAATACAATGATTAGAACAGACACGGCAATCAATTTTTTACTAAAAATCAGTTTCCAGCTTGTGGCTAGTAAAATGAAGTTACCGGCCACGACAAGGACTCCCGACAAGAAAGAACCCATCGCATAATGCGGCCCGTAAAACCATAGTAGTAGGCAGGCTATTACTGATATAACTATTTGAAATTTAAGGACTCTTATCATTCTTTCTCGTCGTCCTTGGAATCTTCCTTTTCAATTCGACGAAGCAACATTACCACATGGGTAATCCAGCTGGCGAGGCCGATAAAGCTCAGTGCAATTAATGCCAATCCCTTTGTTTGATAGCTCTTATCGATTTGCTGACCTAAATAAATAGAAGCCATCATAATTCCTAAGAGTTCAAACCCGATGCCGACAAAGACGATGTACTTTTTCATTACTTTCGAAGCCCCCGTGCCCCTGGGCGATTTTTTTGGCGGTCTTTCAGACGTTTGATCCGGATCTCAATGTACTCCGGTTGTGGATATTTATCTTTCACGGATTCAAGCGTCTTAATCGCTTCGGCAAAATTATCACTTTCTTCATAGCATACCGCGAGTGTTTGAAAGACATTTTCTTGTAGTGATTTTTGCGGATACGTCGTCGTCACTTTTTTGAGAATCTCAATCGCCTTAGGATATTCTTTCAAAGCAATATGAATATTGCTTTTAAGTACCCAAGCAGAAAATCTCTCTTCGTCGTCGACGTTGAGCTTTAACAACTCGTCTAATTCACTGTGTGCTTGAAAAAAGTTGTTTTGATAGTAATTCGCCCGGGCGATATCAAGTTTGTATCGGGCAATATCGACATCTGATTCAGTGTCACGAATGAGCTTATTCAACTCGACAATTGCTTTATCGTAATTTTGAAGCTGATCAAAGTAGATCGACGCTAACTGCTTCTGAGCATTTACACGCTCTGTAGGATCCGGCGAGTGCAGAACTAAGAATTGGTAATAATCCACAGCTCTTTTGTAATCTTTGATTTCAAGGGAGGCGATCCTGGCGCCATCGCGAGCTGCTTTGACGGCATATTCGCTGTCGGGCGCTCTTTTCATCACTCGATCAAGGCTTGAGAGAGCAATTCGATGATGGCCCTGAGAAACTTCTTCTTGAGCTTGCTTGTAATCCTTCGCCTCGGGAGGCGAGCAGGCGCTAAGACCGAGAGTCAAACCTACGATCAGCACCTGTTTACGCATTTTAGTGAACTTCCTCACCCGCAACTTCTTCGTCTTCTACGACCGCAAGGCTCGTGACCATTTCCTCTTTTTCACCGAGGTTGATCAAACGAACACCTTGAGTATTTCTGCCTAGGACAGAAATATCAGAAACTTTCATACGGATATTTTGACCTTTATCAGTCGATAAGATCACTTCTTGAGTCGCTTTTACTTTACGAGTACCGACAACCATTCCGACTTTGTCAGTGGTTTTTTGAGTGATGATACCTACACCGCCACGGCTTTGGATTCTGTACTCTTCGAGCTCAGAACGTTTACCGTAACCGGACTGAGTCACCATTAAAATAGTGTCCTTGGTGCCTTTTTCAAAGACTTCCATACCGACGACGATATCGTCCTTCGCCAAAGTAATACCTTTCACACCGCGGGCCGTACGGCCCATGCCGCGAACATCACCTTCGTTGAATCGAATCGACATACCGTCTTTGGTAGCAATGAAGATATCACTCATGCCGTCTGAGATTTTACAATCGATGATTGCATCATCCAAATCCGTCGTCAGGGCAATCAAGCCGGCTGTGCGAGGATTTGAGAAGGAGTCCAAAGAGGTCTTCTTAATGATCCCTTTTTCAGTAAGCATAACAATGTACTTGTTCTCTTCGAATTGATCGATCGGGAGGATAGAACGAACTTTCTCGCCGGATGCCAACTGAACCACATTTGCAATCGCTTTTCCTTTGGAAGTACGGTTGCCGAGCGGAAGTTTATGAACTTTACACCAGTAGACTTTACCTTTATCCGTGAAGACCAAGAGCATTGTCTTTGTGCTCGCGGTAAAGATGTTGGTAACGTAATCTTCTTCTTTGGTTTCAATCCCTTTAAGACCTTTACCGCCACGCTTTTGCAGGCGGTATTCTTCAACAGGGATACGCTTGATGTAACCGGTGTTTGTGATAGTCACAACCATGGCTTCATCAGCGATCAAGTCTTCGTCTTCGATATCTGTCAAATCACCAGTGATTTCGGTACGGCGTTCATCCGCGTAGCGCTTTTTGATATCTTCCAATTCGGCCACGATAATTTTGTAGATCTCACGAACGTCTGCAAGAACCATTTTCAACCAGTCGATTTGCTTCATCAACTCAGCAAGTTCATTGAGAATTTTGTCTCTCTCTAAACCTGTCAAACGTTGTAAGCGCATCTCGAGGATTGCAACGGACTGGCGTTCGCTGAAATCGAACTTCGCCATCAAAGCTTCGCGAGCGGCATTTGCTTCTTTAGAAGCTTTAATGGTCGCAATTACTTCATCGATATGATCGAGAGCTTTTTTCAAACCCTCTAAAATATGCGCGCGCTCTTGAGCCTTTTTCAGTTCATAGATACAACGCTTAGTGACGACATCGCGACGGTGGTCCACGAAGGCTTCTAGCATATTTTTTAAATTGAAAGTCACCGGCTGATTTCTCTTATCGAGAGCTAGCATGATGATACCGAAGCTGACTTGCATTTGAGTGTACTTATAAAGACGATTCAGAATCACTGTCGCGTTTTCACCGCGCTTAAGCACGACCACGACACGCATTCCTTCACGCGAAGACTCATCACGAATATCGGAAATACCTTCGATTTGCTTATCTCTGACAAGATCGGCAATTGTTTCAATCAACTTCGCCTTATTCACTTGATAAGGAAGTTCACTAACGATGATTTCTTCGTGGTCTTTGTTTTGCGTAATTTCAGCAACAGCTTTTAAAGTAATAACACCGCGGCCCTTTTTATAGGCCTGCATGATACCCTCACGACCCGCAATCACACCCGCAGTCGGGAAGTCCGGACCTTTTACAAAGCCCATCAAATCATCAATGGTACACTCAGGATTACTGATAATATGGATGGCGCCATCGATCACTTCGCCTAAGTTATGTGGCGGAATATTTGTCGCCATGCCGACGGCGATACCAGAAGCTCCATTCACAAGAAGATTTGGATACTTCGCCGGTAATACCAACGGAATTTGCAAAGAGTCGTCATAGTTCGGGCCGAAAGGAACTGTTTCCTTTTCGATATCCGCAAGAAGCTCTTCTGCCAAACGAGTCATGCGAACTTCGGTATAGCGAGAAGCAGCGGCATTATCACCATCGATAGAACCGAAGTTTCCCTGCCCATCCGTTAACGGGTAGCGCAGTGAAAAGTCCTGCGCCATACGAACCATTGTTTCGTATATAGCAGCGTCACCGTGCGGATGGTATTTACCCATCACATCTCCGACGACACGGGCAGATTTCTTGTAAGGTTTATCGTGAGTGTTACTGAGTTCGTGCTGTGCGAACAAAATGCGGCGGTGAACCGGTTTTAAACCGTCACGCACATCGGGAAGAGCACGGCCAACGATAACGGACATCGAGTACTGAAGATACGCATCACGCATCTCCTTATTGATATCTACGACTGTAACGCCTTTTTCTTGATTACTAGTATCAAACATATTTCACCAATTCAGAATAAATTAAACATCCAAGCTTCGTGCAAGTAGGGCATTGTCGTGAATAAACTGACGACGAGGCTCCACTTGTTCACCCATAAGAACGCTGAAAGTCTCATCGGCCGCAACGGCGTCATCGATGCTGACTCTCAAGAGGGCGCGATGTTCTGGATTCAAAGTAGTTTCCCACAATTGCTCCGGGTTCATCTCTCCCAATCCCTTATAGCGTTGGATGTAAACACCTTTTTTCGTTGATTCCATGACGTGACCTTGGAAGTCCGAGTAGTTCTCAAAAGAAATTTCATTTTCATTTTGCACAATTGTAAATGGCAAAGAGGTCACACCTTGAATTGCCGACCAGAGATTACGCAGCTCTACGATCTCTGGAGAGTTCAAGGTGGATGCCCCGAAGTTTGTTGTCATGCGATCCGCATAGCGAACGGTATAGACTTCTGCCAAAAGTTTCCCATGCTCATCTTTTTTCACATCGGTCTTAACCTCAGTGACACCAAGATTTGGACTTGCTTGAATCCACGCTTCGATATCTTTCAAAGCATTTTTCAATTTTCCTTCATCATTCAAAGTGCTCTCCAAATTTGCCACTTTACTGAGGAAGAAATACAAAACATCTCTGTCATATTTAGCAGAAGATGTTCTCAAAAGGCCGTTGAATTTCTGAATATTGATGATCATCTTACGAAGATCCGCCTCAGAAGTAGTTTCTTTGCCTTTGATCTTGAAATTACTGAGACCAGAGCTCAAAAGATATTCCGTCAAGGCTGATTCATCTTTGAGGTAAGTTTCATCTTTGCCTTTTTTAGCACGATACAATGGCGGCTGAGCTACGTAGATATAACCTCGCTCCAAAACTTCCGGCATTTGACGATAGAAGAATGTCAAAAGCAGGGTGCGGATGTGAGATCCGTCAACGTCGGCATCCGTCATGATAATGATTTTGTGATAGCGAATTTTATCAACATTCACATTGTCTTTACCAATTCCTGTGCCCAGCGCAGAAATCATCATTTTGATCTCATCATTAGAAAGCATTTTATCAAAACGCGCTTTTTCAACGTTTAGAATTTTACCTTTCAAAGGCAAAACAGCCTGAGTCTTACGATCACGACCTTGCTTCGCCGAACCACCCGCAGAGTCACCCTCCACCAGGTACAGTTCACATTTTGCGGGATCACGTTCTTGGCAGTCCGCCATTTTTCCTGGCAGAGATCCACCATCCAAGGCTGTCTTACGACGAGTTAGATCACGGGCTTTACGAGCCGCATCACGCGCTCGTGCGGATTCCACGCATTTCATGATGATGTTCTTAGCAATATTCGGATTACGATCCATCCAATCAGAAAGCTTTTCGTTTACCAATGATTCAACGATGCCTTTAACTTCGGTATTGCCGAGCTTAGTTTTCGTTTGCCCTTCGAATTGGGGCTCACGAACTTTCACAGAAATAACTGCAGCCAAACCTTCACGGATATCTTCACCCTCAAGATTTTCTTTCAAATCTTTCAAAAGGTTCTTTTCCGTCGCGTAAGCATTGGTTGTGCGAGTCAAAGCTGAACGGAAACCCATCAAGTGCGTTCCACCTTCGTGCGTGTTGATGTTATTGCAATAAGTGAAAATAGATTCTGAGTAAGAGTCATTCCACTGCAATGAGATTTCAACTTCTACACCTTCTTTTTCACCACGGAAGTAGATGACTTCATTGTGAAGAGCTTTTTTAGATTGGTTCATAAACTGAACGAATTCAGCCACGCCATTTGCGTACTGGAAATCTTGTTTCTTTCCAGTTCGCTCATCTTTCAAAGAAATATGTAAACCACCGTTTAAGAACGCTAATTCACGGAAACGATTTGCAAGAGTGTTGAAATCGTAAGTGATCGTTTCATCTTTGAAAATTTCACGGTCCGGCTTAAAAGTCGTTTTAGTTCCGGTTTTGGTCGTTGTTTCACCTTTTTCCACCGGCGTTTTAATGATGCCTTTTTCATAGCGTTGAGTCCAAACAGAACCTTCACGTTGAACTTCAACTTGGCAACGAGAAGAAAGTGCATTCACAACAGAAGCACCTACACCATGTAGACCACCGGATACTTTATAACCGCCACCGTCGAATTTACCACCGGCATGAAGAACAGTCATAACGATTTCAAGAGCTGATTTCCCGTTCTTATGAGCATCAACTGGTATACCACGACCATCATCTTCGACAGTGATGGAGTCGTCTGTGTTGATCGTGACTTGAATGTGTTTGCAATATCCCGCAAGCGCTTCGTCTACAGAGTTATCCACAACTTCATACACAAGGTGATGATAACCACGAACTCCAGTATCACCGATATACATCCCTGGTCTTTTACGAACAGCTTCCAAACCTTCGAGAACTTGAATCTGGTCAGCACCATAATTCTTTTGTTCAGGAGCGGTAGACACATTTTGATCTGACACGCGTAGTTCCTCCGAACTTTCCATTCAGTTAAATTTCATCACTGAAGAATTTGCCCGTTGTTAATTTTTAAAACAGTCACTTCGTCCAAAGAAAAACTCTTCGGCAGAGTGAAGTCTGTCGTCGTCACAAAAATCTGGGTATTGATCTCGTGTAAGAACGTAATCAGTGATTCCCGCTTCTGTTGATCGAGTTCAGATAAGACATCATCCAACATCAAAATTGGATAAACGTCGTGAGCCTTCCTATGATACACAATTTGGGCCATTTTGAAAGATAATATGATAGCTCTTTGCTGCCCTTGCGAACAATAAAAACGCGAGTCTTTTTGACCATATAGAAAGACGATATCGTGCTTGTGTGGGCCTACTAAACTAACACCGCCAGAGAGTTCTGCATCACGCAGTTCTTCACTCCGTTTTTGTAGTGCATCAAAGACGTCTTGTGCACTAAAACTGAGCGCATTTTGTCCTGAGATAACGTATTCAACGCCAATTTCAGTGTTGTTGCCAGAAATATATTGCATTGCATTGTTAAATTCCTTCAAAAGGCCCTGGAGCGCCGCTATTCGGGCTGTGGCTAGCTGAGCACCCAGACGGAGGAAAGAAGGGTTTATACTCTCGATTAAGCGCAATGTACCGGCTTTGTCTTCTTGGTTCTCAAGGTGATTTTTTAAAATTCTATTGCGTGTTTTTAGCGCCTTGCGAAATTCCGTGATCAAGTCGGCGTTTCGCTTATTGAAACTAATCAGCAAATCATCAATTAAAGTGCGACGGAAGTCCGCGCCTTCTTTTATCGAAGCGAGACTTTCCGGAGAAAACACCACAGCTGAAAATTCTTTTCTTAAATCGGCAGAGCTCACACGTTTCCCGTTGAGAAAACTATGCTTACGGCTCTTCATGATTTGAGTTTTAAGTTCGTAAGTAAGATCTTTTTGTCGAACTTGTGCTTGGAGAAGCGAGAAATCAATATTGCTACGAATGAGATTCACATTATCAGCGTAGCGAAAGGTATCTCCTTGAAGAGTTAGATAAAGCGCTTCGAGGAGATTGGTTTTACCCTGACCGTTTTCTCCAATAAAAACATTTAGTCTCGGAGAAAACTCTGCATGAGAATCCACAAAGTTTCTAAAATTGTGGATCCTAATCTTTTCAAAAAACATCAAATTCTCATAGGCATAAGAACGCAAGTGTAAGTCGCGTCGTTATGAGGGCGCACAAGTCCTGGAGAGAGTTGATCATTCAATTCAAAATCAATGCGATCTTCTGACATGCTTGTTAGAATATCTGTGATGAACTTCGCATTGAAACCAATCTTCATCTCATTGCCTGAGTAATCAACTTCGATCTCTTCTTTTGCATCACCAAGTTCCGGGTTGTTAGAAGAAATTTCCATTTTACCATTCGTTAGATTTAAAAGAACCGCTTTGGATTTCTGATTAGCCAACAAAGAAACACGTTTCAATGAAGTCAGGAAATGTTCGCGATTAATTTGCACTCTCTGAGTGAGTTTCTGTGGAATAAACTGTTGATAATTAGGGTACTTTCCTTCAATCAAACGAATCATCAAGGTGGTTGAAGAGTGCTTCAAGATAAATTGAGAACCCTCAATGGCGATTTCCACAGCGCCATCCACACCATCCAAAAGTTTTTTAATCTCACCAAGACCTTTACGAGGAATAATAACTCCTGGAGAAGGACTTGTTTTTGAATCATTTTGAGTGCGATTCACAATACTCATTCTGTGACCGTCCGTTGCCACCATTCTAAAACCCGTGCCGCCAACGATTTCAAAATAAACGCCGTTCAGGTGGTAACGAGTCTCATCCGTTGAAACGCTGAAGATTGTTTTATCAATCATGTCTTTCAAAACTTCAGCTTGGACCTTAATAAAAGATTGAGCATTGTAAGTCGGGAAGATCGGATACTCATCCGCACTGATGCCTACAATTTTAGATGTGTAACGACCTTGCTTAATCTCAAGCCAGTTATTTTCTTTTTTAATTAATTGAATCGTTCCTTCAGAAAGTTCTTTCGCGATATCAAAAAGGCTCTTTGCACTGACGGCAACTTTGCCTGGTTGAATCACTTTAATTTTAACTTGATCTGTCAGGCTGACCTCAAGGTCCGTTGCAAAAACCTTTAAAGCATCATTTTCAGCCTCTAAAAGAATATTTACCAGAATCGGCATTGTATTTCTTTTTTCTACAATGTTTTGAGTTTTACCGATCAGGCCTAGCAAGTCTCTTTTATCAATTTCCAATCTCATGCTTGAGTCCTCTTAACTTTAATTCCTTATATATCTATTACTATTAATATAAATACTAGTAGTAGTAGTAGGCTTGTGGATAAACGCGAAATTCCATTAAATAACTAAATCCATTCAATTTTTCCCGTGGATAAAAAGCTCTTGGGCTCATCCTCAGAATTTTTAAATTTGTGGGTAAGTCGAATGCACATTTTTACCCTCAAATCTATCCACAGGCTTTTCCACAATCCACATTCACACTCCTGTGATATTGTGGATCCTTTGTTCCAACTCTTCGATATCTTTCATAATATCTTGGTCTGTTGCTTGTAGATGTTGAACTCTTTCGAGCGCATTCATCACAGTGGTGTGATCTTTGCCACCAAAAGCTTTTCCAATATCTACGAGAGATCTATCTAAAAATTTCTTAATTAAATACATGGCAATCTGGCGTGGAACGACGATCGGTTTAGCACGTGTGCTGGATTTAAGATCCGTGATTTTCACTTTAAAGTGATCTGCAACGAGTTTTTGGATCTCTTCCAAAGAAATGGTCGACTGACTTTCATGGTGAGAAAGAATCTTCTTCACCAAATCGTAGTCGATGCTAAGTCCTTGAAGTTCAGAATAAATTTTAACTTTTTTAAGATTTCCTTCGAGTTCTCTGATGGAACGTTTTGAAATACGGGCGATGTGATTCACCACATCTTCCGGCATACGTACGCCAAATTTTTCTGCTTTGTAACGAAGAATAGCAATTCTTGTTTCCAAATCAGGCATGGTGATATCTGCAATCAAGCCGCGTTCTAAACGAGTCCGACTGCGGTCTTCCAAACCAAGAATATCCTTCGGCATGCGATCACTAGCTAAAATCACCTGCTTTTTACGGTCGATGAAATTATTGATCGTGTGGAAAAACTCTTCCTGAACAGCCTCACCACGCCCAATATATTGAACGTCATCCACTAAAAGGATGTCGGAATTCTCGCGGTATTTCTGGCGGAACTTATCCATTTGATAATGACGAAGCGCCGCTACGCACTCATTTAAAAAGCGCTCGGCAGAGATATAAGTAATTCTAAGATGTGGGAACTGTTCACGGATATAGTTTCCGGCCGCATTTAAAAGATGCGTCTTACCCATCCCCACAGGCCCAAATATATAGAGGGGATTGTAGTCATCCGCTCCGGGGTTTCGGGCGACGTTGAAGCAGGCTGCATGGGCGAACTCTGAATTTTTTCCAACAACGAAGGTGGAAAAGGTCAATTCTGTGTTTAAAAAGTCAGATTTGGAATTCTGAGTAGTCATCTGGGCAGGCTGACTAGCCGCCGGAACTTGCGGGCGCAGATGAGCTTGCTCATTCGCGTTGATAGCCTCATCCAAAGCCAGCGGATTTTCCGGAGGAAGGGGAGGTTTATTGCCTGTAATTTTGAATTCGACCTCAAAAGGATTTTTATAACTATCTGAAATCTCGGTATAAATTTGATCTTGCAGATTCTGAGTGACATAGTATTGATGAAGAGCGTTTGGGACACCCAGTACTATGCGAGGGCGCTCCGGCATACCTTCCGTGGATAGATATTCAATAGGGTCCAACCAAGTTTCTAAGTACTTGTTATTCACATTGCGGCTTTTCATCTTGGTTTTAATTTGCGCCCAAAACGAATTATTAATATCCACGTCGCCGTCCCCTCAGATTTCTTGCAAATTCGCGTGTTCAGAATTGCAGCAGAAACCGCCAAAAATCTTTAGCAGGGCCTGTCGAAGTTTTCAACAGTTGACCTTATTGCTGCATTGTGATTAATTCGGCCTCCACCTAAAGAGGGGTTTGACGTCCTAAAGCGTCAAAAATGTTTCACTAGGAGTTGAAAATGAAACGTACGTACCAACCATCAAATCGTCGTCGTAAAAACAAACACGGTTTCCGCGCAAGAATGGCTACTAAAGCTGGAACAGATGTTATCTCCCGTCGCCGCGCTAAAGGAAGAAAACGTTTAACGGTTTCGACTGGTGGAAAATAGTAGACCCGTTGTAATTAAACGAAGTTCCGAATTTCTCTCTCTCAAAAAGAATGGAAAAAGAGCCTGGCCAACGAAGTGGCTCCTTTTGAATTACTCTAAAAAGGATCAAAAGGGCCTTTGTTTTGGGGTGACTGCAAGCCGTAAAGTCGGTTCTGCGGTTGTTCGTAACAAACTAAAACGTTGGGCGCGGGAATACTTTAAGGACTTCGTTACAAGGTCGAACCAGACAGGATCGCCGATTGACGTCTCCATCAACATTATCTTTAAACCCATCGACCAGGGCTTCTATAAAGGACTCAAATATGACGAGTTCAAGAAAGCCATGGATACCGGTCTTGAGATTCTTAGAAAGTCTTCCTAAGTCTTTGCTACTTCTATTTGTAGTTGCTTATAGGACCCTTGGAACAACTCATATGGGTGGAACATGTCGTTTCACTCCGAGTTGTTCTGAATATGCTGTTGAAGCCATCAAAGCTCATAGTTTTTTCTCTGCGATCTATCTAGTCAGTAAAAGAATTTTGAAATGCCGACCTGGCGGAACTTTTGGATTTGATCCTGTTCCGGCGTGTTCGTGCTCAGGAGAGACTCATGCAAGAGCAAAATAAAGGTTCTTTCTTTGATCCAAAAACCATCTTAGCGGTCGTTCTTGTAGGTGTTGTTTGGTTTGGCTGGCAAAAGTACCTCACAACAAAGTATCCGAACTATAATAAGGGCGTACAGAAAACTACGACAACAGAAACGACGGCAACAACCGTAAAGACAGAGACGGGTGCAGCTACTTCTGGTCAGACTGTTGAAACAAAATCGACGCCCACAGCTCAGGCGGCTGTCGAAAAAGCCTTTGACTACAAAGACGCAAATATCTCTTTTACCATTACAAATCATGGAATGGGTTTGAAAAACGTCGTTCTTAATAAGTATGTTGATTACGACAAAAACCCAATCAAAGTAGGTCAGTCCGATACTGAATCTCTTTTTGAGTTAAAGCTTGCAACCCAAACAAATCCTGTGAACTTCGACTTAAAAGAAGAAGCTCCTGGGCAGTACGTTGGAGTTGCACAAGTCGGTGAGAGCACCGTGACTCGTACTTTGAAGTACGACGCCGAAAAACAAGCGTTCACTAATAAAGTAGTGATTGAACGGCCCTCTTCGGAAGTGGCTCAAGGTATCACTTTGGTTATTCCGGAAAAAGTGACTGTACCTCAGTCGACCTCTTGGTTGTTTCCTTCTTATCAGCACCAAGATTTCTTCGTAAAACATAACGGCGGAAAAAGCGAAACAGTAAACTTTAGCTCAGCAAAAGAGAATGTGGCTAAATCTTTCCCACAGGTTTCATTGTTGTCAGCAAGTACTCAGTATTTTTCTGCGGCTATCGTAGATAAATCAGAAATTATCCCAGAAACAAATCTTCATTCTGATGTTGCTGCAAGAGCAGCGCGTGCAGAACTCACTTATAAACCGACTCAGGCGGCTCCGACGGTAGCTTTGGAACAGATTCTCTATGCTGGTCCAAAATCGATTGAAACTTTAAAAAACATCGATGCAGAACTTCCAAGTATCATTGATCATGGTTTTTTTGGTTTTATCGCACGCCCATTGCTCTATATTATGAAGGCGTTTTTCACGGTCGTTGGCAACTGGGGTATTGCAATCATTTGCCTCACTCTTCTTGTGCGCCTTTGTGTTCTGCCGTTTGCATTGATGTCTGCAAAGTCTATGAAGGCAATGCAAAAGATCCAGCCATTACTGCAATCTTTGCGTGAAAAGTATAAAGATGATCCGATGGCTCTGAATCGCGAGACCATGGCTTTGATGAAAGAGCATAAAGCAAATCCAATTGGTGGCTGCTTGCCAATGCTCTTGCAGATTCCAGTCTTCTTTGCGCTTTATCGTGTTATCGGTTCTAGTATTGAGCTCTATCATTCTCCATTCTACGGATGGATTCATGATTTGAGTTCTGCAGATAAGTTTTATGTGCTGCCAATCTTGATGGGAGGAACCATGTTCTTACAACAGAAGATGACTCCGACTACAATGGATCCAGCACAAGCGAAGATCATGGCTTTCTTGCCATTGGTTTTCATTCTATTCATGCTTCAACTTCCGAGCGGATTGACCCTTTATATGACGGTCAGTGCGATCTTCGGTATTACTCAACAATTCTTTTTCTTAAGAGACTCAAAAAAAGCGACTGCCTAGGAGGATATAATGGCCGGATTTTTTAGTAAACTGTTTGGCGGCAAAAGCAAAAGTTCTGGTGGCGAAGTAGAAACCCTCGTTCACGACACCTTGACTGGTATTATTGAAAAAGGACAATTCGATCTTTCATTCAAAATTAACTACGAGAAAGAGTCGGACACTGAAGGTGTTTTGGCGATTGAATTCTCTGGTTCTGATGAAGAACTTTTGAAAGATAAAAAAGGACAAATGTTGGATGCTTTCCAGTTGTTCTTGAAACGCGTTGTTCAACATAACTTCCCAGAAGATAAAACGAATATCACAGTAGACTGTGGTGGCTATCGTGATGAATCTGCGGCAGCTCTTATTGAGCGTGCTGAAAACCTCAAAACAATCGCGATTGAACAAGGTAAATCTGTATATTACCGCGCGCTTCCTCCAAAAGACCGCAAAGTTGTTCACCAATACTTGGCTCAGGACCCACGCGTAAAAAGCCGCTCTTTGGGTGAAGGCCTTTATAAGAAGATCAAAATCTATCCAGCAAAGGGCGCTAATAACCAAGCAGCTCAACAAGAGGCTGGAGAGTAGTTTTTCATGTACGGTGGCGATAGGGATTCCCAAACGATCTGTGCGGTGTCCACACCTCACGGTGTGGGAGGGATCTCTGTTATCCGTGTGTCAGGGCCTCACGCCCTAGAAGTAACCCGCAAAATGGCGGGTTTTTTGCCTTCTAAAGTGGAAACTCACCGAGTTTATTTCGGAACTCTTAATGATCCTCAGACTCACGAGGATATTGATGAAGTGCTTATCACCTATTTCCAAAAAGGCAGATCATTTACCGGCGAAGAGACGCTGGAAATTTCTTGTCATGGAAACCCGCAAATTTGTCAGAACATCTTGAATCAGCTCATTGCGGCTGGCGCGCGCGGTGCTGACAAAGGGGAGTTCACATATCGTTCTTTCATGAATGGTAACGTGGACCTTGTTCAGGCGGAGAGTGTTTTGGCTTTGATTGAAAGCCAAAGTGATAAGGCGCAAAAACTTGCACTCAGACAGTTGAAAGGTCAACTTTCACAGAAGCTCGAAGGCATTGAAAACGATGTCACGTGGCTCATGGCTCATATGGAAGCAGGAATTGATTTTTCGACTGAAGGCCTTGAACTGATCAGCGACGAGGTTGTTTCAAACCGCCTCAAAGATGTGATTGGTGGGCTAAAATCTTTAGTTCAGTCCTATAAAGCTGGAAGAATTTTAAAAGATGGCGTGCGCGTGGCCTTAGCGGGTCGTCCGAATGTCGGCAAATCGAGCCTTTTAAACCTGTTCCTTGAAGAAGAGCGGGCCATTGTGACAGAGGTTGCGGGAACGACTCGTGATGTGATCAGTGGCGATACTCAGTTTAATGGGCTTAAGTTTACGTTTTTAGATACTGCTGGGATCCGCAATCATACCTCTGACATTGTTGAGCAGATCGGCATTAAAAAGAGCCGGGAAGTTCATACAGAGGCCGATGTTGTGCTCTTCGTGTTTGACCTTACGACGGGTATTCATGCCGAGGATGAAGAGCTGCTAAAACAGCTAGCTAAAACAAATCTGTTTGTGATTGGCAATAAGCTCGACATGTTCACGGAGCCGACTAAGACTCCAGGCTTTGAAAAACTTACCCAATACGCGGATTTCGCCAAGAGAAACCTTTTCTTTGTCAGTGCTCTCGATCAAAATGCTAGAGCATTGGTTTTGAAAGAGATTTCGAGTCGTTTCTCACAGACTGATTTGCAAGATTACGTTCTTCTTTCGAATGCTCGTCACTATGAGAATCTCTCGAAGGCCCTTTCAAATATCACTCGTTGTCAGCAGTTGTTGAACGAGGGACTTGGGTCAGAATTTCTCGCAATCGAACTTAAAGAGGCTTTGATTGCCGTCCAAGAAACTCTCGGTAAACGCTTTGACGATCAAGTGATGGATCGTGTGTTTAAAGAGTTTTGCCTCGGAAAATAATTATGAGTATGTCCCAATATGATGTCATCGTTGTCGGTGCCGGCCACGCCGGAGTGGAAGCTTGTCTTGCTTCTGCGCGCCTGGGTTTAAAAACTCTCGTTGTAACGACAAATCTAGATCGTATCGCCTACATGAGCTGCAATCCTTCCATCGGCGGTCTTGCAAAAGGTCACATGGTTCGTGAGATCGATGTGCTTGGTGGGCAAATGGGACTTGCGGCCGATGAAACGTGCATTCAATTTAAACGCCTTAACGCCAGCAAAGGTCCCGCCGTTCGCGGAACCCGAGTGCAATCTGATAAAGCTCTCTATTCTCAGTACATGACGAAACAACTGAATGATCACTCAAATATTTCTCTTCTTCAGGGCGAAGTAAAACGCCTGATCTTAGAAAAGGATCTTTGCGTGGGTGTCGTTTTGCAAGATGGTTCAGAAGTCCGCTCAAAAGCGACGGTGATTACTGCCGGTACTTTCATGAATGGGGTTATGCATATTGGGCTGACGCAAACACCAGGTGGACGGGTTGGGGATAAGGCCTCGATCGGTCTTTCAAATCAGCTTGCTGAGTTTGGTTTTACGGTTCGTCGTTTAAAAACCGGAACGCCCGCGCGTCTTCATAAAGACAGCATCGATTGGAGTAAGACTTTAGCCCAGTACGGGGATGAAAAGTTTTATCCTTTTAGCTTCCGCTCTGAAAGACAGTTCAAACTCCCGCAAGTTGCTTGTTATCTATCTCGCACGACGGAGAAGACTCATGAAATTATTCGGGCCAATCTCGATAAATCTCCTATGTTTTGTGGGAACATTGAGGGCACTGGACCAAGGTACTGTCCCAGCATAGAAGATAAAGTGACTCGCTTTGCAGACAAAGACAATCATCAAACTTTCTTGGAACCTGAGGGGCTCAATACGGATTTGATTTATCTGCAGGGGATTTCAACGAGTCTTCCGGAAGATGTACAGTATGAATTCCTGAAAACGATTCCCGGTTTGGAAAACGTAAAAATCGTTCGCCCGGGCTACGCTGTTGAGTATGATTTTATTGAGCCCACACAAATCTGGCATCGACTTGAAACACGAACGATCCGGCAGTTATTTTTGGCAGGTCAGATCAACGGAACCTCTGGTTATGAAGAAGCCGGGGCTCAGGGTTTGATTGCCGGTGTGAATGCCGCACACTCTGTTTTAGGTCGCGATGAATTTGTTCTTGGTCGCGATCAAGCTTATATCGGTGTTCTCATTGATGACTTAGTGACCAAAGGCACCAATGAACCCTACCGTATGTTTACCTCTAGAGCAGAACACAGACTTGTTTTAAGAGAAGATAACACTATCGATCGGTTAGGTGAGGTGGCTATCAACGCTGGTTTAATAAATCCTGAATCTATTCACGCATTGAGGGATTTAAAAGAGCGCCGCTCGACCATGATCGAGAAATTGCGCTCAGGACGCCTTTTTCCGAACGCAGAAACGCAGGAAAAACTATCTTCTCTTGGAACTTCTGTTTTGTTAAAACCAGTTAGTTTCGAAGAGTTATTGCGTCGCCCAGAGATTTCTAGTTTAAACCTCCAGGACTTTGGTTTCGAGATGGATTTGGATCCAAATGTGTCCGAACCAGTCGAAATAGAAGTAAAATACTCTGGCTATGTGAAACGACAAATGGAGCTGATTGAACAGTCCAAACGTCTTGAGGAATTGCGCCTCCCAGAAGAACTTTCATACAAAGAAATTCGTGGTCTTTCGAGCGAAGAGGTCGACAAACTTTCTCGCGTTCGCCCACGTACCTTAGGCCAAGCCCAACGCATAAGTGGTGTTAATCCGTCAGCGATTCAAGCTATAATGATCTATCTAAAAGGTCATAAAAAGTTAAAAGAGGTATCTCTTGGCGGACAGCAATCAGGAAGTATCAACTAATCACTGGCGCATCGAAAATTGGTTTACGGACTTAAATCCAGAAATTTTAAAGCAATTCAAAATCTACAACGATGAGCTTATCAAATTTAATAAGACATTAAGTCTAGTCTCGCCGAAGACAATTCCGATGGCGGACGCACTTCATTTTGCTGACAGTATTCTGGCTTCGCGCGTCATAGCGAGGGCGAATTCACGATTGGCTGAGATATATGACGTTAGTCTCGGTAATGGCTTTCCAGGACTTATTTTTGCCATTTTAAATCCAAAGGTAAAAGTTAATATCATTGAGCCCGATCAGCGTAAGTGTGAATTCATGAAACACATTATTGCTATGGCGAGAGTTCCCAACGCGAACATCATGAATATGAAAGCAGATGATCTCAAAGAAAACAGCGTGCAATATGTTTTGACTCGTGGATATGCCTCAATTTCAAAAGTAATTCTTCTACTTCGTAAAGCAGTTCCAAAAGGCGGGATTGTATATCACCTTAAAGGTGAGCAGTGGGGGATGGAAGTTTCTGAGATCCCGATTCAGCTTTGCTCTCTTTGGACCCCAGGACTTGTTGGAGAATACCGCCTGCCGGTCGGAGAAATGAAGTTTTCAGTAATTAAAACAGATAAATTAGCTTAGTTTGTTCCACGTAGAACAATTTTTGCCCGAATTACTCGCCTTTTGGCTCAGATTCGGGTTTTTTTTTCACCTTTTCTCACCTTTTCGACGCCATTTGGCCCCTCGGAAGCGATTCCGCGGTCTTTTTCATAGGCTTTTACACGCCTGCGGGAGTCCCAGCCGCCATCGACCCGGGCTGAGAGTTTGTATTGCCTGTAGGCTGCGAGTTCCTCTTCCGTCGGCCAAGACTTTCCAGCCTTGAAGGCTTTGAGATATTCAGCCTTTGTATAGCGCATTCTATCGGCAGCCTTGAGTTCAAAGTACTTTGCAAGTTGTTCCAGTTTCTGAACTTTTAATTCGGACTCGAAATAGCGTTTTTGAGCGTGTTTAATCTCACCAGTCTGAGGAACTGCCTTTTCGATGTCTTTTTTGAACCCTTCGAGCTTCTTTTTCTCGTTCTCAGCCTCTTTCTTTACCTCACCCGCTTGGCTTGTGAGATCCTGATAGATCTCATCTGCCAACTCCGGATTCGGATTGGGCTTGTTACAGCCAAAAAGGCCGATCGTAATAAAAAGAATCGTCAAAATTCGCATGGTCACCCGATGTTCTACGTGGAACATCGGAATTTTTGCGTAAAACATTAGGAAAAACTTGCCATCGTGAAAAAAATGCAGGACTTTTGATAAATCACGGAGGAATTGAACATGGCTAAGACAATTTGCATAGCTAATCAAAAGGGCGGAGTAGGCAAAACAACTACTTCAGTGAATCTTTCTTCTGCTTTGGCGTCTCTCGGTAAAAAAATCCTACTCATCGACATGGATCCGCAAGGGAATGCATCCAGTGGTTTGGGTATCAAGCGTTACGAGAGTCAAGATGCCAACGTCTATCACGTCCTAATTGGCGAGAGAGATATTCGCGAGACTATCCAAAAAACAAAAGATGATAAGCTTCATGTAATCACAGCGAACCCGGACCTTGTAGGCGCAGAGATTGAGCTCGTTGACATGCCGCAGCGAGAATACAGACTAAAGTCTGCTATCGCAAATATTGGCGATCTTTATGATTATGTCCTTATTGATTGCCCACCGTCTCTGGGGCTTTTGACTTTGAATGCTCTGACTGCTGCAGATAGTTTTTTAGTGCCACTTCAATGTGAATACTACGCTCTTGAAGGCCTGAGTCAGCTCCTCAACACGGCTGGTTTGATTAAGAAAAATCTCAATCCGCAATTACATATAGAGGGCATCGTTCTGACGATGTTTGATACGAGAAACAATCTTAGCCACCAAGTTGTGACTGAAATTAAGAACCACTTCGGCGACAAAGTTTTCAATGCGATCATCCCTAGAAATGTTCGCTTGAGCGAGGCCCCTAGCCACGGCCAGTCCATCTTTGAATACGATCAAAAATCAATCGGCGCGACGAAGTACTACGATCTTGCCAAAGAAGTTGAGCAAAGAACGGCTGCGAAAGCGACCGAACAAAGACCACAACAGGAGACTGTAAATGTCTGATTTGAATGCTGAAAACCCTAACAAGAAGAAGGGCTTAGGACGTGGCCTTGGATCTTTGTTGGGTGGAGGTCCTGCGGCCGAAGGTATGGCCAGCAAGACAATAGCCGATAATTTGGATACGCAGATGAATACCCAAAAGCCGACTCCGAACTTTGCTGGTGCGACTGCAAAACCCGCAGCAGCGATAGTAGTGCCAACTCCGGCGTCAGCGCCAATAGCTCCTATTAATACAGAGGGAAAAGTTTGGCAGGTGGCGATCGATAAGCTGATGTCGGGCCAGTTTCAGCCACGCAAAAGTTTTGAAAAAGAAGCACTCCAAGACCTTGCTCAGTCCATTAAAGAAAACGGCATTCTTTCGCCGATCATCGCGAGAAAGATTGCGGGCGGTCGACTTGAAATTGTTGCGGGTGAGCGTCGCTGGCGAGCTGCCCAGTCCGCCGGGCTGCATGAAGTTCCTGTTTTAATTAAGAACTTCGATGACCAAGAAACTCTCGAGATGGCGATCATCGAGAATATTCAACGTGAAGATTTGAATCCTATTGAAGAGGCGGAGGGCTACTCTCGTCTTATTAGTGAGTTCAAAATGTCTCAACAACAAGTGGCTGATAAAGTTGGCCGTGATCGTGCGACTGTTGCGAATGCGGTTCGGTTGCTGTCCCTCCCGACAGAGGCAAAAAGACTCATCGTTGATGGTGATCTCTCTGTGGGTCATGCAAAAGTACTTTTGTCTTTGCAAGACCCCAAGAAACAATTGGAACTCGCGAAGAAAGTTATTTCGGATAAACTTTCTGTGCGTAAACTTGAAAAGATGGTTGCGGACGCTCAAAACCCAAGCTCCTCCCCCGAGCGTGAGTCCGCGATAGAGCAAAACGTGACGCAGAGGCTCATTTCAGGTCTTTGTGACGAACTGCAAAAGATCCTAGGAACCAAGGTCAATATTGATTATGCTAACTCCAAGGGAAAAATCGCAGTTCATTTTTACTCTGATGATGAGCTGACTCAAATCGTGGATAGGTTGAAGCAAGGATGGCAGAACTAAAAGCTCTTACAAGCAATGATGATTTTCTCACGGGTCACGTGACGTCCATTTTGGATTATGGGACTCGTTTTGAGGGAAAGCTCAGCTTCGAGGGCACTGTCCAAATCGGCGGCGAGTTCGTCGGTGAAATCTTTACTAACGACACGGTGGTAATTAACGACACTGCGAATATACAAGCCCAAGTTGAGGCCGACACCATCATTATTTCTGGCCGTGTAGAGGGAAATCTTTTTGCTCGGCGCAGAGTTATAATGCACCCGCCCGCAAACTTTAAAGGAACGGTGACGTCACCAAGTCTTCGAATCGACGAAGGAGTCGTATTTGAGGGCGCGTCCTACATGCCGAAGTCTTAATCAAAACCCTTTGTTTACGCTGATTTAAAGTCAATTTCGTCTTGACCATTTATTTCCAAAAATGTTAATCCCGAGGCTCCAAAAAAACAGTAGGGATTTCAATACAATGGGAATTATCCACCAATTAGGAATTAACGGCACCGTACTTATTCAGTTCGGGATCTTTATTTTGACGTTCACTTTTCTGAATTTGTATCTCTTTACACCATATTATAAAGCCAAAGCAGAGCGTGAAAAACGCACTCTGGGTGGCGAAGATCTGGCTTTGGAGTTCCAAAAAAAATCAACAGAACTTCACTCTGAATATCAAACGAAAGCCAAAGAAGTGACCAAAAAAATCAAAGACATCTACGGCGCTCATCGCACAGATGCTTTGAAAGAATACGATGCTTTAGTTGGTAAAGCGCGCTCTGATGCGGCGTCATTGTTGGAAACGAACAATGCAAATATCGCCAAAGCAATTCAATCAACTTCTACAGCGTTGCGATCTGAGACCACAAATATTTCCGTGGCGATCACACAAAAGCTTTTGGGAAAGTAAGAGAGACAATATGAAAAAGTGGTTTGCGTTTCTTTTGATACTTGGAGCTGGCGCGGCTTTCGCGGCGAGCGGACACGGCGAGCACGAAGCGGGTCCCGTTGAAGTTCCTCGCGTGGTAATCTATCAGCTTATTAACGTAATTATTTTGTTCGGTGGCTTGTACTACTTTGTAAAAGACGTTGTTGTAAAAGCATTTGCTGATCGCAGAGCGGGTTACTTGGCGGCAGCACAAAAATCTCAAGCGGCTCGCGAAGAGGCAGAAAAGCAATTCGTCGATATCAAGCATAAGCTGGACCAGCTTGAGAATTCTCAAGACGAAAGCATTTCACGCGCTCGCGCTGAAGCGAATGACATGAAACAGTCGCTCATTAAAGAAGCTCAAGAGGTCGCAGCTCGTATTAAAAACGAAGCTGAGCAAACTGCAAAAATTGAAATACAAAAAGCGCAAACACACTTGCGTGAACAGCTTTTGAAAGATTCTTTGGAGGCCGCTAAGGCAGTTCTTTCCAAAGACATCGGATCCGCAGATCATCAAAAACTTCAAAGCGAGTTTGTTAATAAAGTACAGGCGGTAAATCCATGAAGATTTCTGAAGTTTCTCGTCGCTACGCCAAGGCTTTGATCGCCGTTGCCAAACAAAAAGGCCAACATGAGCGTGTCCAAAAAGAAGTGGCCGCCATCGCTAATGTTTTTAAAACAGATGCGCACGCAAGCGCTTACTTTTCGAACCCATTGATCACTCCGGAGCAGAAAAAAACTGTGATCCAAAAAACTTTTGACGACAAAGGGCTTTTGGACGAAGTTTATAACTTGCTTCTGCTCTTGGTAGAAAAGCAACGCATTAGTCAGTTCGAAGAAATCGCGGCTGCTTATCAAGAGCAAATGGATCATGAGCACGGCATTACTCGTGGCTCTGTAAAGTCCGCGAAATCTTTGACAGATGAGGCAAAAAAAGATCTCGAGTCTAAGATCACCAAAATTTTGAATAAGAAAATCATCCTGACATACAAAGAAGATCCAACTCTCTTGGGCGGAGTTATCGCCGAAGTGGGCGGATGGACTTTTGATGACAGTATCGAAACACATTTAATTAAATTGAACGAAGAATTAAACAGGAGAGCCAACTAACCATGG
>Ga0255338_1002103_pt1 | contig 31919 bp, 31 predicted proteins | sample MeOH1_35cm_T4_19_FD_203715 | JGI IMG/M metagenome (GOLD analysis project Ga0255338, IMG submission 203715) | Sandy soil microbial communities from University of British Columbia, Vancouver, Canada - MeOH1_35cm_T4_195 | ecosystem: Engineered > Artificial ecosystem > Sand microcosm > Unclassified ... | reverse complement strand
ACCGTGACGGTACGTGTCCGCGCCCCACTCGGCTGCGATCTTCGGGCCGCTGGGCAGCGCGCGGATTCCGCCGTTTGCGGCAACACGCGGATGCTGTCTTGACGACGGGGCGATCTCGTCCGCAGCCGCGGGCCTGGCCTCGCTGGGAGCGATGAGGCCCGGGGCAATGCGCAACTCCTGCCATGCCGACGACAGCCGCGAATAGTCGGCGTAGCCGTGGCTTGAACCTGTCGTAGCTGCAACGGTGACGTTTGCAGCCGCGTTGGCGAGAGAGCAGATCGAGCCCACGGCGAGCCAGGCCGCCAGCGCGGCCACGAGGAGCAGGAGACGCCTCATCCGACCTCTCGCCGATGCAGCACCCACGACGCTTCCCGGAAGATGAACGCGGAGCATGCATCAACGGGAGTTGCGAATCTACCGACTCGGCGACTCTGCACCTGGCCGCCGATGACGTCGACGAAACCAACTTCCGTTCCCTTGAAATAGGGGCTCGGCGTGCCTCTCTTGTCGAACGAGTACTGCTGCCAAGCCACCACGAGATCAGGCTCGCTATCCAGTTGCCTCGCTACGATGCGAACGAAGTCCGGATCCTCGAGGTCTGGGGCAGCCCGCTGGAAGAGTTCACGGATCGAAAGATCTCCAGTCTGGTACATCAGGGCGATGCGGCAGAGCGGCTCGGCCCAACGAGGGGCGCACGCGCGTTTCTCATGCATGTCTAGCCTCCCGGCCTCAACGACCACTGGTTGACCCATACATACCCCTTTTCTCCCGTGAGGTACGCGATCTCGTCGGCAAGCGCGCCGGTTCCGCCGATCTCGCCCTTGGGCGTCGACAAGAGCACCCGATCCCCGCGACCGGCAATGACATCGAGGAAGTGGTTATTCGCAGCGGTCCGTTCGGCGGGAGTGACGTCCGGCAGAGTGGTGTACGGATCCCGGTGAGCGTGTCGCTACCGAAGTAGGCGACGGCCATCGGGTGATCCTTCGAGTGATCTCTCACAACCGACTCGAAGAAGGACACCAACGATGACCGTCCGGTCCAGTATCGACCCTGCCCGCCTGCTCGAGGAACAGCTCGCCCAGGCGAGCCCTGATCTGCTGCGTGAGCTGCTCGGCACCTTCATCAACACCCTGCTCTCGGCCGAGGCCGACGTGGTCTGCGGCGCCGAGTACGGCAAGGTGACACCGGAGCGGGTGAACCGGCGCAACGGCTACCGGCACCGCGACTTCGATACCCGCGCCGGCACGCTCGACATCGCGATCCCGAAGCTTCGCCAGGGCAGCTACTTCCCCGAGTGGCTGCTCGAGCGTCGCAAGCGTGCCGAGCGGGCGCTGACCTCGGTGGTGGCGACCTGCTACCTGCTCGGGGTCTCGACCCGGCGGATGGACAAGCTGGTCGCGAGCCTGGGCATCACCAGCTTGTCCAAGAGTCAGGTCTCAGAGATGGCCAAGGAGCTCGACGCCCACGTCGAGGAGTTCCGCACCCGGTCGTTGGCCGAGGCCGGTCCGTTCACGTTCGTCGCCGCCGACGCACTCGTGCTCAAGGTCCGTGAGGGTGGCCGGGTGGTGCCGGTCCACTGTCTGGTCGCCACCGGGGTCAATGCCGACGGGCACCGGGAGATCCTCGGTGTTCAGGTCACCACCAGCGAAGACGGCGCCGGCTGGCTGGCGTTCTTCCGTGACCTGACCGCCCGCGGCCTGTCCGGGGTCAAGCTGGTCACCTCCGACGCCCACGCCGGCCTGACCGCCGCGATCAGCGCGACCCTGCCCGGTGCGTGCTGGCAACGATGCCGCACCCACTACGCCGCGAACCTGATGTCGGCGACCCCGAAGTCCAGCTGGGGGTGGGTCAAGGCGCTGCTGCACTCGATCTACGACCAGCCCGACGCCGAAGCCGTGCACGCCCAGTTCGACCGGGTCGTCGACGCCCTGGCCGAGAAGCTCCCCACCGTCGCCGACCACCTCGACGGCGCCCGCGCCGACATCCTCGCCTTCACCGCGTTCCCGAAAGAGGTCTGGCGCCAGATCTGGTCGAACAATCCCAACGAACGCCTCAACCGCGAGATCCGCCGCCGCACCGACGTAGTCGGGATCTTCCCCGACCGCGCCTCGATCATCCGCCTCGTCGGCGCCGTGCTCGCCGAGCAACACGACGAGTGGGCCGAAGGCCGCCGCTACCTCGGGCTCGACGTGCTCGCCAAGTCTCAAGCCGTCGACGTCGCCACAGAGGAGGTGAACGAAACCGTCATCCAGGCCCTCACGGCCTGACCCACCAACCACGAGGGATCAGACCTCGTACACCACCCCACGGGACTTGACCGGTGGAACAGGTCCACGTGCTTTGCGGCGGCTTAGGAACCGCGATCCGGACTAAGGTCGTTGGTCCGTCAGAATGGCCCGCGAGTGTCTGGAGGCAGGCCTCGCTCGCGAAGGTTGGCCTCGAACTTTAGGAACTGGTCACAGACCTCGCCGCTTTGTCCGCAGTAAGCGTCGTAGGCGTTCGTCAACTCGCGCTCCACGCCTGCTGCGTCACCGCGCACCAACTCAACGAGCACGAGCGTGTAGTTCTTCGCCATGTCGCTGCCTGGGATAGCGAAGCCGTCACGGATGCGGTCGAGGTGCATGAGCGGCCGCAGCTTGTCGAACCCCTGACGGATGAAGCCCAACACCTCCTCGGCCGTTGCAGGCGGCTGCCAATCCCTATAGGTCCCGTCCAAGACGTAACCGAGGTTCGCGCCGATGGTTGCCGAGTACTCATTCCTGGGAAGTCCCGAGAGGTCGTACCAGAGATTCTCTATCTCGTCGTGTCGAATCCCGACGGTTGGCGAGATGTCGGTGCGCTTGTTGAGCGGGCCCGTGCTGACGACGAACGAAAAGCCGTCAGCATCCGGCCGCTTGCAGACACCGTTCTTGCCCTTGAAGCCGTCCGAGCGAAGGGCGCGGAACACGTCCTGCCGCAGCGTCATGTCAATGCCTCGGGAGTGTGCCGCCGCCGAACTGGTCCGCCGGGAAGTGATCCATCATCACGTTGGTGAAGGAGTTGTCGGCGAACGGTAGTTGCTGAGAACGCCCAACCACCGACGGCGCGTGCGCGACGTTGGGATTGACGCTGACCACGCCTTCAGGTGTGCGGATGACGCTCTTCGGAGCTATCCCGGGGAAGGACCCGCCGCCAATGTCCAAGGTCCTGGGGCCTGCGTTTGCGGCAACACCGGTAGCCACCGCATCTACGACGCCCGCCGGGTCCTTTCCTAGCCGCTGACCTGCACGAATGTGTTCCGGCGGCCCGACAATCTTGTCGAGTACGACGGTGTGAGCCCCGACGCGAGTTTCAGCAACACCGGTCGTTGCTGCCGACGCCGATGCGCTGCTGAGGATCGTGGCCACGACCGCGACGAGCGCCACTAGAAAGGTGAGCGCCCGGGTGCACGCCATCGGGCGCTGATAGCGGTCAGACGAGACGTCGAGCATCCCTGGACAGAGCACCCTTCGAGGTCACCGCCTCAGGTTCTGGGCGCATTCAACAACGGCCACAGTGAGATCCGCCCCTAACTCCCACTCGTCTATGGCAGTGCGCGCTAGGACGTCGAACTGATAGGCCGCGCTGCTCGAGCCGTCAGCCCGGAGCGCCTCCACGGCCGCCTCGCACCTCACGATCGCAGACTCAAGGGACGCCGTCGAAGCGCGGCTCTCGCGTACCAACTCCGATCGGGCCAATTCTGCTCGTAGCGCCAGGAGGACGGCCTCTACGCACGGGGAACTGGTCATTGCAGGTCTCCTAGGTTCGGGACGAACCATTGTCGACCGCCGCCGGGGTAGCCAAAGTTCGACGCCACGCGGCCTGAGAAGAACGTCGCTCCCGGTCGAATCTGGAACTGAGTCAGTCCCGTCATGGCATTCGCTGGCGGCAGGGCGAGTGAGCTCCGTGTGGCGGGCAAGGTAGGCGAGAGGTAGCGGCCTAACGGTTGAGCTCCCGTTCCGTCGGCCGAGAAGAACCGCATGCCAAACGTGCTCCCGCCAGCAGTCTCGACTCGAAGTGTGCCCGGTTCGAAGGACTCCAGCACCTCCTTGCGAATCGACCGCGGCACACCCTGCCCCTGAAGGACTCGGGACGCCTCGCGGACGCCGGCGTACGAATCAGGTACTGCGTTTGCGGCGAGCGCCTTCCCGCTTCCTTCTACTGCGTCGCGCGTTGCGCCAGATCCACGGCTGAACAGCCTACCGAGTAGCCGCGGAACGCGTGCTGCTCCCGAGGACGCCGCCTCGACTCCCGAGCCTTCGCCTGCGCCGAAGAAGAGCGATGCAAGGAACGCCGCGGCCCCGCCGTCTTTGGCCGCGTTGCTGTCAAAGTTGACCCCTGTCGCCTGCAGTTCCCCACGCGCAACTTCGCTGCCGCACACGCCGAAGAAGCAGTTCAGCGCCGATAGCGGCGTGACGTAGTCCGCGATCTTCGCGACTCCGTAGTAAGCACCACCGGCGAAGTTCCAGACGTCACGCCAGCTAACGTGCCTTAGCGGGACCGAGTCTCCGTAGATCTCCGACCGGCAGTCCGGGTGGGTCGCGCAGTAGTCCTCATTACTCATGCGCTCGGGCCGACTGAATCCTCCTTCCGACACGTCAAGGCCGATCGCGGTGGACTCCTCACCGCCGGGCAGCACCGCCTTGTGGCCGGTGGGGTCCCAAAGGTTCAGCGGGTTGCCGTTTACATAGGTGTAGGTGTTCGCGGTCAGCGGGTCGGTGACGACCGAGAGGTCGGTTGATGGCGCGGCGACCCGGTAGAAGTCCGGGGTGGTGAACGCACCGGTCGAGGGGTTGTAGGACCTGGTTCCGAACTGGTAGCTGCCGGTCGAGCCGTCCCGGACGGTGCCTCGGTACCAGACCGCGTTGCCGGTGGTCTTCTCTTGGGACGGGTTGCCTTCGTTCTTGCACATCCCGTTGGAGTTCGCCGTGGTGAACGTATCGATCGCACCACCCCATGGGTCATAGGCCACCGCGCACGCATTCGCACCCGCCGGGGTCACCAGGTTGGTGACGTTGCCGTGACCATCGGTGTCCAGGTAGGCCTTGTGGGCGGTCAGGCCACCCTTCTGGTCGTAGGCAAACGCCTGTCCCATCGGGTCCAGCTGGTACATCAGGTCCGGCGCGGTTCCGTCACCAGCCGCGGCGTCCTTCTGGCCGACCACGGTGGTCGACAGGCCGTCATAGACCGACTTGGTGGTGTCGTTCTGGTTGGCAGTCTTCGCACCGGTCACCGCGATGGTGTGCTGACGGTCCAGACCGTCGTAGGTGTAGGTGGTCGTGCGGTACTCGTCGTCGCACTCGGCCTTGCCAGCGTCTGCCTGGAGCAGGGTGACCTTCGCGATCCGGTCGAAGTCGTCGTACGACGTCGTCGCGCAACCGTCCGAGGCCTGCAGGCCGGCGTTGTTGTAGGTGAAGGCCTGCACCAGGTCGGGATCTGCCGGGTTCGGCGCGGTCCGGGTGAACTGCTCGATCGAGTTGTCGAGCCGGTAGGTCCATGTCGACGTCGACGCCGCGCCGCCACCTGTCGGGGTGCTGGTCGCGGATTTCCGGTTGCTGTTGCGGTCGTAGACATACGACGTGGTGAAGTCATCGGCAGCACCGTCGTGACCGAAGGTCTTGACCTGCTGGCCGGGCCAGTAGTCGTAGGTGTTGGTGTAGGCCGCGGCGGAGCCGGTGACCTTCTGCTCGGTGATGTTGCGGTTGCGGTCGTAGCGGTACACGTACTCGCTGATCGTGGTGGCGCCACTGGAGTTGCGGACGCCGGCCAGTGAGTTGTTCGGGTGCCAGGAGTAGTCCGAGACATGGGTGCCGGTGGTAACCGTGTCGAGACGCCCGGCGTCGTCGAACGCATAGGTGCTGACCGCGTCCAGGACTTGGGAGTTCATCTTCGAGGGCAGGCCCGCCGCGCCGTAGGCGTAGCTGGTCGTCACCTTCGCCCCGGCCGTGACCCCACCTTGCGGGGTCTGGTCGGTGCGCACCGTGGCCTGGCCGGATGCGTCGTAGGCGTAGGTGTTGGCGTTCGATCCGTTGTCGGCACTCCGCAGGAGGCCGTCGAGGTAGTACCCGGCGGTGATGGTGATCGCGCTGGTCGGGTCGACGATTGTCTTCGGCCGGCCGTCTTGGGTGTAGGTGGTGCTGATCGAGGATGTGTTGCGTCCACCCTGGTCGACCACGCGCCCGTTGGCGCCGTAGGTCACACGCATGACACCGGCCGATTCCCACAACGGATTGTTGTTGGCCGGGGTGCAGTCGGTGACGGTGCCGGTGGCGCAGCGTGCGGTCTCGGTGGCGGTCTTCACGCCGGCCGGGGAGTAGGTGTACTTCACCGACCGGTATGCGGTGGCGTGGATCGGGGTGTGGCTGAAGGAGAGCAGGTTGTCGTAGGTGAACTGGTTGACGACCGGCTTGCGTGTTCCGCCGTTGGCGTACCGCTTCTGGCCTTCGGGGTCGAGGACCTGGATCGGGTTGCCGACGTTGTCGTAGGTGTATTCGGTGGTCTGGAAGCCGGTGCCGTCTCCGGGCGCCTTGATGGAGGCGACCAGCCCGTCGGTGGTCCAGGTCTGGGTGGTGTCGTCGTTCTTCGGGTTGGTCGAGGTGATCTGGTTGCCGTTGGCGTCGTAGCCGAACTTGGTGATCTCGGTGACCAGCGTGGGGTCCGGGCTGTCGTCGGGGGCCGGAGCGCCCGTCACGGCACCCGTGGTGAGGGTGTAGGCCTGCGAGGAGGTCTGCTTGACCAGCCCGTCAGCGGTGTAGCTGGTGAGGCTGGCGTTGCCGAGGGCATCGGCAACCCGGGTCGGTATGGATTCTCACAAGTTCTGGACCGAAATTCGGGGGGGCCGCACATGCGGAATAGGTGCGGAACAGTGCCCTTCGGGTTCAACTGCAGAACCGGCTCCGATCCAGCGTTTCCGCAGGTCAGAGCCGGTTCGATCGGTCGGGCTGACAGTGTCCTGGTTCAGGACATCGGCGACAGATGTCTCAAGACATAGGCGACACATGTCGCAGGTCATCGGCGACAACTGCTCGAGGCTCGATGCTCGGCCATGCCGCCCACGTCGAAAGCCCGCCTGGTCATCACCGCCCTGTTCGTCGACCACCAGACACCGGCCGAGGTCGCTGCCCGTTACGGCATCCATCGCGCCTGGGTCTACAAGCTCAAGGCCCGCTACGAAGCCGAGGGTGAGACGGCACTGGAGCCCCGCTCACGGCGTCCCAAGACCTCCCCCGGCGCCCTGGCGCCCGAGGTGGTCGACCTGATCGTGCGGCTCCGCAAGGAGCTGACCAACGCCGGCCTCGACCCCGGACCGGAGACCATCGCCTGGCACCTCGAACACCACCACGGACAGCGGGTGTCCAGGTCGACGATCAGCCGCCACCTGGTCGCGGCCGGACTGGTCACCCCGGAGCCGAAGAAGCGGCCCAAGTCCTCCTACATCCGGTTCGAGGCATCGATGCCGAACGAGACCTGGCAGTCAGACTTCACCCACTACCGGCTCACTCGTCCCGACGGCCGTCCCGGCGCGGACGTGGAGATCATCAGCTGGCTCGACGACTGCACCCGCTACGCACTGCACGTCACCGCACACCCGCGGATCACCACCCCGATCGTGGTCACGACGTTCCGAGAAGCCCTTGCCCGACACGGGATTCCCGCCTCCACGCTCACCGACAACGGCATGGTCTACACGGTCAGATTCGCCGGCGGACGCGGCGGCCGCAACAACTTCGAAGACGAGCTCAGCCGCCGCCACATCGTCCAGAAGAACTCCCGACCCGGTCACCCCACCACCTGCGGGAAGGCCGAGCGGTTCCAGCAGACGATGAAGAAGTGGCTGCGCGCCCAACCCGTGCAGCCGACCACGATCACCGAGCTCCAGGCACTCCTGGACCTCTTCGCCGAGGAGTACAACCACCGACGACCGCATCGTTCGCTGCCCCACCGGGCCACCCCGGCGACCCTCTACGACACGATGCCCAAGGCACTGCCGGGTCCGGCCACCGACCCCGAAACCCACGAGCGGGTCCGCCACGACCGAGTCGACAGGGCCGGCTCGGTGACGCTGCGACACAACAGCCGACTTCACCACATCGGCGTCGGACGAACCCACGCCGGAACCTGCGTCATCCTGCTCATCCAGGACCTCCAGATCAGGATCGTCAACGCCGCCACCGGCGAGCTCCTACGCGAGCTGAACCTCGACCCCACCCGCGACTACCAGCCCACCGGCGCACCCAAAGGCCCCACCCGCAAACCCCGGAAATGAACAACACCCGGACCTGCATTCGCAGGTCCGGGTGTCGCCGATGTCCTGAGACATCACACGGTCGGGCTGACAGGATTTGAACCTGCGACCCCTTGACCCCCAGTCAAGTGCGCTACCAAGCTGCGCCACAGCCCGAACGCCCGCCGCGGCGAGCGATCGGAACCTTACCGTGTCCGGCCGTCGGGTTCCGAATCGGGGCACGTCGTACGCACGAGCAGGCCCGGACTTTGAAAGACTGCGGGCATGACCCATCCCATCGGCATCGACTTCGGCGGCAGCGGCATCAAGGCGGCGCCGGTCGACCTCGGCCTCGGCGACTTCGCCACCGAGCGGCAGCGCATCGACACCCCCCAGCCCTCGACGCCGGCCGCCGTCGCCGAGGTGATGGCCGAGCTGATCGCGAAATTCCCCGACGCCACCGGCCCCGTCGGGGTGACCATCCCGGGGGTGGTCCGCAACGGCGTGGTGCGCACGGCGGCGAACATCGACAAGGGCTGGATCGGCACCGACGCCGACGCGTTGCTCACCGAGCGCCTCGGTCGCGACGTCCACGTCGTCAACGACGCCGACGCCGCCGGCGTCGCCGAGCTACGGTACGGCGCCGCCAAGGGACGCGCCGGCCTGGTCATCCTCACGACCCTGGGCACCGGGATCGGCTCGGCGCTGCTCTACAACGGCGTCCTGGTGCCGAACTCCGAGCTCGGCCACCTCGAGATCGACGGGCACGTCGCGGAGAAGCGGGCCGCGGCGAGCATCAAGACCAACGAGGGCCTCTCCTGGGAGCAGTGGGCCCGCCGGCTGACCACCTACTACCGCACCCTGGAGAAGCTCTTCTCCCCCGACCTGTTCGTGGTCGGCGGCGGGGTCAGCAAGGACGCCACCCGCTTCCTGCCGCTGCTCGAGATCGACACCGAGATCATCCCGGCAACGCTGCGCAACCGGGCCGGCATCATCGGCGCGGCCGCGATCACCTCCGACTGACCAGCGGTCGGCCGGCTCAGCGCTTGCGCTTCTCCCGGGGCCGCACCTGCAGCGAGATCGGGGTGCCGACGAAGCCGAACTCCTCGCGCAACCGGCGCTCGATGTAGCGCTCGTAACCGGCGTCGAGCTTGCCCGAGGTGAACAGGATGAAGGTCGGCGGCGCCGTCTGCGCCTGGGTGCCGAACAGGATCCTCGGCTGCTTGCCACCGCGCACCGGGTGCGGGTGCTCGGCCACCAGCCGGCCCAGGAAGGCGTTCAGGGTGCCGGTCGAGATCCGGGTCTCCCAGCCCTCGAGGGCGGCGTCGAGCGCCGGCACGATCCGGTCGATGTGCCAGCCGGTGCGGGCGGTGATGTTGATCCGCGGCGCCCACTGCACCTGGACCAGCTCGCGCTCGTACTCGCGCTCGAGGTAGTAGCGGCGCTCGTCGTCGACGAGGTCCCACTTGTTGAACGCGATCACCAGGGCCCGGCCCGAGTCGCGCACGGTCTGGATGATCCGCATGTCCTGCTCGGAGATCGACTGGCTGCCGTCGATGACCAGGATCGCCACCTCGGCGCGCTCCATCGCGGTCGCGGTGCGCAGCGACGCGTAGTACTCGTGACCGGACGCGGTCTTCACCCGCTTGCGGATGCCGGCGGTGTCGATGAACCGCCAGGTCCGCCCACCGAGCTCGACCAGCTCGTCGACGGGGTCCACCGTGGTGCCGGAGACGTCGTCGACGACGACGCGCTCCTCCCCCGCCAGCTTGTTCAGCAGGGAGGACTTGCCGACGTTGGGCCGGCCGATGATCGCGATCCGGCGGGGGCCGCCCACCTCGGCGAACGACTCCTCCGGCGTCTCCGGGAGCGCCGCCAGGATGGCGTCCAGCATGTCGCCGGAGCCGCGCCCGTGGAGCGCGGAGACCGGGTACGGCTCCCCCAGGCCGAGGTTCCACAGCCCGTACGCCTCGGCTTCGGCGCGCTGGTCGTCGACCTTGTTCGCCGCCAGTACGACGGGCCGGCCGCTCTTGCGCAGGATCCGCACGACCGCCTCGTCGGCGTCGGTGATCCCCACGGTCGCGTCGACGACGAAGAGGACCGCGTCCGCGAGCGTGACCGCGACCTCGGCCTGGGCGGCGATCCGCTCGGCGAGCCCCCGAGCGTCGGGGTCCCAACCGCCGGTGTCCACGACGGTGAACGCCCGGCCGTTCCAGGTGGCGTCGTAGGAGACCCGGTCCCGGGTCACCCCGGGCACGTCCTCCACGACGGCCTCGCGGCGGCCGATGATGCGGTTCACCAGCGTCGACTTGCCGACGTTGGGGCGTCCGACGACGGCCAGGATCGGGACCCTGACGTCGGCCCGGTCGCCGCTGGGGGGTTGGTTCTGCTCTGTCACAGGATTTCCTTGTCCGTCCCCGGGATCGGTCCCGGGAGAGTCATGCCGGTGGCCTGCTGCGCCTCGTCGAGCGTCGCGAGCAGGACCTCCCGGATCCGTTGGCTCAACGCATGGGTGTCCGGCTGCCGGCGGGGCCAGGGCTGCCGGTCGACGGGCAGCGGCGGGCCGAAGCTCATCACCAGCCGGCTGCCGGCGGGCGGCAGCGAGTTCGACGAGCCGCCGGGCACCCGGGTGCCGAGGTAGACCAGCGGCACCACCGTCGCACCGGTCGCCATCGCCAGGTAGGCGGCGCCGGGCTTGACCCGCTCGACGGTGCCGTCGCCACGGGTGCCCTCGGGGAAGACCCCGACGGCCCCGTGGTCGCGCAGCACCCGCAGGGCGGTCTTCACAGCCGCGGGGTCCGCGCCGTGACGGCGTACCGGGATCTGGCCGGACGCGTTCAGCAGCGGCCCGAGGGGGCCGTGGTACATCTCCTGCTTGGTCAGCACGTGCACGGGACGCGGGCCGACGATCGCCATCAGCGGACCGTCGAGGAAGCCGATGTGGTTGGCCACGACGACGACCGGCCCGCTCGTGGGCACCTGCTCGAGCCCGCGGACGCTCAGGTCCCACCGACGGTGCAGGATCGACCCCGCCCGCGCCCGGAACCGGTGCAGCAGGGCACGCGAGGGGTGCGGCACGTCGACGGAGCGCGGCAGCTCCTCGTGGGCCGGCGAGGAGGCGCGCCCGGGCGCCATGGTCACGGCGAGGCCCGGCGCACCGGCTCGGCGCCGGCCCGGGCCTGCTCGACGATCGCGGCGACGCGGTCGATGACCTCCTCGAGGCCCCACGGCGTCGTGTCCAGGTGGACGGCACCGTCCGGCACGACCAGCGGTGCGGTGGTCCGGCCCGAGTCGATCGCGTCGCGTCGCAGCAGGGCGGCCTCGGTCGCCTCGACGGACTCGCTGCCGTTCTCGGCGGCGCGGCGGGCAGCGCGGGCGGCCGCGTCGGCGGTCAGGTAGAGCTTCACCTCGGCGTCGGGCCACACGACCGAGCCGATGTCACGGCCCTCGACGACGATGCCGCCCTCCGCGAGGGCCGCGGAGATGGTGGCGCGCTGCAGCTCGAGCAGGACCTGGCGTACGGCGGGGACGGTCGCGACCGGGCTCACCGCGGCGGTTGCCTCGACCGAGCGGATCGCCTCGGCGACGTCCTCGCCGTCGAGGGTGATCGTCGGGTCGAGCGGGTCGGTGCCGGAGACGATCTGCGGGTCGGCCGCGTGCCGAGCCACCGCCTCGGCATCGTGCACGTCGACCCCGTGGCGCAGCATCCAGACCGCCATCGCCCGGAACTGGGCGCCGGTGTCGAGGTAGCGCAGGCCGAGCCGGTCGGCGACGCCGCGCGAGGTGCTGGACTTGCCCGATCCCGAGGGTCCGTCCATCGCCACGACCACCCCGGCTCGAGGTACTGCACCCACCGCTCGGCTCCCGCCCTGTTCTGCTGCCTGTTCTGCTGCCTGGTTGCTGCGTCCGGTGCGCGTCCGCACCGGGGAGCAGCCTACCGGTGAGCGGTCCAGTTCCTGTCCTCGAGCGCGGACCGGAGGCGCTCGGCCGCACCCACTTCGACCACCAGCTCGACCAGGCCGGCGGGGCGGCCGGGATCGTGGTCGATGTGCAGGTCCTCGACGTTGACGCCGATCTCGCCGATGTCGGCGAACAGCCGGGCCAGCTCGCCGGGATGGTCGGGCACCAGGACGTAGACCTCGCTGGTCTCCAGGCTCGGGCCGCCGTGCTTGCCCGGGATGACCTGGGTGCCGGCGACGCCGCGGGTGAGGATCTCGACCAGGTCGTCCGGCGAGGACTCGTCGACGGCGCCGATCAGCTCGTCGAGCTGGCGGCGTACGTCGCGCAGCAGGTCGCCGACGGTGACCCGGTTGGCCCGGATGATCTGGGTGTACAGCTCCGGGTCGCCGCCAGCCACCCGGGTGACGTCACGCACGCCCTGGCCGGACAGCGAGAGGTGCTCGGGGACGGCGTCGGTCAGCTGGGCGGCGGCCAGCACCGCCAGCAGGTGCGGCAGGTGCGAGGTCCGCGCCACCGCCAGGTCGTGCTCGACCGGGGACAACCGGATCGGGGTGGCCCGGCACAGCCTGACCAGCGCCTCGACCAGCGCGACCGCGGCGGGGTCGGCGTGCACGTGCGGGGTCACCGCCCACGGCCGGCCGTCGAAGAGCGCAGCGCTCGCGGCCAGCGGCCCGGACCGCTCGCTGCCGGCCATCGGGTGGCTGCCGACGTAGCGGGCGAGCGCCGCGTCGGACGCCTGGTCGCTGACCTGCTCCAGCGGCATCGCCTTCACGCTGCCGATGTCGGTCACCACCGCACCCGTCTCCAGGGCGGTCAGGACCACCTCGGCGATGTTCAGCGGCGGCACCGCGACCACGACCAGCTGCGCGACGCCGTCGGCCGGGGGCTGCTCCCCCGCGCCCAGGCTGATCGCGGTGCGCAGGTGCTCGGGGTTGGCGTCGGTGAGCCAGACCGGCAGGCCCGCGGCCCGGGCGGCCAGCCCGATCGACGTGCCCAGCAGCCCGGTGCCGATCACGTGGACCGGGCCCACCAGCTCACTCATCGGGGACCGACCGGACCCGGGTGAGATCGGTGCGCAGCGCGGCCGCGCCGTGCAGGTACACGTGGGTGATGTCGGCGCGCGCCAGGTCGCTCTCGACGTGCGCCAGCATCCGCACCACGCGGGGCATCGAGCCCTCGATCTCGAGCTCGCGGGCGCACAGCAGCGGCACCTCGCCGAAGCCCAGCTGGCGGGCGGCGTACGCCGGGAACTCGGCGACCAGGTCCGAGGTGGCCGTGAAGATCACCGAGATGAAGTCGTCGACCTCGAGCCGGTTGACCGCCATCACCTCGGTCACCATCTCGGCGACCCGGTCCAGCATCTCCTCACGGGTGTCCGTGACCAGCTGCGTGGCTCCGCGGACGGCGCGAACGGGCACGAGGTCCTCCTTGCGGGGCGAGTTGAAGGGCTTCCTGAGCCTACAAGCCCGCGGTGTCCAGGAGCGATCCGACCTCGTCGCTGGTCAGCTCACGGATCGCGCCGGCCCTCAACGAGCCGACCCGGACCGGGCCGATCGCCGTGCGGGTGAGCCGCTGCACCGGGTGACCGACCTGGTCGAGCAGCCGGCGCACGATCCGGTTGCGGCCCTCGTGGATGACCAGCTCGACGATGCCGCGGTCGGCGGTGCTCGACACCACCCGGGCCCGGCGTACCTCCACCGGACCGTCCTCGAGCGTGACCCCGGCGAGCAGGGTGCGGATGGTGGCCTTGTCGACGCGGCCGGCGACCTCGGCGACGTAGGTCTTCTCCACCTCGTACGACGGGTGCGCGAGCCGTTGCGCGAAGTCCCCGTCGTTCGTGAGCAGGATCAGCCCCTCGGTGTCGGTGTCGAGCCGGCCGACGTGGAAGAGCCGCTCGGGCCGGTCGGCGACGAAGTCCGACAGGGTCCGCCGGCCCTCCGGGTCCGACATCGTCGAGACCACACCACGGGGCTTGTTGAGCACCAGGTACACATGGGCGCTCACCGGCGGCAGCCGCTTCCCGGACACCCGGATCACCGCGGTGGTGGGGTCGACCTTGGTGCCGAGCCGGGTGACGACCTCGCCGTCGACCTCGACCTCACCGGCGAGCATCAGCTCCTCGCACTTGCGCCGACTGGCCACCCCTGACTGGGCCAGCAGCTTCTGCAGCCGGACCAGTCCGTCGTCGTCAGTCTCCATCGGCGGGCCCCGGGACGACCTCGGCCACCGGCGAGGACATGCCGGCGACGGCCTCCTCGAGGTCGGAGTCGTCCATGTCCGGCACGAACGGCGCCAGCTCGGGCAGCTGGTCGAGCGAGGTGATCCCGATCCGCTCGAGGAAGTAGCTGGTGGTGCGGTACAGGTGCGCGCCGGTCTCCCCGTCGTTGCCGGCCTCCTCGACGAGCCCGCGAGTGAGCAGGGTGCGCATCACCCCGTCGACGTTGACGCCGCGGATCGCGGACACCCTGCTGCGGCTGACCGGCTGCTTGTAGGCCACCACGGCGAGGGTCTCGAGCGCCGCCTGGGTCAGCCGGGCCTGCTGGCCCTCCAGCACGAACTTCTCGACGACCGGCGCGAACTCGTCACGCGTGTAGTAGCGCCAGCCACCGGCGACGTTGCGCAGCTCGAAGCCGCGACCGCTCTCGTCGTACTGCCCGGCGAGCGCGGCCAGCGCCTCGACCACCTCCCCGACCGGGTAGCCGACCGCGGTCGCGAGCGTGTAGTCGTCCAGCGGCTGGTCGGCCACCATCAGGACCGCCTCGAGGGCGGGGTGCAGGTCGGCCAGCGGGACCGCCAGGGTCTCCTCGACCGGGCCGTTCTCCGGAGTCTCGTCGGGGGCCGGCGCGTCGGTGCCGGGGATCTCGGTGCCGGGGATCTCGGTGCCGGGGATCTCGGTGCCGGAGATCTCGCTCCCGGAGATCTCGCCGGGGTGGGTCTCGGTCATGCGGGGTCGCTTCCTGTCGCCTGGGGGTCGTCGGCCGGGCCACCGGCAGGAGCCGCTTCCGCTTCCGCTTCCGCTTCTGCTTCTGCTTCCGCCTCCGGGCTGCCCGGTGCCGTGTCGATCGGCAGCGGGGTGCCGTCGAACTCGTCGTTGATCTCGATCTCGTCCTCGTCGCCGCCGGTCCAGCGGATGGTCAGCTCGCCGAGCGGGGTGACCTGGTCGAAGGCGACCACGCCTTCGCGGAAGAGCTCCAGCAGCGCCAGGAACCGCGCGACCCGGGTCATCACGTCGGGGGCGTCGCCGGAGAGCTTGCGGAAGGTCAGCGTGCCCTGCACCCGGAGCCGCTCGACGACGACGTGCGCCTGCTCACGCACGCTGACGGTCGAGGCGTGGATGTGCGCCAGCGAGACCCCTTCGGGCTCCGGCTTGGGCTCGAGCGCCCTGGCCGCCAGCCCCGCGAACTCCTCGAGCCCGAGCCCGATCAGCACGTCGGGAAGCAGGTTCGCGAACCGGTCGTCGAGGCCCACCGACCGCGGGAACCTCAGCGCCTCCGCCGCGATCCGGGTCTCGAGCACCTGCGCGACCTGCTTGAACGCCTTGTACTGCAGCAGCCGGGCGAAGAGCAGGTCACGCGCCTCGAGGAGCGCGAGGTCGTCCTCGTCCTCGACGTCACCGGCCGGCAACAGCCGGGCGGCCTTCAGGTCCAGCAGCGTCGAGGCCACCAGCAGGAACGACGTGGTCTGCTCGAGGTCCCAGACGTCGCCGGCGGCCTTGATGTGCGCGATGAACTCGTCGGTGACCTGCGAGAGCGCCACCTCGGTGACGTCCAGCTTGTGCTTGCCGATCAGGCTCAGCAGCAGGTCGAAGGGGCCCTCGAAGTTGTCCAGGCGCACGGCGAAGCTGGCGGACCTGCCCTCCTCCGACGAGCTCAGCTCGCTGGTGGCTGTGGTCATCTGATCAGCCGGCTGACGAGCTCGCTGTCGTCGCCGCGCTCCTCGAGGTCGGCCAGCACGATCGCCAGCGCCTCGCGCACCAGCCGGCCGCGGTCGACGGCGAGGCCGTGGTCACGGCGCAGCATCAGCCGGGCGTGCTCGATGTCGACCAGCTCGTCGGCGGTGACGTAGACCGTCATCTTCTCGTCGTGCCGGACCCGCCCGCTGGAACGACGACCCTTGGCGTCGTCCCTGGCCGGCTCGGGCACCGCCGCCACCGGTCGCTGCGTCGTCCGGGTGCGCCGGGTCGACGACCCGGCCGCCGGGTCGTCCCGCTCCGGGGCCTGGTCGTCCTCGGGCGGCGCGGTCGGCCGGAAGAGGTCGTCGGCGTTGGGAAGGCTCACCCGTCGAGACAACGAGCCAGCACCTCCTTGGCCAGCTGCCGGTAGGAGTCCGCACCGGCCGACGTGCTGGCGTAGCTGGTGATCGGCTCGCCGGCGACCGTCGAGTCGGAGAACTTCACGGTGCGACGGATCACGGTGTGGAAGACGGTGTCGCCCCAGGCCTCGACGAGGCGCTCCATGACCTCGCGGCCGTGCAGGGTGCGGCCGTCGTACATGGTGCCGAGGACGCCCTCGATCTTCAGCTTCGGGTTGAGCCGTTCGCGGACCTTGTCGATCGTGGTCTTCAGCAGGGCGACGCCGCGCAGCGCGAAGTACTCGCACTCCAGGGGGACGATCACGCTGTCGGAGGCGGTCAGGGCATTGACGGTGAGCAGGCCGAGCGAGGGCTGGCAGTCGATCAGGATCACGTCGTACTTCTCGATCGCCGGCGCCAGCACCCGGGTCAGGGTCTGCTCCCGGGCGACCTCGTGGACCAGCTGCACCTCGGCGGCGGAGAGGTCGATGTTGGAGGGCAGCAGGTCCATGCCGGGCACGACGGTGGGCACCACGACGTCGTCGAGCGTGATGTCGCGCTGCATCAGCAGGTTGTAGATGGTGAGGTCCATCTGGTGCGGGTTCAGCCCGAGACCGACCGAGAGCGAGCCCTGCGGGTCGAAGTCGACGAGCAGCACCTTGCGACCGAGCTCGGCCAGGGCGGCGCCGAGGTTGATGGTCGTCGTGGTCTTGCCGACGCCACCCTTCTGGTTGCACATGGAGATGATCCGCGCGTTGCCGTGGGTGGTCAGCGGGGTCGGCTCGGGCAACACGGGCATCGGGCGCCCGGTCGGCCCGAGGACGACCTCGGTCTCCTCGGCGGTGGTCACGGTGTCCCTCTCCTCCTCGCGCCGGGCCGGGTCCGGCTGCCAGCGCATCGTCTCCTGCGTCGTCCCCTGGACCGTCTCCTGCGTCGCGACCCGGGTCTCTCGATCCAGTGTGACCTCAGGGTCGGACGAATTCCGGGAGGCGGGGTGCGCGATCACGGTCGCGTCGCCGGCGACCGCCGCGGCGGGGTTGACCACCAGCGGTGGGACCTCCGATGCGCTGGTGCCGCCGGGACCCGATGACTCCGGACCGCTCATGGGCCTGCTCCCCTGTGTCGTGTCCCGGTGGGTGTCCCCTGCGGGTGCGGTGGTCACTGCAGCTTTGTCGACTTGCCGCCATGTCGTGCAGTGGGCGCGACTCTATGCACGCCGTCAGGTGGTCACAAGTCGAACCGGGACTTCGGTGGATGCCCGGTGAAATCTGGGGAAACCGTGTGCACGACGGTGCGCTCAGATGCACAGGTGGGGGCCTGCCTGTGCATAAAGCTGTGCGTTCGCGACCGGTCAGGCCAGCGCCCGCGGGTGCGCCGCGGCGTACACCTCGCGGAGCGTGTCGACGGTCACCAGCGTGTAGACCTGCGTGGTCGTCACCGACGCGTGCCCGAGCAGCTCCTGCACCACCCGGACGTCGGCGCCGCCCTCGAGGAGGTGGGTCGCGAAGGAGTGGCGCATCGTGTGCGGCGACACGTCGGCCTTCACCCCGGCCCGCTCGGCCGAGCGCACGATCACCGTCCAGGCGCTCTGCCGCGACAGCCGGCCACCGCGGGCGTTGAGGAACAGCGCCCCGGCCCGCTCGGTGGCACCGGCCGGCCCGGCGCTCGCCGAGACCAGCTCCGGGCGGGCGCGCACCAGGTACGCCGACAGCGCGTCCCGGGCGTACCTCCCGACCGGCACGACCCGCTCCTTGCTGCCCTTGCCGCGCAGCAGCACGGTGCCGCCGGGGCCGTCGTCGGCACCGAGGTCGAGATCGTCGACGTCGAGCCCGACGGCCTCGGAGATGCGGGCCCCGGTGCCGTAGAGCAGCTCCAGCAGCGCCCGGTCGCGCAGGGCGAGCACGGTGCCCGCCGACCCGGCGGCCTCGAGGATCGCCTCGACGTCGGCCAACGGCAGCGCCTTGGGCAGTCGCTTGGCCGGCGCCGGCGGGTGCACGCCGACCGACGGATCGGCGCGGGCGAGGCCGTCCTTGACCGCGAACCGGTGGAACCCGCGCACGGCGACGACGGTGCGGGCGGCCGACGCCGCGCTCAGCGGCGGGTGCTCCGGTCCCCCCTCGCGCAGCGCCATCAGGAACCCCACCACCGTGGGCTCCGAGATCGCGTCCAGGTCGTGGACGCCGACCGCGTCGAGGTACTCGGCGTACCGCCTCAGGTCGCGCCGATAGGACTTCAGGGTGTTCTCGGCCAGCCCGCGCTCCACCCCGAGGTGGTCGAGGTAGGTGCGGATCGCCCGGACCAGCCCGCTGGGCGGGGTGGTCCGGGCGTCTGCCTGCTGGGTCAGGACGCCGCCCCTGCGCCCAGGACGTCCTCGAGCGACGTCGACGTCAGCTGGTGCGCGGCGGCCACGGGCGCGCTGGTGAGGGCACCCGCGTGGGTGTTCAGGCCGAGCGCGAGCGAGTGGTCGTCGCGGCAGGCCTTCTCCCAGCCCTTGTCCGCCAGGGCGACGACGTAGGGCAGGGTCGCGTTCGTCAGCGCGTAGGTGGAGGTGTTCGGCACCGCGCCGGGCATGTTGGCGACGCAGTAGAAGGTCGAGTTGTGCACCGCGAACGTCGGGTCCGCGTGCGTGGTCGGCCGGGTGTCCTCGAAGCAGCCGCCCTGGTCGACTGCGATGTCGACCAGCACCGAGCCGGGCTTCATCTCCGCGACCAGGTCGTTGGTGACCAGCTTGGGCGCCTTCGCACCCGGGATCAGCACGGCGCCGATCACCAGGTCGGCCTCGAGCACCTGCTGCCGGATGGCCAGCTTCGACGACGCCAACCCGTGCACCCGGTTGTTGTAGCGCCAGAACGACATCCGCAGCTTGTCGAGGTCGGTGTCGAGCAGGGTCACGTCCGCGCCCATGCCGAGCGCGATGTTGGCGGCGTTCTGGCCGGCGACACCGGCCCCGATCACGACGACCTTGGCGTTGGCGACGCCGCCGACCCCGCCCAGCAGCACCCCCCGGCCACCCTGGGCCTTGAGCAGCGAGTGCGCACCGACCTGGGGCGCCAGGCAGCCGGCCACCTCCGACATCGGGTAGAGCAGCGGCAGTCCGCCCGAGGGCAGCTGCACGGTCTCGTAGGCGATCGCGGTGACCTTGCGCGCCACCAGCTCGTCGGTCAGCGGCCGGTCGGCGGCGAGGTGGAGGTAGGTGAACAGCACCAGGCCCTCCCGCATCCGGTGGTACTCCTCGGCCACCGGCTCCTTGACCTTGAGCACGGTCTCGGCGTTGCCCCAGACCTCGTCGGCGGAGTCGAGCATCTTGGCGCCGGCCGCTTCGTACTCCTGGTCAGGGATCGATGACCCGACGCCGGCGCCGCGCTCGATGAACACCTCGTGACCGTGCTCGACCAGCTCGTGCACGCCGACCGGGGTGATCGCCACCCGGTACTCGTGGTTCTTGACTTCCTTCGGTACGCCGACCCTCACTGCGGTCCTCCCTGGCCAGGTCACCGGCACGCCGTCGTACCGGTCCCGGCGAGTGTATTCCCGCCCGCGCCGGTCACTGTGACCTGCCCCACGTACGCCGAGAGGGGCTCCGCCGTGAGGCGCTCAGAGCCGGCCGCGGGCCCTCAGCGCCTCGTAGGCGAGCACCGCGGTGGCCAGCGGGGCGTCGGCGACCCGGCCGTCGAGGACCGCGTCGAGGAGGTCGGCGAGCGGTACCCGGTCGACGACCATGTCGGCTTCCTCGTGGTGCAGCTCGAAGTCGCGGTCGACCTCCTCGAGCCCGCGGGCGAGGTAGAGCGCGTGCGTCTCCGCGGTGATGCCGGGCGAGGCGTAGGTGGTCATCAGGTGGGTCCACTCGCGTGCCTGCAGACCGGCTTCCTCCCGGAGCTCGCGCCGGGCCGCGACGACCGGGTCCTCGCCGTCCTGGTCGAGCTTGCCGGCCGGCAGCTCGACCAGGCGCATCTGCACCGGGTGCCGGTACTGGTGGATGACCACGACGCGGTCCTCGTCGTCCAGCGCGAGCACGACGACCGCTCCCGGGTCCTCGACCACGAGCCGTCGGAAGGTGTCCTCCGGGTGCCCGGGCCGGTGCACCGTGTCGGTGCGGAACGCGACGACCCAGTCGTCGCGATGCAGGTCGTCCGAGGCCGTGACCGGCCAGCTCAGCGGTTCGTCGGCCAGCGGCCGGCCGTCAGCTCCCGGTGATCGAGCCTGTCGAGATTCACTCATCGTCGGCCGACGCGCGACGCAGCCCGGTCTCGTCGATCGGGATGCGCAGCTCGCGCTGCCGGGCGATCGCCGCGCCGACCAGTCCCGCGAAGAGCGGGTGCGGGCGGGTCGGGCGGGAGCGGAGCTCGGGGTGTGCCTGGGTCGCGACGTAGTACGGGTGCACGTCGGCCGGGAGCTCGACGTACTCGACCAGGTTGTTGTCCGGCGACGTGCCGGAGAAGACCAACCCGGCGCCCTCCAGTTGCTCGCGGTAGCCGTTGTTGACCTCGTAGCGGTGCCGGTGGCGCTCCTCCACCCGGTCGGTGCCGTACGTCGCCCGGACGATCGAACCCTCCTTGAGGAGGGCGGGGTACATCCCCAGACGCATCGTGCCGCCGAGGTCCCCGGCGCCCTCGACGTAGGCGTGCTGCTCGGCCATCGTCGCGATCACCGGCTCCGGGCAGTCGGGGTCGAACTCGGTCGACGCCGCCTTCTCCAGGCCGGCCACCGAACGGGCGTACTCGATCACCATGCACTGCAGGCCGAGGCAGAGGCCGAGCGTCGGGATGCCGTGCGTACGGGCATAGGTGAGCGCACCGAGCTTGCCCTCGATCCCCCGGATGCCGAAGCCTCCCGGCACGCACACTGCGTCGACGTCGGCCAGGTGCTTCGCGGCGCCCTCGGGAGTCTGGCACTCGTCAGAGGCGATCCATTCGACCTTGACGCGGGCCTTGTGTGCGAAGCCACCGGCCCGCAGCGCCTCGACGACCGACAGGTAGGCGTCCGGCAGGTCGATGTACTTGCCGACGAGACCGACGGTGATCTCCTCGTCGGGGTGGTGGACCCGGTCGAGGAGGTCGTCCCACGCGGTCCAGTCGACGTCGTGGAAGGGCAGGTTGAGCCGGCGTACGAGGTAGGCGTCGAGGCCCTCGCGGTGCAGCACCTTGGGGATGTCGTAGATCGACGGGGCGTCGGCGGCCGTGACCACCGCCTCCTCGTCGACATCGCACATCAGCGAGATCTTCCGCTTCACCGAGGCCGGGATCTCCCGGTCGGCGCGGCACACGATCGCGTCGGGCTGGATGCCGATCGACCGCAGCGCGGCCACGGAGTGCTGGGTCGGCTTGGTCTTGAGCTCACCGGACGGCCCGATCCACGGGACCAGCGAGACGTGGAGGAAGAAGCAGTTGTCGCGACCGAGGTCGTGGCGCACCTGGCGTGCGGCCTCGAGGAACGGCAGCGACTCGATGTCGCCGACGGTGCCGCCGACCTCGGTGATGACGACGTCGACGTCCGGGCCGCCCATCGCGCGGATCCGGTCCTTGATCTCGTTGGTGATGTGCGGGATCACCTGGACGGTGTCACCGAGGTAGTCGCCGCGGCGCTCCTTGGCGATCACCGTGGAGTACACCTGACCGGTGGTGACGTTCGCGATCTGGTTCAGGTCGGTGTCGAGGAACCGCTCGTAGTGGCCGATGTCGAGGTCGGTCTCCGCGCCGTCGTTGGTGACGAACACCTCGCCGTGCTGGAACGGGTTCATGGTGCCGGGATCGACGTTGAGGTACGGGTCGAGCTTCTGCATCGTGACCCGCAGGCCGCGCGACTTCAGCAGGCTCCCGAGGCTCGAGGCGGTGAGTCCCTTGCCGAGCGAGGAGGCAACCCCGCCGGTGACGAACACATGCTTGGTCGGCTGGCTTGATACCAAGGGAGCTCCCGTGGGTGTGGTTCGCAGGTGGTGCGGATCCGGCTGATGCAGCGCCCAGTTCCAGGGCCTCGTTCAGGACATCTCCACGGGGTTCGACCCTATCAAGAACACCGGCCCCTCGTCGCCCGACTCACCCGGAGCGACGGCGCGGGAGGCCGCCCGCACGCTCCCGCGGTCAGGGCTTGGCGACCGGGATCACACCGTCCGCCGCGTGCACGGCGCCGAACTGGCCGATGGTGCCGCCTGCGCGGGCGGCGAGCGCGAGCACACCGGCCACCTGTCCCATCGCCGTCTCCGCGCTGTCGACGGTCGAGAGCACCGCGGTGGCCGCGGTGTTGCCGCGCAGGGCGCCCAGCACGCCACGCTCCCCTGCGGCGCCGGTCGGCCCGACCACGACGGTCGGGACCTGCTGGCCGAGGGCCTGCAGGATCGTCACCGGGACCGCGTTGTCGGCCGCGGCCGCGGCGGAGGTGGCCGGCGGCCCGGCGACCACGAGCACCAGGCCCGCCCGCGCACCCACCGGCTGCGGCAGCGTGACCAGGTCGGCGCTCTGCAGGCCCGAGACGATCCCGACCGCCGGGGCGTCGTACGCCGCCTGCGCGGGCTGGCCGGTCGGGGCGGTGCCGATCGCGCGAGCCAGCAGCGCGCCGAAGCGCTGGTAGCCGCCGGCGTCGGCCGGGACCGTCACGCCGGGCGCCTGGGTGAGCATCTGGCTGGTCAGCGCCTCGACCAGCTGACGGCTCGACGCCCGGGCCATCGCCGCGGCCAGGTCGACCTGGGCCGTGATCGTGCCCTGGGCCGCCTCGACCCCGGCCCGCAGCTTGCCGACCACGGCCGGGTCGGCGCCCGGCAGCGTGACCACGGCGACCGCACGCCCGGCCAGGGTGCCGTGGACCAGCGCCGGCCCGGTGGCGGTGCCGTAGGCGTCGGCGAACGCCGTCGTGGACCGGAGTGCGTCGAGCCGGCGCTGGAGGCGCTCGGCGTGGGCCTTCTGGCTGGCGAGCTCCCGGTCGCGCTCGCTGTTGCTGTGCTGCAGGGGGCCGGCCCCCAGACCGATCCCGAGGGCGACCGCGAGGACGGCCACGGCGGTCCGGAGCAGCCACGGCCTCACGCGTCACCTCCGAGCCAGGTCGGCATCCGGTCGAGGACCTGGTGCCACCAGTCGTTGCCGATCGGCGTCGCCGCGACGGTGAACACGAGCACGGCCACCGCCACCAGGAGCACCAGCAGCAGCTGCCAGTACCGCACCCGGCCGGAGTAGAGCAGCGGCACGGAGGAGGCGCCGACGACGGTGCTGCCCAGCCGGAGCCGGGTGAGCACCGTGCTGGCCTGGTCGCTGCGCTCCCGGTCGATCAGCTCCTCGAGCGTCGCGGGGTCGCCGACCGGGACGACCAGGCGGGCCCCTCCGCGGTGGGCCAGCAGGAGCGCGACGTCGGTGCTGGACGCGCCGGTGGTGACCGTGTGGGTCGGGAGGTTCAGCTTGTCCACCTGCCGGCGCAGCGCTTCCCCGGCCCCGTGGAGGACCAGCTCCCGTGCCCGGCGGAGCACCTTGTCGCTCGGCGCCGAACCCGGGCCGAGGACCAGCAGGTCGGGTCGGCGTCGCCGGCGCTGCAGCAGCTCGGCTCCCGCGTCGACGCCGACCAGGACTGGCCGCTGCTCCCGCAGGAACGTCGCGAGGCGCTTCAGGTCGGCCGCCGTCGCCTGCGGACCGACGACGACCACCGTCCGGCCGGCGAGGTCGGTGCGCAGGTCGGGCAGCCCCGTGCCGTGCAGCAGGACACCCTCCTCGCGGCGCAGGAACTCGCTCGCGGTGTGCGCGAAGGTGTCCAGCTGGCTGGCCAGCCCGGTACGGGCTCGGTCCATCCGCTCGGTGATCTCCGCCGCGGTCAGCCGGTGCACGTCCACGGCCGCGACCGCACCGTCGTACAAGGTGCTGCCGTCCAGGCGCAGCGTCCGGCCGTCCCTGAGCCTACGCACCTTCTCCGGCTCGCCCTCGAGCAGCACGATGCCGGCCTCGGCGAGCACGGTGGGGCCGAGGTTGGCGAACCGCCCGGAGACGAACTCCGAGGCGTTCAGCACGGCGTACGGCTTGCGCTCCGCGAGCAACCGGGCCGACGCGGCGTCGAGGTCCCTGCGGTCGATCACGACGATGTCGCCGTCCTCGACGCGGGTGAGCAGGGTCCGGAAGTCGCGGTGCACCCGGACCGTCGCGGTGCCGGCGGATCCGTCGCTCTCGGCACGGCCTCGGGTCGGGATCCTCATCGTGCGACCTCGCGGACGGGGTGGGGGCGGGCGATCAGGGCGGCGTGTGGGCAGCAGTACATGACTCCGGCATCGTTGCACGCACCCGCCGGCATCTCCCGGAAGCCGACGCGCTCGGCGTTGTCAGGCGCCCTGGCCGCGTGCCTCGCGGGCGACGTCGAGCAGCTCCTGCGCGTGCGCCATCGCGGTCTCCGACGCCTCGAAGCCGGCCAGCATCCGGGAGAGCTCGCGCACGCGGCCCTCGCCGTCGAGGACCTCGAGCCCGGACGTGGTCACGCTGCCGTCGCTCGACTTCGCCACCACGACGTGTCGGTCGGCGAACGCCGCCACCTGGGGCAGGTGGGTGACCACGAGCACCTGGGCGGTGCGCGCGAGTGCCGCCAGCCGGCGGCCGATCTCGACCGCGGCCTTGCCGCCGACACCGGCGTCGACCTCGTCGAAGACGAACGTGGGCACCGGGCTGGTGCCGGCGAGGACGACCTCGATGGCCAGCATCACCCGGGACAGCTCGCCGCCCGAGGCGCCCTTGTGCAGCGGTCGCGGCTCGGATCCGGTGTTGGCGGCCAGCAGGATCTCGACCTGGTCGATCCCGGAGCCGGTGAACCGCCAGGTCTCGCCGTCGACCTCGAGGCCGGCCGGATCGGGCGTGCGTCCGACGACGATCTCGATCCTGGCGTGCGGCATCGCCAGCGCGGTGAGCTCGTCGGTGACCGCGGTCGCCAGCTCGGTGGCCGCCTCCCGGCGGGCCTTGGAGAGCCGGGCGGCCAGGCCGGCCAGGTCGGCGCGCAGCCCGGCGCGTTGCTCGCGCAGCTCCTCGGCCCGGCTCTCGGAGTTGTCCAGCACGAGCAGCCGCTCGGCCGAGGACTGCGCCCAGGCGAGCACGTCGTCGATGGTCTCGCCGTACTTGCGGGTCAGCGCGGTCAGCGCGGCCCGCCGCTCGGAGACGACGGCCAGTCGGGCCGGGTCGGTCTCCAGGCCGGAGGCGTACGACGCGACGTCGGCCGCCACGTCGGAGAGCAGGTAGCTGATCTCGGCGATCCGGTCGCCGAGCCGGCCGGCGTCCTCGTCGTGGTCGCGCACGGAGTCCAGCGCCCGCCGGGCGGCCCCGACCGTGCCGAGCGCGTCGGCCTCGTCGCCGTCGGCCGACAGCGCCTCCCGGGCCGTCTCCGCAGCCGCGCGCAGGGTGTCGGCGAACCCGAGCCGGGCCTCCTCGTGGGCGAGGCTGAGGTCCTCACCGGGCTGCGGCTCGACGGCCTCGATCTCGGTCAGCCCGAGCCGGAGCACGTCCGCCTCGCGGGCACGCTCGCGCGCCGCGCCGACGACCTCGGCCAGCTCGGCCTCGACCTGCCTCAGCTGCGCATGGGTCCGGGCGTAGTCGTCCCGGAGCGCAGCGACGCTGCTGCCGGCGAACCCGTCGACGGCGTCGCGCTGGGCCTCGGTCCGGAGCAGCCGGTGCTGGTCGGACTGGCCGTGCACGGCGACGAGCACGTCGGCCAGCGACTGCAGCGCCGCGACCGGCACGGACGCGCCGCCGAGGAAGGCCCGCGAACGACCCTCGGCGGAGAGCTGGCGCGCAAGCACCAGGCTGCCGTCCTCGACCTCGCCCCCGAACTCGTCGACCTGGGCCGCGACGGCCTCGTCGACGGCCACGATCCCCTCGACCCGGGCCGCCCGGGCGCCGCTGCGCACCGCGCCCGCGTCGGCGCGGGCCCCGAGGAGCAGGCCCAGCGCCGTCACCAGCATGGTCTTGCCGGCACCGGTCTCGCCGGTCACGACGTTCAGCCCGGGGCCGAGCTCGAGCACCGACTCGTCGATGACGCCGAGGGAGCTGATCCTGATCTCCTCGATCATGACGTCTCGGCCTTGTGCGACGGCGCGTGCGCGCTGTTGCGGCGCCGCTCCGAGGAGCCGCGCCAGCCCTCGACGGACAGGTCGAACTTGGCGACCAGCCGGTCGGTGAACGGCGCCTGGTGCAGCCGCACCAGGTGCACCGGGTGGCGGCCGCGGCGTACCTCGATCCGGGCACCGGGCGGGAGGTCGACGGTGCGCCGGCCGTCGCACCAGAGCACCCCGGCGCCCTCGGTCCGCGCCAGCACCTCGATGGCGAGCACCGAGTCGGGCGCGACCACCATCGGCCGCGCGAACAGCGCGTGGGCGCTGATCGGCACCATCAGCAGCGCGCTCACGCCCGGCCAGACGACGGGGCCGCCGGCGGAGAAGTTGTACGCCGTCGAGCCGGTCGGGGTCGCGCAGACCACGCCGTCGCAGCCCCACCGGCTCAGCGGGCGTCCGTCGACCTCGACGACGACCTCGAGCATCCGCTGCCGGGCGGCCTTCTCGACACTGGCCTCGTTCAGCGCCCAGGTCGAGGCGACCAGCTGCTTGCCCTGGAAGACCGCGACGTCGACGGTGAGCCGGTCCTCGCTGGTGTACCGCCGGGCGACGATCGCGTCGATCGTGGACTCGATGTCCTCGCTCTCGGCCTCGGCGAGGAAGCCCACGTGACCGAGGTTCACACCGAGCAGCGGCGTCGAGGTGCCGTGGGTCAGCTCGGCCGCCCGCAGGATGGTGCCGTCGCCACCGAGGACGACCACGAGCTCGCACCCGACGACCGCCCCGGCTTCGGCCACCAGCTCGACGCCCTCGCCGGCCTCGACCTGGAGGTCGGCGGCCTCCTCGGCGAGCACCCGGACCACGATGCCGTGCGCACGGAGCGCCTCGATGACCTGCCGGGCCACCGCGATGGCTCCTTCGCGCCCCGTGTGGGCAAGCAGCAGGATCCGGCGTACGCCGTCGGTGTCCTGCGGGGTGCTCTCGCTCGGGCTCACGTGTCACAGCCTCTCATCAGGCACCCCCACGGAGCCGGAGCGGCTCACCTCGGCCCTGATGTCTGCCTCGCCGACCGTGGCGGCCCCGCGGCGCAGCCAGAGGAAGAACTCGACGTTGCCGGCCGGACCCGGCAGCGGGCTGGTCGCCACCGCGACAGCACCCCAGCCGCGTCCCGCGGCCTCCGCCGCGATCTCGATGACGGCGTCGGCCCGGTGGGCGGGATCACGGACGACGCCGCCCTTCCCGAGACGTTCCTTGCCGACCTCGAACTGCGGCTTGACCATCAGGACCAGGTCGCCGTCGGGCCGGGTCACGCCGATCAGTGCGTCGAGCACCAGCCGCAGCGAGATGAACGAGAGGTCCCCCACGACCACGTCGACCGGGCCGCCGACCAGGTCCGGGGTCAGGTCGCGGATGTTGGTGCGGTCGTGGACGCTCACCCGGTCGTCGGACCGCAGCGACCAGGCCAGCTGGCCGTAGCCGACGTCCACCGCGACGACCTCGGTGGCCCCGGCCCGCAGCAGGACGTCGGTGAACCCGCCGGTCGACGCCCCCGCGTCCAGGCACCGCCGGCCGGAGACGGTCAGGCCGAGCGGGGTGAAGGCAGCCAGGGCGCCGGCGAGCTTGTGGCCGCCGCGGCTCACGTAGTCGGGCCGGTCCGGGTCGTCGCGGACGACCAGGTCGGCGTCGACCGTGACGGCGGTCGCGGGCTTGACCGCCCGTTGGCCGTTCACGCTCACCCGGCCCGCCGCAATCAGCTCCGCGCCGTGGTCACGCGAGCGCGCCAGCCCCCGACGAACCAGCTCGGCATCCAGCCGCAGCCGCCTCACCGCCACGGATCACGCTCCGGACGGCGGCACCGTGTCGTCGCCCGCGTGCGAGAGCGCGCGGCGCAGCACCTCGTGGGCCTCCTCGAAGGCGGCGACGTGCTCGTCGACCGGTCGGCCGTCGAGCCCCTCGAGGGAGCGCAGCACCTCGTCCACGGCCGGGTGACCGGTCGTGACCGGGGCCACCCGCCGGTGGCCCTCGTCGGGCATCTCGTGGACCACGTCGTCCACGTGGTCCACGTGATCCATGTCGTCCACGGGACCGTGCTCCTCGGGCTGGTCGGTCATCCCCGTCCTCGCTTCACGGCCGGCGGGTGTGAGCGGTCCGGCCGGTGGGGTGGGATCTGTCGCTCGCTCACGGGGTCACGCTACCGGGCCCGGACGTGCCGTCGGGATCGGCCGGTTCGCCGGTCGTGTCGAGGTGGGTCCACAGGGCCGCTGCCGCGGCACGCCACCAGTCGTGCCGGTCACCGTCACCCGTGACCGCCAACCGGCCGTCCTCGACGCGTGCGGTCCAGCCACCCACCCGGCACGCCGACCCCTCGGCGTCGACCGGTGGCACCGGAAGGGCCAGGCAGCCCAGGTCCGCGCCCAGGTACGTCGGTCGGTCAGCCGCGGTCAGGGTGGCCAGGTCGTGCAGGGTCGTGACGCCGGTCATCACCAGCAGGCTGTCCCAGCCCACGTTGCGGGCCCCGTCGATGTCGGTGTCGAGCCGGTCGCCGACCACGAGCGGGCGCTCCCCGCCGACCCGGGCGAGCGTCTCGTCGAACAGCGGCCGCTCCGGCTTTCCGGCGACCTGGGGCCGTCGTCCGGCGTACCCGGCGACCAGGTTGACCAGCGCCCCGTTGCCCGGACCGGGACCGCGCGGGGTCGGGACGGTGAGGTCCATGTTGCTGGCCACCCACGGCAACCCCTCCTTGACCAGGATCGCGCCGTCGATCACCTGGTGCCACGGCATGTCGGGCCCGTATCCCTGGATGACCGCCTGCACGTCGTCGGTGATCCGGACCACCGGCACCAGGTCGCGCTCGGCGAGGGCGACGTGCAGCCCGGATCCACCGATCACGTACACCTGACTGCCCGCAGGCACCTGTCCGGCGACCAGCCGCGCCGCAGCCTGCGCGCTGGTCACCACGTCGCTGTCCCCCGCCGGCACCCCGAGATCGCGCAGGTGGGCCGCGACCACCGACGGCGGTCGCGAGGCGTTGTTGGTGATGAACGCCAGGTGCATGCCCTGGCGCCGGGCCGCCTCCAGCCCGGCCACGGCCCCGGGCACCGCATGGTCGCCGACGTACACGACGCCGTCGAGATCGAGCGCAGCGAGGTCATAGGTCTGGTCGAGGGGACGCTCAGCGGGTCGCAGCACCCACCGATTCTCGCCCACGCCGCCGGGCGCGCCGCAGCAGGCGCCCGGAGAGCATCTCGACCTCGACGCCGCTGCGCGACTGGTCGCCCACCCGGAAGAACCGGCGGCGCAGCGCGCCCCTGACCTCCACCTGGTCGCCGTCGTGCCAGCTCTGGGCCTGTCTTCGCACCCGCGCGCCCCAGGCCGCGCACTCCACCCAGTCCGAGACCTGTCTGGACGCGGCCGTCATCGGCGTGCGCTCTCGTGCCAGGACCAGCCGGAAGGCCACCAGCACGGACCCGCTGGGCAGCTCCCGCACGGTCGGGTCGCCGCTGATCCGGCCACGCAGCGTCACGTCGTTGAGGACGTCGGGCTCATCTGTCTGCTCCACGCAGATCACCTCCGGACCACAGCGTCGAACGCCGGGCACGGGGCCGCCATCGGCGGGACCCAGCCTGTGGACAACCGACCCGCCGTCGGCGCCCGGGTCTGCGAACTGGACCCGGGCTCAGTCCGTGGGACCCAGCCTGTGGACAACCGACCCGCCGGCGGCGCCCGGGTCTGCGAACTGGACCCGGGCTCAGTCGGAGCCGAGGCTGCGCTCGACCTCGAGCGCGCGGGCACCGGCGTCGGTGACCTCCTCGACGTCGACCGCCTCGGCCCGGTGGAACCACTCCAGAGCGTCCTGCTTGCGCCCGGCGGCCAGCAGGATGTCGGCGTACGCGTAGCGCAGGCGGGCCACCCACGGCGCTCGTGACTGGGAGTTCAGGTGGGCGTTCTCGAGCGTGCGCAGCGCGGCCTCGAGCTCGCCCCGATCACGACGCGCACCCGCCTCGACGATGACGGTCTCGGCCATCAGCGGCGGCGCGAACGTGTCGCGCGGAGCGTTCTTCAGCAACGTCAGCGCCCGGTCGGGGCGACCCAGCGCACGTTCGCAGTCGGCCATGATGGCGACGTAGTCGTGGGCGCCGTTCATCCGCTTCGCGGCCCGCAGCTCGGCCAGCGCCTCGGCGTACTCACCCGCGCCGTACGCCGCCTCGCCGACGGCCTCGCGCACGACCGCGAGGCGCGACGCCCGCGCTCGCGCGGCCAGCGTGTGCTGGTAGGCCGTCTTCGGGTCGGAGTCGAGCAGCTCGCCGGCGGCGACCAGGTGCCGGGCCACCCGCTGGCCGAGCTTCTCGGGCAGCGACTTCAGCTGGGCGGCCACCGAGCGGTCGAGCTCCTTGCCGGTGATCCACTCCGGGATCTCCGGGCCGTCGTAGCGCTGCTGGTCCGCGGACCGCTCCGCGTCGGTCCGGCGGTCGCCCTCGCGGCGGTCCCGGCTGTACGGCCGGTCCCCGCTCCGCGACGCTCCGCCGCGCTCCGTGCGGCCCTGGCCGGCACCGCTCCTGGCGCCTCGGGAGTCATCGCGCCCGCGGCCGGCCCCGGAAGGTTTCGAACCGGCAGGCTTGCCTCCGGTGGGCTTGCCTACGGTGGGACGACCACGCCCGGCACCGCCACCGGCTCCGCCGCTGCTCGGTCGTGCCTTCCTCGGCTGGCGATCGTCCGCCACTGGGTCCTCCTGATGCCTGGTGCTACGTGTTGATGGACGAAAGTGTCCTGGAAAAGCGTAAGGGCCGCCCCAAAGGGGCGGCCCTTACTGAAAGATTGTCCGGCGACGTCCTACTCTCCCACAACCTCCCGGTTGCAGTACCATCGGCGCTGAACGGCTTGACTTCCGGGTTCGGAATGGAGCCGGGTATTTCCCGTTCGCTATGGCCGCCGAAACTCTATGGAGTTATGAATCAGCCTAGAGGCTCTTGTGAAAGAGCCAGATCTAGGTTCCCGACCGTAACTCGGGAACCACACAGTGGACGCGCAACATCTTTGAGGGACAAGCCCTCGGCCTATTAGTACCGGTCGGCTGGGCATTACTGCTGTACACCTCCGGCCTATCAACCCAGTCGTCTACTGGGGGCCTTACCCGGTTAACCCGGTGGGAAACCTCATCTTGAAACGTGCTTCCCGCTTAGATGCTTTCAGCGGTTATCACTTCCGAACGTAGCTAACCAGCCGTGCTCTTGGCAGAACAACTGGCACACCAGAGGTTCGTCCATCCCGGTCCTCTCGTACTAGGGACAGCTTTTCTCAAGTTTCCTGCGCGCGCGGCGGATAGGGACCGAACTGTCTCACGACGTTCTAAACCCAGCTCGCGTGCCGCTTTAATGGGCGAACAGCCCAACCCTTGGGACCTACTCCAGCCCCAGGATGCGACGAGCCGAC
>Ga0255338_1002102_pt1 | contig 31922 bp, 26 predicted proteins | sample MeOH1_35cm_T4_19_FD_203715 | JGI IMG/M metagenome (GOLD analysis project Ga0255338, IMG submission 203715) | Sandy soil microbial communities from University of British Columbia, Vancouver, Canada - MeOH1_35cm_T4_195 | ecosystem: Engineered > Artificial ecosystem > Sand microcosm > Unclassified ... | reverse complement strand
GTCCGGCCCAGATCATGGGCCAGCGCCGCCGCGAAATAGGTCTTGGACACACCCGCCAGCCCCTCGATCCAGGCAGGCGCACGGTCGGTACGGAGCGCGGCCAAACAGCGCTCGTATTCGGGGGACTGTCGAATGCGTTCGAGGACGGCGAGAAGACTCATCGCGGCAGGTACATACTCAAAGGGCACTCACATGAGTGCCCGGCCCCATTCTTTCAGGAACGGGGCATTATACCGCACTCGGACGCCGGGCGCGAACGTGGCCAGCACATGGATAGATGGCCTCGAATGAACGCAATTAGACACAAATGAAGAAGTAGCGAATGGCAAGGGGCCGGTTGCCGGATCAGAGAGCTTGGCCGGAATGGCTTCCGGACTCCGGCAATCTTTCAAATGCACCGCCCAGAAACCGAGGCGGCCCCGGAAGAGTGATCTTCCAGGGCCGCCTGCCAAAACTCAGGTTTTTGGCCGACCTACCGCGTGCGCGTTGTAGTGGGGCCGAACACGGAGAGGCAGGTATCGAGAACCGTGCGGATGCGATCCGCAACCGAGAGGTGATCATCCGCCGAGGCGGTTTGCACCGGCTTGTCAACACTCGCGACGTGCGCTTCCGGAGCCGGCTCCGGCACCACGATGGAGAGCGCAACCTCGCCGGGCTTGACCCAGCCACGACGCCGCGCTTCCTGCTCTACTCCAGCGTTGCTGTTGAGGTAGGCGATGTCCTGGCGGAGTTGTTCATTATCCGCGCGGCGTTGATCTCGCTCGCGTTTGAGCGCCGTGATCTCCTGCCCGCGGCGCTGGATCGCGACGAGAGGCTCAACCACGATCTGTGCTGCGCGGCCCGTCGAGGCGACCAGGAGCCCCGCGACGACAATCCAGAAGGCCGTCTTCATTACCGCCGGGCGCGGTCGGTCGGCGGAAGGCGTACGTTTGGGCGACCGCTTTTCAGGGCGGCGGAGCGGGGTGACGAGGACGGGATCCAGCTCGGTTAACTGGCTCATGGACTACTTGGGGCAGCGGGCGAAAGCACGACTGGGCTGTCGAACTTTGGGATAGGTACTTATATCATCGGTCACGGTTTCTTCCCGCGAGCAGACCAATTTTGTACAAGTTTTTTTGACACGTTCTGGCACTTGCATGGCGACCGCCCGATTGCGGAAAGATCGAGCGTGCCTGGTCCAAACTTGTGCACATCAAGTTCAACCGATAAGTAGTCCGCCACGCCCGGAACTCGCAGATTCGGGGACTGTGGGAGGGCGAAGCGCCCACCTTGGCGGCATGCAAGCAAGCCGGCTCCGAACCGTAAGAGCGGGAGGGGGTGAGCCTCCCGCTCTTACGGCATATTCTTTCGCAACCGGTGGCGGATGTAGGGAATGCCGCCGTTGGGGGGCTACACCTGCTGAACTTTGATCAGGTTGGTGTGGCCCGGGGTGCCCACGGGAACGCCGGAAGTAATCACCACGGTGTCGCCGCTCCGGATCCAGCCGGCGCTCAAGGCGCCCTGAACGGTCGCGGCGAGCATCTCGTCCGTATTGGTTGTCGCCTTCACCAGCAGGGGCCGTACGCCCCAGATCAGAGCGAGCCGACGGTAAGTCCGCTCATTCGCCGTAGCGGCGATGATCGGCATGTTGGGGCGTGTTCGGGAGACCATTCGGGCGGTGTGCCCGGAAGTGGTAGAGCAGAGGATCGCCGCCACCTTCAGATCGTTGGCGATCTCCGCCACGCCCTGGCTGATGGCATCCGTAATCCCTTCCACCGAGGCGCGCAACCCCTGGGTCAGCAGCCCGCTGTAATCCAGGTGTTGCTCCGTATACTCGGCAATCGAGGCCATCGTTGCCACGGTCTGGGCAGGATGGGCGCCCACAGCCGTTTCGCCGGAGAGCATGACGGCGCTGGTGCCGTCGAAGATGGCGTTCGCTACGTCGGAGACCTCTGCGCGGGTGGGGCGCGGGCTCTGGGTCATGGACTCCAGCATCTGTGTAGCGGTGATCACCGGCTTGCCGCGGCAGACGCACTCCCGGATGAGGCGCTTCTGTATCACCGGCACCTGGTAAAGCGGCATCTCCACCCCCAGGTCACCGCGAGCCACCATCAGGCCATCAGAAGCGGCGAGGATCTCGTCCAGGTTTTCCACCGCTTCCGGTTTTTCGATCTTCGCGATGATCTTCGCCTCGACGCCGCGGCGACGTGCCACGGCCCGCACCGGCTCCAGGTCCGAGGCGCGCCGGACGAAGGAGACGGCGATCCAGTCCATCCCCAGCGCCAGACCGAAGTCCAGGTCCTTGTAGTCCTTCGAAGTGAGGGACGCAATCTGGAACGGTACAGCGGGCGCGGAAACGCCCTTGCGGGAACGCAGGGTGCCGCCGTGGACTACCTCACACAGCACCTCGTCCGCCCGCTCCGCCACCACGGTCAGCTCGATCTGGCCATCGTCCAGGTAGACCGAGTTTCCCGGGGCCAGCATGGAGACTAACTCGGGAATGGGCACGGAGATTCTCGGCTCGTCACCCGCCTCGAACTCATCGGTCGAGAGGCGAACGCGGCGACCGGGGACCAACTCCAGCCCTTCCGGCGGAAGCTCGCCGATGCGGAGCTTGGGACCAGAAAGATCCTGCAGCGCCGCTAACGGGCGGCCCACTTCGTCGTCCAGGCTCCGCAGGATTTTAAAGCGCTCCGCATGCCATTCATGGGTACCGTGGGAAAAGTTGAACCGGGCCACGTCCATCCCGGCGCGTGCCATGTCGAGCAGGGGCCCGCGCTCACACGAGGCGGGTCCCAGCGTGCATACAATCTTAGTACGCTTCATCGTCATACCTTTCGATTAACCGCAAAGGCGCAGAGAACGCAAAGAGCCGCAAAGAAGGAGCCATGATGGACATTCTGCGATGAAGCAGAGTGTCTCGGCCAAATAGCCCATCACCCCTGCTCTCGAAGCTGTCCGGCCCCGTCTTTGCGGCCCTCTGCGTTCTCTACGCCTTTGCGGTTACGCTTCCGGAGCTCAGGCTCGCTTGATGTTGTAGAACGCGCCGAGGCCCGGGTAGGATGCAGCGGAGCCCAACTCTTCCTCAATGCGGAGGAGGCGGTTGTACTTTGCGACTCGGTCGCTGCGGGACGGGGCGCCCGTCTTGATCTGGCCCGCGTTCAGCGCGACGGCGATGTCCGCAATGGTGGTGTCTTCCGTCTCGCCGGAGCGGTGGGAGATGACGGCGGTGTAGCCCGCGCGCTTCGCCATCTCAACGGCTTCGAGCGTCTCGGTGAGGGTGCCGATCTGGTTGACCTTCACCAGGATGGAGTTGGCCGTGCCTTCGTCGATGCCGCGCTTCAGCCGCTGCGTGTTGGTAACAAACAGGTCGTCGCCCACGAGCTGGACGCGCTTGCCGAGGCGCTCGGTGAGCAGGTGCCAGGTGTCCCAATCGTCTTCGGAGCAGCCGTCCTCAATGGAGATGATCGGGTAGCGGTCGCACCACTCAGCCCACAGATCGACCAACTCGGCGCCGCTCAAGGTGCGGCCTTCGATCGGCAGCACGTACTTGCCGTCTTCATACAGCTCGGTAACGGCGGCGTCGAGGGCGTAGAACACGTCCACTCCCGGCTTGTAGCCGGCGTTCTCGACCGCTTCATTGATGACCTTGAGCGCCGCCTCGTTGCCGCCCAGGGACGGCGCAAACCCACCCTCATCACCGACTGTAGTGGAGAGCTTGCGGTCGTGGAGCACCTTCTTCAGAGAAGCATAGATCTCGGCGCAGGTGCGCAGCGCTTCGGAGAACGAGGGCGCCGAAACCGGCATGACCATGAACTCCTGGAAGTCCGTGCTGCCGGCCGCGTGCTTGCCGCCGTTCATGATGTTCATCATGGGAACGGGGAGCTGGTAAGCGCCCACGCCGCCCAGGTAGCGCCAGAGCGGCAGGTCCAGCGCAATAGAGGCCGCCTTGGCCGTAGCAAGGGAGACGCCGAGGATGGCATTGGCGCCCAGCCGGCCCTTGTTCGCGGTGCCGTCCAGTTCCAGCATGGCGCGGTCGATGGCGATCTGGTCCAGCGCGTCCTCGCCGACCAGCGCTTCCTGGATGATGCGGTTCACGTTCTCAACCGCCTTCAGCACGCCCTTGCCGCCGTAGCGCTTCTTGTCGCCGTCGCGCAGTTCAACCGCTTCGTGCGCGCCGGTGGAGGCGCCCGACGGTACCGCCGCGCCGCCGATGACGCCGCTCTCCAGCTCAACCTCCACCTCAATGGTAGGGGTGCCGCGGGAATCCAGGATCTCCCGCGCGTGAATCGCTTCAATGATGGTGGACATATTCCGACCCATTTCCGATAGACAACAGCCCCCCAAGTCGAGAGGCAAAGTGGTAAGGAGCCGCGGCCCCTCGACAGTTTGCGACAAAAAAGGAAGCGCGTCAGGTACGGGCAGGCTCGCCGAGGCTTAAAGCGACCTTCAGAACGTCTCGATCTCCGTTACCGGCGCGCCACCCGTACCACGCGAATCCCGGTGTTCTTGTTGCCGGGATCGCTTACGGGAAGCACGTCCACCATCCACTCCCCGGAGCTTTGCAACCGCTCCGCCAGGGTATTGGCCCCGTACTCGCCGGGAAACCGTGGGCGATCGTAGTGGTCATCCAGGTAGATCACGCCGCCGGGAGCCAGCATCTCGCTGCAGTAGCTCCAGTCCTGGTCGATCACGTCTACGTGGTGCCCGCCATCGATCAGGATCGCGTCCGCGCGGAAGCTCGGGTTGGCCGTTCGGAAGGCCGATAGGGTGTCGCCGCTGTATCCCTGATGGAGCGCGAAACGGAACTCCCGTCGCATCCAGAGCGGCTTGCGCTCCATCTCACTCTGAAACGCGGTAAGGAACGCCTGGACCTCGGCCAACGTGGGAGGCTTGCGCGGGCTATCCGGGTTGAGCGTGTCCGCCGTACACAGCTCGAAGAGATCGAAGCCGTGGTAGGTCACGGTCCGACTCTTGCGGAAGGCAGCGTTCGCAAGACGGCGGGCGGATTGCCCATTGTAGGCGCCGATCTCCAGGATCGCCTCGCAACGCCGGGTCGCGATCTCGTTAAAGAGCTGCTTCATTCGGGCCATGATCGGGTGGGCTCCTGAACCTGGGGGACGATGTCTCCGAACGCGACCGGATAGCGATTACTGCAGCGTGAGGCTGCCTACCGGCGTACTGCCGAACCCGGTTGGCCGCCACAAAAACGGGCGATGAAACGCCGGGGGAACTCCCCGGCGCTCCATCGCCCGAATGTTATCTCACGTTCCGAAAGACCTGCTTACTTGTCAGCAGGACCGGTGGAGCCCAGCGCCGACTGCGCCGCCGCGAGGCGGGCCACCGGGACGCGGAGCGGGCTGCAGCTTACGTAGTTGAGCCCGATCTCGTGGCAGAACTGGATGGAGGGCGGGTCGCCGCCGTGCTCGCCGCAGATGCCCAGCTTGAGCTTCGGGTTCTCGGCGCGCGCGTCTTCCACACAGATCCGCATCAGCCGGCCGACGCCGATCCGGTCGAGGGATTCGGTCGGGTCGATCTTGTAGATGCCCTTCTCGATGTAGATCGGCAGGAACTTCGCGGCGTCGTCGCGGGAGAGGCCGTAGGTCATCTGCGTGAGGTCGTTGGTGCCGAACGAGAAGAACGACGCGTTCGCCGCGATCTCGGCCGCCGTCAGCGCGGCGCGGGGGATCTCGATCATCGTGCCGAACTGGTAATCGACTTCGATGCCTTCTTCCGCCATCGTCCGCTTGGCCACATCTTCGAGCTGCGCCTTGAGGAGGGTGAGCTCGTTCACGTGCCCGACCAGCGGGATCATGATCTCAGGATGCACTTCTTCGCCGCTCTTCGCCACTTCACAGGCGGCGCCGATGATGGCAGCGACCTGCATGTTGACGATACCCGGCATCACGATGGAGAGGCGGCAGCCACGAAGACCCAGCATCGGGTTCTCTTCGTGCAGATCCTCGACCTTACCCAGGAGCCGGATCTGCTCCTTGATCGCTTCCGGAGAACCGCCTTCGCGCTGCAGGCGATGCAGCTCTTCCTGCACTTCGCTCGCCTTCGGAAGGAACTCATGGAGCGGCGGGTCGATCAGGCGGACCGTCACCGGGCGCCCGCCCATCGCGCGGAAGATGCCCACGAAGTCTTCACGCTGCATCGGCAGGAGCTTCGCCAGCGCCGTCTCGCGGGCGGCCTCGTCCTCGGAGAGGATCATCTCTCGGACCGGCTCCACGCGCTCGGCACCCAGGAACATGTGCTCGGTGCGGCAGAGGCCGATTCCCTCGGCGCCCAGGCGCACGGCTTCCGCGGCCTGCTCCGGCGTATCCGCGTTGGCGCGGACGCCCAGCTTGCGGACTTCGTCGGCCCAGCCGAGGAATTTGGCGAAGTCGCCGGACACGGAGACCGGCTCCGTCTTCAGCTGTTCGACGTACACCTCACCGGTCGTTCCGTCGATCGAAATGATGTCGCCTTCCTTGAAGGTGTGGCCGGCGAGGGTGGCGGTGCGGGCTTCGTCCTGGATGCGCAGGTCCTTGCAGCCGCAGATGGTGGGGATGCCGTACTGCCGCGCCACGAGCGCCGCGTGGGAGGTGCGTCCGCCTTCCGACGTAAGCACGCCCTTCGCGGCGAGCATGCCGCCGAGGTCGTCCGGGTTGGTGATCTTGCGCACGAGGATCACCGGCTGGCCCAGGCTCTCCATGTGGATGGCTGTGTGGCTGTCGAACGCCACGTGGCCCACGGCGCCGCCGGGGCCGGCGTTCAAACCGGTGGCCAGCGGCTTCAGGCCGGCAGGCTTCACCAGGCTCGGGTGCAGGAGTTGCTCGAGCTGGCTGGTAGGAACCCGGTTGATCGCCTCATTCTTGGTGATGCGCCCTTCTTCCACCATCTCGACCGCGATCCGTACCGCAGCGCCGCCGGTGCGCTTGCCGGTGCGACACTGCAGGATGAAGAGGCGCTCGTTCTGGATGGTGAACTCAATGTCCTGCATCTCCCGGTAGTGGTTCTCCAGGGTGGCGCAGACTTCTTCGAATTCCTTGTAGATAGCCGGGAATTCGTTGGCGAGGTGATCGATGGTCTGGGGGGTGCGCACGCCGGCAACCACGTCCTCGCCCTGGGCATTGCGGAGGTACTCGCCGAAGACCTTGGCCTCGCCCGTAGCGGGGTTGCGGGTGAATGCCACGCCGGTGCCGCAGTCATCACCCATGTTGCCGAAGACCATTGCCTGCACGTTTACGGCGGTGCCGAGGTCGTGCGCGATCTTCTCCTTGTTGCGGTAGATGACGGCGCGCGGGTTGCCCCAGGAGCGGAAGACCGCGAGGATCGACAGGCGAAGCTGCTCCATCGGGTCGGACGGGAACGGCTGGCCGTAGTGCTGCTCGAAGTGCTGGAGGAACTTCTCCGTAACTTCCTGCATCGCTTCGGCGGAGAGATCGCTGTCCACGTGGACCCCGGCATGCTCCTTCACCGCTTCCAGGATCTCTTCGTACGCTTCCTTCTCGAGGTCCTTGCGGCCCTCGGCCAGCACGACGTCCGAGAACATCATGATGAAGCGGCGGTAGGAGTCGTAGGCAAAGCGCGGGTTGCCGGTCTTGTTGATCACACCCTGCAGCGTCTCGGCGTTCAGACCGAGGTTCAGGATCGTGTCCATCATGCCGGGCATTGAAAACTTGGCGCCGGAGCGGACCGAGAAGAGCAGCGGGTTGGTGGGATCGCCGAACTTGGCGCCCATGGCCTGCTCCACATCCGCCAGGGCCGCCTGCACCTGCTCCCAGAGGCCGGCCGGGAACTCGCCGGTGGCGAGGTAGTCGTTACACGTCTCCGTGCTCACCGTGAAGCCGGGAGGGACCGGCAGCCCGATATTGGTCATCTCGGCGAGGTTGGCACCCTTGCCGCCGAGGAGGTCGCGCATCGTTGCGTTTGCCTCGCGGAAGAGGTAAACCCGCTTCTTATCCTGACTCATAACTCAACGTTCTCCTGAGCTGATGCTGGCGACGACCTCGTCGCCGGAATGAAATCGTGCTGGTTGCGCCCCCGCGCGAGCAGCCACCAGATGACCTACGTGTGGGGGAAGAGGGCTACGGAGGCCGGCTGCCGGACCTCGACAGCGGGCCGGAAGGATAGCGCCGGGCGCCGGTAATCGGGCCGCAAAACGGACCCAAAAATGTCCCCGCAATTCTATCGCAGGGTGCCCGCGACGCCAACAGGCGTGCCTATCTCGGCTGGAAGGGGGGGCTAGCGAGTCACAGTTTTCCGGCAACCCTCAGCGGAGCACGCCCGCATACCGCCACTTGAGCACGCCTCACCTGGCCGTTGCCCTTTCCTTCAGGGCGTCTGCGTGCTCCACCGCGGCTCGTGGGTTACGGAGCGCCTTTTCTACGTGGTAAAGAAGCAGGTGAGCGCGGAGACTTCCGGGACGCGCTTTCAGATCGCCTAACAACCGATTGCGTGTGCTCTTGAGGGTTCCCGCGGCACGCAGCGCACCGACGTATTCCGTCCCGAGCCCGGACGCTTCGAGATCCGCGGCTCGTGCAGGCGGAACTGCCCCGGCAGAATGGCAACTCTGGCATTCCGGTTTACCAACGCCCGCTCCCATGGAAAGAAAGCGTTCGTAGAAGCTCGCGGCAGCGGCCGGTTCGCCGTTTTTCCGCTTCACTCGCGCGGCGGTGCGGAAGTAGGTGTGCTTGTCCATCACGTCGAGCGCGCCTCCGACCGAGACGTTGTCGATTAGCTGGGACGCAGTCCCGACGTCTCCGGCGTTAAGGGCGGTTTGGGCCTGCGCCAGCAAATTCCGCTGCGCTTGCTGTTGTAAATTGGTGCTGGCAGCGGCGCGAGGCTGCGGCGAGTTGAGCTGCGGCAGTACCGAAACCAGTGTGGTGAACCCCAGCCACAGGACGACGAATCCCACGAGCACGAGCACCCAGGGCCAATAAGGCTTTGGATGCTGGTCGGTGCCCTTTGTCCGGTCGTCGATTAACGGCATGGTGCATCCTTCGCCAGGGTACTGGCTCCGCCCTCTCCCATCGAAATCGACGGCCCGACGGTCGAAGGCCCTGGGAGCAATACAGGTAGCTGGCGGCCTGCTGGTGATAAGAAACACCGGTTGTCAATGCGCCGCCCCGCGTCTCGGGGACGAGCAATGCACGGACGCGGAGAGGAGTTTCGCTTGGTCCTGATCTTCGATCTGGATGGGGTCGTCTACCTGGGGGACACCCCGATTCCCGGAGCCGTCGAGTCGCTCAATGCGCTCGCGGCGCAGGGACACTCATTGTATTACCTTACCAATAACTCCACCCGCAGCCGCTTAACCTACGTCGACAAGTTAACCCGAATGGGCCTCCCCACCACCGCCGAGCAGGTGATGACGTCCGCCTTTGCCACCGGACTCTACCTGAAGGGGCTGGGAGCGGAAGGGAAGAGCGTCTTCGTGGTCGGCGAAGAGGGGCTCCGCGAGGAGATGGCGGCGATTGGGATGCGGGTCCTGTCTCTGGAAGACGGCTCGCCGGCGGACTACGTGGTGGCGGGACTCGACCGCACCTTCACCTACGCCAAGCTCCAGCGCGCCCATCACGAAATCACGTTGAATGGAGCCACTTTCGTGGCAACTAACCGCGACGCGACGTATCCGATGGAGACCGGGGAGATCCCCGGCGGCGGAGCCATCGTAGCGCCAATCGAATACTCGACGGGAGTGGCGGGCGCCACGGTGGGCAAGCCGGAGCCCGGCGGCTGGCTGGGCATTCTCAAGCTGTCCGGAGCCGAGCCTGCCGAGACGTTGATGGTGGGGGACCGCCCGGAAACGGACATCATGGGTGCAAAGCGCATCGGACTGCATACGGCGCTCGTACTCACGGGAGTGACGCAGGTTTCGACCATCGCCGCCCTCCCGGAAGAGCAGCAGCCGGACCACGTGCTTCAGAACCTCACGCAATTGGCGGCCCTGGTGGAGCGTCTCTCCGGCGGCTTATGATCGGATGGTGAAGGGGATGCTCCCGCCAATTCGGAACGAGTTGGCCAAGTCGGCGAGAGCCTCGCCCTGTCGAGCGAGCGCGGTGCGGCTTCTCGCATTTCAAGCGTGCTGCATAGGTTCGGCTCGCATTCCTGAACAGCGTTAGAGCTTTGCCCACTCCAGCACGGCGTATCCGAAATCGGCGTGGCTAAAAGTTGAGCACGCGCGTTCAGTCATTGGCACCGCTAACTACCTAATATGAAGATCGCTCTTTCGATTGCCGGTTCGGACAGTTGCGGAGGGGCAGGGATCCAGCTGGATCTCAAGGTATTTCAAGTCCTGGGCGTGCACGGGGTGAGCGTGTTGACGGCGCTGACCGCGCAGAATACTCGCGGGGTAGAACGCGTGCATCACGTGCCCCGGGCGTTCGTGGCGGCACAGATCGATGCGCTGATTAGTGACCTGCCGGTTGCGGCGGCGAAGACCGGAATGTTGGCGAGGGCGGAGGTGGTGGAGGCGGTCGCCGAGCGGATTCAGCGCCGGAGTATTCCGAACCTGGTGGTCGATCCGGTGATCCTGGCTAAGGACGGCACTCCGCTGTTGAGTAGCCGGGGACTGCTGCTGCTGAAGAAACGCCTGCTGCCGCAAGCTATCGCGGTCACCCCAAATGTACCGGAAGCGGAAGCACTCAGTGGGGTCAAGATCCGGGATGAGACGTCTCTGTGCGAGGCAGCCCGGCATATTGCCGGGCTAGGCGTGCGAGCCGTGATCATCAAAGGCGGCCATCTCTCCGGCGAGCCGGTAGACACCCTTTTCCTGGATGGCGAGTTCACGCAATTCCCAGGGCGCCGGATCGAAGGAGTTCCGGTGCATGGCACGGGCTGCCTCTACTCCGCCGCACTGACCGCCCGCCTGGCCTTGGGAGATGCTCTACCCGAAGCCTGCCGGATCGCGAAAGAAACGGTCACTCGGGCGATCACCAACTCCATCGCGCTGGGCAAGGGCAGCCGCCTGGCGGTACTCTCGCCCTCGCCTGACGACGCTTGCCGGGCGGCGCTGCGACGGCTCCCGCTATAATCCACGTAGATGGATCCTCCGAACTTTGCCTTGCCGCCCATTCGGCACCTCGTAAACCAATGAGCACACCGCCTACAGAGACTACCCCTCCGCGTAAAGGCGGGCCATCCGTCTGGATGATCGTGGTGGGTGCCGCCGTTTTAGTGCTGGGTTTGCTCGCAATAGCCCAGGCTCCCAAGGGGGCGCCCCCTACGGCCCCTGCGAGCAACAGCCCCATGACTCCCACTTCCAGCGCGCCGCCACTGGGCGCCTCGCCGCCTCCGGCAGCAAACACACCCGCGAACGTGCCGGTGGCATCCACGAATGCCGGTAACCCGCCCGCCAATAAACCGGCGCCGATGGTATCGACGAAGCCGTTCACGCCTCCGAAGCCGAAGGTGAACCCGAGTGACCTCCCGCCCGATCATCCGGCGATCACCACGGACGAGAGCACGCAGGTGGGTATTCAATGGCTCGGGTATAGCTGCTTTTACGTCCATTCTCCCGGCGGAGTGGCCGTGGTCACCGATCCGTTCGATCCGAGCGCTACGGGCCTCAGGTCGCCCGATACCGGCGCGCACTTCGTAACGATCAGTTCGCCGACCCCGCAGCACAACTTCGTGCGGGCGGTACACGGGTTCAAAGACGAAGCCACCCTCAAGCCTCTCGGTTTGAAAGTGCTCCAGGGCGAGGCGGCGCAGCAGGGGGATACCCAGATCCAGCCGATCCCGATGGGGGATAGCACCGCATATGTAATCCAGTCGGGTCCGCTTCGGATCGCGCACCTGGGCACAATCCGGCAGCCGTTGACGCCTGCGCAGATCAAGGCGCTGGGAGCCATCGACATCCTCATGATCCCGGTCGGCGAAGGGCTTTCGCCCAAGCAAGCGGTCGAGATCACTAAGGCAATCAAGCCGATGGTCGTACTGCCGATGGCTTACTCCACCAGCGATATGAACGGCCCCGCCGCGAACCTGCGCCCGGTGGTGGAATTCATTTCCGCAAGCCCCTACGCCGTAACGCGCAAAGACAGCGACGTCATGATGATGTCCAAGACCGATCTGCCCCCGGACACGGAGATCTACATCCTTCACCATCGCCCCTAGAGACGGGGGCTGTTCAGGTTTTCCTGTTCTTCTTTCACAATCCTACTCGCCTGAAAAAGAAGAGCTTAACCTCGGACGCCTCGGCGATCGACCGCGTCAATGATCGATCGCGTTGGTATCGAGCCTCCCAGGTCATCGCCGAGGGGGTGGTGAACTACGTGTACGTGATAACACGAGCGACACGGCTCACGTGTACAAACCGGCAACGGAGCCGGTAACAGGGCGCCTACATGTCGAAGCGAAGCCCAACGGCGGGCAAACGCAAAACGCAGCTGCTTGTGAAGTTTGTCGTAGCCGGCGTAGCCACCCTGATTGCCCTCGGCGCGGGGGAACTCTCGCTGCGGGCAGCGCCAACGCCTGCGCTGTACATGAATATGCGCAGCGTAGTACAGCAGCAGTGCACCCGTCCCGATGCGGAGTGCCAGTATGTGAACCGGGAGAACTACCAGGGGGAGTTCAATAACCGCGAATTCCGTACCAAGGTCCGGATCAACTCACACATGCTGCGCGACCGCGAGTTTCCTTATGAGAAGCCGGCGGGTACTCGACGGTGCTTCGCCCTCGGTGACTCGTTCGTTTTTGGCTGGGGGGTAGAGGCCAATGAAACCGCGGCCAAGGTGATGGAGAGCGCCTTGCCTGGTACCGAGGTTCTGAACGGCGGCTGCTCTGGGTGGGGTTCCCTACAAGAACTGGCATTCCTGAAGACAGAAGGGATCCGCTACCATCCGGACGTGGTGCTGTTGTTCTATGGAGAGAACGACTCGATCGATAACTTCAGCAAGTACGAATTCCGGCATGGTCGGCTCATGCACGCAGGAGCGGCCGCAGGAGCAGGCGCCGACATGGAGCGCTTCCTGCTCAGACACTCCGCCATCTGGAACTTGCTGGCACCCATGCTGCCGGCGCAAGGCGGGAATTCCCCAGCGCCTACCGCACCGCCATCGCCGCCCCCGTACTGGAAGACACTGGCAGACAGCATCCTGGAGATGAAGAAGGTCTGCGGCAACGCCGGAGCCCGTCTGGTAGTGGTCTATACGCCGAGCAAAGGTCCCGACCGTCTACCCGTAGAAGGCGGCACCTTTTCTGAAATGCGTTCGCTCTGCGTGAGCCATGACATCGAGTTCTTCAACCCGATCCCCGCGCTCCGCCAGGCGGCCGCAGCGCAGCCCGTATACTTTGATCTGGACGATCACTGGACTCGACACGGTCACGCCGCCGTGGGGAAGGCGGTTGCGGAATTCTTTCGGTCGGACGGTATGCTCACAGGCCGGAGCGGAAAGTAGCCGGGAACTTATGGAAGACTTCCCGGCATGAACATTCTCGGGCTTTCTGCCTTCTATCACGACAGCGCGGCAACTCTTGTCCGGGACGGCGTCATCGTGGCGGCAGCCCAGGAAGAGCGGTTCACACGAAAGCGGCACGACGCAGCCTTTCCGGCGCGAGCCGTGGCCTACGCTCTCGATGAGGCGGGCATCGGACCTGAGCGCCTCGACGCAGTGGTCTTCTACGAAAAGCCGCTCCTGAAGGCCGAGCGCATGCTTGAGACTTACCTTGGTACCGCCCCTCGCGGTTTGGGGTCCTTTGTCAAAGCAATCCCCACCTGGCTGCGCGGCAAGGTCAACGTGCGCTCGGAGATCCGCCGCCACCTGGGGTCCGCCTATAAGGGTCCCATCCTCTTTACCGAGCATCATGAGGCCCATGCCGCCAGCGCTTTCTTTCCCTCGCCCTTTGACGATGCGGCAATCTTAACCGTCGACGGAGTGGGTGAATGGGCGACGACCACCATTGGCATCGGTGAAGGGAACCGGGTGCGCATTCTGGAAGAGACGCGCTTTCCGCACTCGCTGGGCTTGCTCTACAGCGCCTTCACGTATTACACGGGGTTCAAGGTGAATTCCGGCGAATACAAGGTGATGGGCCTCGCGCCCTACGGCAAGCCGCGCTATGTGGACCTGATCTACGAACACCTCCTACGCGTGGACCAGGACGGGGCGTTCTGGCTGAACCAGGAGTACTTCAACTACTGCACCGGCCTCACGATGACCAACGAGCGATTCCATCAACTGTTCGGAGGGCCCCCGCGCGAGCCTGAGAGTTTGCTGACGCAGAAGGAGATGGACCTCGCCGCAAGCGTGCAGTCTGTTACTGAGACGGTGATGCTGGACGTAGTGAGGCGTGCGCACCGGATAACCGGCAAGCGCCGGCTGTGCATGGCGGGTGGGGTGGCATTGAACTGCGTGGCGAACGGGAGAATCCTCCGTGAAGGTCCGTTCGAGGAACTGTGGATCCAACCGGCGGCAGGTGACGCCGGCGGTTCGCTGGGCGCCGCGCTAACCGTGTGGCACCACTTGCTAGAGCACCCCCGGAATAACGGCGGGCGAGATGCTATGGGCGGCGCCTTTCTCGGCCCCAGCTTTACCGATGAGCAGATCGAGGCCTACTTGAACAGCGTGGGCGCGGTGTCCGAGCGGTTGACCGATGAGGGGATAGTGCAGCGGGTTGCTTCCTTATTGACCGAAGAGAAGGTGATCGGTTGGTTCCAAGGGCGCATGGAGTTCGGTCCGAGAGCTCTGGGAGCACGGAGTATCCTGGGGGACGCGCGCAGCCCGCGGATGCAGGCTGTAATGAACAAGAAGATCAAGTTCCGGGAAGGCTTCCGGCCCTTCGCCCCCATGGTGCTTGCGGAGCACGCGGCGGAGTGGTTCGACCTCCGATGCGAAAGCCCGTATATGCTGCTGGTGGCCAAGGTGGCCGAGGCGCAATGCCTGCCAATGGCCGAGGCGGATCGGCAACTCTGGGGGATCGACCAGCTCAACGTGCCCCGCAGCTCAATCCCGGCGGTTACGCACATCGACTATTCCGCACGCATCCAAACCGTCGACGCGGAGCGGCATGGAATCTTGCACCGGATGATGGAGCGTTTCTACGCCCTCACCGGATGCCCCGTACTGGTGAACACCAGCTTCAACGTGCGCGGAGAGCCGATTGTTTGCACGCCTGAGGATGCGTACCGGTGCTTCATGTTCACGCACCTCGACGTGCTCGTGCTCGGCAACCGGCTGCTCTTCAAAGACCACCAGCCGGCAATGCCCGGAGCCAGGGAGCATCTGGCCCAGTTCCCACTGGACTGAGGGAGCAACCTACCCGATACACAGGCTATTGGAACCCACGCCAGGCGAAGACCCATGACGCTAGCCGAACTTCCCGCCTTTCAACACCTCAAATGGCACCCGGATCACCAGGAGCGCCGCAGCTTTGCGCTTGCGATGCTGATCGGATTCGCGATCCTGGGTCTGGTCAGCGCCTGGCGAACGCGTGAGTTTGGCTCGCCCACGTATATCTTGTGGACAATCGGTGCCGGCCTAGCGGCGGCTTCGCAGGTGCCGGGGCTGGGTCGCTTGGCCTATCTCGCAGTTTACGTGCCGTCCAGTCTGATCGGCTTCGTGGTGAGCCAGGTTTTGCTGACGATCATCTTTTTTACGGTCTTCGTGCCAATCGGGTTCGCCCTACGCCTCACGGGAAAAGATCCCCTGTATCTCCGCCCCGGTGAGCGGTTACAGTGGTTCACCCACGTAGAGAATACCGAGCGGCGGCGATATTACCGGCAGTATTAGCTGTGTGGAGGGATGGAGATGGAAGACCAGGAGCCGAAACTGGAGAAGGATCCCAGTTTTGTTCAAGAACTGGGCGGGTTCTTACGTGAGAACCGGAAGTGGTGGCTCACACCCATCGTTGTGGTCATCGTGCTGCTCGGCGTGCTCATCGCCCTGGGTGGAACCAGTGCGGCGCCGTTCATCTATTCCCTGTTTTAGGTGTCCGGGCATTCGTTCCACCGCCACGGTTTGTCCGGCGCGCATCGGAACGCGTGACTGTCTCGCGGTAAATCGGCGACCGCTGTCAGGCTGGGGTCGAGTTTCAGCGCTGTCTCCAGCGACACCAGCCGTCCGTCCTCAGGTGCAAACGGCGTGCCGCCGAGGAACTGCCATTCCCCGTCGGCATCGTGATAGACGCGGAGAAACGGCCGGCCTTCATCCAGCGCGGCGCGGGTAATGATGGCAACCCGGTTCGTTCCCACGTGGAAGGGCCACGGATGCTTGGCGGCGAGCAGTGGCTGCAATCCGGATAGCCGAGGATCGAAACCCGCCTCGGTGGGATAGTATTGGCGGGAGTCCGGCCAGATGCATTGGAGAACGGGAAAGTCGTTGCTGGCGTAGAGCCAACGGGCATATCCCAGATACTCGCGGTAACAGGCGGGGTCAACCTCTCTCAGCTGGACGTTTAGGTCGTCCAGCGCCCGGTCAGTCTCCTCGTTTCCGCAGAACCGATCACCTGCCTTAACCGCTTCGCTCAGAGCATTGAGGATGCCGAAGAGAGTGGTGACCGGTAGCCCGAACACCACGAACTCCGGGTGGCCAAACGAATGGTAGAGCCCTACCGTGTAAGCGAACGCCGGACCCTCGTCGTCTGCTTCGATTCCGATGAGGTGCCACCCGAAGCTGCGCACGTCGCTCAGTAGTTGGCGGTCTCCGTCATCCTCCGGCACCGGCCATTTCGTTTCACCGGGCCGAACCGGCGCTTCCGGCTCATCCATTGCGCTACCCTTCTCCATCGTCCGCGCTCCGCATGCGTGCGGGCGCTGCGCTACTCTCCCAGGATCTTGATCAGCACCCGCTTTTCGCGCCGGCCATCGAACTCACCGTAGAAGATCTGTTCCCACGGGCCGAAGTCCAGCTTGCCGCGGGTGATGGCACACACCACTTCGCGGCCCATGATGGTGCGCTTCAGGTGAGCGTCTGCGTTAATCTCGCCGGTCCGATTGTGGTGGTAATGGTTCGGGCTGGGGTTGAACGGCGCCAACTCCTCGAGCCACTTTTCGAAATCATGCCAGAGACCCGACTCGTGATCGTTGATGAAGACGCTGGAGGTGATGTGCATTGAGTTGACCAGGACGATCCCCTCCTGTACTCCGCTGGCATCTATCGCGTCCTGGACTTCCTGAGTGATGTTGCGGAAGCCTCGCTCGGACGGAAGAAACAGTTTCAAATAGTGTGTGTGACTCTTCATGGGGCTCACCGGCAAAACCGAAGGAACTACCAACTGGCAGGGCCGTTCTATCGCTCCGGGCTGCGTCCGGTCTAGTCCGCGTCGAGCGGCATCCAGCTACTCCCGGAGATTCACCAAGCGGTGCCAGGATCGCTTACCGGGCGGGACCGGCCACGAGATTGTTCGCCAGACGTGCATCGTTGATACGCGCTGATGAGATGCGGCATTGCCCTGGCCGTGAATGGAAGGCGGACCGCTGGCATCCATAACAGCGGTGCGGAACGCCAATGATGGTCGTCTATCGGGGTGGTGGGTGAAATGACGGCGACCGGGCCAACTCGATATGCTGGAGTTGGTCCCGCGGAGGACGCGTGCGACTGTGCACACTGCCTGCGCCGCCCGAGCGCCGATCACTTCTGATCACCTGACGATGGGAGACTGCACCGAGCATGAGCCTACTTTACTCTGACCGTACCGAGATGCTGGGTCGTGTGGGGGTAGTGGTCCCGGCGTGGTTCTCGCGGCACCTTCCGGTGGTCGAGGCAGAGGGGCTGCTTTACACCACCCTGGCGGATAGTGCGAGTTGTGTCCGCCCGGAGGATTTGGTGGTGGTGGTCGACGGGTCACCGGTGGCGTCCGCAGCGGCTGCCGCAGTGCGAGAGCGGCTGGCCGTGGAGTGCGGCGAGCCGTTCACGGTCCTGGAATTGCAAGAGAATGAAGGTAAGGGTGCGGCTCTGGCGGTAGGTATCCGACACCTGCTGGAGCGCCCAGGGATTCCACTGCTCTGGATTGGCGCGCGCGACGCGGACGGCGACCACCTGATCGATGACCTGCCCCACCTCTACCGTACCGGCGGCCAGCTCGTGGTGGAGAATGCGGGGCGGCCGGTGGCGGTCATCGGCCGGCGCGCCAATGTGCACGCTCCTCTCGGTTGGCTTCGCGGCGAGTTTGAACTGCTCGTGAACGAGGTGCTCGTCGAGGGGGTCGCCTATGCCCTCACTCGCTATGCGCGCGTCTGGGACACCCGCTACCTGGTAAGCCGGGCTCCCGATCTACAAAGCGGCTACAAGCTTTACAGCCGCGCGGCCGCGGAGGTGGCGCTCCGCGCGCTTCAGGCGGAAGCGATTGCCTACCCCAACCTTCAACTCTTGCGTACGGGGATGGAGATCGTGCCGTTCGTCTCGATCGCGTTAGACGGGGGTGTCTTCGCGGAAGTCGAGCGCAAGACGTTCTACGATCAACCCGTAACAAGCTACGGCAACGTCGACCTCGCCCGGTTCTACGGCTCCAAACTGGGATGGGCCCTACGCCGCTGCGGCGTCCCGACCGGCCCGGCGCTCACCCTCTTCGACGGCGCTCTCGCCCGCCGCCCGCTCTTCACCGACCCCCGCGGCCGCGAAGAAGCGCTTCGCACCCGGGCGCTGCTGCTGGAGCTACTCGACGCGACGCAGTTCGAGGTGCCCTCCGAGCCTCGCATGCGGCAGTTCCTCTAACGCCCTTGGAATATCCGAATTGGCAAGCGGCGGCATTGCGAACGCAGCGAAGCGGAGAATGGCAACCCCATTCATTTAAAGCTAACCCAGGACCTGCGGACCTTGATAAGCCCTACTCGAACGGGATCGCCACGTCCCTTCGCTCCTCGCGATGACCCTATGCTTGGGAGCGAACCGTCGTCCCCGGCCTACGTGCCGAAGAACCGGAGGCGCTCTTCGATCTTCTCCAGGCGGACGCGAAGATCTTCCGCTTGCTTGCGGGTCTTCTCGACGATCTCCGCCGGCGCGCGCCCGATGAAGCTCTCGTTGTTGAGACGGCCTTCCACGCCACTCAGCTCCTTCGTGAGTCCTTCCCGCTCCTTACCGAGGCGAGCTTTCTCGGCGTCCACGTCTACCAACCCGGCCACCGCCACAAAGATCTCCACCCCGGCAGCCACGGCTGCGGCGGTAGGACCTTCCGGGCGCTCGCGGGTGATCCGGGCGCGGGCTCGCTGCTCCACGTAGCCCAGGTTCAGGCTGCTCTCGCCCAGAATCGCCACGTCCACCGCCTGCTGCGGCACACCCAACTCGGCTTTGAGGTTGCGGATGGCGCGCGTGACTTCCATCACCGCCTCCATCTCTGCCTCGGCTTCCGTGTCTTGCAGCTCCGGGTAAGCGCCGGGGTAGGACTGCACGATCAACGCGCTCTCTTCCGGCGTGCCGGGCAATGAGCCCCAGATCTCCTCCGTGATGAACGGTAAGAACGGATGCGCCAGCCGGAGTGAAGCTTCCAGCACCGCGAGCAGCATCTCGCGGATCAGCGTCGGGTCCTCGCTGCGGAGGCGCGGTTTGGCAAGCTCCAGGTACCAGTCCGCCAGTTCATCCCAGAGGAAGTGGTACAGCTTCCAGGAAGCCTCACCCAGCGCGTAGCGGTCCAGTGCGTCGTTCACCGCGGCGGAAGCAGCGGCGAAGCGGGAGAGGATCCAGCGGTCCGCCAGCTCCAGGTCGTCGCGCGCGCCCAGCTCTTCCAGCGATCGCAGCGCCACCTCCGCTCCGTCCACGTTCATCAGCACGAAGCGGCTGATGCTCCAGAGCTTGGTGCAGAAGTTGCGCATCTGCTCGATTTGCTCGGCTTTGGCCAACTCGTCGCCGGGGCCGGTCGATTTCTTGCCGCCGGACTTCCACTGCATCTTGAAGCGAATGTCCTGGCTGTCCGACACCAGGCTGGCGAGGCCGAAGCGGGTGGCATCGGCGCCGTACAGCTTGATCAACTCCAGCGGGTCCACACCAGTGCCCAGGCTCTTGCTCATGCGCTTGCCGTCCTCGGTCATCACCGTGGCGTGTACCAGCACCTGGTTAAACGGCTGCTTGCCGAGGAACTCCTCGCCGGTCATGATCATGCGCGCCACCCAGAGGTAGAGGATGTCGCGGCCAGTGATCATGAGGTCCGTCGGATAGAAGTATTCCAGCTCCGGAGTCTCTCGCGGCCAGCCGAGGGTGGCATGCGGCCAGAGCGCGCTGCTGAACCAGGTGTCCAGCACGTCCGGGTCCTGTTCCAGCTCCGTGCCGCCGCAGCGCGGGCAACTGGTCGGCGGCTCGACGGAGGCGATCGGCTGCACGTCATGACCCACCTGCAGCGTACCATGCTCGTCACGCGTCACGGCAGGGTCGCATTGTAGGCAATAGTGCAGCGGAATACGGTGCCCCCACCAGAGCTGCCGGGACACGCACCAGGGCCGGATGCTCTCCAACCAGTCCGTCTCCATCTGCGTGAAGCGCTCGGGTGTAAAGGTCACGCGGCCGGAGCGGATCGACTCCAGCGCCTGTGCTGCTAGATCCGTGCAGTCTGCCCACCACTGCAGCTTCAACAGTGGTTCGATCACCGTGCCGCACTTATCGTGATGGCCCACCGAGTGGGTGTAGTCCTCAATCTTCACCAGGAGGCCCAGAGCCTGGAGGTCGGCCACCACCCGCTTGCGCGCGTCTTCCCGCGAGAGGCCCGCGTACGGTCCGGCCGCATCGGTCATGCCGCCCTGGTCGCCCATCACCTGGATGGCGGGGAGTAGCTCCGGATGGCGCTGGGCGATGTCCCAGTCGTTGGGATCGTGCGCGGGCGTCACCTTCACGGCGCCGGTGCCGAACTCTTGCTCCACGTGATGGTCCGCCACCACCGGAATCTGACGATTCACCAGGGGCAGCGTGAGCGTTTTGCCCACGAGGGCACGGTAACGGTCGTCATTCGGGTTCACGGCTACGCCAGTGTCGCCTAGCATCGTCTCGGGGCGAGTGGTCGCCACCACCAGTCCCTCGCCGCCATCCGTGGCCGGGTAGCGGAGGTGCCACAAGTGGGAGGACAGCTCCTTGTACTCCACTTCCAGGTCGCTCACCGTGGTGCGGCAGTTGGGGCACCAGTTCACGATGCGCTCGGCCCGGTAAATCCAGCCCCGGCTGTGGAAGTGCACGAAGGAGGTGAGCACCGCCCGCGCATAACCGCTCTCTTCATACAACTTGCCGAGAGCCCAGTCCGCCGTCTGCGGTCCCAGCTCCACGAACTCGTCCAGCGTGAAGCGGGTGCGCGACCAATCGTATGAACAGCCCAGCGCTTTGAGCTGGCCCAGGATGGTACCGCCATACTTGAGAGTCCACGCCTGCGCGCGCTCCAGGAACCCCTCGCGGCCCACGGCCCAGCGGTCCAGCCCCTCCGCCTTTAACGCCTGTTCCACCTTCATCTGCGTGGCGATGCCCGCGTGGTCCGTGCCGGGCACCACCAGCGCGTTGAAGCCCTGCATCCGCTTGCGGCGAATCACCAGGTCGTGGATGGCGTGCTGCAGGGCGTGCCCCATGTGCAGCTCGCCCGTTACATTGGGAGGGGGAATCGTGATGCAGTAAGACGGCGTGCCCGGCTTCACCGGGGCCGAGAAGTAGCCGCGCTCTTGCCAGAAGGCGTACTGCTTCTGCTCCAGTTCAATCGGATCGTAATTCTTAGGTAGCTCTCGTGCCATGGATTTGTCTCAGTCTTGGTTCGTCAATCAGCATCGCTCCAAGCGGAGCGGATCATCATTTCAAGCCCGCGGCTCAACGAGCCGCTCACGCAGGCGCGAGGCAAGCAGCGCGAGGTCCCACCGCGGGGCTTCATCCGGCTTGGTTAGGTCTAACGGGTCGCCCTCGCGGCGCGGGATCACGTTCAGGTGCAGGTGCGGGAGGGGCTGACCGGGTGCGCCAGCGTGCAGGATTAACGTGTACCCGGTATAGTCCAGTTCGCTCACGAGCAGCCGGCCCAGTGCCGCGGCTTGCCTTAACAGCTCTTCGGCCAGACCTTCCGCCAGCGCATCCATGCTCTCGACGTGTTGACGCGGCACGACCACCAGGTGCCCCGGGTTAACGGGATGAAGCGCAGGCATCGCGATCAGGCGGTCGTTCTCTAGCACGAAAAAGGGACGGGACGGCTCGGAGGCCACCCGGCAGAACAGGCAGTGTTCGCTCATGTCAAGCACTCCTCGAGCGCAGGCCGCAGCCGGGCCGCCACCTCGGCGCGCTGCTCAGCGGTTACTTCGTGGCCGAAGCGCGCGTCCATCTCGTCGCCGAACTCCCGCGGAATCACGTGCAGGTGGGCGTGGAACAGGGTCTGGCACGGCGCCTCGTTGTTAAATACGAGCATCACGCCCGCGCATGGCAGTGCCTCGCGCAGCCGGATAGCGAGAGTCCGCGCCACCAGAGTCATGTGGCAGAGCAACTCCGGTTCCATGGTCAATGCATTCCGCACATGCTCGCGCGTGACCACCACCAGGTGTCCCGGGTTCACCGCGTGGAGCGCCACCACGGCGACCACTCGGTCATCGCGGTACACTTCTTCCACGGCAAACTCTCCACGCGCCGTGCGGCACGCCAGGCACTCCGCCTCTTCCGCCGCCATTGCTTGAGCCCTCCCAGACAAACAAAAACGCCCCTTCCGTCCTCGAAGGACGAAAGAGGCGTGGCTCTTCCGCGGTACCACCTTCATTCCCGCCGGCAAACCGGCGGGCTCTCAAGCTCGCGATAACGGGCGAACCCGGACAGCCTTACTCCGCGTATGCGTTCAGGCTGTCGGCTCCGGGGCGACGTTCAGCGTCTGGCACTCGAGGAGGGCTCTCAGCCGGTGACCCTCCCTCTCTGGCGATGCCGGGGCCCCGGGGCTCCTGGGACCGGCGCCTACTCTTCCCCATCTCAGCCGGTGAATCTGTAGTTGAGACGGATGATATCACATCCAGTGCGGTCTTTCCACCGCATTCGCACCAACGGTTCCGGCATTGAAAGGCGCGGAAGTCGTTCCTACGCTTCCGCCTGCGGCCCACGCAGGTTGAAGAGGCGCACCGGATTGGTATTGAGGACCGCCTGCTTCTCCGAGTCCGTGATCTTGGCATCCATCAGGAGGCCCAATGCCGCTCCGGGGTTATGGAGGGGGAAGGCGCTGCCGAAGAGCACTCGGTTAGGCCCCAAAGTGGCAAAAATCGTCTCCAGCTTACCGCGGTGCGCGCCGCCGGAAAACGGCTCCAGGTAGATGTTCACCGCGCGCTTGGCCGCCCACATGCACGCTTGCCAATCCTCATGCCCGGCTCCCGCCGCGATGATCTTGAGGGTGCTGAATTCCTTCGCGAGGTCTTCGAGCTGCCGGGCGGACTCTTCGTTTCCCACGTGGATCAACAGCGGCTTGGTGTAGCGGCGGTAGGCGTTGATCACCTCGTGCGTAGCGGCGGAGGCGAGGCTCTCGCCGCAGAACTCCGGATGCAGCATAGCGCCCAGCCACTTCGGGCTGCTCAGGTAGCGGCGCATCTCTTCGCTGGACCGTTCGGGGTAAAGCGGATTGATCACTGCCCAGCCTCGAAGCTGCGGACAGGTGTCCAGCGTGATCTTCAACTCCGCATTGCCGCCTGCCAGATCGCCGGTGAGCGCCCGTCGACTGGCCACGCCGACCACGTCGAAGCGGGCGCGCTGCTGGGCATGCTGCAATTTGGCGGCGTCCGTGGAGGTCCAATTCGAGGCCCCCAATTCCATCAGGATGTCCACACCCGGCATCTGCTTCCCCTTATCCCAGCAACCGCTGGACGTTCCCTTCGAAGATGGACAAGCGGTCTGCGTCGGAAAGCTCCGCGTACTGCAGCGACATCACGGCGCTGCCCAACGACCGGAGCGGCGAACCGGAGCCGAAGATGACGCGGTCAGGACCCGCATGCTTTACCGCCGCCTCGATCGCGCCCCCTGCGTCGAGCCGGGAGGTTTCGACCCACACGTGCCGGCCGTTCTTCGCCGCACAGAGAATTGTGCTGAGCTCCGTGCCGTCCACCGTGAAGGCGGTCGCGCATGGCAGCAGCTCCTCGATGTCCGCCGTGATCACCGGGGTAGGCAATCCGACCACGTCCACCAGCAGCAACCGGGCATGCTCCAGCCTGCGCAGCACTTCGCGGAGCGGCCCCACGGAGCCGCTGAACGGGTACCCGTGCTCGCGCGGGCACAAGCGGAAGACCCGCACCCCGCGGTCCAGGCACCGGTTGATCTCGTCCAGGCAGGCCGGATAGTCGAATGGATTGATCACCGCCACCGCCGTTAGCGGCTGGTGCTGGCTGGCGAGGTGCATCACCTGGGTATTGCCGAGCGACGCATTGTAGAAGATCGCGCCGGTATACGTGACCAGACTCTGCGCCACGCCCCGGGCCGTCATCCCCGCCGCCAGCGCCTCGACCGAAAGGTCGACTTCCGCCTGCGGCCAGGACCCCACGAGGGTGTAACTATCGATGATGGGCACCCGTGCCTCCTATTCAGGCAATTTCAGATTTGAAATTGCAAATCTTCACTTTCAAATCGGCGGCATTCTCAAGTCGTGAACTGTGTGCGGGCGTCGCGGAGGCGGTTCAAAACGCGCTCGCGGCCCAGGACTTCCAGCGTGTCGAAGAGGCTCGGGCCCACCATCCGGCCGGTAGCCGCCACCCGCGTGGGGTGGATCACTTCGCCGCGCTTCACGCCCAACTCCTCGGCGGCGGCACTCACGCCCGCGTCGAGGTTGGCCGCCGACCAGTCCTCCACCGCAACGAACTTCTCGATCACGGCGTCCAGCGCCGCACCTGCCTGCGGTGACTTCAATCGCTTGTTCACCGCCGCCTCGTCGTACTCGATTGGCTCGTGGAAGAAGAAGCGCATCGCGTCCGGTGCTTCCGCCAGCGTCTTCAAGCGCTCCTGCTCTAACTTCAGCACCCGCCGGAGGTATTCACGCTCGTCGGAAGTCGGTGCCTCGGCTACCAAACCGGCCCGTTGGAGGAAAGGCAAGCACGCGTCCACCAGCGCCTCTTCGGAAAGGCCGCGGATGTACATACCGTTCATCCAGTTCAGCTTGTCGATGTCGAAGACGGAAGGTGCGCCGTTTAACCCGTCGAGGCTGAACAGGCGGATCATCTCCTCCCGACTCATGATCTCAATATCGCCACCCGGCGCCCATCCCAACAACGAGATGAAATTCACCAGGGCGTCCGCCAGATAACCCTGGTCCTCATACTCTCCCACGTAGACGGCGCCATGCCGCTTACTGAGTTTGCTGATCTTGCCGCTGACCGGATCTTTGCCCTGAATCAGGCCGGGATGGGCGAACTGCGGAGGCGTCCAGCCCAGGGCCTGGTACTCCAACACGTGGCGCGGAGTGCTGGGGATCCACTCCTCGGAGCGGATGACGTGCGTGATCTCCATCAGGTGGTCGTCCACCACGTTCGCCAACTGGTACGTCGGGAAGCCATCCGACTTCAGGATGACATGGTCATCCAGTTCCCGGTTCTGATAGGTGATCGTGCCCCGGACGGCGTCGTCGAAGCTCGTCGCGCCTTCCTGCGGGATCGCAAAGCGGACCACGTACGGCGTGCCCGCCTCGTCCAGGCGCTGACGCTCCTCGTCGGTGAGCGCGCGGCAATGCCGGTCGTAGCCGTAGGGATGGATGTTCGCCTTCTGGCGCGCCTCCCGGATTTGCGAGATCCGCTCCCGAGTGCAGTAGCACTTGTAAGCGTTGCCCTGTTCGATGAGCTGCTGCGCAGCGGCCTGGTAGTGCTCCAGGCGCTCCGACTGAACGTACGGACCATACGGGCCCCCCACGTCCGGACCCTCGTCGTAGTCGAGACCCAACCAGCGGAATGCCCGGTAGAGCGCCTGTTCCGAAGCGGCGTCGTATCGCTCCCGGTCGGTGTCTTCCAGGCGGAATACGAATTGCCCGCCGTGGTGACGGGCAAAGAGCCAGCTATAGACGGCGTTCCGGATGTTCCCGACGTGCGGCAACCCCGTAGGGCTCGGCGCGATGCGGGTACGGATGGGGCGGTTAGTATCGGTGCTCATCAGGGCCTAACGTAGAATCGAAGACAGAGACCACAGGTGATCGGCAAGTAGCATTAAGCCTTGAGCGTTAAGAGAGCATTCTCAATGCTTGAACGGGGCACGTGGCCCCTGCCTACGTGCCCCGTTCAATCATCGCGAGAGATGAATTGGCTTAAGGCTCAACGCCTAAGGCTTGAATTACTCTTCCAGGAACTCGTCGCCACCTTCGTCGTCGTTGTAGTACTCGCGCATCGGGCGCTTCGGTCCGCCCTTCTTCTTGCCCTTCTGGGCGCGCTTTTCATCGTAGTGCCAGAAGCCGGGTTGGCCCTGCAGCTGCTGGAAGTAGCGCTGGCCGCTGAGGATACTCGCCAGTTGCGCCCGGCGGATCCGCCGCACCACGTTCACTTCCGTAAACAGCGTCACGAAGTGGACGCCGTCCGGGTAGGCGCGGAGCAAGCGCATCACGATCTCGGAGAGTGGCAGCAGGTCCGTGGCCGCCTCGGCACGCAGCGGCAGAAGCTGCTGCAGACGCTCCGTGGAGATGTCCATCAGCGGCTCAACTTCGCCCTCGTACGCCAGGAGGTACTCGTCCGGCTGATTACCCCGCTCGATGGCGAACTTCCCGCCCACCCAGGGAAGGTTCGCTTCGTACCAGTCTTTCAAGCCGTAGAGCAGCCCGATGCGGTTGTTAACCCACGCGTCGAAGCGGGTGCCGTCCGGCGCCGTCAGAGAGACGTGCACCAGCTCCGGCTCGGCCGGGAAGAAGCCGCGGTCGCTGTAGCGCAGGTAGCGCGTGCCCGCCACATAGTGGTGAAGTGGAGGGCTCACCTCCAGGCGCGTGGGGGTGGCCTGCGGCACGGTGCTGTCGTCCCCAACGTCCTGCACCAGGTAATGCGCCACCTGCTCGTCCAGCCCGTGCTTCCAATCGCGCGGGTCGAGCATCTTGTCGACCTCGACCCCTTCTTCCCCCAGGTACTCGCCCTCATCGAAAGCCAGGCCTTCCGGCAGCACTTCCACTTCGGGAGGAACCGTACCCTGGATGCGGAACCGGTCCGATCCCACCCATTGGAAACGGTCGTCCTCGCGCATTCGGGTGGTCAGGGAGGCCAGCACACCGGGATACGTGCGGCTGCCCGGGAAGGATTCGAGGGCCTGCTGGCACAGCTCCGAGACGCGGAAGCTGCGGTCGCTCTGCTCCATGAAGTCGTAGACCTGCTCCAGGTCCTCGTCCGAGACGCGCACCGTGGTCGGTGCCAGGATCCCGGTTTCTTCGTCTTCGTTCGGCGCCGTGGCGGCCACGAGATCCGAGGCCGTGTCCGGGTTGCCGCTGAGGCTGCGAATCTGGTCCAGCACTTCCTGGTGGCTCTCAGCCGTCACCCAGGTTGGCCCGCGCTCCAACGCTACCTCGGGGGAAGCGAAGAGGTCCACGAACAGCTCATCCGGATCGGTATCCGGGAACTTGGACCAGGTCAAGAACAGCAGCGCCCGGGTCTCCACGGGAGAACCGGCGCGACGCACCACGTCGATCGCATACTCGGTCGGTCCCTCGCCGGAGGCATCGGCGGTGGCGGCCCGGAGCGCGTTCAGGATCGTTGCGTCTTCGAAGTTGTCGTACTCTACGTCTTCAGGCTCGTCCGACGAGATATCGATCAGCCATCGGGTCACGCCGAACCGCCCGTCTCGCGCCGCGAAAAACTGCGGGCGAGTGGGGGCGAGGCGATTGATCATCGCTTCGTAGTATTCGGGCTCCCGGCCGTAGACGGAGGAAACCAGTACAGCGATTGGGTGCGGACGAGCCGGATGGCCCAGCAGGTCGATGAAGTCTTCGATGGCTCGCTCAACGGGTTTCCGCCGGTCCCCCTCGGCGCGCCCCATCCGGAGCGCGAGGTCCCACTGGCGGTTGCTCTGGGAGAACAGCGGGTCGCTGTCCAACACCATCCGCACCACCGAGGAGAGCCCGCCCAGCTCTTCTTCGTTCAGTTCCAGCCCGAGATGCTCTGCCACCGTCCGCGCCGCGTCTACGGTCCGGAGGGGCTCATCCGAATCCAGGATCACCTCCAGGGTGCAGGTCCGGATGGCGTCGAGCGCCCGACTGCGAAGGCGGTCTTCGGCCACTTCGGCCGGTTTCAAGGCTTCAACCGTCATCGTGTTTGTTGCTCTCTAGCTCTCGTAGCGCCGGCATCGATGCCGGGCAGTTTTCGCCGCCCTAATGCGACTGATGCACAGACACCTGACCCGCCCTTGGGCGGGTCAGGAGACAAAGCTTCCATTCAAGATCCTGCAGGTTAGCTCCGCACGCCGATTTGAAGCAGCCCCGGCGCCCGCAGGGGGGACCGGTGCAGCACCTCGAGCGCGCGGCCCTTCAGGTCATACTCCGCCGAACCCGTAACTTCCGCCAGCACGAAGTCGCCGGGCCGGGCATCCGGCAGTACGCTGATGTCCAGGTGGGTCTCGCCATCCACATCCGGAGCCTGCCCCTGGGTCCGTCCTACCGCGTTCTCGCCCTGCACCCGCTCGACCAAGACCTCGACTTGCCGCCCTACCCAGCGGCGCTGTCGCTCCGAACTGATGGCCTGCTGCACCGCCATCAACTGGTGGTACCGCGCTTTGCTCACTCGATTCGGAACGCGCCCGGGCATGTCGGCGGCGGTACTGCCGTCCTCCGGAGAGTAACGGAATACCCCGCCCCAGTCGAACTGCGCCTGATGCGCGAAGTCCATCAGGTCCTGGAAGTGACCGTCCGTCTCTCCTGGAAAGCCCACGATGAACGTGGACCGCAGCGAGACGTCCGGGCAGGTCCGCCGTAATTTCTCCAGCCTGCGCAGGTACTCCTGCCCGTCTCCGGGTCGGTTCATCGCTCGCACGATGTCCGGCGAGGTGTGCTGTACCGGCATGTCCACGTACTTGCATACCTTCGGCAAGGAGGCAATCGCTTCCAGGATCGGCTCCACGTGCCGGTCTGGGAAGAGATACATGACGCGAATCCAGCGCAGGTCCCGCACGTCGTTCAGGCGGGCGAGCAACTCGGGCAGCAGGTGCGAAGAGGGGCCGGGGGTCAGGGACTGGGGATTGGGGCCGGAGCCGCGAGCGCCCTTCACCAAGTCGACGCCGTACCGGTTGGGGTCCTGGCCGATCAGGATCACTTCGCGCGTTCCCTGGGCGACCAGCACCTCCGCCTCGCGGACGATGGCGTCGAGGCTGCGGCTCACCATCTCGCCGCGAATCTGCGGGATCACGCAGAAGGCGCATTTGCGATCGCAGCCTTCGGAGACCTTCAGGTAAGACGTATAGCTCGGAGTGGACTGCAGGCGGAGGCCGTATCCCTCGAACCCGGCGCTGGGGCCGGTAAGCACGGAAGCCCGCTCGCCATCCAGCACTCGCCGCACCACGTCCGGCAGCGCATGACCCTGGCCGACGCCAAGGAACCCATCGACCTCCGGCATCGCCTCGGCTACATCGGCGCCGTAGCGCTGCGTCATGCAGCCCGCTGCCACCACGGCCCGCAGCTTACCCGCTTTTTTCCGCTCGGCCGCAGCCAGCAAGGTATTGATCGACTCCTGCGCAGCGTCCTGGAGAAACCCGCAGGTATTCACCACCACCACGTCCGCGAGATCGACGTCCGCCGTCAGTTCGAATCCCTGCGCGCGCAGGTGCCCCAGCATGACTTCCGAGTCGACCAGGTTCTTCGGGCAGCCCAGGTTAATGAGAGCGACTTTTTCCGACATTCAGCCTGCTTAAAAATCGGTGCGCGTCGTATGGAATAGCTCCGCACGACGCGCCCAAGCGGCCCCATTATAAGGTGCGCGACAGGCACCGTCAAACGCGAGCCTCCCGCACGTGGCTGAAGCGGATACAAACAACAGCCGGGCCGCTCGGAGTACCCACCAGTCAGCGCTCCAAGATTCACACGCGAGCTACTTTCGGGGAGTCGCGGAGACCCGCTCGAGTTTGAGCGGAGAGCGATTCAGGTCTACCAGGTACACTTCCGGCTTGGCGTGTAACTCGATAACGCGCGCATTCTCCATCGGTTGTCCATCCACCACCGCGTCCACGGTGCGATCATGCAGGGCGAGACGGGCCATCTCCGGTGCACCGAGCCCCTCCTTGAAGAAGGTTTGCGGCGCGTTCCGCAACACGACCAGGCACCCGGAAGGAAGATGGCCGCGCTGGGTCAGCAGTAGATCGTAAACGGCGCGGGATTTCGTCGACGCGTCGCGATCGGCGAGTACGATGTTAAGGGTAGAGGCGACGTTAGCTACCAGGAAGTAAACGACAAAGCCGGCCAGCGCGATGTGGGTCGTGGAGCGCGCGCCGGCGCGCATGCGGTCGGCGCCGGCCCAGGCGATTTCAAAGAGCCGCGCGAGGATCAGCGCTCCGCCGAGCGCCGGCATGTAGTAGAAGCGGCTGGCGTGGAACGTGCTCAGGAAGAGCATCGGGACGAACGAGAGAATGAGCCAGCCGATCCCGAAAGCCAGGACGCGGTCGCGTCGCTTCCAAGTGAGAATCGCGAGAAAGAGCGGAACCGCAGCCAGGTTGACGGGAACGGCAAGGCGGTCGGTGACCAATAAGGCGATGCCCGCGCGCAACCACGGAGCTGCAGGGAGCAGTACCGGGTCGGAGTGAAATGACAGCAGCGTGTGGTTGAAGGCCACCAGGCACTGGCGCAGAGCCTGTCCGGGACCCACGAACACGTAATCCGCCTTCTGAAGGGTGTAGATGTCTTTGATAAGGACGTGGTGGAGACCCACGTATACGAGCACGATGACGACTGCCGGCCCCAGGAGAAAGGTCAACCGCCGCACGGTAGCAGCCCACCGCGAGGGCTGGAGGTCCTGAGCGCGGGCTTCCATGCAAAGCCAGACAAGCAGCAGAAGCAGGGGAGTGCTAACCGCGGATTCCTTGGTGAACAGGTTCAGAATGCAGAACCCGTAGGTGTAGAGCCGCCAGGAATTGCTGCCAGTGTCCAGAAAGCGCGCAAACGTCACGCATGCCGCCAGCGTTAGAATAGCCCACTGGGCGGTGTTGAAATTGGCCTTCCAGATCAGGATATCCACGTAGATCCAGGACGCGGCGAACAGCGCTATCGCGCCGGCGGCCAGCGCCGGGCGCAGGGTCACACCGCGGAGGAGGAGGAACCCGAGCCAGCACACCACGAGGTGCATTGCCATCAACGACAGGTTGAACGGCAGTTCATTCAGCCCAAAGAGGTGGTACAACAGGCCGAACTGGGCAGCCTGGAGTGGCCGGTAGAACCAGATCACCGCCGGGGAGAAGTACTCCCAGAACCGCTCCGGCCGTACCTGGCCGTAGTAGTAGACCAGCGCCCAGTCGTCGTTCGAGAAAAACGAATGGAGGCCGGGGAGGTAAACCAGCGTAAACAGGATACTCGCTAGCGCCGCCAGGAGGGCGGAGAGTCGGCTGGCGCCCGGCGGGCAACGTTCAATGTCCTGCGATGAAACTCCGCCGTGCGGTCGGAGTGGATCTCGGTTTACTGCTTGCACACTGCTATCCCATAAGAACTACGGGGCTTCGAATCGAGCGCAGTCGCTCCAATCGCCGGGAGCCCAACTCACTTTGGCCGGAACCGGTCCTCGCGTTCATTTTGGCAACGCGTGTGGGCGACTGGAGACCGGTGTTGCGTGTAGTGAATGCCTCTCCGTCGAGGTTAACGAAGAGCCGGCAACGAACCTGCATGGGACGAGCAGCCCGGAATGGATGCGGCTGCGACCCAGGGGAACAGGATGCAGCGGCAGAAGTTCGGAGAGATCGCTTTACAACTCGGCTTTCTAACCGAGTTACAGCTCACACGCGCCCTTTCGGTACAGGAGCGAGAGGAAGTAGCCTCCCGCCCACGCCGTCCACTCGGGATCATCTGCATGCAGGAAGGCTATCTCACGTTCGATCAGGTCGTGCAGATCCTCGCGCAGCAAGAAGCGCTGGCACCCGAGTTAGCCTGAAAGCCGGAAATAGCTTCGCCGGGCGCTATACCACGAAGCTCGC